>ENA-UOOH01001088-UOOH01001088.1-fermentation-metagenome-genome-assembly--contig:-NODE-1088-length-27794-cov-70.083565_pt1 | contig 27794 bp, 29 predicted proteins | sample MGYA00245778_ERZ724025 | MGnify/ENA primary metagenome ERZ724025 (study PRJEB28704, sample SAMN03018313) | fermentation metagenome | biome: anthropogenic terrestrial biome; feature: soil... | reverse complement strand
GGGCAATTCCTCCCCCAACTTGCGCAGGGGGTCTCCTTGCCCGTTCGAGATGAAACAACATATCGTTGCAGAGTTACACGCCAGGTTAATCCATCCTGTAACTATCCTCTCCGTATCCCAAGCACATTATAATCCCTAAACCATAAAAATATTTTTGGGAACATACGCCTATTGCATTGCATTATCCCGGGCCCGGCAAGGAGCGGCCATGCACAACTGATATATATTAGTATCAGGGACTCTGGAGCTCCGAAGAACCGTACCAGGAGAGAAGACAGATGGTCCGGAAACCCGCGGCTGCGTCCTCGGGAGGCACGGGGAGACGCACAATCGGCTGTATATCCAGGGTACTCATCGTAATGCTGGTGCTCATCCCGGCAATAGCGGCTGCAGAGGCCCCGACGGTGATCGTCTCCAACTACACCGTCACCCCTGCCATCCTGATGCCTGGAGATGAAGGGACGATCACGGTGGTGCTCGCGAGCACAGCGTCCGCAGCCACGGGGTCAGCGCTCAACGTCCGGGTGGACACTGGCGCCGGAGGGGTGAACACCTCCCCGGCCACGCCGAGCAACGCCTACATCGAGAACGTGCTCCTGAACGGAAAAGGAGTCGAGGTCCTGACCGGGAGTTACCAGGATATCGGCGAGATCGGCCCCGGCCAGTCCTTCCCGCTCACGTTCCGAATCCGTGCTCCTGGGGAGGAGGGGATCTATTTCCCCGAGGTCTGGGTCAGGGTTCGGGACGCGGCCGGTGTACGGTACCCCATACCGGTGAACGTCAACTCAGCATACGCCCTGATCAAGAAACCCGCGCTCCGGGTGGAGAGGACCGTCCCGGCATCCGTCGACCCGGGCGACTCCTTCAACGTCACACTCACGCTCCAGAACGAGGGGCGGGCAAGCGCAAGCGACATATCCGTCAACGTCAACGCAACCTCCAGCGCGATCACCCCGAAGAACTCCGAGAACTACTATATCCCCGAACTCCCGCCGGGGGCGGAGTCGGTCCTGAACCTGACCTTCGAGACCGACACCAATGCGCCGCTCGGACTTGAGCCGGTCCTCGTCACCATCGACTACCAAAGTGCCGATCTCGCGGCGTTCCGGCAGGTGGCGACGATCGGCATCCCCATCGTCGGCCGCGCCGAGATGGGCATCGCCTCCATCAGGACCGAACCCTCACGGATCACCGCCGGAAGCCCTGTGGACCTGACGATCCGGATAGAGAACACCGGAACGGCGAATGCGAAGTCGGTCCGGGCAGCCATCGTCGGCCTCTCTTTACCCGGGACAAAAGAAGCGTTTCTCGGGACGATAGAACCCGGTAACGACGGTCCTGCCGTATTCAGCCTGCAGACCGGCCGGGAGGGAGAGTTTCCTTATACCCTCACCATCCTGTATACCGACGACTACGGAGAGCACGCAACCCAGCAGACCCTGAACCTGATTGTTGCAGAATCAAACTCGGTCCCGGCCCTGGTCATCGCGGCAGCCGTCCTCATCGTCGCCATCGTGGCCGTAGCACTCTGGTACCGGAGACGAAAGAGGGAGTGACCACCTTGTTCACAAGCCTCAGGGTCTCTGCGTTCCTGGCCTGGAAGTCCATTCAGCGGGGGAGCAAGGGGACGCTCGCCCTCACGATCATGATCATCGCCCTCATCTTCGTAAACCTGGTTTTCCTCCCCTCCATCATCTCCGGGGTCGTCGAGACCTTCAACACCCAGTCGATCGACTTTGACTTCGGCAACCTGGTCATCGAACCCCGGGAGGGCAGCCAGTACATCAGTGGCGTGACGAGCCTCCAGAAGACGGTCGAGCGGATCCCGGGGATCACCGGCACGTCACCCCGGATAGCCGCCGGGGCGACCTTCTTTTACAAGGGGCACAATGCCGCAAGCACACTCTACGGCATAACACCGGATGATGAGCGGTCGGTGACAAAGATCGCCGACTATATGACCGCAGGGGAGTTCCTCTCGAACGGGGATACCGACGCGATCATCCTGGGCACGACCCTCGCAGGGACGGAGGGGCAGGAGGCGGGCGGTCTCCCCTCGCTCCAGGGGGTTGCGGTCGGCGACTCCGTGGAGGTGACCTACCCGAACGGCGAGACGCGGACCTATCGGGTGAAGGGGATCTACCAGACCCAGTCCATCAGCGTCGATACGGCAGCCTTCGTCACCAGCCGTGAGATGAGCGGGGTGCTGGGGCTTCGCGACCAGGCGTCCATGATCCTGGTGAAGACTGCGGTTGACGGCAGAGAAGAGGAGTACAAGACAGAACTTCTCTCCTACGGCATTCAGGAGCAGATCCGGACATTCCGGGAGAAGGCGGGCGGGTTCGTCGACCAGGCGATCCAGAGTTTCAACATCATCAACACCATCTCTGCCCTGGTCAGCCTGATCATCGCTATCGTAGTGGTCTTCATCGTGATCTTCATCAACACCGTGAACCGGCGGCGGCAGATCGGGATCTTAAAGGCGATCGGTATCGACCAGCAGATTATCATCAACTCCTACGTCCTCCAGGTGCTCTTCATCACCGCCGTCGGGGCGCTGGCCGGGATGGCGTTAAACGCCGGGGTGACGACCTACCTGACCGCCTACCCGCTCGTCTTCCCCGGCGGCCCGGTCTACCCGGTCGTGGAGGTCTCGGCCATCCTCCAGAGTGTCGCAAGCCTCTTTGCGGTCTCGGTGGTAGCAGGCTACATCCCCGCATGGCAGATCGCACGGGAAGATATCCTTACCGCAATCAGGGGGTGAAGATGTGATTGTCGCAGAGAACCTCACCCGGATCTACACCATGGGCAGGGTGGAGGTCCACGCCCTCAGGGGTGTCTCGCTTGAAGTCGCAAAGGGAGAGTTTGTCGGGATTATGGGGGCGAGCGGCAGCGGTAAGTCAACACTCCTCCATATCCTCGGGCTCCTTGACCGGCCCACCTCCGGCAGGGTCACGATCGACGGGACCGACGTCCTCGGTCTCACCGACCACCGGCGGACCCTCTTTCGGCTGAACAGGCTCGGCTACGTCTTCCAGGACTATGCCCTCATCGGTGAACTCACCGCGCTCGAGAACGTCTACCTGACATCGCTCGTCAGGGGAGCTCCAAAGGAGGAATACCTTAAGAAGAGTGCCGGGATCCTCGAACGGGTGGGCCTTGCCGACCGGATGGACCACCGGCAGAGCGAACTCTCGGGGGGGGAGCAGCAACGGGTGGCGATTGCGCGGGCGCTCGTGAACAATCCGAGCATTCTGCTTGCCGACGAACCCTGCGCCAACCTGGACAGCCAGACGTCAAGGAGCATCCTCGACCTCTTCGCCCGCCTGAACGAGGATCTGGGCCAGACAATCCTGATGGTCTCGCACGAAGAGTGGCATAAGGAGTACTTCTGCCGGGTCGCCACCCTGCGGGACGGGCTGATCGGGGATATGGTGGAGTGCAGGAGGAGGAAGCCGCACCCGGGTGGGGAGGCGTAATTCCACTGACGGAGGGCCAGCCGCGCGTCGCGGAGGGCCGCACGGTGACTGTGCTGGAGCGACAGGGTGGGGCCGGGCCAGGTGCACCCGGCTGTACAGGCCGCGCCGGAGGGGTTACGGCAGAAAAAAGATGACGATATTTTTATAACATCCCCAGTATACAACTCCGGTCGGTGAGAGGGATGCAGAATGTCAAGACGTTCAGATGCAAAGACCTTGGCCTTGCGTGCGAGTTTGAGGAGAAGGCAGAGAGTGAGAATGAGTTGATGAAGCGGGTCGAAGGGCATATCCAGACCGCCCACCAGATGAACCTGGAGCAGCCGGAAGTGCAGGAGAAGATCCGCAAGGCAGTGAAGTGACGGGAGCGGCAGGCTCCCGGGCGCTCTTTTTTGACGATTCACCCTGGTCGTCCGGAGCCCCGCTACCGGGGAACAGCAGGTTCTTCAGTGATGCACGCCACCGGGACCGGTTGGTGCATCATATGCATTCACGGAGACACTCGCGTGAAGATGAGGCCGCCCGCAGGCTCTGGCAGCACCCCGAGTCCATCCTTGAGGGGATCGGGCTTGCTCCCGGAGGCACCTTCATCGATGTCGGGTGCGGGGACGGGTTCTTCGCACTCCCTGCAGCACGGATGGTCGGGCCGCACGGCCGCGTCTGCGGGATCGACATCGACGCCGAAGCGCTGGTCCTGCTGCAGGAGAAAGCGTTCAGCGAGGGGCTCGGCAACGTCGTCCTCCACCAGGGGATGGCCGAAGAGATCGTCCTCTGTGAGGGCTGTGCGGACGTCATCTTCTTTGGCATCGACCTCCACGACTTCGCCGACCCGATCCGGGTGCTCGCCAACGCAAAGAGGATGGCATCTCCTGCAGGCCTGATCGTCGACGTGGACTGGAAGAAGGAACCCCTCCCCATCGGCCCGCCGCCCGCAAAGAAGTTCAGCACGGAGCATGCGGCGTCGCTGATGGCAGAGGCGGGGCTCCGGGTTACGGCGATCGCAGAGTCAGGGCCGTACCACTACATCATCACGGCCATGCCGGGCCCCTAACCCTTGCCCGGCGAAAAAAGTGGGGTTTCGGGTTACTTCAGGTTCGCAATGCCATCGTAGTTGATGGCATTTACGAACGCATCGAGATCCTGCCTGGAACCATCCTCAACACTGATGTAGACCATGAACCGTTCATTCACGCCGACCCAGGTACCGTAGGAGGCAGGTTTGGTGAAGACCTCCCAGGCTGGGTAGCCACCGACCTTCTTCTGCTTGTAGTAGCCCTCGGTCGTCTCGAATGCGATGAACGAGTCCCATGACTCCCAGTAACCCACATCGTAGTAGGCCGAGTCCTGGATCAGGATCGTTGCCCTGGCATCGTCCTTGCTGTATTCCCGGGTTGCCCAGGTCCACTGACCGTCCTCGATCGTCCAGGAAGCTCCGGCAGGCTCGTCGGCAGTCCAGCCTGCGGGCGCGCCCGGCAGGAACGGTATCAGGGTCGCAAACGGAACCGCCGTTACGCTTCCTTTGGCAGCCCCGGAGACAGTGGTGCCAGCAGCAGGAGCCGTCGTGGCCGCAGGGGTGGCCGCAGTAGTCGCCTTCGGTGTGGTCGTATCTGATGAATCCGACGTGCAGCCTGCCGTCATGCAGAAGCAGATCCCGAGCACCACAACGAGCGCCGGGAAGATCAATTTCAGGGGGGAGGTTTTCACAATCATGCCCTCAGGGGAATCTAAATACCAGAAGAGTATTTATACGTTGCTATTCTCCGTTAATGACAGGCGAAACCGGCCAGAATACGTTTTAGGGCCTGTGTAGTCTTTCTCTTGAGCGGCGACCGATCTCTTCCGGAACGCTTGCGGTGGGATCCCCTGCGGCTGGTGCGGACCGGCCGGTTTAAGAAGGTATTTATGACATCTGGGCGACTTTACCATATGGTTCAGGTAAAGAACATCTACGGCATCCTGATTGCAGGATTCCTTGTATTGTGTATGCTCATGGCCGGTTGCACATCGCAGCCGACGGAACCGGTGAACGTGACCGAGACACCCACTCCGGTGGCGACCACACCTGCCGCGGTGACGACCACGACGACCACACCCGCCCCGGCGGAAGAGTTCGCCTTCAATGAGACAAACAACAATGAAACTGTCACCCTCCCGACCGGGAGCAAGATCATCATCAGCCTCGCCGAGAACCCGACGACCGGATACTCCTGGAACGTCACCTCAGCCCGCGGGCTCTCGTACGTGAACGACACGTTCTTCGAGCCGGAGACCGGGCTCGTGGGCGCCGGAGGCGTGCACGAATGGCAGTACCTCGCCGCCGAGAAAGGCACCGCCGAATTCTCTGCGATCTACAAGCGGTCCTGGGAGAACGTGACCGAAAACGAGACCACGTTCGCGATGGCGTTTACCATCGAGTAACTACCCTGTACGCTCTCCCCCGCACGTTTGCGGGGAGGGTGAACACTCCCCCACTTTTCAGCATCTTCCCGGCACGGCAGGGCATCCCCGGTCACCCCAGGAACTTCCGCCGGTGCGCGGCCGAGAGGATGAGCGATGTCAGTCTCCCGGTATCGTTATCGCGAAGCACCCGGGCGATCTCACCCGTGATCTCCGCATGCTCCTCGTCCGGCTCAACATCCGCGAGATCGGCCACCCGGGCCGCGAGTTCCCGGGGAACGAACCCGGTCTCCGTGTTGAGGAAGCGGGCGGCTGTCTTCAGATCCTCATCGAAGTTGACGTAGGTCTCCCTGACGAACCCGATATCTGCCTCGTCCAGCGCATCCAGGCCGAGGATCTCGGGAGGGAGCCCGACCGAGTAGAGGGCAGCGGTGAACTTGATCGCCCGCGGCAGGGTGATCCCACCGGTGCTCCGGGCATACCCGAAGAGGCCAATGTGCAGTTTCCGCTTCCGCCTCTCGGGAATATACCGGGCAACCCGGTTGATCAGGGGGGCAAGCGACCCAAGCCGTCGCTCGTATGCCCGTGTGTATCTCGCCATCAGGTCGAGCGCCGCCTTCTCATCGATAGGCCGGGCCCTGCCGGGCCTCCGCTCCTCCAGCTTACGAACCGCGTTCTGGACAACCTCAAGCGGGTGGTCGTACTTGAACGCCGACTGGACGGTGAACGTGTGGACGCTCGGGTACTCGGCGGTAACCCGGTCGACGGTCCCGGGAGAGAGGCCGCCCCTGAAAGGCGCCGAACCCACGCCTATGATTGGATATATCCGGGTCCCCGTCTCCTCCGAGACCTCCTGGAGGTGCTGGAGCGCGATCTTGTTCAGGAGGACTGCGCTGATGAGCCCGTAGTTCATCGCCGGGTCGGAACGGGCAAGGAAGACGCGCTGGTGGGCGATATCCTTGCCTTCGAGGTAGCGCCTGACCACGTTGTGCGCATCCAGCATGTGGTCCATCTCCTCAAAGAGCGGGATCACGTTGATCCTGTCCGGCCGGAACCTCCCGATCCAGTCCGCGATGGTCATGCCACCCTTGCCGAGGCTCCGTTCCTGTTTCCCGACGACGATATCGGTGTAATAGCGATAGATGTTGTCGATGGCGGTATGGGACGCCGTCATCGGGAGGATCACCTCGAATATCGGGGGACATTCGTCCCCGTAGAAGAGGCACGCCGTATCGAACGACCGCGGGATGCTTTCGAGCGTCTCGAGGAGTATCTTCGCCTCGGCCGTCTCGACCTCGGGGTTCGGGACCCGGAGCGTCAGGAAGACGTCCCGGCCGAGTTTCTTCTCCCGGAAGTAGGTGTCGTACCGGGTCAGCAGTTTCCGGACCACAAAGTTGTCGACCTCTTTCCCCTCGCAGTCCCACATCTGCTCACTACACCCCAGGTGGGAGTAGGCGTAGTACGCCTCCTGGACCTCGTCTTCCCCACCGAGCTCCGGACTCTCAGCGAAGAACGGCAGGTTGACGTTGTCAGGGTGCTGGGTGCTCATACATTGCGGTATCCGTACCATATCAGTTTACGCTCCATCGTATCAGGGGCTGGGCCCCTCATGTCAACCATAGATCTGTCCCATGGTTGACAAGAAAAGCCCTCCGATATCCCCTCCCGCCGTCACCATCCGTACCCGAACCGCCTCCGGATCTCTGCCCCCGACCACGGGCCTCCGTGCGCCGCGTAGACTCGTTCCGGCCCGAAGGCGAGGAGTGCCCGGAGGCTCTTCCGTGCCGCCGCGGGGTCGCCTGTCCGGAAGGGGAGCCGGGGCCGCCCGCCTGGGAGCAGAGCAGAGAGGAGGTCACCGATGATGGCGGTGCCGCCGGCGATGAGGATCGAGACCGAGCCCGGGGTATGACCCGGTGTGGGGATGACCCTGCCCCGGACCCCGAAGGGCGCAAGGTCGGCGTTCCCCTCGACGATGATGTCAGGCTCAACACCGCCCGAACCGGGGGCACTCGCTCTCCCTGTTGCAAACCCTATAAGGCGCGGGATGATGCCGCCGGGAAAGAGCAGCCCGGTAAGCCCGAGGCGCATGACATCGGCGTCGGCAGAATGAACGGCTATCGGTGCATCGGTCAGTTCCCGGAGCATGTCGGCGCTCCCGTAGTGGCCTGGATGGCCGTGGGTGACGAGGATCAGGGAGAGATCGTCAGGCCTGATGCCGGCCTTCCTCATCGCAGCCAGGATGGTCGCCCCATCCCGGGGGTTGCCGGTGTCGATCAGCAGCACGCCCCGGTCCCTGACGATGAACGCGGTGGTCAGGCTGAGCGGCACAGGGATGACCGCCGGCAGGTAGCGATCAGCGACGCTCGCCGTCTTCTGTGCCGGAGCCCGGGTAGCCTGCCCGTTCCCCCTCCCGGCGGAGGCCTGCATGCCCAGATCAGCGGTCTTCATGGCATTCCTACCGTGAGATGCCCTCTCTCCACATCAATGATTCGGTCAGGGAGAAAGAGCGGGACCGGGGTGGAATTATAGCCGACGGGGAGGTCGTCAGAATCATCGGTATGCCCAACGACGATTGTTTCAAAGTTCGATGACCGGATACCCCGTGGAGTTATATCGCGCACCAGAGCAGGTTACCTTCGGCTAACACACCCGCCCGCCCGGGCAAAAATGAAGAGAGAGGGTATTCGGTTCTTGTTACGCCAGGTAATCTTCCGGCCGCGGGATCTGTTCCTTCAAGCCCTTGCGCTGCCGGATGCTCTTGACAACATCGCCCACGATGCCGGAGGGGATCAGCTCGAACCCGGCGAACTCGGTGTTCCACATCGCGCGGCCTTCCGTGGCCGACCGGACATCTCCGGCAAACCCGAAGAGTTCGGCGACCGGCGCCCTGCCGACGATCGTCATCGTATCGCCTTCGCTCAGCATATCGAAGACCTGGCCGCGCCGGCCCTGGATCTGCGAGGTTGCCGCACCCATCTGGTCGGTCGGGACCGTGATCTGGATCTTCTGGATAGGCTCGAGGAGCGAGTCGCCGCCCATCAGCAAGCCTGCCTTGACGGCGCTCCTGACCGCCGGGATGACCTGGGCGGGGCCGCGGTGGATAGCATCCTCGTGGAGTTTCACGTCCACCAGCCGGATCTTCAGGTTCTGGACCAGCTCGTCGGCGAGCGGGCCGCCGCGGAGCGCTTCACGCCAGCCATCGAGGACCAGTTCCATCGTCTCGTTCAGGTACTGGATACCCTTCGTCATATCGATGAACATGTTGGTGCCCTCGATCGCCTTGATGTTTTTAGCCTCATCCTTATCCATACCGGCGGCAACGAGGGCATCGCGCCGCTCCACCGCCTGCTGGTGCATCGAGATCTCGCCCTGCTGGATCAGCTTCACGATCTCCGAGTCCATCGGTTCGAGTTCAATGTAGAACCGGTTGTGGCGGTTTGGCGACTTCCCTTCGACCGGACCTGCCGCGCCCGTGATCGTCTCGCGGTAGACAACGATCGGCGGGGAAGTGAGGATATCGACGCCTTTGTCGCGCTTGATACGGCCGGTGATGATCTCGAGATGGAGTTCGCCCATGCCGCTGATCAGGTGCTCGCCGGTCTCCTCGTTGATCGAGACCTGCACCGTCGGGTCTTCCTTGGCCACCTGCCGGAGAACCTCGACGAGCTTCGGGAGATCCTTCATGCTCTTCGCCTCGACGGCGACAGTCATGACCGGCTCGGAGTAGTGCTTCAGCGACTCGAAGGGGACCATATCGACGAGCGTCGTGACTGTCGAGCCGACAATGGCGTCCTTTAACCCTGTCACGGCGGCAATGTTGCCGGCGGACAGTCCATCCACCTCAATCCGCTCGGCACCCATGAAGATGCCGACCTGGGCGAGGCGGTTTGAGCGCTTTGCCGAACCCATGATGTAGCATTCGGTGCCCCGGCGGAGCGTTCCCGAGAAGAGACGGCCGGTAGCGACCTCGCCCGCATGCGGGTCGAACGATATATCGGTGACCATCAGGCAGACGGGCCCGTTCGGGTCGCAATTGAGCATTGCCTTGCCCTCGGGAGTATTGTAGTCACCGTGCCAGATGATGTGGATACGCCGTTCCTGGGCCTGGAGAGGGTTCGGCAGGTGTTTAACCACCATATCGAGGAGTACGGCGTGCAAGGGGCTGTTTTGGGCGAGCCACTTCATGTCGCCGGTGTTGCACTTGTCATAGACGTCCTTGAACGAGACACCGCTCTTCTTCATGTAGGGAGCGGAGACGGCCCAGTTGTAGAGCGCAGAGCCGAAGGCGACGGTGCCCTTCGCGGCATCCAGTTTCCAGCCGGCGTTGTACATCTTCTCGTTCATGCCCTTGATCAACTTGTTGACCTTGTCGATCACCTTCGCGAGGCGGATCTGCATCTCCTGTTCGTCCACCTTCAGCTCGTTGATGAGCCGGTCCACCTTGTTGATGAAGAGAACCGGACGGACACCCTCCTTGAGCGCCTGCCGGAGTACCGTCTCCGTCTGGGGCATGGTTCCCTCGACGGCGTCAACTACGACGACGGCGCCGTCAACAGCACGCATAGCGCGGGTCACGTCACCGCCGAAGTCCACGTGGCCGGGGGTATCGATCATATTGATCAGGTACTCCTCGCCGCCATACTCGTGGACCATCGAGACGTTGCTTGCATCGATGGTGATGCCGCGTGCCTGTTCCTCCTCATCGGAGTCCATGAAGAGCTGCCTGCCGGCGAGTTCCTCGCTGATCATGCCTGCCCCTGCGAGCAGGTTGTCTGAAAGGGTTGTCTTTCCGTGATCGATGTGGGCGACGATACCGATGTTCCGGATGTGCTCCGGATTGTCCATCAGCTCAGTCACCCGCTCTACCATCTTCTTTCGTCTGGTCATAGATTACACCAAAAAAGTAATAGGGAGTTTTAACGGGCGGCCTTTGCGATACGTTCTCTCTCTTCTTTCTTCGAGACAGCGTAGGAGCGGGTGTCGCCGTTCGCGGCTGCGATCAGTTCCTCGGCGAGCGCCTCGCTTACGGTCTTCTTCTTCTTGTGGCTCGCCTGCAGGACACCGGCAGTGATGAACCGCAGGGCGATATCGACACGACGCTGGGGCGCGGTATCGACCGACTTCGGGACGTTGATACCACCGTACTTCAGCCGGACGGTCTCCTCACGGGGGCCGGTGTTCGCGACTGCGTCCACGAGCACCTGAACCGGATTCTTCTTGGTCTTCTTGTTGATGATCTCGAAGGATTCCCGGACGATGCGGATGGCGAGTTCCTTCTTGCCGGTGTTGTTCCCGCTCTGCATCAGTTTGTTGATCAGGCGCTCAACGATCAGCATGTTGCTCTTGTTGAACTGCTGGCCGACGAGCTTGCCGCAGGAGTGCGGCACGATCATTGTGTGCAGGTTCACGTAACGGGCAAGGCTCGGATCCTGGATCTCTACCTCGCTCACATCCCATCGGTTAAAGAGGAGCTGCTGGGCCTGAGTTCCCGACTCTACTTCAGCTTCTGCCATGCTACTTACCTCCGCGGCTTCTCCTTCCGCCCGGTGACCATTTCACGCAGGCTGACGTTGTTCACCTTGCTCACGACAAACCGGACACCGGGGATATCACCCATCGACCTGCCCAGCCTGCCGCCGATGCCCTCGATCTCGACCTCATCGTGCTCGTCGATGAAGTTGATGGCACCGTCGCCGACAGCGAACGCGGTCACCTGGCGACCGTTCTTGATCAGCTGTACACGGACGCACTTACGGATCGCAGAGTTCGGCTGCTTTGCCTCAACACCCACCTTCTCGAGAACAATCCCGCGTGCCTGCGGTGCTCCCTCAAGGGGGTCAGATTTTACATCGAGTCCGAGCTGACGCCGGGCGTAGACTGGATCGTGCCATCTGCGACCCTTGGCGTCGCGCTTCAATTTTCGGGCTGCAAATTTACCATTTCCCATCGAATACCCTCGTATCGGTTGAATTTGTGGATAGGAGCAACTCCTGGTGTGCTATAAAGCAACGCGCGTTACGGATTTATATATTGTGGAACCCGCTTGCGCGCCGATCTTTCGCCCTAGTTATTTGATCGGGAGCTGATATAATATTATATCCTGGCGGGCAACCTTCACTGATGAAAACCCGGATATACAAAGAGATCTTTTTCGAGGCGACCCACCGCCTGATCCACTATCGGGGGAAGTGTTTCCGGTTGCACGGCCACCAGTGGCGGGTAGAGGTCTGGGTCGAGGGGACGGCGGATGAGCGCACCGGGATCGTCCTCGACTACAACTGCATTAAAGAAGTCGTCGGTCGGTTCGACCACCAGGTGATCCTCAACGCAGATGATCCCATGGCGGCGAGCATCGAAGCGTTCCACCCGGTCGTCACCACCCCCGGCGACCCGACAAGCGAACTCCTCGCCGGACTGATCGCGGATCTGATCGATGCCGAAGCCGCGCTGCAGGGCCACGATGCCCGCGTGGCAAAGATTCGGGTCTGGGAGTCGACGACCTGTTACGCAGAGCGCACATATGATCGTCAGTGAGATATTCCGAAGCCTCCAGGGGGAAGGAAAAAGCCAGGGGCGGCCCTGCACCTTCATCCGGCTCGCCGGGTGCAACCTCCGGTGCGCCTGGTGCGACACCTCCTACGCCTGGGAAGGCGGGGAGAAGATGAGCGTCATAGAGGTCCTCGACAGGGTCTGGCTGCTCAATGGAAGGCAGATCTGCATCACCGGCGGGGAACCGCTCCTGCAGCGGGAGGAGGTCCTCGAGATCCTCAAGAAGTTCCGCCTTCACGGGTATACCGTCGAGATCGAGACGAACGGCACCCTGGATTTCCGGGATCTGCAGCCGTATGCCTCCATCTGCATGGACGTCAAGTGCCCCTCGTCAGGAGAGAGGAGCGATCTATCGCTCCTCCCCTTCATCACCCCCCGCGACTGCGTCAAGTTCGTGGTGGCGGACGACAGCGATCTCCTCTACGCCCGGGCAGTGATGACCCAATGCCAGATTCGGGGCGAGATCTTCATATCGCCGGTGGAGGGATCCGACTACCGCGCCATCGCGGACTACATCGTCAGGGAGAACCTCCCGGTGAGGCTCCAGGTACAGCTCCACAAGATCCTGGGAGTAAAATGATGAAAGCAGTCTGTCTTCTCTCGGGAGGCATGGACTCCACCACGCTCGCCTATGTAGCAAAGGATATGGGTTACGACATCATCGCGCTCCACTTCACCTACGGCCAGCGGACGGAGAAGAAGGAACGGGCATGTGCCCGGACCGTCGCCCGGATGCTCGACGCGCGAGAGTTCGTCGAGATCAGCCTCGAACACTTCAGGAAGATCGGGGCCTCGAGCCTGACGGACCCCGGGATCGCGGTCGAGGCGTATGCCGGAGAGCAGGAGGAGGTGCCGGCCACCTACGTTCCCTTCCGCAACGCGAACCTTCTCGCCATCGCGACCAGCCTCGCGGAAGCCCGGCGGGCGGAGGCGATCTTCATCGGGGTCCAGACCGGGGACTACCCGGGGTATCCCGACTGCCGGCCGGAGTTCATCGAAGCTTTCCAGCGGGTGGTCGACCTCGGCACGGCAGCAGAACCCCGGATAACGCTCATGACGCCCTTCGTCCGGATGACGAAGGCAGAGATTCTCCGGGTGGGCCTTCGCCTCAGGGTCCCTTACGAGCATACCTGGTCCTGCTACCAGAACAACGAACGGGCGTGCGGGGTCTGCTCCTCCTGCCACTATCGCAGGGAGGCGTTTGCGGCCATCGGAAGCCCGGACCCGATCGACTACGAGGAGTAACATGGAGGTCTACAGAGGCAAGCGGCTCACCATCGAGAAGAGAGAGGTCACCCTCTCAAACGGGGAGAAGAGGGAACGAGTGGTCGTCCACCCGGGCGGGGCGGTTGCGATCCTCCCGATCGAGGGGGACGACTGCTACCTCATCCGGCAGTACCGGTTCGCCATCGATGAATACATCTACGAAGCGCCGGCAGGCACCATCGACGAGGGCGAGGAGCCCCCCGAGACCGCCCGCCGGGAGCTGATCGAGGAGACCGGGATGAAGGCAGAGACATTCGCCGCGATGGGCTGGATATACTCCTCTCCCGGCTACACCGACGAGCGTATCTGGCTCTACCTCGCAGAGGGGCTCTCGCCGTGCTCCGACTACGGGATGGACGACGATGAAGTGATTGAGGTCGTCCGCGTTCCCATAGCGGACCTCGCGGCGATGATCGCAGACGGCACGATCGTCGACGCAAAGACGATCTGCCTCATCTGCCGGTGCCTGCAGTGAGGAGAGCGCGAGTGCGCCCGGCGCGAGGCGGGTGCAGAGAAGACCGGCAAATGTGCGCAGATTTATGCCCTCTCCAGAGAAACACATAGTAGCTTCGACCAATGAACAATATTCAGCGAGCCTGGTGAACGCCCAATGGAAGAGACGCAAGAGATGGATACCGCGCGAAAGCGCTACGAATTTAAAAAGATGCTTGAGAGGCTTGCGGAGAAGGAAGGGAGCGGTACCGAGCTGATCACCCTGTATATACCCCCCGATAAGCAGATATACGACGTGACCGCCCAGCTCCGTGACGAGTTCGGGCAGTGCGCCAACATCAAGAGCAAACAGACCCGGACGAACGTCCAGAGTGCCATATCCTCCATCCTCTCCCGCCTGAAATACTATAAGCGCCCGCCGGAGCACGGCATGGCGATCTTCTGCGGCACGATCAACATCGGTGGTGACCGCACCGACCTGAATTGCGAGATCATCGAGCCGCCTGAGCCGCTCAACACCTACATGTACCGGTGCAGTTCCTCGTTCGAGCTCGAGCCGCTGCAGCAGATGCTCGGGGAGAAAGAGGTCTACGGCCTGATCGTCCTCGACCGGCGGGAGGCCTACATCGGCTTTCTCCGGGGCAACCGGATCGAGCCGGTCCACGGCGTCACATCGACGGTCCCCGGCAAGCAGCGAAAGGGCGGCCAGTCGAGCGTCCGTTTCCAGCGGCTGCGGCTGATCGCCATCAATGAGTTCTACAAGAAGATCGGCGATCGGGCAAGTGATATCTTCCTTGCCGAGAAGGATTTCTTCGAGCGGTTCAAGGGCGTACTGATCGGCGGCCCGACCCCGACCAAGGAGGAGTTCGAGGCAGGCGGCTACCTCCACCACGAACTGCAGAAGCGGATCATCGGGATCTTCGACGTCTCCTACACGAACGAGAGCGGGCTTGCCGAGCTCGTCGAGAGTGCGGGGGAAGCCCTCAAAGGCCTCGATATCATCAAGGAGAAGAACATTATGAACCGGTTCCTGCAGGAACTGGTCAAGGATGACGGCGCCGCCTCCTACGGCGAGGAGAGCGTCCGGAAGAACCTGGAACTCGGCGCCGTCGATACCCTCCTCCTCTCCGACAAGCTCCGGAGGGCCCGGCTGAAACTCGCCTGCCAAAACAGCGACTACACCGAGGAGCGGACGGTCAGCATCGAGCCGGGCAAACATATCAAAGACCTCGACTTCGGCACCTGCCCCAACGACGGGATGTCGCTCTACGTGGCGGAAGAGGCTGATATCATAGACGAACTGACCACGCTCGCGGACCAGAGCAGCGCGAAGGTTCGGATAGTATCGGACGACTTCGAGGAAGGCTCGGTACTCTACAACGCATTCGGCGGGATCGCAGCGATCCTGCGTTACAGGACCGGATATTGATGTTTCAGGAGAAGTACCAACAGATTGAGCGCATGCTCCGGGCATGCACCGGTGAGGAGGACGTCCTCCTCACGACAGGGGGGGATCACGCTGATCTCGCCTCGACCGTAGCGTTTAAACTTGCGAAGAAGCAGAGGAGAGCTCCTCACCAGATCGCCTCCGATATCGCGGAGAGCCTCTCGACGAGCCCCGAACTCGGCGACATCCAGGTTGAGGCAACGGGCCCCTACATCAACTTCCGGTTCGGGCCGTCGCTTCTAGCAGAGGCGGTCAGGGCGGCGCTCGAGCCCGGCTACGGAGACCTCCCCCGCCGCCCCGTGCGGGTGGTGCTTGAGCACACGAGCGCCAACCCGAACGGCCCCCTCCACGTCGGCCACATCAGGAACACGGTCATCGGCGACTCTCTTGTCCGGGCGTTCCGGAAAGCAGGGTATCCGCTTGAGGCGCAATATTACCTGAACGATATGGGCCGCCAGATCGCCATCGTCTCGTGGGGGTTCGACCACCTCGGCATCGCCCGTGTGGAGGGCGAGAAGGAGGACCACTACGTCGCCCGGGTCTACGTCGCGGCGAACCGGGAACTCCAGAAGAACCCCGAGATCGCCGGTGAGATCGACCATCTCATGCAGCAGGTGGAGCGCGGCGAACCGGAGACCGTCGGGAAGTTCCGGGCGGCCGTCGCTCTCTGTGCGGAAGGGATCAAGGCGACCCTCGCCGCCCTGAACGCCCACCACGACCGGTTCGTCTGGGAGAGCGATTTTGTCCGGATCGGCGACGTGGACCGGATCATCGGGCGGGTCCGGCACCTGCCGCAGGCCCACGAGGACGAGACCCTCTGGGTCGACCTCTCGGAATGTGGGTTCGAGAAGAAGTACATCCTCCGGCGGAGCGACGGCACGTCGGTCTACAGCACACGGGACCTCGCCTACCATACCTGGAAGGGGCGCAACTACGACCGGATGATCGACGTCCTCGGGGCGGACCACAAACTGATCGGTGCCCAGCTCCGGGCCACCCTGGAACTCCTCGGGGAGCAGCCGCCCGAGATCATCTACTTCGAGTTCGTCTCTCTCCCCGAGGGCTCGATGAGCACCCGGGCGGGCAAGTTCGTCTCGGCGGACGAACTGGTCGAGGAGGTGACGGCGAAGGCATACGACGAGGTGACCGTCCGCCGCCCGGAACTCCCCGAAGAGGAGCGGCGGACTATCGCGAGGTCGGTAGCCGTCGCCGCCATCCGCTACGACATCGTGAAGGTCTCCCCCGAGAAGAGCACAGTCTTTGACTGGCGGGAGGCGCTGAACTTCGAGCGGCAGAGCGGCCCCTACATCCAGTACGCCCATGCCCGCGCCTGCAGCATCCTCGAGAAGGCCGGGGAGTTCGAGCCGGCGTATCACTACGAGACGGAGCACGAGGTCGCGCTCGCCCGGCACCTGGTCCGGTTCCCCGCCGTCGTCGAGCAGACCGTGGTGGAACTCCGCCCGCACCAGCTCGCCGCTTTCGCCCGCGAGCTCGCCGACCTCTTCAACGCCTTCTACCACTACGACCCGGTGCTCAAAAGCGAGGGCGAGACCCGGGGCAGCCGTCTTGCGCTCGTGGATGCGGTCAGGAACACCTTACAGGAGTCCCTCGCGACCCTCGGTATCGATGCACTCAGAAGCATGTAAGGCCCTCCGGAGGCAGGGCTACCAGTTCGTTAGCCCTGCCTCGTCGGCGGCCGTCAAGCCCTGCATGTGGAACAAGCGGGCGCTCAAGGGCGGGGAGATGTGCTACAAGGCGCAGTTCTACGGCATCGAAAGCCACCGCTGCGTCCAGATGACCCCGACGCTGCGGTGCAACCAGCAGTGCCTCTTCTGCTGGCGCTCGTTCGAGCACGAGGTGACGGAAGAGGAGGAGTGCCCGCCGGCTGAGATCATAGAGAGCCTCCGGCACCTCCAGAAGAGGGCGCTCTCGGGCTACAAGGTCTCGCCCTATGTCACGCCGGAACGGTTCGCGGAGGCCCTCAACCCCACGATGGTCGCTATATCACTCTCGGGGGAGCCGACCTGCTACTCGCGCCTCCCGGAGCTGATCGACGGCCTCAACGCCGCGGGGTATACGACATTTCTCGTCTCAAACGGCACCCGGCCCGACGTCCTTGCCCGGTGCCGGCCCTACCAGGCCTACGTCTCCCTGGACGCCCCTGACCGGGATACCTATCTCCGGCTCTGCCGGCCCCGGGAGGACTACTGGGACCGGGTGCAGGAGAGCCTGGCCGGACTTCGGGGCCGCCGGTCCGCCATCCGCACCACGGTGGTGCGCGGCTACAACGACTTCGCGCCTGAGAGGTATGCGGCGATGTACCAGGACTCCGGGGCCCGGTTCGTGGAGGTAAAGGGTTATATGCACCTGGGATACAGTAGGAAACGACTACAGAGGGACCAGATGCCAGAACACAGCAGTGTGCGGGCGTTTGCAGAGAAAATTGTGGAACACTGCGACTATTTCATCAGGGACGAGAGCCCGGTGAGCCGGGTCGTCTGTCTGGAGCGGAACATATGAGATTTGATGTGGAAGAGTTCAAAAAGAGAGCGAGAGAGGACTTCGAGCACGCCTGGCACGAAGGGCCGTCGGTGCTGACCCCGCCGGGGATATCGGGCCAATACCCCCGGTTGAAGTACACCCGGGCTACGGCGCACCCGATCTTCGAGATCGTGCAACGGCTCCGTGAGACCTACCTCTCGATGGGGTTTGATGAGGCGATGAACCCCCTGATCGTCGAGGAGTCGGATATCTACCGGCAGTTCGGGCCGGAGGCGATGGCCGTCCTCGACCGGGTCTTCTACCTGGGCGGCCTGCCCCGCCCGAACGTCGGGATAGCGCGGAAGCGGGTGGAGGAGATCGAGGCAATCCTCGGGCGGGCGGTCCAGTCCGAGACCGAGGAGAAACTCCGCGAGACCCTCCACGGTTACAAGAAGGGGACGATCGACGGCGACGAACTGACGCATGAACTCGCGGCCGTCCTGGAGGCCGATGACGCCGCCGTGGTGCATATTCTTGATGCGGTCTTCCCGGAGTTCCGGGCGCTGGCCCCCGAGTCGTCGCGCAACACCCTCCGGAGCCATATGACGAGCGGCTGGTTCCTGACGCTCTCCTCCCTCTGGGAGAAGCGCCACCTCCCCATCCGGCTCTTCTCGGTGGACCGGTGTTTCCGGCGGGAGCAGGAGGAGGGCCCCACTCGCCTGATGGCCTACCACTCGGCCTCCTGCGTCGTCGCGGGAGACGATATCACCCTCGAAGAGGGCAAAGCCATCAGCGAGGCCCTCCTCTCGGCGTTCGGGTTCACTGAGTTCCGGTTCCAGCCCGACGAGAAGCGGTCGAAGTACTACATGCCCGAGACCCAGACGGAGGTCTACGCCCGTCACCCGGTCCTCGACTGGGTAGAGGTCGCCACATTCGGTATGTACTCACCCTCGGCGCTCGCGGAGTACGGGATCGGTGTGCCGGTGATGAACCTCGGCCTCGGGGTGGAACGGCTCGCGATGATCGCCTACCAGTCAAACGACATCCGCCAGTTGACGTATCCCCAGTTCTTCCCGCAAGCTCTCTCCGACCGCCAGATCGCCAGCGCCGTCCATCTCCGTGCCGAACCGGCCTCCGCGACCGGGAAGCAGATGGCAGAGGCGATCCATGATACGGCCGCACAGCACGCCGCCGCCCCGGGCCCGTGTGCATTCACCGCATGGAAAGGCGAGATCGCCGGGAGGCCGGTGGAGGTGATCGTCGAGGAGCCCGAGTCCAACACGAAACTCTGCGGACCTGCCTGCGCGAACGAGGTCTTCGTCCACAACGGCTCGGTGCTCGGGGTGCCGGACCTCGAGAAGTGGGCGGAGGTCCGGCGCGAAGGGGTCTCCACCGGCATCACCTACCTCGATGCCGCGGCAAGCCTCGCCGCCACCCGGATCGAGGAGGCGGCGCGGTGCGGGGAGGAGACCCGTGTCCAGGTGAAGATGGCAAAACTCCCCTCAGACATTAACCTGCGCATCGAGGAGTACGCGATGCGCTACATCACCGACCACAACAAGAAGGTGGACCTCCGGGGGCCGGTCTTCCTGACGGTCAGGTCCGTCATCCCGGAGCAATCGACCCGATAAGACCTTCCTTTCGCCCCGGCTTCTCTTTTTTTCCGGTCACTCCATCCCTGCTGCACTCGATGCATCTCCGGAGCAGGGGCAGCACGTCCCGTTGGGCAACCAGGTTGAAGCGGGCCCTGCTCGGGGCAAGCCCGACCTTGATCGAGTAGGCTTCGGGCGGCATCACCGCAAAGAGGTCCTCGTCGGTCCTGTCATCCCCGATAGCGAGGATGAAGTCCCAGGCGTGCCGGGAGACCCAGTTCAGCGCCGCCCTTCCTTTGTCGACGGTGGTGTTCTTGATCTCGATGACCTTGTTCCCCTCCATGACGCCGACATTGAGGTTCGACGTCAGGTGCAGGAGGTCGTCTTTGAGGTCCTTTGCCCGCTGTGCGCCAAGCATCGGCTCAGTCCTCCGGTAGTGCCAGACAAGGGAGTAGTCCTTCTCCTCGATGAACGCGCCGGGTGTGCGGTCCGCGTAGAGTTCGAGGAGTGGGTAGATCTCCCCTTTCCAATCGTCGGAGAGCCCTTCATGCATCCGCCACTCCCCGGAACGCTCCTTTACCCAGACACCGTGTTCGGCGATGAGCCCAATATCCATCCCCTCAAACCAGGCATCCAGCGTATACCGGTCTCTGCCGCTGATCACCACCACCTCGTTTTCGGGAACCCGGGAGAGGCCCAGAAGCACCTCTCTCGTGGCTTCACCCGGGACCGCTTTCTGCGGTTTTGCGGCGAAGGGCACCAGGGTGCCGTCGTAGTCAAGGAGGAGCAGCCGGTCCTTGCCGGCAGCGTAGTCCGTGACCAGTTGGTCTCTGATGGCAGGAGTGACGATCTGTTCGGAGCGCTCGACCTGGATCGCCCGGGCGTCGCTTAAACGGGTGAGGAAATCGCCGACCCAGCGCCCGATGTCGTAGCGCATCAGCCTCCTCTGCATAGTCCGGTTCCGCTCGACCTGTTCCTTCTCCGGCATGGCAAGCGCCGCTTCGATTGCCTCGATCACCGCATCCTGGTCATTCGGATTGACGATGATCGCCTCCCCAAGTTCCTCCGCCGCTCCTGCCATCTCGGAGAGGATGAGCATTCCGGTGCCATCAGTCCGGGTGGCGACGTACTCTTTCGCCATCAGGTTCATGCCGTCCCGGAGCGGCGTCACCAGGGCGACGTCGGCGGCGCTGTAGAACGCCACCAGCGTCTCGAACGGGAGAAAGTTGTAGAAGTAGCGGACCGGGATCCAGTCGGTCGTCCCGTACTTCCCGTTGATACGGCCGACGAGTTCGTCGATCCGTTTCTTCAGCATCTGGTAGCGGCCGACGCTGGCCCGGGACGGAACTGCGACGAGGACGAGGGAGACCTTCCCCTGGTACTCAGGCTTCTTCGTAAGGAGTGTATCGAAGGCCTCGAGCCGGAGCGGGATCCCCTTCGTGTAGTCAAGGCGGTCAAACGAGAGGATGATCTTCCGCCTCCCGTATTTATGCCGGATCCGAGTGATCTCCTTCTGAACCGGGTTGCTGCCCGCAGAGTCGGCGAACCGGTGGTAGTCGATGCCCATCGGGAAGAGGTCAGTTCGTACCACACGGGTGCCGGTCCTGACCTCCCCGAAGGAGTGCTCGTGCCCGAGGATCCGCCGGACGCTGGAGAGGAAGTGGCGGACGTACCCGTAGGTGTGAAAGCCGATGAGATCCGCCCCAAGCAGGCCGGAGAGGATCTCCCGCCGCCAGGGCAGGTTCCGGAACACTTCAAATGACGGGAAGGGGATGTGATGGAAGTAGCCGATCTCCGCATCGGGCAGGCGCTCCCGGAGCATCTGCGGCAGGAGCATCAGGTGGTAGTCGTGGACCCAGATGACGTCGTCGGGCCGGGCCACTTCCATCACGGCATCGCAGAACTTCTCGTTCACCCGGAGGTAGACGCTCCACATCTTCGGATCGTAGTCTGCAAAGTGATTGAAGTAATGGAAGAGCGGCCAGAGGGTGTTGTTGCAGAATCCGTCGTAGTAGTGCTTGATATCATACGGGGAGAGGAAAACCGGGTGACATTGCTCTTTTCTGAGCGTCTCGATGATCCGGTCTTTCTCCTCTTCCTGCTTTCTCTGAACGTTCATGCCAGGCCAGCCGACCCAGAGGCTTTCGTAGGACTTGTAGAAAGAGCCGACTCCGGTGGCAAGACCGCCGACGCTTCGTTGCAGGTGAAGGTCGCCGTTCTTCCGGGAGACGCTGATCGGAAGCCTGTTTGAAACTATCAGTAGCCTGTTCATAGTTGACCCTGCTTGCAATCGTGGGATGATCAGCATTCAAAGATTCTCAACCAAAATTAAGGTTTTGGCGAAATCTCCAATAATTGCAGATATCGCACCCCGGGCGATCATCTCCTCTCCCCGTCCCCCCTGCTGCCTGCGGGCACCTCACACGCCGCGCGTGCCTAATCGTGGCGATTTCATCGAGACATCTGCGGCAGCGGCTGGCAGTGAGTGGACCGGTTCTCCCGGGGCCGGAGTAGCCCGGGTATACACGGTCGGGAAGCCGCACCTGCACCCTGCTGAGGGAAAGACAATTCCGGGGGTCTATGTCCCGGGAAGCCGTGCACAATGCGAAACAGTCAAGCAAACGAACCTTTCAGTCACTTCCTGTCACCACAAGCCTGTCCTGCCCGGGTAGACGGGTACCGCATCCGGCAACCTGACCGCCCGACACCGGAAACGTTATATTATTCTAACACCAGGTTAGAATTACACAACAGGTGAACCGATGAAGAGACGATACGCGATACAGATTGCGGCGGGAGCGGTTCTCGGGGCCGCAGGGCTCCTCCTCCCGTTCCTCGCAGACGGGATGGAGGCGCTCTCCTCGCTCCTGGTGACGATCGGATTGGTACTCCTTGCGGTGGCTGCCGTGCGACACTGGAGGTTCCGGGACGAGCCAGAGAAAGACGAGCGGACGCAGAAGATCGGGGCGTACGGTATCTCCTACTCGTGGTTCCTCACCCTCGTCTTCCTCGCGATCCTCTTCTGGGTGGACTACCTTGGCGTACTCGCCCTCACGGTCGAGAGCGTGCTGCTCGCCACCATCCTGCTGATGGGGCTCTCCGCCCGTATCTTCCAGTGGTACTTCTTCCGGCAGGGGGACGTGGCGTGAGACCGGCGAGCGCCGCCGAATGGCACCTGCTCCGGAAGGGGGACGTCGGGTGAAGACCCGGATCAGGGAACTCCGGGCGAGGGCGGGGTTTACCCAGGAAGAACTGGCACAAAAGGTCGGCGTGCGGCGGGAGACGATCGTCTTCCTCGAGAAGGGGAAGTACAACCCCTCCCTGAAACTCGCCTACAGGGTGTCCCGGGCGCTCGGCTCCACCATCGAGGAGGTCTTTTCCTTCGAAGACGAGGACCTGGCGTGATCACGCCTGAACCGGGGGATGACGGCACAGCAGAGCGGGGAGCGGAACCTCGCCCGTGGCGCCCGCCGCCATCAGGGCTGCGGAGGTGACACGGGCCGGTCTGGCGGACGCGACTGGCGACCTCGGAGGGCCGACCGGTACGTGAGTGCAGGAGAAGGTGCGACAGCAGACATCCACTCCAGGACGATAGAACGAAACGGAAGAAAGTCGGAAAAATATATTGGGGGCAATCGTTAAGGTTGGAATGGCAGGATAAAAACATTATGCTTTTACATTCGTGCAATTTCATCCTTAATCCGCGTTAAAACCATAATATAAGCGTATTTCTAGAAAAAACATTTAAATTGTGCAGTACGTATACTATCCCCGGAGATCCTGAATATTCGAGATGAGCGCAGCATCCCCGAAATTTACTTCGGTTCCTCGTCGGATTTACGTCGATCGTTTCCACCCTGCCCCGCCCCCCCTGGCCCGGCGCCCACCAGGCGCCGCACCCTCGCCTCAAGTTCCGGCAGGAGGCCGTCACGGTTCGACCGGGTCACCTCCACGACCCGGACGTCCGCCCGGGTCTTGAGCCGGTCAAGGCCCGGGACGCCCCGTTGTGCAACTGTCGCCACACAGGGAGTGGCGACATCGAGCACCTCCCCCACAACCCTGCGGAAAACCCCAGAACAGCACTCCATCTTCCCGATCTCGTCGATGATCACGAGACGGACGGACGGTCCAAAGAACGGGACGGATGCCAGGAACTCCTCAAACCCCTCAATATCAACCCCATACCGGCCCACACGGCAGTGACCTGGATACCCCGTGCGAGCGAAGGATCGCCGGTCTCCGGCGAGGCTCACGAGATCGAACCCCACCCGCTCTCCTCCCGTCCGAACTTCGAGGGTGTAGAACCCGGCCGGCGAGCAACCGGCGAAACGTTCCGCAAGAAAGCGTATGAGCGTGGTCTTCCCGGAGCCGGGCCGCCCGGTGATGAGCAGGTTCCCGGTCACCGTCCAGTGGCCCCCCCGGTGCGGACCCTTGGGCGGCAGGTTGTGCAGAACGCCGGCCCTTTCAGGTCGGTCTCGGCGATGGTGTTTGAGAAGCGCATGACACACCGGGGATCTCCACAATGGGCGAGCCCCAGGGTGTGCCCCATCTCATGCACCGCCTCCACAACGGCCCGGCGCTGGAAAACTTCTACATCTTCCGGGAGGCCGTAGAACGACTGCCTGAGGCGGTGGAAGGAGATCACGGCATTCCTCCGCCCCGCAAGCCCGAAGACGAAGTTCACGCCCGGGAGGTAGAGATCGACGTCGGTGACACCCAGCGCCCGGTCGTAGCCAGCGGAATCCCCGGAGAGCGAGAGGAATTCGAGCATCACCTCCGCGTCGTGCTGGTTGCGTGCGGCATTCCGCGCTGCTGCGGGAAGCGGGATCTTCTTCCCGAGCGTCACATCACTGGAGAACTCCGTCTTCAGCGGGTCCTCAAGCATCTTTATCTCTGCCGGATCGACCTTTCCGATGGGAATGAGGGTGATTCTCATGGGGGCATCCCGGTTGCGAATATTGGCGGGCAAGGATTTGATGATATCGGTCAGGAGTTCCGTGAGCTGGCCCGGGGCCGGTTTTCTGCCCTGTAAAAGTCGCCCAGGACGATATCATCGCTTCACCATCCGCCCGGCCTCTCCGCTGACATAGCAGACCGGGACTTCCGGGGTCTCCCGGTCTGCACGCGCCGATCGCACCCGGCCCGCAGGCATTCGAAACAGCTCAAGCGCGTTACTTCCGGCTTGTGGGCCTTACCGTGACCGAACACGCGCCATCACCGGCGCAGATGCTGCGCCGGTACTTCGGAGCATAGTTCCGGTTCAGGTCCGGTATTGCGGCGTTCGCGAAGGCGTGGCAGACGTTGCAGGCGGCGAGCGGGTTCTCCCCCTCCGTTTTAGCTCTCTCCACCATCGCGCACTTCCGGATCGTCAAGTCCGCCTCGTCTGGCGCGGAGTCCCGGATCTCATACTGGTATTCAGGCCCGAAGAGCACCCTTGTTGCCGCCGCAAACGCCTCCGCAACCTCATGTGCGTCTCCGAGCGGCATCCCGAAAGCACGGGCGATAACGCCCACCTCTCTGCCCAGTTCCTGCCATACCGCCCGCTCGACCTCGTTATAGAGCTGGTCGTCGGCACCGTCCCGGATAGCCCTGCGGTAGGCAAGTGGTAGCGCAGAGACCTCCCGGGCGGCCAGTTTCCATCTCACGTCCATCGGTATTCGTTCAAATGCGCCCATACTCAGTACCTCCTTCTGGTGACGGTTTCCGGGTCAGGGGCAGATACACTGCAACCCACATGAAGGTTCTCCCGGTGGTTCCAGGCGAGAGGAGGGACGTCGCACTCCCGGGCGCCATAAATACTCCTGCAGACAACAGGGTAACCATGGAGATCGGAGATGCCCCGATCGATATCGGCGGCGCCCGGGCCTGCGGGATGAGGGGGATCCGGGTCAGGACCGGCAAGTACCGGGAAGAGGCGGTTCGCCAATCAGGCATCACGCCGGACCTCGCCAGCGGCTCGCTCGCTGACCTTCCCCGGCACCTCTGATACCATGTGGCGACGAATCCTCCCTGTCCTCGTCCTCGTCACCGCGGCCCTCGGGGCCGGGTGCCTGGGCGGCCTCCTGAGCCCCCCGGTCGTCCCGCCGGCGATCGTGCCGGTCGAGGGGGCGAGCCTCGACGACCTGCCGGCCTGCACCTTCCCCTTCGAGGACAGGGAGGAGACGATCCGGATCGATCCCGATCCGGCGGTCTATGCCGGCGCAAAAGAGGCGGACCGGAGGCTCTACCTCTCCAGAGACCTCTCGGAAGAGGAGTGGATCCCCATCTACTACCGGGCGTTCGCGAACGACTCTCACCAGGAACCCTTCTATGCGGATCTCCTTGCGGCCTTCCGCGGGATCCGGGACCGGGAAGACCTCGACGACGACCGATTCCTCGAACTGATCGCCGCGTTCGTGCAGTCCATCCCCTACAGGGCCGACGCCTCGCTCGTGGAGCCGAAGTTCCCCATCGAGACCTACGTGGACAGTGAGGGCGACTGTGACGACAAAAGCCTCCTCCTCGCCGGGCTCCTCGCACGGGAGGGCTACGGGGTCGCGCTCCTCTACTTCAGGGACGAGGCGCACATGGCCGTCGGCGTGAGGAGCGCCGGATGCCCTTACCGCAACACTCCTTTCGCCTACATCGAGACCACGAACACGAGTTACGTCGGCATCCCGCCAGCGGCCCTCTCGAACGGGACGATCCTCTCCTCCGACCCCCTGGTGATCCCGGTCGGCGACGGGCCGCGCTCCTATACAGGATGCGACCAGGTCCGGACGATCGAACGCGCCCTCTCCTCATCGCGCGACCGGGCCGAGGCGCTCGCGCCGGAGCTCGGGACGCGCGCACGGGAACTTGAGGCAGAGCGGGAATCTCTTGAGGCCCTCGGTGCGCGGATGAGAGCCCTCTCCGGGTCCGGGGAGGTCCGCGAGTACAACCGTCTCGTCCCCGAATACAACCGGAAGGCCCGGGAGTACAACGCCGCCGTGCAGTCGTACAACGCCCTGCTCGCGGAGTCAAGGGCTGCCGTGGAGGTCCACAATTACCTCGGCACCCATGCCCACGACCGGCCGGGGTCGTACCTCCGTGCCCGGGCGTATCTCGCAGAGTGACGCACGAAGATTACTCCCAGACGATGGAGCGGACCGGCGCCCCCGCTCTCCGGAGCCGGGTCATGGCGATCCTGCAGTAATCCGGCGAGATATCAATACCGACGAATCGGCGGCCGAACCGGCGGGCGACGAGCGTCGTCGTCCCTGCGCCGTTGAAGGGGTCGAGCACCAGATCCCCCCGGTAGGAGAAGAGTTTGATCACCCGTCGCGGAAGTTCCTCGGGAAACATAGCCGGGTGCCGGTAGTCCCGCATCCTGACCTCAGGGGGGAAGACCCACTTCGCAGAGACCCATTCCTTGAATTCGTCGCCGGTAATATCAATATCCTCTCTCCGTCCGGTCTTCTTGTGCGTCTCCTTATCAAAGACCTCGGTCAACTACCCCCCCCTAACGGAGGGGGCTTGCAGCTGGGGCCCCTTGCGGGGCACAGGGCTGCAATTTCATCGGTGCGAAGGTTGACGGTTCAAAAGTCGTCCTTATTCGCACGGGCCGGTTGACGCGGCCCCTACCGATTATCCGTGGGACCACGGAATCACCGGCTACCTTTCTCAAATGGTTCAGAGCGCCGTTGACATCGGCGTTGATCAGGGTGCCCAGAGCACTCCGGTACAGCCCGCGCCGGATCCGTCGTTTCCTTCCGTAGGGGGGTTTCGCGATCGGATCGAGGTTCAGAGCATCGACCTGCGAGGTGTAGGCTTCCGAGTGGGTATCATCGAACCGGATCCCGTACAGCTCGCACTTGCTCTTCAGTTTCTGCCGGAACTTGTGATACGGCACCTGCACGAAGTTCTGGTTCCCCCGCCGGCCGTGGCGGATCTTGTCCTTGATCCCGTCCCAGCGAGGGAGGATAACCGTCCCGATCCGGTGCTGGAGGGCATAGTTCGCGATCCAGACCACGTACCGGTTCATCGCTTCGGTGATCCGGCAGTCCCGCTTCTTCAGTAGCCGAGCCTGCCGCTTCGTGATCCCCTGAATCCCTTGCTTATCCTTGATGCTCTGCAACCGTGCGTTCTCTTTGTTGTACCACCGGTTGATCGATT
>ENA-UOOH01001086-UOOH01001086.1-fermentation-metagenome-genome-assembly--contig:-NODE-1086-length-27806-cov-26.945660_pt1 | contig 27806 bp, 22 predicted proteins | sample MGYA00245778_ERZ724025 | MGnify/ENA primary metagenome ERZ724025 (study PRJEB28704, sample SAMN03018313) | fermentation metagenome | biome: anthropogenic terrestrial biome; feature: soil... | reverse complement strand
CGATTATAGCGGCATTTGAGAGACTGGCAGGGAAAAGAACCTATTGGGAGAAATGAGTGTGCGACAAGAGGCTGTATCGGAGATCGCGGGTCAATCCGCCGTCTTATCCGTTTGAGATGTACCTACCGCGGCATGCGCTCCCGGTAACAGGAGGGTGTGAAGCCCGCGGGACAACGAGGAGAAGAGCAGAACCCTGATCTGTTCCATCCGCCAGGTAAATGACGCCAGGGAGAAGCAAACGCTGAATCACCGAAAGGATCGTAACTCCCAACAAGTGCAACCAGGGTGATACACTTAAGCCAAAATGGCAACGGAATCGGGCCATCACTGATTACCCATTCAGGACGGCAAACGGATGCAGAGATTCCCGGTCTACAGGTGGCTCCTACAGCGTCAATCAACCAATCAGTATCTCCGATACGGAACTTGGAAACCCGTATGCACCCCTCGGAAGAGGTATGGAGGTCGTGAGGCCAACAAACGGTGCAGACGGCATAGGATGTCCCAAAAAGCCAATGCCTGCCCGTAATCGGCAGGATAGAGGTTCTTACCTCAGCCTGAAAGGGCGCCCACGTGGGACAGGCGTTTCACAGCAATGAAGGGAGGTATACCCGTGGAAGTATGTCATTCAACGACGCCGAACGGCGAGAAACATACTGACGAGGAACTCACCCGGCAATGGAACTCCATTGACTGGGACAACGTGAGGTTGGATGTTAACCGGCTACAAACCCGGATTGCAAAGGCAACGCTAGAAGGAAAATGGAATCTGGTCAACCGTCTCAGTTATCTGCTAACACATTCCTTCTCCGCGAAACTTCTCGCGGTGCGAATTGTTACACAGAATAAGGGGAAACGAACCCCGGGTGTTGATGGGGTCCTCTGGACCTCCGCAACGGACAAGATACGGGCAGCCCTGAGTCTCACCGATCACCAGTATCGTGCGCAACCGCTCCGTCGTATCTACATCCCGAAACCGGGGAAAACGACAAAGCGCCCGATCTCGATTCCAACCCTGTATGATCGCGCAAGGCAAGCTCTCTACGCTCTGGTTCTTCAACCAGTCGCAGAGACAACCGCAGATACCCGGTCATTTGGATTCCGACTCTTTCGGGGCGCACAGGATGCCTCTCGGTATGCATTCATGTGCCTCCGAGGAAAGAGTTCAAATCAATGGATGCGGGAAGGGGACATCAAAGGGTGCTTCGACAACATTGCCCACGAATGGCTCCGGGAGCATATACCGATGGATCGGTCGGTACTCAACCAAGTCCTGAAGGCCGGGTACGTCTTTGAGACGGTGCTCTACCCGACGGATAACGGTACGCCCCAGGGCGGGATAATCTCACCTCTCCTCGCCAACATGACACTGGACGGGATGGAGACGCTTCTTGCCGCCCGATTCCCGAAAGGGAAGGTATACTTCATCCGCTCTGCAGATGATTTCCTCGTTACGACTCCAACACAGGAGATCGCAGAAGAAGCCAGAGGCATCATCCAGGAATTCCTTGCCGAACGCGGCCTCGAACTGTCGATGGAAAAGACGATGATCACCCACATCGATGACGGATATGATTTTCTGGGCTACAATTTCCGGAAATACAACAGAAAACTGCTCATCAAGCCATCCCGGAAGTCAATCAAGGCAATCAGAGAAAAGATCAAGGCGACGGTCAAAAAGGCACGAGCCGGGACACAAGACTGCCTGATCAAGGCCTTGAACCCGGTTATCCGGGGTTGGTCCAACTATCACCGTCACAACGCTGCCTCAAAGACGTTCGGAAAACGGGATGCCTATGTATGGGCGGTCACCTGGAAATGGGGCAGACATCGGCACCCTGACAAAGGGCGTGGGTGGAGAGCCCGGAGATACTGGCACTCAGAAGGGAGGAGAAACTGGGTATTCCGGACAGAAGAGAACACTCTCCGTCTGTTCACAGACACAACCTACCAAGTACACACGATCCCCAGATTGAAGGCGAATCCCTATCTCGATAGGAACTACTTCCTCGACAGAAGGGAACGCATGATGAGGAAGACACCCAGAGTGCAAACCAGACTTTCTTTCTTTGCATTGCCGCCCGAAAAAAAACGGGTGGTGGAATGCGCGAGCCGTATGCGGTGAAAGTCGCACGTACGGTTCCTGGAAGGGGGGAGGGGGGCAACGCCCTCTCCCTATTCGACGGAGACATTCCTGAGTCCGAAGTATGCTTCAAAGATGTTGGGCCAGTAACTATACATTAACTTTCTCGTGGCTGCCCAATGCGATGTCTCCATCTAAGAGATCATATAAATTTGGAACGACCTCATAATGAACGTCTGGCCAAGCGCGGTCGGCCATATCAGTATCCGGAACCCTTCATTGCCTAGCTGGCTTGCATTCATGTCTTCCTCCAGATGCCCTACCGCCAGATGGCGGGGTTTACCCGGAAGCTCGCGGAATGCATTCCCTCACTCAGGGCAGCCGACTACACGACCCTCTTCCGCCGGATCAACCGCCTGGATCTTGCGCTCACGGTTGTTCCTGAGCTCCTTACTGAGGATGTTATCGTCGCCGTCGATAGCACCGGGATCAAGGTCACCAACCGGGGTGAAGGGATGTGGGAGAAGGGGAAGGTCCGGCGCAGTTGGATCAAAGTCCATGCAATGAGACTGTGACTCTGAAATTATATATAGGGGAGAGGCGCGTATTGTCCCCTGCGAGCAGATCGGCAATGTCGGGGAAAGAATTCCTGCCTCATTTACGTGCTGCTATGTAATTTGGGCTTTATCCAGGTGATGAGAGATGCTAGCTAGATTTGGTTCATACCTGAATGTCGAAGAGATTGTGGATCGCATTCGATCGGACCAGACACTTGACGGAAAAACGATCGAGGCGTTTGAGAGAAAGTTTGCACGCTACATCGGTGCTCCACAGTGCTTCGCGACAGACCAGGCGCGCGCAGGTCTTCTCATCGCGCTGAAGTCTCTTCCTATATCTCATGGAGATGAGGTGATCGTCCAGAGTTTCACGTTTAAGGGCGTCGTCGACGCTATCCTGGATGCAGGAGGACAGCCTGTTCTCGTCGACAACTCGCCCGACGATCTGAACGCAGATATCGACGCAATCGAAAGAAGTGTAACGGAGAAGACGAAAGTCATCATAGCAACGCATCTCTTTGGAGTCCCCTGCGACATCGATGCGATCTCCTCCATCGCACATGAAAACGGGTGTTACGTGATAGAGGATTGCGCTCAGTGTCTCGGCGCTACCTATAGCGGGAAAAAAATCGGCACGTTCGGGGATATGTCGATATTCAGTTTCAACTACGAGAAGCACATGACAACCGGCCAGGGAGGGATCCTCGCCGTGAACCATCGCGATCTCATCGACGCCGTTAAAAAAACCGTTGATACCTACGGACGAGCACCCCAGTACTCTGAGAAGTGTTTTATCTACGGAATGTTGCTTGAGTATCTTGCGCTACAGCGTCCGGTGTATAAGACCAGATTGACGGCGACGTTTGGAGAAGAGTGCTATCGGCGTGATAAAAGATTGTTTGAAGAGATGGATGGCCTGGTAGGGGCGGCTACCACGGAGGAGGAACTCCAGGCAGCGCTTCTTCCATACCTGGAAAAGCACGTGCGAGTTTCACAATCAAGGTCCCGGAAGGGGATCCTTCCAGAGCAAGTCTCCCGGCGATTACTTGGCTTCAGGGATCGTTTCAGGACCCCTCCCCGCGAGCACGTGGAATCCAAGCATCTGCTCATGAACACCTACAGAGCAGCCATCGGATCTGTCGCGCTGGACCATCTTGATGCGGTGAACAGGATCAGGAACGAGAACGCAGAGCAATATCTTACCGAACTGGATGGGCAGGATGCCTATGGTATGCTCACCATATCAGGCAAAAAGCAACCGGCCTTCCTGAAACTGAACGTGCTCAACAATACTTCTTATCCCGTTTCGGAGATCACCGAACAGGCATACAAATGCGGGTTTGAGCTCGGAAACTTCCAGTGGCCCAAACCCATCCACCTCACCTACCCTTATGATGTCCTGATCCCGCACAGGAGAGAAGACCTGCAGACGAGTGAGCATATTGCGGATCGTCTCATCAACATCCCCGTCCATTGTTACGTTACCCCAAAGGATATCACCGATATCGTGGAACTCCTCACCAAAATAGGCTCGCGGAAAGGGGGGTAGCGTCTTGCAGCTCACTGGCAGGCACCTCCGGTCCCTCTCCCCGGCCGCCGTCAACGCCGGATGAGGGTATCGACGGTACTCTTTGCGGCGTAGGCGGCTCTTGACCTGAGGGTGGTCGCTGCGACCTGGTAATAGGGGGTCAGGACCGGATGGTAACTTGCATAGAACGCCGAAAGTTGCGGGGTGTTGCCCGTCTGGAGGTTGAACCCTTTAAATCCCCGGCTGTGCAGATCCTTGCATATCTCCTGGAAGAGGTACGTATGCGCTTCGGTCTCTCTCAGTTCCGGGTTGGATGCTGCTGACCATGCGTGGGCATGCCGATTGTCTCGTAAGACGATCGTTGAAGCTGCGGTCTCCCCCGAGGGTGTCTTTGCGTGCCACATCTCGCCGATTTGCCTGGTATCAATCATAGCAATCATCCCGTCAAGGAATTCCTCAGAGACCGGTGGAGCAAGATTCTGCCTCTGGAACGTTTTTCGGAAGAGATCGTAGTATAGTGTGCTGTCGACTCTTTTTTCAACAGTGATCCCGTTCTTTGCCGCCTGTTTCAGGGCGTTCCTCACAGTTCGCGATGTGGTGTCGACAATGGCATCGGAGAGCATGAGATAGTTGGTGAAAAGTACGCTGCTCTTCCACCCATCCCAGATGAACGGGCGTATATCCACAAGACCGGGAGAGTTCGTCAGATGGATAGCATCGAAGCGAGTTGCCAGGTGATCCCTGAGCGCCCCTATGATCGAATGTCTGTAAAGTAGTTGCTTCTTGCCCTTCATGCTCTCCGATGGGAGGATGCAGATACCTCCAAACGGCGTCAGGGGAGCATCCGTGGTTGCAGAGGGGATCATCCAGGATGGGCGCACATAGAGCGCACAGCCTCCAAGAAGATTGCCGCCCTGCTGATAGACTCCAAGAATTGTGGTTTTTCTATGAGTTAAACCCCCAACAGTTGTTACCCAGTCGCTCAGATGGAAGACAGTCCCTTCAAGAGACGCTCTCACGACGTCGTCCCACCGAGAGTAGTCTTCCGGCAAGATCTCGCATACCTCGAGTGCAGACATACCTTTGGCACCATTTTCGCTATCGTATGATTATGGGTGAGCACCCACGATCTTCGCGGAAGTTGTCCTCAACCTCACTTTAAACCTCTTTCTCATGTTCGCTATTCCGGCAATGTCACCACCGTGCTTGCGAGTTAACCCGGGATGGAGTTATCAATATATTAATCTGCTCATCGCGAGAGGGCACCGGGCGGGGTCGGCGTTCTATGAGGGTACACCCTAGTGGTGACACCATCGCTCGGTTGTGCTCCGGCATACAACCGAAGATCAATTCCAGATTATCTAACGGGGTTTGGTTGAGCAATAACTTACGTTCAGGACAAAACTCACACCATGAGAGTGTTTCCATTACCAGTTTTTTCCTGGAGCACTACCCGGAAAAACGTGATCGAATTGAAGTATCACTTCACGGAAAAGCATGGGTGCAACAGGAACCGGTTTCGGCCCGTCCAGAACTTCGCAATTGATGAAATCTACGGCGGCTCCAGAGACATCTACATTTATGACCCGTACAGCGCCCATTGCGGTGTTATTTATGCCGTAGCGGTACCCCTGAATGTGCGAGTCCTGTACGAGGATCTCCGGTGCGCTCCGGACGTCACGCGTTACAGTGATACCCGCTTTCTCACTGGATTCGTTGTCTAACGATATTGTAAGCCTATCGAGCGTCACATCGACCATGTCACCCCTGCCAAAGAAGATCGGGTGCAATTCCCCTGTGGCACTACAGGATGTCAGGCGTGTCCCTTCCGGATCGGTCAGATTAGTGAGTGTATATCCGAACAGGGAGGATCTATCGATGCAATTGATGACCTCAAAACCCCCGCCGCTACAGTAGAAGCCAACATAGTTCCCTTCCGATGTGCAGTTTACTAGGCGCATATCTCCGTTCACCAGGTACCCGGCACCGAAAACAGTCTGAGCCACACCAGTCTTCTCCTTCTGTGCGTTTTCGTTGCTGGTGCAATCGATCATCACAACGTTGGTCTTATTCCGGGGCGACTCGACATGGAACCCGGACTCCCAGCTCCCCTCGGCACGACACCGGATCACCTGCAGGTTTTCTATGTCATTCTGTTCAGCGAAATTGAACCCCGCTACCCAGGGGTCATACCGGCTATATCTCCCGCAGTTGATCGCCTCGCAATCGATGAACGTAACATTTCGTATCAGTTTGTTCGTCGCGGCCTGCGATGCGCTGAGCATGAAGCCGAACGTTCCGGGGTCCTGTGCCCTGCACCCGGAGAACTCAATGTTCTCGATGACCTTGCCGTCGTCGGTCGCATCCAGGCTCACCACAAAGAAGACCGCATGCACAGTGTTGTCTGCGGTACCGGTAACGTCACGAATGGAGACATTACTCGCCGTGATAAACACCGGGGCGTCCCACCGGTGTTTCCAGTCGTACCGGTAGCCAGAAACGCTGAGGTTCTGCAGGGATGTATTCTCGTGCCTCAGGTGTATTATTGAATTATTGAGCTCAATAGTCGTCTCCCTGGCATCCTGGCCGATCAGGGCGGTTTTTGGCGGCATGGCAACGCTCTTTGTACACAAAAATTTTCCCTCTGTTAGGACGACCTCTCCGCCAGCTGCAGGGAGGGCATCGAGGGCCGCCTGAATCTCCTGTTGGTCATTCACCCCGTCGCAGAGGTAATCAGCCGAGGCCCTGGCAGCGGCACTGCTGTCACTTGCGGCAACTGTGATCCTCGGCGCCTGTGTAGCATTCCCGCCTAGCGTAGTCTCCGACGCAGCCTGATCACCGAGATAGAAGGCCGTTACCGAAAGAGTAACCGCCAGTATCAGGAGTATGGAAAGAACTGCACGATTAAGTCTTCTCACCTGAATGACCTCCACGTGGGGTATTTCCGCGACTCTCCACGGCGAGATGCTTTCTAGGTCTTCTCTTCTATATATCTCTCACGGGAGGTGTCTATCGTAAAGTCTCGTCATGCCTGGGGCGCACCGGCGGCCGGAGTGGACTTAGTTTCCTGGTATGAGCGGCTTCTCCTGAGAAGATGGGCCGGCGCCTAGTTTCTGCCACCACGAGCTGATCTCGTCTCCACTTGTCATCCATGCCCCACTATCCGAGCAGTACTGCAGGATCTTTTCATATACTCCGAGAAGTGCCCCGTCCATAGTGGTGTTGTGCCAGAGGAGTGTCAGCACGCCGTGGCATGCTGCTACGGCATCGATCAGCCGGACCGCAAGATCATAGGTGGCGCGGGCATCAAGTTGCATATATGTGAGGCATGTTCGATCCATGAACACAAGGGGCAGCTCCATAATGTCGACAAACTGGCCGGTGTTCAGGTTAAACGGTTGAAACGGATGGCACATGCCATTCCGGAAACCGACGTGATCTGCATATCCGTAGGTGGTGTCGTATCTGAAACCCGCCTCTGCGAGCAGTTCCCAGGTATCAGGTACTTTGAACCTGAGACTATGGGCTCTGTAGCCGACGACAGGTTTTCCGAGGATTCTCTCAAGCCTCTGTTTGTCGTTTACGAGTCCCTCAAGGCCGGTTGATGCCATGTACCCTCCATGCAGCCCGATCTCCCAGCTTTCGTCCGCGATCTCCCCTAACTCACTCTCCAGATCCGAAACATCGTAGGTATAATCCTGATCGTCGGGATCCAATGCCTGGATAAAGAAACTTGACCTGGCCCCATAATGCTCCTCAATCTCAGTGATGGCGCGGAGGTTGCACCACGGGTGGCGCTTGTTGTGGAACTGAAGGATCATCTGCAGAGCCTTCCGAAAATTCCGATCCCGGATCGCCACGGCTGTAGCCAACCCCTTCTCAAGAAGCGGTTGGTATAGGTGGTCAATGTCGTGGGTAAGGCAGATCGCAAAAGGCCGTCCGTCAGGATACTCAAACTTGCACTCGCGTTCGATGAGGTAACGGGAGACAAGAGGTTCAATGAGGTTCTGGTTTCCGCCAGCGTTGGACTGTATGCGTCCGAACCGATCGACGACCTCAGGACTATATTCTTCTTTTCCTGTAAAAAGATCCCATAACTCTGGATTTCTCTGTGCTAAATCAAGGGTGAGCATATTATCTCTCGCAACCATTGTTATCCTCTTGGGGCGTTCTTCTGTGTGGGAGTCAGGAATATGGCCCGCCGCCCCTGTATCTATTCCCATGTCATGCTCGGTATCGGGGTGGACAGCCACATTAATGTGGTCATCAATTCACCTGTCTCGTAGCACTTTCGCACCTATCATGGGTGGTGCATTCGCCATTACGATGGAGATAGATGGGGAAGCGAAGTTATCGTCCCCTGCCTGGATCCCGCGGGTCACGAGTCCGGCGTGAGGTGCGGAAGTGTCGGAGTTGCACGTTGCGCAATACTCCGTACCGACATACTCACCAATGCCTCGCTCAAATCTCTCAGCATCAGGATCGATCGCCCAGAACATCTTCCGATAAAATCCTCAAATTTTTCGATACCACTGTCATTCCAGTATATCGGAATAGTGGTTCTCATGGTTTTCGCACCTCATGCCTCTCTTCCATCTGCCTGTCTTGACCTCCCGTTGTGAGTCTGATTGTGCAGTTGTCCAGTTTCTGCAGTGTTGCATAACTCTGATTCTTCGACCCAAACAGAGAAGATGCCGGACGTCCCTCCCGCCCCCTCATGACCAAGAAAGAACGTTGGGGACGCCCGTACCCTGATACTCGCGACTGGAGTATATATAATAAATGCCTGGTCAAGCGCGGCGAGTTTTACCTTTCTCTGGACTTCATTGATCAGTGGGATGACCATCTCTCCCCGATGAACGCCGGCAAGCGTGGTCGGCCGTTTCAGTATCCCGAGTCATTCATTGAGTGGATGGCCAGCATTCACACCATCCTGCAGATGCCCTACCGTCAGATGGAGGGATTTGTTCGGAGACTCGCGGCATTCATTCCTGGCCTCAAAGCAGCCGATTATACCACGCTCTTCCGCCGAATCCAGCGTCTCGATCTCTCGTTGCCGGTTGTTCCCGAACTCCTCGCTGAGGATATCACCGTCGCCGCTGATAGCACCGGGATCCAGGTCACGAACCGGGGGGAGTGGATGCGCGAGAAGTGGTGGGTCCGGCGCGGTTGGATCAAGCTGCACGCCATGATCGACGTCGAGACCAACCAGGCTCTCGGACTGGAGATCACCGATGAATCGGTGCCGGACGACCAGCTGTTCATCCCGCTCCTCGACCAAACCCAGCAGCACGCGAGCGAGGAACATCCGGTGTACCGGGTGCTCGCCGATGGGGCCTACGACCGGAACGAACTCTTCAACACCCTCGAACAGCGGAGGATCGCCTCCGGCATCAAGACCCGGGTCGATGCCGCGACGCATTCGACCGGGTCGCCCTATCGGGCTGAATGCGTTCGAGACCGAAACCGATGGGGGGGATAGCCGATGTGGTCGCTGGTAGTCACGTATGGAATGCGGTGGAAGGGCGAAGGGTTCTTCTCCGGCTTCAAACGGATCTTCGGTGAAGGAGTACAGGCGACATCTCAGGAGGGGATGGTTCGTGAGATCCGGATGAAGGTGAACTGCTATAATAGAATGCTGGCTCTGGCAGGAGGAAAATCATCATAGGGATTATGCAACACAGCGCGCCATGAACCTTCGGTTCATAGATGAGCATGAAAGCCGGCTATGGTCGACCCGTACCGGTAATAGCAGTCTTTCGAGCGGATGCTCTCCATACCCGGGAGGTGATTTTCATATCAGCACAGTTTCGGCAATATATAATACTAGAGGATTACTATTAACCTACTCTTTCCTCTGTCAAGTACTCTTTTCTGTCCCTCTTTCCTCACGAGTGCGCTTGGTTCTTCCCCCTAACCCCTGAGGGATTCGGGATTTCTTGTTACTTTTCGAGAGTTCCCACTACGCCGGTTGCCATTTGAGGGTGAGTAGTTGCTTGAGATTGAAATCGATACAGGAGAAGGTATTTTTGACCTGGACTCTGGCAATCGTTGTGACCACGAGGTGTCCGACGTGCAACACTCGTCTCATCACGGCAAAGGGTCGCTCTACCAGTGATCGGGTTCTGCTGATGGCTTTGTTTCTCCGGTTCTCCTTGATTGACAGGGGGTGACCGCGGGTCGCCCGGTGCATGGTCTTATCCATGGATGCCTGAGGTTTCACCCCGAAATACCCTTTATCCCGATATACGGTCTCCCCGTTCCGGGAGAGATCGATCCGGCTGTCATGCAGCGATGCGGTGGTTGTCTCGATTCGGCGGATGAGTTGGTTCTCTTTATCCATCAGGATGTGGAGTTTGTAGCCAAACTGCGACTTCGATCCCTTCTTGGCCCAGGTGCCATCGCGGCTTCGCCGCGTTCGGGCCTGATCGCCCCGTGGAGTATCCGCGGTTGCATGACCAGGATCGGCGGTGATGAACGTCGCATCCTGAATGACACCCCGCTTGATCATGAGCCCCTGTGCTTCCAGTTGTCGCTGAAACTCCTCCCAGATCGCAGCATCTTTGCCGGTTTTAGCCAGGCGCTCGCGAAAGACCCAGATCGTCGACCGATCTGGAATGGTCTCGGGATACCCCAGAAAATGACGAAACGAGATCCGGTCGGTTGCCTGCCGCTCCAGTTCGGGGTCCGACAACCCATACCACTGTTGCAAGACCAGCATCCAGATCATGAGGACAACGTCATAATTCGGGCGACCGCCCTTCGCCGTATCGTTCGTGTACAGATCGGCCAGAAGAGGGCGGAAGGCATCCCAATCGAGTAAACTGCTGATCTCACCTAACCGGTCGCCCAGAGCGGCAAGGGAGGCATATTCGTGCTGAATGAAGAAGTTGGTAAACGTACTCATGAGAAATGATCGATCGGAGATGAGAAAGTACTTTGGATGAGAAAGGGTTATTCGAAATTCTCACTATTGTAACGGGTCAGGTATACCGCTAAGCTGCCGAGGGCATGAAGGGTTCTCCCCCGATCGCCCCTCTGATTGCCATGAGCACCGCCCCTCCATTCTTCCCGACCGTTGAGATATACCCCTTAACCCTGCAGAAGTTCGATGCTCCTTCACTGCTCCTGAAGATCCCCAGTAGTTCGCTAATTTGAGATACCTCGTCTGCGCCCTTCCCGGTGGAAACCCGCACAAAAACGAAAGATCTATATCCGTTGCAGGCGCCTCCTCATGCCCTTTGCCAAAAGCAAGAAGGCGACCTGCAGAAAGAGTAACGACCTCAACCGAAAGAACGTTGTGCTCACGTCGTTGCGGCACTTGATCAGCACCTGCCCCTTTCGATCCAGGGCACGCTCACCCAGACCACCCTGTTTCAGGCTCTGGTCGGCATGACCGCGATGCAGCAATCGGTTCACTCGATCACCAGGATGTTGGAGCATGTGCCCGGTGAGACATCCTTCCGCTACCACCTCAAGAAACTCGATATCGATGAGTTAGAGGGAAAAAAGCGCTGCAATCCTCGCCCATACGGTGTATCCGGTTCTCAAGCCCGGGAACGCGTATCAGTTCGCGATCGACTTCACCAACGATCCCTACTACGGAGTAACTTCCCGTGAAAACGAATCCTACATCGTGAGAAGCAAGCGCAAAAAATCGACGAGCGAGTTCTATTCCTATGTCACCCTCTATGTGACCACAAGAGATCGGCAGTTGACTCTGGCGGCGTATCCGGTGCGGCAAGGGATCTCAAAGGTTGGATACATCGCCCGGTGCCTCGACCAGATCGCCGAACTCGGTCTCGAAGTTGAAGTACTCAGTCTGGATCGGGAGTTCTATATCCAGAAGGTCTTTGGGTTTTTAACCCGGGTACAGGTTCCCTTCATCGTCCCCGTCAAGAAGCAGAGCAATCGCATGAACGAGTTGCTCCAGGGAACGCAGTCCCGGTATGCCGAGTATCGGGTGAGAGGAAAACCACCACTTCCCCTGACAATTGCCATCGCTGTGAAGTATGCAAAGGGGAGGCGAGGAAAACGCGGCGCTGAAAACCGGGGCTACGTTGTCGGCGGTATTGCCTGGCATCCGCTCCGGGTGCACCGGATCTATCGATCACAGTTCGCGATCGAGTCATCCTACCGAATGCGCAACTAGGTGAGGCCCAGGACGAGCACACGAAACCCGGTGATCCGATATCTCTATGCGATCATTTTGTTTCTGCTGAAAAACGTCTGGATCGCTCTGCTCTGGATACATTTCTCGCCGGTGAAGCAAGGACCGCGAACGATTGAAATGTGCGCGTTTCGATTCGACAGGTTTCGACTCATGATCTGGGAGGCGACCCGAGCATCGATGGGGATGGTGAAAGGAATTGCTGTGTTACGGCAACGGGTTTAGAGAAAGGATGGGGGAACAAAGTCAAACAGAAGGAGAGGGGAGGGAAATTTAGCGAAGTACTGAATCTGCAGTTTGCGACAGCATATTGTTGGCTCGACACCAGCTCGTTCTGTTATGCATACTGGAAGTATCCGAGATTCGAGGAGTCCGTCAGGAGCGTCTCTTCGACCTGAGAGATTTTTGAGTTATTTATCCATTGTTTCATATATCATAATAGGCTGAACAACAAACTATAAAGAATGACTTATTTTATATAATAAGCTCAATTTAGGTATTTAATTAACTATATCTCAGCTTTAAAATCGATTTCGTTTAGAAATATATTTATATGGATCAGATCAATTAATTTTGTCCAATCATTCCCACGCGTACAAATGATGTCTCGCGAATTGGACTAAATATTGGGGTTTGCATATGGAAAGCAATGTTTTAACGAAACTACTACTGGGAGCTGTGCTCATCGTCAGTCTGGCCCACGTTGCCGGAGCGGTCACCATCACAGTTGCCGCAAGTGACAGCAGCGCCGCTGCCAGGGCATCGGCCGATTACCTCTGTGGCGGGGTGAATGACCAACAGGAGATTCAGGCGGCCCTCGATGTCCTCCCTGCAACCGGCGGAGAGGTTATTTTGACCGAAGGAACCTTCCTGTGCGCGGGTAATCTCGCACCCAAAACTCATTCGACATTACGGGGGCAGGGTGACTCGAAGACATCACTTGCCTTCACAAACAGCGCCCGTATCCTGGTTGATAAAGAGTACGTCACGCTAGAAGACTTTTCGGTCTCTGGCAAAGGCTACACCATCAACCCGTATGGCGGTGTTATCACCATCAGAGCAAGCCATGCTGTGCTGCGTGATATCATCGGAACTGCCGATAATTCAATTCAGGGTGTATTCTACGTGATAAGCGAATCTGACAGTGGCTATCACCAGCAGATCACCGACCTTGAGTTCACCAGATGTAAGGCGATCAACCCCGGTACATACGGATTCCTCATGAGCGCCTCCGAGTACAAGACGATCAAGAATGTCGTCTTCACCGAATGTGAGGCGATCAACTGTGGCCGATACAGCCGGTATGACCCCTGGGTCACCGGATTTGATTTTGCCGAACTCAATAATCTCGAGAACGTCGATATCATCCGGTGCCGTGCGGAAGGCAGCTGGGAATCCGGGTTCCACTTCGAGACCATGCCCAGTAAGGTCAATGTCCGGCTTATCGACTGTGTCAGCAACAACAACGCACAGGTACAGAAGATCACCGGTGCTGAGCCAGACTTTGGGGCTGGATACCTGTTGAGCAAGGATATTTCATGCATCAATTGCACTTCAGAGAACAACTTCATCGGATTCCTTTGCTCTTCGGGCGGAAATACAGTCGAGCGGTGTTCGGATGTAGGTTCTAACTACGGCTTCAGCATCGTAGGCACATCGGGCCTGAAGATCGTCTCAACCTCACTCACAGGAGAGGCACGACCAGTCCAGATTCGAAGCGGAACCACCAATCTTCTCATAAACGGCCTGAAGATCTCCTCGGGTGGCAGCACCATACCCAACCCGGGGATCAACGTCGAGTCAAGCGTTGCACAGGCCGGCTCAATTCAGGTGAGGAACTCGAACATCCAGGGATACCGCTATGGCGTGTACAACGGTGCATCAGACAAGGTGCAGGTCCAGAACGTCGATGTCAGTGAGGCCTCGACCACATTTGTCAACTGCGCGATTCTCTCTACACCAACACCAACACCAACACCTACACCAACACCTACACCAACCGTATCCGAACCAACTGCATCAGTCCGGTTCACCTCCATCCCGTCAGGCGCTGCAATCTACCTTGACGGCAAGTACGTGGGCGCCACCCCCGCTACAATCCCGGGGATCACCATGGGCACCCACGTCACGGAGATTAAGATGGATGATTACCAGACCTGGACCAAGACATTCCAGGTAACCGAGGCCTGGACAGCCAGGATATACAGTTTCAACCCGACGTTGAACCCTGTTGCGACGGCAAAACCGGACCTTGTGGTGACCGACATCTCCTGGGACCCGGTAACCCCGACTGTGGGAAGCCCGGTGACGCTCCGGGCCACCATCAAGAACCAGGGAGCCGCTCCCACGCCTGCCGGCGTGAAACACGGTGTCATCTTCACGTTCGATGACGGGGCCGCTGGTCCGGGTGTCTGGTCAGACACCTACACCAGGTCGATAGCGCCGGGTGAATGGGTCACGCTGACCGCAACCGGCGGCTCGGCCGGGGCAACCTGGGAGGCCATCGAGGGCACCCACACGGTGAAGGCCACGGTGGATGATGTCAACCGGATCGCCGAGAGCGACGAGACGAACAACGGCCGCGCTAAACAGATCACGGTCACCAGACCGGAACCAACCGTATCCGAACCGACCGCATCAGTCCGGTTCACCTCCTTCCCGTCAGGTGCCGCAATCTACCTTGACGGCAAGTACGTGGGCGCCACCCCCGCTACAATCCCGGGGATCACCATGGGCACCCACGTCGCGGAGATAAAGAAGAATGGTTATCAGCCCTGGACCAAGACATTCCGGGTAACTGAAGCCTGGACAGCCAGGATATACAGTTTCAACCCGACACTGAAGTAAATCTAAAGGGTATCGGAGAATTCCCCTCCTCTACCCTTACCTGATAACAAAACCCACTCAGTGGGGAGCCTCAACGCACACCACCATGATTCAGACAGACGGAACAGTCGGGCGTCAGTTTACCATGTTTGCACGCAAAAAGGCACAGGAACCCTAAGCAAGGCGCATGCGCCTGAGAACAGTCAGCAAAGTGATCACCTGTACTTTCTCCAGAAGTTTTCCGTCCCTGAAAAGATCCCGTGCATCCTGCGCTAATTCAGGGTAACTGTCCAGAGTGTTTACGTCCGCTTCAAACAGGGCATTCACTCTCTCCCGGAGTTCGGGATTCGTCTCCCACCAGTGCTGGGTCGGGTTCATGCCGACATGCCTACGGCCAACAAATTTTCGTACGATACACCGGGCGTTATTGTAATGAAAGAGCACAGAGTGTGGGTACTTTGGAGGCAACCCATAGCGTTCCCAAGAGTACCGGGAAAATTCCGGAAGATACCGGTTCATCCATTTGATGTAAATATTACCATTGTAGCGATGTCGTGGGTGTATCCTCATACAGTAGTCAATAAAATCCACGTACAGAAATGGAGACGAAAATTCGGTAAAATGCTCGATCATGCGATTCCCGTTGAACACCGCGTTCACTCCCCGATTCAACAGTTCAAACTGCTCATGCGTTTCATACCTGTGCTCATCCAAGCCGACCCCATCGATAAGTTTCTCGAGCAGCCGATCTGAATACGCAATCGTTTCAAAACTGGCCAGGTTTACTGAAGTGGGTTCAGGCGCGCTCAGCAGATCGCCCTTCAACACTTCGCCTGCCTCACCAGTATGAATGAGCCCATAACTCTGGAAGGAGAGGGCTCTCAGGGAGGTATAAAGGTGCGCGGCTCCACCATACAACGTCAACCCACCATTCGCACCGACAACCTCATTGACATATCGGGTCAGATAGTTGCCATTATCGAGGGAGAAGAAGATGAAATCAAAGTTGTGGTCGGACGAGATCTTTTTGGCAATGGACTCATCCGCATACCCACTCTCGCTGAAGCAGAAGCACGTAATCGGAGCGAAACGACATTTGTCTGCATACCCGACATTTATCCGCGAATCAAGTCCGCCGCTCAATGTCGCAATATGCGAATAACCGTACTCCAGGTCTTTCTCGTACTCCATCCGGATCGCTTCGACAAACCGCCGATCCAGTTCCTCCAGGATCTCCTCTTCATCGTCATCAACATACGGTGTACCTGACATCGAGTGGTAGGTATGAAGCACCACTTTACCGTCGCTATATACCAGGACATTCCCCGGCGGGAGCTTCCTGACGCCCTCCACCAGTGTCCCATTCTCAAACATAAAGCCAAGTGAGAGGAGACTGTATGCTTCCCCAACATCAACAGAGGGAACAAACCCCAGCGCCCGCATGCCTTCGACCACCGCCATCAGATCGGATCCAAAGATCAGCGTGTTCGTTTCCGGGTCGGTAAAGAAATAAACTGGTTTTTGAGCAAGATGATCGGTAAAAATCAGCATCTCATGCGTATCCAGGTCGTAGATGTATCCAGAAAAATTTCCTCTCAGGTGACTGGGAAACGACCAACCGTCCTCTTCTTGCAATGCAAAGAGGGTATGTGCACAATCCGTAACACGATATCGACTGGAGAGATGCCGGAGGTTAAATATCACCCCATCTGTGCAGATGAGCTTACCCCGTACAACGTCGAAAGCTTTGTCGTTTGCGAATTTATCAATAGAACAACGACCCACCACAGCGTGTTCGGTCCTCATGTGATCCCGGAGATACGCGGTCGTCGCCTCTCTGTGAAAAAAGTCCGAGAGATCGAGATCATGATAATGCTTATTATCCGAGATGATTCCCCATATACCCGGCAAACCTGTCACCTGTTAAACGATAGAGTGGATCAGATCCTTAAATAGATTCTTATCCTCACTCGATAGCAGCTGGCTATAGATGATGATCGCAAAGATGAGCAGTATGATAATTCCAACGAGGGTCGCATCGGCAACTGTGGCACCCATGGTAAATATGACAAAACATATGAACGCGAGGCCATAGATCTTGCCCAACCACCTGTAGTCTACCTTGAAGTAGAGGTGCTTAACCAGCAGCCCCACGTAGAGGACCGCTCCCCCAACAAGGGAGACAAATGTCGCAAGAGCTGCGCCCGTGATGCCAAATGGGGGAATGAGCACCAAATTTAGGCTGCCATTAATAACCAGCATAACAGTGTTCACCCACATGGAGAGATCAGGCCGGCCTATCGCCGCAATCGAGCCCCCGACTGAGGTTCCGATACCCCCACGAATCACCATCCCCGCAAGCAAGATCTGCAAAGGGAGGATCGCAGCCTGAAACTCGCCTCCGAAGAGGCCGATAATGATCGGATACGCAAAGAACGTGACACAGAGACCGCCAAGAAGAAGCAGTACCGAACAGTACTTCATACTCTTGTCGATCATCTCGTGCAGAGCAGTGTGGTTATTCTCTTGCCAGTGCGAAGAGGTTGCCGCGTATGTTATCTTCTGAACGGAGAGGGGTATCAGCCCAAAGAACCGGCTGACCATAACCGCAACCGCATACAGCCCGACATCCGTCGATGTCAGGAAGAAACCGACGAAGAGGACATCCAGTTCATTGTTAATGTCATTTACAGCCCCTGCCGTGAGCATCTGGAAACCAAAGCGCATGAGGCTCTTTGTGGTGGGGACAAAGCCCTCCAACGTAAAAGAAAAGAACTGTCGGCCCATCAGGAGGAGATACAGTGTACTTGCGACCCAGGATGAGGCGATACCAATCACAGCGCCGGCGACACCCGCCCCAGCAACAATGAGCCCCAGAGTTACGACAGCCATAACCCCACTCTGGATCACAACAGACAATGCATAGTACTTCATCTCCCGTATGCCGTTAAAGAGGCCGAGCAGGACTCCCCCCACCAGTGCGAACGGATAAACTGGGGAGAGAACTCGGAGAAGATCGGCAAGTCCGGGCATATTAAACAGGTTGCTCACCAGTTCGGGGAAGACTGCCATCAGGAGTGTGAGGCAGATACCGACAACAAGTGAGAGCAGGATGCCCGTAGAGACATACAAGTTCACCGCCGTCCTGTCGCCCCTCTGCTCCGCGGTATACTTCGTGACCGCTGCCGGGAGGCCCATCGATGCACCGAGCATTATGATACCGTAGACAGTGGATGTCATACGATACAAACCAAGATCGCCGGGACCGAGGTACCTGCCCATGACAACGACGATGACAAAACCCACCATCACGCTGGCAATCGATGCGACGAAGAGCATACTCACGTCGACGGCAAATCTTCGGGACTCCGGCACACCCGCTACCATGCGAAAACCACCACCCGCCAACATCCAGAAGCCACTCGAATGTAGGAACCAGTAAGCATGATGAGGATGATTATATACATTTCTCACCCGGCGATCGGCGGGGTGCCTCCAGAGAAGGTGCCAGGGTCCGGCTCCCGCAGACGAAGATACCCTTCCACGGTCCGGGAGTCGTACACCTGTGAGAACATGGCCCGCGAAAGGTCCGAGCCCAAGCTATAATCAAGTCTGTAAGCCACTGAGTACAGGTTAAACGGCCCATCTTCAACGGTGCTCCGGATCAGGACCAGGTTCCTGGAGAGTCTACTATAGTCACGTGAATATATCTCGTCGTCGAAGGGGATGGTGACGTTAAGCACCCACCTCAAGCTCTCTGCGTAGTATCTGTCAGTTTTTATCGGTGACGGGCTGACACCTGCAACTGTATGGAATGCGTCGATTTCGGATTCAAATAGGGCATTACGGGTGCTATTGGGAGAGATAAGCGGATCCCAGTGGTCCGCTATCGGGTTCGTAACGGCCAGGAACGCAAAGACAGTAACGATGAGCATGGGAACCACGAGTGATATGATCTGTCCCCGGCCTCTCCACCAACTGCCCACCAGAAATATCGCAACGGCCAGAGGCCCGCCAAGGAGAATCCCAGAGAAGTAGAACCACCGGTCGGGAATAATGGCGATCTTAACAAGAAACGCTGAAAGGGTTATGGCAAAAGGAGCCAGACCTATGAATGCGGCAATGAACTGACGAGGCGCGTTCTTCATCGAGATCATGGAGAAGATGCCGATCAACGAGAAGAAGAGCGGCAGGAACAGTCCCAGATTATTATAAGCCTCCTCGACCGGCAACGTGAGGGTGTGGTCAGCGAGCCCGGCCGGAGCCGTCTGGAAGTAGTGGAAATTGAATGATTCCATCAGGAGTTCTGCGAGGGTTCCCACAGTGACCGTGTCCAGAAGCCACCAGGCAAGCATCGCTACCGTGAAGATGACAGGGATGAAGAGCGGGATGTAATATACATCATTTTCACCATAAAACCTCCGGTATAAGACAGATGCACCCCAGGCAGCAAAAAGGACGACAGTCATACAGAGAGCAGAGATGCTGTGAGTGAGAATTAACGTGCCAAGGACGAGACCGATAAGCACGGCAAATGCCCGGGACCTTTCACTGCGGCGGAAAAGGAGATAGAGCGCAATCACGATGAAAATGGCTGCAAAAGCATTTGGGATGGACCAGTAACTCATGTATATATGATAGGGTGAGAGGACCACCATCAGGGATGCAAGTGCTCCTACCTTCCTGCTCTGAAAGACCACGACCGCGAAGAGGTAGACGAAGAGCACGTTGCAGGTGATCTGCATCAGGCTCACTGAGAAGAGGGTTGCAATATTATATTCAAGCCCGGTCAGAACTGCAGTCTGGCCAATGAGCAGGTGAAAGACGGGGAAATGGGCGTAGTTGTAACTCAACGGGAGATAGTGATTCTCGATCAGAAGGTTCGTGAACATCTGGTGAAACCAGGGGTCCATGCCCACCACACCAGGGTAATTCACGACCTGGGACCAGGAGACAGATAGACCGAGCAGAATGATCTGCGGCAGGATAAGCGGGAGCGTCCGCTGGGAAGAGCAGAGCACCTCACCGACCAACATGCCAGCCATAAGCGCAACGCCGATCAAGTAACCCGGGGGTCGCTGGTAGGCATCCGCCTGATTATAGAGCAGCAGAGTACAAATGATGAAGAGTACCCAGAACCCGGTGGAAAAAAGTAAGAAGGTCCTCCGGGAACAGGAGGGTTCCAGGATCGACCGTTCATGCGACCTCATGAATAACCAGGTAGCGCAGGGGACGAAGACGAGAACCCCAAAGAGGAGGGAGACAATGCTCCCATTGATGGCACCCCGGGCCAGTTGGATGGCTGCAGCGATGGTTCCGATACCGGCAAGGAGTAGATCCAGCCTTCGAAAACGGCCTAAACCACCCTCTTGAACCGGAAGAGGGGTTTTATTCATTCCTGCCCCTTTGCCTGCATATCTCCATATCGAGCGGAGACGAAACGCCTTTGGCGCTGCCTGTCAGGACACCGGCCACATCTGCAGCCACTTTCGCCCAGGTGTGGTTCTCCATAACATACGTACACCCGCTGTCCCCCATCTCCCCCCGGAGGTTGTCATCCTGAAGCAGATAGAGAATGGCTTCGGCCAGCTCGTGGGGGTTCTCGGGCATCACGGCGATGCCACCTCCGGATCGGGCTAGCAGTCCCGTTATACCGTTAATTTTGCTCGCCACGACAGGTCTCCCGCACGCAAGATACTCGTAGATCTTCAGCGGCGAAAGACCGATCCGCTCATTTCTACGGGAGATGAACGGGGCGACACAAATGTCGCTGGCACTGATATAGAACGGTACGTCCTCATAGGGGACCACGCCGGTAAAGAGGATATGCTCAAGGATGCCAAGTGAATTTGCCAGATCCGTCCACGCCTGCTTCATTGCACCATCTCCCACAAGTATAACACGGACGCAGGGGTACCGGGAGGTTATACTGGGTACAGCCTGGATGAGGGATTCAACACCCTGCCATGGTGCGAAATTTCCGACAAAACAGATATAACTATCACTATCCGGGAGGCCGAGAAGACGGCGAGCCTCCTGCTGGCTTCGGGGGGTGAAGATATCAGTGTTGGCACCGTTTGCTATGACCGATACTCGCGCCTCAGGCAGGCCGTACCGGTCGATGATGTACTGTTTAATTCCCCCGGTGACTGCGATGACACCATCAGCCTTACTGATGACATAGTATTCAGAGAATTTTGCAAGCTTGCGATTCATGCGGTCCCGGACAGAAGGCGCCAGAACCTCCTGGCGGGAAGCTTTTGGATCCAGACCTTGCTCTAGGTCAAATTCGTCATCTGCTATCCCATTGACCTCACAGACCAGCCGAGCCCTCTGGAACAACTTGAAAAAGAACGTTCCAATTACACCAAATGGCGTGTTTCGGGTATATATTGCATCAAACTGTTTGAAGAGCGACAGGTAGATAACTGTCAAAAGGTACTGCAGGTACAGGAAAGGAGTGCCCCGTGCTGATAAATGCGAACAGCTGGTCCTGGGGCCAGACAGGCCACCTTCTGGCCATGCAGAGAAGACATGTACCTGATGCCCCTGCCGGGCAAGATTCCGCACCAGTTCATACACATGGATGAATCTGCCGTTGGCGGCATCCGGGGGGAAAACTGGTTCAAGTGATAATATACGCACCGTTGGAATAACCCGTTAGCGGGTAAGTATACACACTCATGCATAAATTTTTCGGTAACGTCGCAGGTCTCCTGTAATTTGCCTGAGCCCTGTCTCCTTGTCTGATCTTCCTTCTCTAGGGCCAGACACCTTCTGCCAGTGACCCACCCCTCGTTGATGTCCATCAGAAGCGGGATGAACGAAGGAGCGGAAGCTCTCTACAGATTATCCCTAATTTCCACAAGAACTGAAGATTTTGCGAGGCAAGGAGGGTTTGTGGGGTGGTACTGGAGAAGTATCCGAACCCTCCAGCGAAGGGATCTGCCCGGATCCAGATTCATCAGACAGGAGATGAGACCCCAAGGATATGCCTGTACCGCTCGACAGCAGCCGAAAACGTGTACTGCCGCTCGATCAAACGGCGTGCGTTTTCCGCGATCTTCTCGCAATCACGGTGCATGCAGGCCCGGGAGACCCCTCTGGCTATCGCTTCAGGGGATCGATCGTCGAGAAGAAAACCGGTGGCGCCGTCCTGGATGAGGTCGGGTATACCCCCAACCGCCGTAGCAAGCACTACGCAGCCGCATGCCATTGATTCCAGCACGATGTTCGGGAGTCCCTCGAATGCAGAGGGCACCACGACCACCTGGATATCATTCAGGTACCGGGGGAGAATCCTGTTATTTACTCGCCCGGTGCAGATAACCCGGTGCCGGACTCCTCCCTCTGACAAACTCCGAGCCACCTCAGGCGCTAGATGACCATACCCAATGATTACTGCCTCCGCATTGGAGCCAAGAATGGTGGGGAGGGATTCAGCAAACGCAAGCACCCCTTTCTCCTCAGAGAGGCGTCCGACGAAACCTACCCGGAACCTCCGGTCCTCTATCTTCCTGGAACCGGCAAAACGGTCGGTATCAACGTACAGGCCACCGATATCAATCTTGTGTCGATACCTCTCAAGATGGTAGCGAGACACCATAATCGGGCTCTCCGGGACGACCTTGCTTGCTGCGGCATATGTGATCCGCTCGATCAGCCGAAACATTCGTTCCTTGAGGGGGGTCGCCCGCACCTCATCCATCCTGAGGACTGCAGAAGGCCGGCCATCGGTTCTCAGGATGATCTCTTTTCCAGTTATCCTCCCGAAAAGAATAGGGAGAAGGCAGAGATCAGAACCAAAAGCGAAGACCACCGTATCTCCTCCAATCCTGATGAGTAGCGACATTACCCGGATCTGGTGCAGGATGTGGTAGAAGAGGTTCACATGAAAGGGCTCTTCCACCAGCCTATCCGGGACTTCCACGATGTGCACTGTCTCATCATGGTAGTGGAGACCACCTTCCCGGGTAGCAATCCAGGTGATCGAGCCGGCACAACTCTTTAAGATCGTGATCAACTTCTCGGCCGGATAGAGGGTCTGATCCCTCTGCCACCGCCCGGTTACCAGCACAACATTTCGCCGGAGCGTCATAGCCACATCCCCGATCAGGAGATCACTCTCTGTGGTCGGAATTCGGCCGGTTACACTGTTCGAGAACCTCTCTGTAGACCTGCTCGGTCAATTCCGCATTTCGCTCCCATGAAAAGTCATGATAGCAACTGGCGATGACTCTTCGCGCACATTCGCCCATCTCACGCCTGTAATCGGCATTCTGGATCAAGTAGATGATCTTCTCCGCCAGATCGTCACGGTCCCCGGTGTTCACGTACAGACCGTTATACCCGTCTCGGACGACTGCCCGGAGCGATTCTAATCTGCTTACCACCAGGGGCAGACCGCAGACCGAAGCCTCGAGAAGAACCAGAGGGTACGCTTCCGAGAGTGAGGGAAGCACAAATATATCGGCTGCATTGAAGTACATCGCTTTCCGCTTGCCGTAGACTGGCCCGGTAAATACGACGTTCTCTTCGATCCCGAGCACCGGCACCCGGGCCTGAAGGTCGGCCCTGAACACCCCGTCGCCGACCATGACGAGACACACTTCGGGGCACACCTTGAGCACCCGCTGCATGGCCTCCAGAAGGATATGAGGCCCCTTTATCGGCAACAGAGCGCCGACGAAGAGGATGATCGTTGCAGTCTCTGGCAACCCGATGGCTCGCCGGCACTCATCCTTCCCGCAGGCGACCTCAAGTTCCCGTACATCGACCCCGTTTTTCACAACGGTTACATTATCAGAGTACCGTGCCAGATGTTCCGACTGCTCCACGTTCTGCTCAGAGAGCCCGATGATCCGGTCACTCCCCGAGAGGATCATGTCATAGAAAAACCGATCGGTCAGGGAAACACAGAGCCTGCGCACGGCACTTCCAAAATCACAGATGCAGTCGTTATGATACGTGGTCACGAGCGGGATACCTTTGGATCGTGCATACCAGTACGCCACCAGGGGGGCGGGCAGGTTGCCCAGGTGTGTATGGACGACATCCAGTTTTCTCCGGGAGAAGTGCGGTTGGAACAGCAGGGATAGCGACATCGGAGCCTGCCCGATGGTAAACGCCTTGCGGTAACGCACGATCTCGACCCCATTGTACTCCTCCGAATAACTTTGACCATTATCCGAGGACGTAAAAACCACAACCTCATGACCACGTCGTGCCATATGGAGCGCAAGGTTAAGTGCTACACTCCCGGCGCCACCGTCAAGGTGGATAATTTCACCGGTGGCAGGGTCAACATGCGGGAACTCGGTCTTGAAGTATCCTATTTTCATCCATCAGCACCCAATACCATTGCTCGACTTCGCCTGCCAGGGTTGCCCAGTCATACCTCCGGATATGTTCATCAATGCCCTGTACCGCCTTTCTCCGACTCCCCTCATCCTCAAGCATCGCAATCAGTTTTTCCGCCAGATCAGTGGCATCATTCGGCCTGAAAAGTTGACCACCCTTCCCCCCCTCTGTAATCTCGCGGATAGGAGGGATATCAGATGCCACATAAGGCGTACCTGAGGCCAGTGCTTCGATAACGACGATACCAAACCCTTCCACCGTGCTTGAGAGGGTAAAAACGTCAGAGGCAGCCAGTATCCGCTTTACATCGTCATGGCTCTTGACGAACCCCAGAAATTCGACAGCATCCTGTAGGTCCAGTTTTTGCACGAGAGATCTCAGGTTCGCCTCTTCAGGTCCGGAACCAACTATTTTCAGCACTACATCGGGAATTTGCTCCTTAACCAGGGCCAGTGCAGAGATCAAAAGGTCTATCCTCTTGTATTTTACCAGTCGGGCTACTGTACAGATAGTTGGGGCGGCATAGCGTCCGGCCTGGATCTGCCGGTAACTTGGGATATCAATGCCGTTATAGATCGTGACAATATGGTCTGCCTTGAAGTGCTGGTTCTGCAGGTTATCCCGCGTGTAATTACTTACTGCAACAATCAGGTCCCAGACTTTTGCCCGCGTGTATCGCTCAAGCACCTCCCCAAAGATTCCGGAAAACCCGATATTTTGCATCCATCTGTTGATCCAGACATCATGGTACGTTATGACACGGGGTATCCCCAAAGAAGCTCCAATCTTCCATGCAACCGGGTATGACAGGAAATTGGTTCCTTCGACGATGTCAAAGTCCTGCTTCTTCCCGATCTCGACGGCATCACGTATGAAATTCAGCCGTTCGGAGAGCGAACCCGTCTGCGTGTATTCTTTGCTCCTGCCGACCCGGAGAACCTGCACTCCCTGAACCTCATCTTCTGTTCCGTTGCCATTCTCACGGGCGGCAATGACGACAACATCATGGGACCGTGCGAGATTTCTGCTCAGGTGGTATGTTCTCGCCTCTATCCCCCCCCGGATCTCAAGATTCTCACTCTGGGGAAAATACTCGGAAATAATACCAATCTTCATGCTATCACCGAACTTACGATCCATATTGTCCTGGCAGACACACCCCGCTGCCGCCGAGGTTCCCATAAGTCGGTTGTTTCTGTGCTCACACTCTCCACGCCAATCCCTCTCACATCTTCGTATCAAGAAAAGTAATCAGGCATTTCACTATCAGGCCAGAACTTATGAGAAGCAACCCCAGGACGATAAGGACCACACTCACGAGGCCGAACAGGAGGGGAAACGAAGCGCTCATGAGGTACTCGGAGATCGAGTAAGCACCCATGGCAAAACTCAGGATAGTGATGACCACACCGGGGATGAATAAGACCAACAGGGGGCTCTGGAAACTTGCCATCTCAAAAACGCTCCCAAGGACAGAAAACCCGTGGATCAGCGGGTTTTGTGTAGATGTTTCCCCGATATCGTAGCGGACGCTGATCGGTACTTCCGCCACCCGTAAATTGTGTTTCTGGGCCTGCATCAGGATCTCAGAGCCTGCGCTCATCCCGTTGCCGGTGATCCGGATGCAGTCTATCGCTCGCTTTCCATACGCACGAAAACCGCTCTGAGAGTCTGTTGTATCTACGCTTCCAGCTATATTCGTCGCGAGGTCAAGAACTTTCATGCCGAACATTCTATAAGGGGGAATGGCGCTATCGACTTCACCCGTAAAGCGGGATCCTATGACAATATCTACATCAGCAGTCAACGGTCTGAGCAGATGGGGAATCTCTTCCGGGTTGTGCTGGCCATCAGCATCAATAATGACCAATTGATCGGCCTGCAGATCCCGTGCGGTTTCAAATAGCGTCCGGAGAGCACCCCCATACCCCAGATTCTCTGGATGCTTTACGACAAGAGCACCAAGTGCTTCAGCGATCTCGCTGGTGGCATCCGATGAACCATCATCGATGACAACTACGCGTTCGACATGTTTTTTCATCCTCAAAACGGTCTTCGCGATGGATTTTTCCTCGTTATAGGCAGGCATAGCTCCGATAATCATCCATATCTCCCCGGGAACGGTTCTAGTGGAGTAGGGAAATCTATGCACAATGCCAGACTACTTTCATCCTTTCGCCCGGTTTGCACGAATGCTATGAAACAGCCTGTCACCAGGAGGAGCCTAAGCTGAGGGAAAATTGATCCGAACACCCTTTCGCCATTATCCATCAGTTCACCCTGTCTCCATGTTGTTACAGGGGTAAGAACAACGCCGATACAGTGCCAGACGAAGGCATCTGGTACATGCAGCCACCCCCCCTATAATAATGAATGCACATCCTACCGACGCCATCTATTTAATCATATCTATGACCCCTGTACCAATAGTTCGCTAATTTGAGAACCAGCATATTCTCCGCTAAACCAGGAATCCGGCACAAAAACGAAAGATCCATATCCGTTGCAGGCGCTTCCTCATGCCCTTTGCCAAAAGCAAGAAGATGACCTGCAGATAGGGTAACGACCTCAACCGAAAGAATGTTGTGCTCACGCCGTCGCGGCACTGGATCAGCACCTGCCCCTCTCGATCCAGGGCAAACTCACCCAGACCACCCTGTTTCAGGCTCTGGTCGGCATGACCGCGATGCAGCAATCGGTTCACTCGATCACCGGGATGTTGGAGCGTGTGCCCGGTGAAACATCCTTCCGCTATCACCTCAAGAAACTCGATATCGATGAGTTAGAGGAGAAAAGTGCTGCGATCCTCGTCCATACAGTGTATCCAGTTCTCAAGCCTGTGCGGTGAATACAGAGCGGCATCAGTCCCCTGCTTCATCACAGATCAGTGGGGGTAACTCTCATCATCTGCCGCCGGAGAGTCACCCATATGGTCGCCGTAAAAGCAGTTAATGGTTCGGCACCCGGGGATGTGCAGTTGCCGGCATCCTCAGCGTCCCGCCCGGAGCCCCGGAACCCCCCGGGTCACCGTATGCGTCGAGGTCAATTTCTCAGCAACCGTCAACCGGGCAAAGATATATATCGATACGCTGCCTGTCTGGAACTCAGCGCTTCAAGGGAGGGAAGGCAGCATTCCAGATCGTCTTTACATAAAGTGTTTCATTGCTGACGGCGACAGAGTTCCACCACCGGGACTTAAGAAGATGGCAACCCGCAGGCCGGCGGCAAAGGCCGACTACAGGCCCGGGCCCTCCGTAGCCAGCAAAGAGACTGCCGGGAGAG
>ENA-UOOH01001084-UOOH01001084.1-fermentation-metagenome-genome-assembly--contig:-NODE-1084-length-27863-cov-18.400173_pt1 | contig 27863 bp, 19 predicted proteins | sample MGYA00245778_ERZ724025 | MGnify/ENA primary metagenome ERZ724025 (study PRJEB28704, sample SAMN03018313) | fermentation metagenome | biome: anthropogenic terrestrial biome; feature: soil... | reverse complement strand
GTGATTTGGGTTATCCTTCTTGGGGGAGCGTTCCGGTTGGTACGCTCCTTAGGTACGCTCCTTAGGTACGCACCTTTATTGGATGCTTGCCTACACAGCAGGCTACCGACGACGGTGTGATATCATATCTCAGCGTGCTGGTATCAGCGTCTCAACACTACTAACATTAACATAATTTTGTTTTTAATAGGGGGAAATATGACAGAGGATTTTTATCTTGGAAATAGTGCATGTTGGGAAGAAATAAGCTCTAATCAAGAGAACACAAAAACTTTTCACGAACAAATAGGTCTACCACCATTATTATCGAAAGTTCTTAAAAAAAGAGGGTTTAATGACCTTGAGGAGATAAAAGCTTTTTTAAAACCATCTATAAAGCGTCTTCATAATCCCATGCTGCTTCCTGACATGAAAAAGGCTGTAGACAGGATAATAGAAGCAAAGGAAAAAGGCGAGAGTATAATTATATACGGTGATTATGATGTGGACGGAATTACAGCCACCTCCATCCTTTTTCTTTTTTTAAAAACTATAATTAACGATGTGTCTTTCTATATACCTGACCGGATTGATGAAGGCTATGGTATATCTTCGGAAGCCGTTGATTTTCTTGTTAAAAACTCATTCGATCTTATGATCACTGTTGATTGCGGTATTTCTGCAAAAGATAGACTTGAGCAGATAAAATCCGGAATAACACTCCAAAACAGAAATATGGATGTCATTATTACCGATCATCATCAGCCTGACCCGGAAAATATCCCCAATGCTTTAGCAGTGATTGATCCTCATCTTCAAACCAGCAAATACCCATTTTCAAAGCTTTGTGGTGCAGGTATCGCATTTAAGCTCGTGCAGGCATTGTGTGAGCATCTTGATTTAGGAAATAAATATTTTGAATATGTTGATCTTGCCGCACTTGGGACAATTGCTGATATTGTTAGCTTAACCGATGAAAACAGAATTATAACATGGGCGGGCATTAATAAAATACAAAGGCGTCCAAACTTAGGGATTGAAGCACTTCTTAGAATATCTGATCCAAAAAACAACGGGGTAGATTCATGGAAGCTTGCATTTTTAATTGCTCCAAGAATAAATGCAGCTGGAAGAATGGGAGATGCATCAAGGGGTGTAAAGCTTTTTTCAGCAAAGGATTCAGAAGAAGCCGGAGTATTAGCAAAAGAGCTTAATCAGGAAAACATAAAGCGCCAGAAAATCCAAGAGGATGTTTTTGAAAAGGCCATAGAGACGATTGACGGTGATTTAGAATATAATAATCAAAAGATTATTGTTGTGACAGGTGTTGATTGGCATAATGGCGTAATCGGTATTGTTGCCTCCATGCTGGTTGAGCGATACAACAAACCCTGCTTTGTTGTATCTGTCTCAGAAGAATATGCTACCGGCTCCGCACGAGGCATTGATGGGTTTAACATATATTCGGGTATGGAATATTGCAGCGGGTTGTTAGAGAGATATGGCGGACATGAAAAAGCAGGAGGCCTTACAATAAAGGCGGAAAATGTAAAGCGCTTCAGTGAAATGATCAATGAATATGCTGAGAATATTTTACCTGATAATGTTAGCTTGCCTCTTATAAAAATAGATGCAGAGACATTTATTGATGAAATAAGTATAAAATCTGCTGAAGCAATACTGGCTATGGCTCCGTTTGGCGAAGAAAACGAAAATCCGGTTTTTTTAATGAGTCAAGTTCCTGTTGTCGAAAAAAAGCGTATGGGCGCAACTGGAGAACATTTAAAGCTTATTTTGGGGACAAGCCAACAGTCTGTTCAGGCTGTGGCATTTCGTATGGGTGAAATGGACAATTTTATCGATCTGCAGGATAAGATTGACCTTGTTTTTACAATCGGTATTAATGAATTTAGAGGAAACAGGAATGTACAGCTTATTATAAAAGCCTTAAGAAAACCTTCAAACCAGATAAAAAGAAACAAAATACTACTTGAAGCAGCTGAAAAGGTTGAATGTCTTGATTATAATGAAGAATGGCTTTATAATGGTATAAATAATAAAAAGCTAAAGTTTGAAGATGTAAGGTTAACAAGAGATGAGCTTGCAGTGTTATACAAGCATCTTAAGATATGTGGTAACCGCAATTTAAATAAAACAGGCATTTTCCGTATGGCTGATGAAATAAGCCGGAATGGGGTCTGGCTGAACTACTTTAAGCTGATGTCGGGTCTATTCATTTTTGATGAACTGGATATCATTAGGTTTTCTTACACAGACAGCGGAGAATATTGCTTAAATGTTCCGGATGTAATTGAAAAAGCATCCCTTGATAACTCAATGCTGTATTCATTTTTACAGTCGGTGGAACAGGTGATAGAAGAATAACAACGGTGGCTTATGGTTGAACATTATCAAAAACTGATAGCAAAGCTTGATTCCCTCGGAAAAGAATATAACAGAGAGCTTCTTGATAAGGCTCATGAGTTTGCTATGAAAGCTCATGACGGACAAAAAAGAAACTCCGGAGAGCCTTTTGTCACTCACCCTCTTGAAGTGGCTTGTATTCTTGCTGATATGGAAATGGATTCAACCGCAATTGCTGCTGGGATGCTGCATGACACGGTGGAGGACTCCTCCTTCACATATGAATTCACATTAAAAAATTTTGGCGAAGAAGTAGCAAATCTTGTGGACGGTGTTACAAAGCTTGCCAAAATTCCTTATACGAACAAGCAGGAAATTCAAGCTGAAAACTTCCGTAAAATGTTCCTCGCCATGTCGAAAGATATAAGAGTTATTATTATAAAGCTGGCTGATCGTCTTCATAATATGAGAACCCTCAAGTTTAAACCCAAAGAAAAACAAATCGAGATAGCAAGAGAAACTTTGGATATCTATGCACCTCTCGCACATAGGCTTGGAATATATAAAATCAAGTGGGAGCTTGAGGATCTCAGCTTCCGATACCTAAACGAAAAAGAATATTATGAGCTTGTTGAAAAGATATCTAAAAGGCGTAAAGAACGCGAGGATTACATTTCTCGAATCATGGAAACAGTGTCCGAAAAAGCAGTTGAGCTGGGTATAAAGACACATATAGACGGTCGCCCCAAGCACTTATATAGCATATATAATAAAATGCTCAGACAGAACAAGGATATTGATCAGATATACGACCTGTTTGCTATTCGTGTTATTGTGGAAACAGTTAAGGACTGCTATGCTGTACTTGGTCTTGTCCATGAACAATATAAACCAATACCCGGTCGTTTTAAGGATTATATATCAATGCCAAAACCCAATATGTATCAGTCCTTGCATTCCACGCTAATAGGTCCTGAAGGAATTCCTTTTGAGGTGCAGATTCGGACTTGGGAGATGCATAGAATAGCAGAAGTTGGAATTGCCGCCCACTGGAAATATAAAGAGGGAGGAAGGCAAGACAATGAGCTTGATGGCAAATTAACCTGGCTAAGACAGCTTCTTGATTGGCAGAATGAAACGCCGGATCCGGATGAGTTCATGGAGAACCTCAAGATTGACTTGTTTACAGATGAGGTGTTTGTTTTCACTCCAAAGGGCGATGTAAAATCTCTTAAGGCAGGCTCCACACCGATTGATTTTGCATATTCCATTCATAGTGCAATTGGGAACAGAATGATTGGTGCAAAGGTAAACGGCAGAATTGTAACACTGGAATATGAGTTGAATAACGGTGACATTGTAGAAATAATTACCTCGTCAGCAAGTAAAGGCCCCAGCAGGGATTGGCTTAAAAAGGCTAAAACCTCTCAAGCCAGGAGTAAGATTAATCAATGGTTTAAAAAGGAAAGACGCGAAGAAAACATTGAACGCGGCAAAGATATTCTTGAACGGGAATTTAAAAAGCAGGGGATAAGCCCGCAGCAATTATTAAAATCAGACTTTCTTGAGCCCGCCTTAAAAAAATATAATTTACACAGCTTAGATGATGTTTATGCAGCAATAGGTCTTGATGGAATATCCGCACGAAAGGTTATATCAAGACTTAAGGAAGAATACAGAAAGACTCTCCCCCCGGAAGAGCAAAAGAAGCTTCTTCTTGAGACAGACAAGGAAAAACCGGTTAAGAAAAAACAACCTCAAAAACCTGAGAGCGGTGTTAATGTTAAAGGCGTTGACAATTGCCTTGTTAGGCTTTCAAAATGCTGTAATCCGGTACCGGGTGACAAAATTGTGGGTTATATAACAAGAGGGCGTGGCGTTTCAGTTCATCGCAGCGATTGTATAAATGTTATTAACGCCATTGATGGTGATACGAGGCTTATTGAGGTTAGCTGGTATAAAGGTAAATCAGCAGCATACCAGGCAGAATTATCAATTAAGGCTTATGATCGAACTCAGCTTTTATTGGAGCTTACAAATGTTATAGGGGATCTTAACGTACCGTTAAAGGCAATCAATGCAAGAACTTCAAAAGATAGAGTTGCTATTATGAACATTACTGTCGAGATTACCGACACAGATCAGCTTGAAAAAATTATAAACAGAATCAGACGCGTCCAAGGTGTCTTTGAAATAAACAGGAATAAAAAGTAATAAAAGATTAAGATATAATAACCTCACAAGTGAGGATATTATATGCCTCCGGCGGAATTGATGCGCGTGCGATATTTTCTGCCAAAGGCAGAAACGCACATGCGCAATTATATCATGATTTCTTCGAAATCATGATATAATAACAATAACGCGTGTAATGATGACAGTTAAGGATAATAGCAATAACAAAAGATATCAACATAATAAATAACAACTAAATTCAAAAACAATAAAAAAAAGCAATAATAGAAAACAAGAAGTAATAATCATTACAAGGAGAACGCTATGCGTGCAGTAATTCAAAGAGTAAACCAATCATGTGTGATTGTTGATAATAAAATAGTCGGTAGTATAAATAAAGGTTTAACTGTATTACTGGGAGTCGATAAAAATGACACTTCAAAGGATTTGGAGTACATGGCAGAAAAGATAGTTAATTTAAGAATATTTGAAGATGCTTCAGGAAAAATGAATCTATCTGCTTTAGATGTAGGTGGAGAGCTTTTAGTTGTTTCCCAGTTTACTTTATTTGGTGACTGCCGGAAAGGGAAACGTCCCAGCTTTACAAATGCTGCACCCCCTGATTACGCTGATAGGCTATATAAGGAGTTTGTCAAATATATAAAGGGAAAATACCCGATTAAGGTCGAAACGGGCATATTTCAGGCGGAAATGCAGCTTGAGATTCACAATGACGGACCGGTTACAATACTGTTAGACAGCAATAAACTTTTTTGAAAACTGATGATTTTTTAATATAAGCAATCATGATATTTATAAAAATGCCCGCATCGAGTTGCACACAAAATGCGTAAGGAAGGTGCTTTAGCACTCGCATATAACGGGTCGAGGCTTATGGCATGTTCCGGTGTGTACGCGCCTGCATTAGCGCACAATTCGCGCAAACGCTCATTGAATATGATGTAGGAAATTATGATCTAGGAAATCATTAAGATAATTAATAATACGTAAGGGAGATCAACTATGTTAATCGAATGTATTCCAAATAATCTTGTAGAGTCTAATGTCTATATTGTGGCTCAAAATGGCGAAGGAGTTGTTATTGACTGCGGTTGTTCAGCTGAAAAGCTCATGGCAGTGTTAGATAAGCATTCCGTAAAAATAAAATATATTATTCTGACTCACGGTCATTTTGATCATATATATTTTATAGATTCCATTAGAGAGAAAACAGGAGCAAAAGTTTGTATACATGAAATGGATTCAGAATGTCTTTCAGATCCGAAACTAAATGGCATGGCGCTTTTCCCTATAAGGGGCAGTGCATCATTCAAGCCAGCCGATATCCTCTTAAAAGACGGTGAGCTTTTGGAATGTGGAGGTCTGAAATATAAAATTATACACACACCCGGGCATACGAAAGGCGGTATTTGCATACTCGTTGAAAATAATATTTTTACAGGAGACACTCTTTTCAAAGAAACTATTGGAAGAACAGATTTTCCCGGCGGTTCGTCTTCCGATATAAAAAATTCAATTGAAGGTAAGTTGTATGCTCTTCCCGATGAAACTGTTGTATACCCAGGGCATGGTGATGCCACAACAATAGGTCATGAGAAAAGACATAATCCGTATTTCAGGAAGCCACAAAAGTAAAGATTTTTCGCTTCATATTGAATCCGTTACGCTCCTTTGCTGGTTTTGATTGTTGTTCAGAATTGGAGCATCAGTCGTAATGAATTATGATATTTTTTCGAAAAAAGTGGGAAAGCCACTTTTAAATTTGCCATCCTAACTCCAAGGAGATATTATGATTTTTATTAAGCTTGATCAAGAATATAGGGTAGAGGCATTCGAACTGATTAAACTTTTTGTACAGGAGAATGAGTTTTGCTTTTCTGACAATTCCACCGGATCACACTTAACAGATCCGGTTTTATCATGCTGCATTAATAAAGAACAGCAAAATTACACTATAACAGTCAATTTAAACGTTAATCGGAAGTCATTGTACAACAAAACAATGTCAACCGATGCAAATTACAAACAGCCAAAAGAATTTAAAATGCTATTGAAGGTGCTGATATATGAAGCATTGAGCATATATACAGGAAAAAATCTACCATGGGGTATATTAACAGGAATACGTCCTGTAAAAATCGTTCATAGCCTGATGGATAAAGGCATCTCTATTGATGAAATAAATAATAAGCTTAGAAAATATTATAAGTTATCTGACAAAAAAGCAGCTTTGGTTATTGATGTTGCTATAAACAATAGAAGTTTTCTTAAAAAAGGAAAAAATTTCATAAGTCTATATATTGGTATTCCTTTTTGCATAAGCAGATGCCTTTATTGTTCGTTTTCTTCTTTTTCATCAGAGCGATATGGTTATCTTGTTCCTGATTATCTTAGTGCTTTGAAAAAAGAAATTGAATGGATAGCTCAATGGGCTAAAAATCAAGATATTAAAATTGACACTGTTTATATTGGTGGGGGAACGCCTACCGCGGTATCAGACGATGATTTTAACAGGCTCCTTAATGATATTGTTCCCTGCCTTCCACTTAATAACTTAAGAGAGTATACGGTTGAGGCCGGTCGTCCTGACACCATTAGTCGTGAAAAGCTTAGAACTATGAAAAATGCCGGAATCGGCAGAATAAGCATAAATCCTCAAACAATGAAGAATGAAACATTAAGGCTTATCGGAAGAAACCACACTCCTGAGCAGATTGTGCAAACCTTTTATATGGCCAGGGAGGAAAACTTTCATAACATTAATATGGATTTAATTGCAGGATTACCCGGTGAATCACCTTGTGATTTTTATAATACCATTGAAAAGGTCAGATTACTTGACCCTGAAAGCATAACTGTGCATACCATGGCGGTAAAAAGGGCTTCAAGACTATATGAGAACAAGCAGGGCTTTAACATAACCGGGGATGAGGAAGTTTTAGAGATGATAGAAGCTGCCATGTCTATAACTCGTGATATGAAAATGAAGCCTTATTATTTATACAGGCAAAAAAACATTCTTGCTAATCTCGAAAATGTAGGATACGCAAAAACAGGCTTTGAAGGAATTTATAACATCCTTATGATGGAAGAGGTTCAAAGCATTGTTGCACTCGGTGTGGGAGGAGTAACAAAAATTATTCATTCTGATAACAGTATTCAAAGAATTTTTAATGTAAAAAATGTTGAGCAGTATATCCAAAGGATTGATGAAATGATAAAAAGAAAAGAGAAAGTTGTTTGGGATGTGGGCACACCCAATGATATGTCTACATAATATAATAATGAAAATTAAATAAATGAGGAGTGCCCAATATGAATGTCTATTATAATAATCCGCAACAAGGATATTTTTGCAGCCAAGGATGTGCATATAGAGATGCATGCCCCATAAGAACTCAATGCCCATATTGTCCGCATCAGCAAGAAACCAATAACTACATGAATATGAACCAGGGAATGTACGGAAACGCAAATATGGGAATGTACGAAAATACAAACATGGGAATGTGTGGATATGCAAATATGGGAATGCACTGCTACGAGCAGGCTTATGACCCAATGTATTATCAAAATGACATGATTGAGAATTACGGGTATGACAATTTATACTATGCGACAAATTTATACCCGGCTCAAATACCTGAATCATACGATAATATAATGCCTGGGTATAACAAAAATGGTTATATAAACCCAAACGAAAACATAAACAGCCCTTGGGATAATAACCGGATGTATGCGGAGCAAAACCAAATGTAAGGAAGAGAAGATACGCTCTTGTGCCAGCTCTATAGACACTATAATATGGTTATCCAGCCAGAAAGTCACAAAGTGACTTTCTGATGAAATTTAAGACTTCTTAAATTTCATCAGCCTTCTTCCGAAGGCTGGATAACCATATTGTGATTGCACCAGGTTGCAGCTCGCAGCAACTTCCTGCAGCTAAACCTGCAGGAAAAAGTCGTTTCACGACTTTCTGGGGAGCAATCATAATATTTTTACTTAAAAATGTGACCTGCTTTGTGTGCGGTATATAACGCAAAGGTCACTTTTTTTATCAAAAAACCAAGACCCCCACTTCTATAAGTGGCGGGTTCCGATTCTACACTTCAGGTGGAGTAGAGTCTCCATCTGAAGCCCCGATGTTCAGCTTTGCTGAACGAGTTCACTGAGTATGAAAATATATTTTTTTATGCAATGAGGATTTCAATATAGTCGCCCTTTTGCTGTCTTTCGAAGGATGCTCAAGATGTGTGTCATCAGTTAGAATAAAACCACAAGGTTTTCATTAAATATTACATAAGAGATTACAAAACAGCTTACATACATAATCACAAAAAGCTTGCATATATAATCAATGTGAAAATAAATCATGGGTAAGTGTTATGCTAATTATTAATAAGAAAATTGCTATAAGTGTTTTAGTAATTGTTGTGGTTGCTGTTTCTTTATTAATGTCAATTAATATCGGTATTATTGAAGTGGGTGCAAAAGCTAGAGATATTCCGATTTACAGCGTGGAAAACGAAGATAACAAGGTTGCCATCACTTTTGATTGTGCTTGGGGAGCAAAGGATATACCGGTTATACTAAATGTTTTAAAAGAAAAAGAAGTTAAGGCGACATTTTTCCTTGTCGGTGAATGGGTTAAAAGAAACCCGGAGGAAACAAAAATGATAGCCGAGCAGGGTCATGATGTGGCAAATCATTCGGAAAACCACTTTAAGATGAGTACTTTAAATATGGACAAAATAAAAAAAGAAATTACTGATTGTTCAAAAACAATTGAGGATGCTACGGGCTTTCCTACTAATTTATTTCGTGCTCCATATGGAGACTACAATAACAATGTTATATCTGTAGCAAGACAAGTAGACCATTTTACAATTCAATGGAGTCTGGATTCTCTTGATTGGAAACCAGGTATTTCACAGGAAACAATTATTGAGCGAGTTTCAAATGTTCAAAGCGGAGATATTTTATTGTTTCACAACGATACTTCCCATACCAATAAAATTCTGGGAAATGTAATTGATATTATTAAAGAAAAGGGGTTAATCCCTGTTCCTGTTTCGCAACTAATAATCAAAGAAAATTATGAAATAAAACATGATGGTCGCCAAATAAAGAAAAGTGACTGATAGTATACTTTTTTATGCAAAAATAAAGGGGCAGGGAAGATGTGGTGGTATACAAGCATCCCTGCCCGTGGGGCTAATTCGAGTTAAATAAGCTCACAAAATTTAAAGTTAATTTAAGAATGTATTAATTCTGATCTTTGTGAAACTTAAAATGGTTTGTGCATCATGTCTTACATGTTGAATTTGTAATTCAACATACTTCATCGTAATGCTTTTTGCTGTTAATATACTATGTGATTAGTTACTTTAAAATCATTATTGTTAGTGGTAGCGCTGTTCAGGCAAACCTTTCCGACATCATCGGTCAAGGGAGAGCCCGTTCTGAACGCATAATTGCTTGCAATCTGAACTTGACTGCCACCACTGGGTGTAACATACACACTATAGGTTTTTGCTGTCATGCTGGCAACTATTTTAACATGATAGGTGTTGTTCGCACTAAAGGCTACATTGGCGTCCTTTGCGTAGCTTCCCCCGTTTCTAGCATAAAAGTATTTGTCAGCCTCCAAGCACAGTATCATTGCCATACTGCTGAAAGAATTAATGGTTGTAGAAGTGTCTGCATACCCGATAACACCTGATGAATTGCTGTAAAGCGGTGTTACATCAAATTCAATAGTTCTAGTTCCTGTATTACCGGTTCCCAGAGTTTTCTGCGAAGAGAAATTAGTGCCTGAATACCAGGTTACAACGCCTGCGTTAACAGTATGGTTGTTTATTTTAAAATCATTGTTATTAGTGGTAGCACTGTTAAGGCACACCTTTCCAACATCATCGGTCAATGGAGAACCGGTTCTAAATGCATAACCATTTGCAATTTGAACTTGACTACCTCCGTTTGGCGTTACATACACACTATAGGTTTTTGCTGTCATATTGGCGACAATTTTAACATGATAGGTATTGTTTGCGCTAAAGGCTACATTTGCGTCCTTTGCATAGCTTCCCCCGTTACGCACATAAAAGTATTTGTCAGCCTCCAAACTTACTATCATAGCCATGCTGCTGAATGCATTTATGGTTGTGGAAGTATCTGCATATCCGATGATGCCTGATGAGTTGCTATAAAGTGGAGTTACATCGAATTCAATGGTTACATTAGTTCCGGTATTGCTTGTTCCCAGAGTTTTTTGCGATGAGAAATTTGTGCCGGAGTACCAAGCATTAGGATCTACAGGAGGTTCACCTCCACCTCCAGTCCTTCGACCATAACCCTGGTTTTGCCAATAAGAAACATCATGATTGGATGGATTCACAACATTACCTGTACCGGTACCTATTTCAACACCACCGGAACAATTCCAGTAAACATTATCATGGAAGCTTACTGTGCCGTATGCTGAACCAGCCCAGTTTTGGGTAACACAATGATACCTATAAGACTTAGTGAAATCGTACACTAAATTATGATGCATTTCGGTATTGTTACAATTGTTCTGGAACTCAAACCCAGCCTGACCGCTGGATGCTTCGCACCAGATTGTATTATGGTGGAATACCTGGTCGGTGGTTCCATCCCCTCTAAGACCGGCATTAGTGTATACCAGAATACTGTTGTCATAAGCCTCTACACGTTGACACTTATAAAAATAACCACCGGCATGCCCTGTTACAATATCACAATTATACATTTTTAAATCAGTGCTATTGGATCCTTTGAAAAAGTCCAGGTAAATCCATTTTGGAGCAGAACAATCGTGAACAGTAATATTACTGCTGTCCCTTGCGGTTATACAATTCCTGTAATATTCACCCTTGCCATTTTCCTGAGGACCAGCTGAAGCACTTTTAAAAGTTATTCCGTATATCTCGACATTGGAGACATTTTTACACATAACGTATGCATCCTGAGTATATGTAGTGCAAACATTGGAAGCGCCGTAAATTATTGTTTTATTTATTCCGTCTCCTTTAAGTGTCAAACCACTTTTTAGGACTATAGGACCGCTTATATTATAGGTTGCTTCATGAAGATAAATTGTATCGCCCGCACTGGCAGCATTTAAAGCCTGTTGAATGACAGCGCTGGTAGTGCCGTTATAAGCCTGTCCCGGACCAACATGGTGGACAGTTGCAGCATTACTTACAGGTGTGAATAAAAAAGAATTGAGTACTAATACAAAAACTAATAATAATGATAATTTTTTCATAAATACTACCTCCAATTTAAATTTGTTTAGTTGATTTTACCTGTTAAGTAAACATAACGAACATAATTCACTGCATAAACTCAAAAGCATAGCATTTTGTGCATGAGAAACTTAACATAGTTCAACGAAAAGTTTGCTCTGCTACAGTTTGCCTAAAACTAATATAAGTTTTTTCAGTGAACTTGAGGTTCACCACATGTCTCCGGTTTTAAAAATGAGATAAGACGGATCCGTTTTTTCTGTTAATTCTTTAATGCAATAAAAAGAGTTACGCCACTAAGAAATATAAGTAGCAAAGAAGATGAGCTAAGAGATAAACTATGTAGCCGACATTAACAGCGCTGTTATAAAAACATTATCATAATTAGTGATAAAATACAATATAAGAAAACAATTCTCTAAAAAATTGAAACACAAAACAATTATTTGACACAAAGCATTTTATTTCAATGATGTTAAAAAATACACATACTATCCGGTAAAATGAGGTTAAGAAGTCCCTCACATCTTTGCTTAATTTCAACCTTTCCGGTTGAAAAATGCCTATCAGCGGATACATATTTATCATAATAGGAAATGAGTCAATATATTGCAGATAGCTCAACCGAGTGTTCTGATGGACATGCTCCGGGATTGTTGGATTTTGCTATTAAAACGCATATTTCACTCGAAACAAAGCGCTAATTGAACACTGCAATAACAATTAAGAATTAAAATATCTGCCCGAATTTCGGTAGCAAGTTCTAATTAGTCCTCCTTTGTGTACCTACAACAACAATTAAGAATTAAAATATTTTCCAGATAATAATTTCACGACATTGTTTACAAAAATTAATATCAATGATACTATAACAAATGATTAAATAAAGCATCTTTTTTGTGAAACGGAGGATAAGAATGGCGAAAAATCTGGTTATCGTAGAATCACCCGCCAAAGCAAAAACAATAAAAAAGTATCTTGGTGCAAATTACAAAATCAAGGCTTCCATGGGTCATATTAGAGATTTGCCCAAAAGTCGAATGGGTGTTGATGTAGAAAACAATTTTGAACCGAAATATATAAACATCCGTGGTAAAGGTGATTTAATATCCGATTTAAAGAAAGAAGCGAAAAATGCAGGCAAAATATATCTTGCAACTGACCCGGATCGGGAAGGAGAAGCTATTTCCTGGCACCTTGCACATATTCTAAATGTAGATGACAAACAAAAATGCAGAGTAACTTTTAATGAGATTACAAAAAATGCGGTTGTTAAAGCAATAAAGGAGCCGCGTAAAATTGATATGGATCTTGTTGATGCCCAACAAGCAAGACGCATCCTTGATCGAATAGTTGGATATGAAATCAGCCCGCTACTTTGGAGAAATATTAGAAAAGGCTTAAGTGCAGGTAGAGTACAATCTGTTGCAACAAAAATGGTATGTGATCGAGAGCAGGAAATTGAAAGTTTCATTCCAGAAGAATATTGGAGAATTAATGCTGTTTTTGGGAAAGAAAACGGTAAATCATTCAAATCAAGGTTTTATGGTTATAAAAACAAGAAGCTTGATCTTCCAAGACAAGATGAAGTGGATAAGGTAATTGAAAACCTTAAAGGAAAAAGTTTTATAATAAAAAATGTTAAACATGGTGAGAAAAAACGCTCACCGGCACCACCATTTATAACCAGTACGCTTCAACAGGAAGCAGCCAGAAAATTTGGTTTTAGTACTAAAAAAACTATGATGCTGGCTCAGCAGCTTTATGAAGGAATAGATATAGAAGGAGAAGGCTCTATTGGTTTAATTACTTATATGCGTACCGACTCCACACGTATTTCGGATGATGCGTTATCAATGGCCAGGGAGTTTGTTAAAAATAATTACGGTGCAAATTATCTCCCGGAAAAGCCGAGAGTATATAAAACGAAAACATCGGCTCAGGATGCCCATGAAGCGATTAGGCCAACAACACCGGAGCTTCCACCCGAAAAGGTCAGGGGTTCATTACAGAGGGATCTTTACAGGCTATATAAGCTTATCTGGGAAAGATTTATTGCGAGTCAAATGGAATCTGCACTGTATGACACAATGGCTGTTGATATAGAATCAGGGGACTATCTCTTTAAATCAAAAGGCTCTAGAATATCATTTAAAGGTTTTTTAATACTGTATGAGGAAAGTGTGGACGAGGAAAAGGAGAACGAAAGCGATAACGACGAAGAAAAGGAAACCATGCTTCCTGAGCTAACAGAGGGAGAAAGGGTTAAACCGCTGGATATAAAACCTTCTCAGCATTTCACTCAACCAGCATCAAGATATACTGAGGCAATGCTGGTAAAAGCGTTGGAGGAAAAAGGTATTGGGCGACCAAGCACATATGCTCCAACGATTAGCACCATAATCTCCAGAGGTTATGTTATTAAGGAAAAGAAATATCTTATACCGACCGAATTAGGTAAGATAGTTAACACTCTTATGGAAGAGCATTTTAAGGATATTATAAACATTAATTTTACAGCAGATTTAGAAGCGCAGCTTGATTCTGTTGAAAGCGGAAAGCGTAACTGGAAAGAGCTTTTAGCTGGTTTTTATAAGGATTTTAGTAAGTCTGTTGAGACGGCATCAGAAAAAATCAGCAAGATCGAGCTACCGGTTGAAGAATCTGACGAAGTATGTGAAAAATGTGGACGAAAAATGGTAATTAAAATGGGCAGATATGGGAAATTTCTGGCATGCCCGGGTTTTCCGGAATGCAGAAATGCAAAACCCATACTAAACGATGCTGGCGTTATATGCCCTAAATGCGGAGGTAAAATATATAATAAGAAATCGAAAAAAGGTAGACATTATTTAAGTTGTGAAAATTATCCCAAATGTGATTATTCCTCATGGGAGACAGCTTCAGAGAAAAAATGCCCAAAATGCGGAAATTTTATGACGCAGAAATACAAAGGTAACAAGATACTATATACCTGTAGCCTTGAATCATGCGCACATAAATTTGAGGAAGCAAGAAAAAAGAAAGAAGAGGATACCGATTAATATCGTTATTAATCTCTCTGCAGTTGTATTGTTTTCGCTGTTTCGATGATGAGTCGGAAATAAAAATGATAGAATAGAAATTAAAACTATTTTCATAATATGGTTATCCAACTTTCTTCAGACGGCTGATGATATTTAATATAACCTAAATATCACACAAAAATCGCTTTGTAATCTTTCGGGTGATAACCAAAAAATAGAAAAAGAATCTCACTAAAAGAAAAATTATGTGAGATTCTTTTTAGTTTACATTCATATGTTACCATGTTTTGATTAATCGGAAAATTCTCACATCAAAACCACCTCATACTCGGCAGTTAATTAAAAAATACGCAACAGAAAGTAAAACACAAAAACCGGCTTGCTTTTCCCCGCCCTGACCATACATCTCAAAGCTGCATTCCGCTAATGTTTCCTTTTATTGCACAATACCTAAAAACAGTACATCTGAACAGTTACGAACGATCCAATTTGATAAGTAGCTATTCCGACGGGTAATCCTGCACCATCTTCATTGTTCTGTTATAGGAGTTCTTCAGTTTTTCGGCTAATTTGCTGTCTGATACATCTAAATCGATTTGCTCTAAGGACAGAATAGGGTATATGCTGTATTGGTATATATTGTTTTTAGTATATCTGTAAACCCAGGTTGGAATATGTTTTACAGAAATTAGAGAAGTTTTCCCTGTTTCAATGTTTTTCTCAATTTCAATGGATATCATCATGCCATCTTCAGTATAATCATTATTACGTTCATTCGGGTTATCACCACCGATTTGGTTTGAAAGAAAATTCCCCATGCCATAAATAAGATATTTAATCTCACCATCTACTTCACGGATTTCAGAAGGTTCAACAACATGGGGGTGTGAGCCAAAGACTATATCCGCCCCCCACAAAAACAAATTATCAGCAAGCTTTTTTTGTTCGTTTGTTGGTTCTTTGCGGTATTCAACGCCCCAATGCATAAGCACTACAACTAAATCTACATTAGGTGAAAGAGTTTGAATCTCAGTCTTAATTTTATCATTGTCTATAAGACTTAGGTGGGCTTCGCGCTCTTCTTGTGTTAAACGGTTTTCATTCATATTACATCCATATGTATAAGACAAAAAACCAACCTTAATGCCGTTTAGATCGCGTATTTTATATCTTGGTTCAGCGACATCGTTGAAAGTGCCAATAACCTGCATGTTTTGTTCTTTAATAATATTTCTGGTTTCATGAAGACCTTTGAGTCCTTTATCAAGGCTGTGATTGTTGCCTGTATTTACCATGTTGAATCCGGTATTTGCAATAGCAGATATTATAGCAGGTGGGGAATTAAAGAGAGGAAATCCTTTATAGCTTTTATCAGAATCAAGAGTTACTCCCTCAAAGCTGATAAGTGAAAAATCAGCTTCATCAACATAGGGCTTTATTTTGCTGAAAATGCTGTTATAATCATATAAATCATCGTTTACTTTGCCTGACTTTATAACATTGTCATGCATTATAACATCACCGGCAGATAAAATAGTTGCTTTAAGGTTAGGCTCAGGTGTTGGTTCCGGTTCCGGTGATGGTGTTGAAATTGGGGTTGGAGTTAAATAGGTTATAATATTATTTGTTGCGGAGGGAATTTCATAGACCGTGGTCTTCTCTTTAATGCTACAACCAGCGAAAAGTACGGCTGAAAGTAAAATAAAGATTAGTTTTATATTCCTGACCATTTTTAGACCTCCGTATATTTTTATGTATTCTATTTTAACATATTATAGAGGACTGTTGCAATGAGCTTTTTCCACATGAAAAGCTCAAAAAAACACGCGGAAAAACACCCTTCGAGATCTCTTTGAGTGTTCCAAATGCTGAAACAATAGCAGCTATGGAAGAAGCAGATAGAATAAGCCGTGATCCAAATGCAAAACGCTATTCAAATTTTGAAGAACTGGTAGCGGAGGTTCAGAATGAAGTATGAGATTTTATCTATTTTATCTATTTCATATCTTGCATATCATTGAAAAAATATCTCATAACATTTTCGGTGTGTCCTTTACATACGAGTGTTACAGTACCTTTAAATTCAAATCGGACAAAATTCATGAATATTTTTTATTTAAATAAGTGATAAAACAGAAGTAAAAAATATTTTTTTATATGATAATTATAATAACGGCATTTATCATCTTTATTAAAGCTAAACTGTAGCTTTGAAGTGAAGATGATAAAATGATTTTCCCACAAAAAAAATATATAACCTTTTTACAGTCAAAAATACTCTATGTGGCTTGTTGAAGTGAAAACGGTTATATTAATACACTGCCGTTGATATTAAAAGAATGAGGTGTTAACTATGTCAATGACTATGACACAAAAAATTATTGCAAAAGCTTCAGGGCTTGATAATGTATGGCCTGGTCAACTTGTTCAGGCAAAGGTTGATTTAGTGCTGGGAAATGATATAACAGCCCCTGTAGCAATAAAGGAATTTGAAAATGCTGGATTTAACAAGGTTTTTGATACTGAAAAAATTGCTCTGGTGCCGGATCATTTTACTCCAAATAAGGATATTAAATCAGCTATGCAGGTTAAAATGCTCAGAGAATTTGCGCGAAAAATGAATATTAAGCATTTCTTTGAAATTGGTCAAATGGGTATTGAGCATGCATTGCTCCCGGAGCTTGGTTTGGTTGTGGCAGGGGATCTGGTTATTGGTGCTGATTCACACACCTGCACATATGGAGCATTAGGTGCTTTTTCCACCGGAACAGGGAGTACCGATATGGCCGCAGCGATGGCTACCGGAGAAGTGTGGCTTAAGGTTCCGGAAGCAATAAAATTTAACCTTATCGGAAAACCTTCCGAATGGGTGAGCGGCAAAGATATTATTCTTCATATTATAGGGATGCTTGGTGTTGACGGAGCATTATACAAATCAATGGAATATACCGGTGAAGGGCTTGAATTCCTTTCTATTGATGACAGATTCACAATAGCAAATATGGCAATTGAAGCGGGAGCCAAAAATGGCATATTCGAAGTGGATGATGAGACTATAAAATATATTAATGAGCACTCTACCAAGGAATATGAGATTTTTAAGGCTGACTGCGATGCAGAATATTCCAAGGAATATTCCATCGACCTTAGTACGATTAAGCCTACTGTTTCATTTCCGCATCTTCCCGATAATACAAGAACAATTGATAATGTTGGTGACATTAAAATAGATCAGGTTGTTATAGGTTCTTGTACAAACGGAAGAATGGAAGATATGAGAATGGCTGCTAAGATCTTAGCAGGCAAAAAGATAAATAGGGATGTGCGTTGTATTATTATACCTGCGACGCAAAAGATCTGGAAAGAATGCATGAACGAGGGGCTCTTTAATATATTTATTGACTCCGGTTGTATTGTCAGCACTCCAACCTGCGGTCCGTGCCTTGGCGGTCATATGGGAATTCTTGCTGAGGGTGAACGTGCTGTTTCAACTACCAACCGTAATTTTGTCGGGCGTATGGGGCATATAAAGAGTGAGGTTTACCTGGCGAGCCCCGCAATAGCTGCTGCATCGGCTATTACCGGTAAGATTTCATCCCCCGAAGAAGTTATGGATTAACATGGATTTATATGAGAAAGAAAGGTGAAGATTATGATACTTGAAGGAAATGTTATTAAATATGGTGATAATGTAGACACGGATGTCATAATACCAGCAAGGTATCTAAATACTACTGATCATGATGAGTTAGCGAAGCATTGCATGGAAGATATTGACGCGACATTCGTTAATAGAGTAAAAAAAGGAGATCTTATTGTCGGAGGACAAAACTTTGGATGTGGTTCTTCTCGTGAGCATGCACCGGTGGCAATAAAAGCATCAGGTGTTTCCTGTGTTATAGCAAAAACCTTTGCACGTATTTTTTATAGAAATGCTATCAATATAGGTCTTCCGATTCTGGAAAGCCCGGAATTTGTCGATGAAGTCGAAGAAGGAGATAAATTAAATATTGATCTTGATAAAGGTGAGATCATTAATTATAATAAAGGGAAAACTTACAAAATAGAACCCTTCCCGGAGTTTATACAGAATATTATTAAATCAGGCGGGCTTATATCGCACATTAAAGTTTAGATCACAACGAAAACTATATTAAGGGGTTGTTTTTTTGAAGAATACAAAAATTGCAGTATTGCCCGGTGATGGAATTGGTCCGGAGGTTATCAAACAGGCAATAAAGGTACTAAATAAAGTCGGCGAGAAATTTGGTTTCACATCTGAGTATTGTTATGCAGACATTGGTGGAATCGCAATTGACAAAACAGGAGAGCCCCTTCCCGAGGAAACTCTTACTGTTTGCAGGAACTCCGATGCTGTATTAATGGGGGCGGTTGGAGGTTATAAATGGGACAATCTACCGGGCGATAAGAGACCGGAAGCAGGTCTTTTAGGAATCCGTGCAGGCCTAGGGCTTTTTGCAAACTACCGACCTGCAGTTATTTATGCACCGCTCAAGGATGCAAGCCCTCTAAAAGATCGTATTACAAAAAACGGTCTTGATATTATGATATTAAGAGAACTTACAGGTGGCATATACTTTGGTGAAAGAAAAAGAATTGTAACCGGAGACGGTGAACCGGCGGCGTATGATACAATGTTATATAAAAAGCATGAGGTTGAGAGGATTGCAAGGCTGGCTTTTGAAACAGCCAGGCAAAGGGGTAAAAAGCTCACATCTGTTGATAAAGCCAATGTTTTAGAGGTTTCACGCTTTTGGCGAGAAATTGTAATAAACATTTCAAAGGAGTACCCGGATGTTGCTCTTAACCATTTATATGTTGATAATGCAGCAATGCAGCTTGTTATGCATCCCGAACAATTTGATGTAATTGTTACCGGAAATTTGTTTGGTGATATTCTTTCAGACGAGGCTTCAATGCTTACCGGCTCAATAGGAATGCTGCCATCAGCAAGTCTTGGCGCCACGGGTTTTGGTCTTTATGAGCCTGTTCACGGGTCAGCACCGGATATTGCAGGAGAAGACCTGGCTAATCCCCTTGCTACAATATTATCAGTTGCTATGATGCTTAAGTATACATTTAAAATGACAGAAGCCTCAGAATCAATTGAAAACGCAGTGCTAAAGGTATTGGAGGATAACCTTATGACCGGTGACATTGCAACAGGAGATGCAACTGTTATAGGATGCGAGCAAATGGGCGATGAAGTTGTAAAAAGGCTATAAGAGCTCGCAAGCTGAGGCGGAAAAGTTGAGTATATATCACAAATGTGAAATCAGTAAACATAAAGGGAGGGTTTTCATTGGAATTATCAGGAGCAGATATTATAATTGAATGCTTGAAAGAGCAAAATGTAGACACTATTTTCGGCTTTCCGGGGGGTGCTGTTTTAAACATATATGATTCCCTTTATAAGAGAGGCGGGAGCATAAAGCACATTTTAACATCCCATGAACAAGGCGCTTCACATGCCGCAGATGGTTATGCCCGAGTTACAGGCAAAACAGGTGTTTGTATTGCAACCTCGGGTCCGGGCGCTACAAATCTTGTTACAGGTATAGCAACCGCATATATGGATTCTGTACCGCTTGTTGCTATTACAGGCCAGGTTCCTGCTTCATTAATAGGAAAAGACTCTTTTCAGGAGGTTGACATCACAGGCATCACCGAGCCGATAACCAAACACAATTATCTGGTGAAGGATGTTAATGATCTTGCAGAAACCATACGCAAGGCTTTTGAAATTGCTTCAACAGGCAGACCGGGACCGGTTCTTGTTGATGTGTGTAAGAATGCGACTGCTGAAATGGCAGAGTATACGCCATTTGACGGCAAAAGAAGGCTTAATTTGCAGATAAATAATCTTTTTTCAGAGGAAGATTTGAATGCGGCAGCCGAGGCGGTTAAAAATGCAAAAAATCCTGTTATTCTGTCGGGAGGAGGCACAATAATTGCCGGGGCATGTGAATTGCTGCTAACCCTTTCAAAAAACCTTCATATTCCGATTGCTACAACACTTATGGGAATGAGCTCGATACCAGGAGATTACCCATTATACACAGGGCTTTTAGGCATGCATGGTTCTAGAGTGTCAAATAAGGTTGTTTCGGAATGTGATTTATTAATAACAGTGGGTGCACGTTTCAGTGACAGAGTTATAAGCGACATGAATCGTTTTGCTGCCGATGCTAAAATAATGCATATTGATGCTGATCCTGCGGAGATTAATAAAAATATAACCGTTAACTATCCATTATCGGGTGACATAATTGATATAATCAGTGCTATAATTGGCAAAACAGAGCCGATTGATGAAACTGCTTGGGCTGTTAAGGTTAAAGAATGGAAAGAAGAATACAGGATGAGGCTGCCGGACAACGGCACTCTTAAACCTTCGTTTATTATAGAGAAGTTTTGTGAATTAACAGATGGCAATGCAATTGTTACAACCGAAGTCGGACAGAATCAGATTTGGGCAGCGCAGTACTATACTTTCAATAAACCCAGGCAATATGTTTCATCGGGTGGTCTTGGAACGATGGGCTATGGCACCGGTGCAGCCATTGGTGCACAGATAGCGATGCCGGATAAAAAAGTAATAAATTTCGCGGGGGATGGAAGTTTCCGTATGAACTGCAATGAGCTTGCCACAGCTGTTCATTACAAGCTGCCGATTATTATTGCTGTTTTAAACAATGGAACTTTAGGGATGGTTCGTCAATGGCAGACCATGTTCTACGATAAAAGATATTCAAGTACAACCCTTGATAGAGGTCCTGATTTTGTTAAGCTGGCAGATGCATACGGTGGTGTCGGCATTAGGGTTGAAAAGCCTGAACAGGTTGAGGATGCCATTAAAACAGCCCTTTCATACACAGATCGTCCTGTTGTTATAGATTTTATTATTGATATTGATGAGAGAGTATTACCTATTGTTCCTCCGGGAAAAGGAATTGACCAATTGATATATGCATAAAAGGAGTGAAAAATCATGCGAAGTGATATTATAAAAAAAGGCATTGAGAGAGCTCCCCACAGATCATTATTTAAGGCTATGGGTTACACCGATGAAGAGATAAGCCGTCCTTTGATTGGTGTTGTTAACTCTGTTAATGAAATAGTACCTGGACACATACATCTGGATAAAATAGCGGAGGCTGTAAAAGCAGGTATTCGCATGGCAGGCGGAACCCCCATTGAGTTTGGCGCAATAGGGATATGTGACGGTATCGCCATGGGGCATGAGGGAATGAAGTATTCCCTTGCAAGTCGTGAGCTTGTTGCCGACTCCTGTGAAGCAATGGCAAAGGCGCACAGCTTTGACGGTATGGTTTTTATTCCGAATTGTGATAAAATCGTACCGGGAATGTTAATGGCAGCAGCAAGAGTCAATGCTCCATCTATAGTAATTAGCGGAGGTCCTATGCTGTCATTGCAGAAAAACGGAAAGCAGCTAGATTTGAATAGTGTTTTTGAGGCAGTTGGCTCTGTGAAAGCAGGTATTTTACAAGAAGAGGAAGTTTTAGAATATGAGGATAATGCATGTCCCGGTTGCGGTTCATGCTCCGGAATGTTTACTGCTAACTCAATGAACTGCCTGACTGAGGTTCTTGGGATGGGTCTTCCGGGTAATGGTACAATTCCGGCGGTATATGCTGAAAGAATACGCCTGGCTAAACAAGCAGGTATGAAAATTATGGAGCTTGTTGAAAAAAACATTAAACCCTCTGATATTCTAGTGCCTGAAGCATTTGAAAATGCTCTGGCCGTCGATATGGCACTGGGCTGCTCTACAAACTCTGTACTTCATTTACCGGCAATTGCAAACGAAATCGGGTTTGAATTAAATCTTGATATAATCAATGAAATAAGCGGCAGGGTTCCTAATCTATGTAAGCTTGCCCCATCAGGTCCATGGCACGTGCAGGATTTATACCAAGCCGGTGGCGTTCAGGCTGTTATGAAGGAGCTGACAAAAAAGAACCTTTTAAATCTTGATCTTATTACAGCTACAGGCAAAACCGTTGCTGAAAACATTGATAAAGCTTATATTCGTGATAGCAATGTTATTCGTGATATTAACGCTCCATACAGCAAAACAGGGGGGATAGCTGTTCTTAAAGGTAATATCGCTCCTGATGGTGCGGTTGTAAAACGCTCGGCTGTTGCTGAAGAAATGCTGTGTCACAAAGGCCCTGCAAGAGTTTTTGATTCCGAAGATGATGCAATAAAATCCATATACGGTGGTGAAATAAAAAAAGGTGATATTGTTATAATTCGCTATGAAGGTCCAAAGGGAGGACCGGGTATGCGTGAAATGCTTGGTCCCACATCGGCAATTGCAGGCATGGGCTTAGACAAGGATGTAGCACTGCTCACAGATGGAAGATTTTCTGGTGCTTCAAGAGGAGCATCCATTGGTCATGTTTCACCTGAAGCAATGGAAGGCGGACCTATTGCAATAGTTAGTGATGGGGATATAATAAACATAAATATCCCTGAAGGAAAGCTTGATGTAGAGCTTTCCCAGCAGGAAATAGATGAAAGGCTTAGCTCTTGGAAAGCACCGGAACCACGTATTAAGACAGGTTACCTCGGTCGATACGCAAGAATGGTATCATCTGCAAGTAAAGGCGCTGTACTAATTTAACTGAGCGCTAATACAAGTTTTTTAGTATTTGGTGTTTAAAATTGGTTATGCCTGTTGGGTTAGTAAAATGTATTAAGTTTAGATAATGTTATTTACACAACGTTAAATTTGTGCAGATGTAAAGACGTCTAATCGTAATAATAACATCTTAGTATTTACACAATATATTAGTTACTGTAATAAATTGGGGAGGGATTATACATGAAGCACATTTTATCTGTTCTGGTCAATAATCATGCAGGTGTTTTGTCACGTGTGGCAGGCCTTTTTAGCCGTCGTGGTTTTAATATTGATAGCCTGGCAGTTGGTGTCACAAATGAGGCTAACATATCCCGTATGACCATTGTAGTGGAAGGTGATGAAAATACAGTTGATCAAGTACAAAAGCAACTTGCAAAGCTAATTGATGTTATAAAGGTTGTAAAACTTGATGTGGATAATTCAGTTCACCGTGAATTGGCGTTAATAAAGGTACGTGCCGACACAGCTGTTCGTTCGGAAATTATGCAGATCGCTGAAGTATTTCGAGCAAATATTATCGACATATCAAAAACGACCCTCACAATAGAGATATCAGGAAGCGGAAAGAAAGTAGAGGCAATGCAGACAATGCTCCAGCCTTTTGGTATTATGGAGGATGTCAGAACAGGCTTAATTTCATTGGAACGCGGTGAAAAAACGATAGTATGATACAAAGTTTAATAAGTTTTACAGGTTTTTAATAAAAACAAAATCAAATAAACATTTTGAAAGGAATGATATACATGGCAAAAATGTATTATGACAGTGATTGTGATTTAAAATTATTGGAGAACAAAACCGTAGCAATAATCGGTTACGGAAGCCAGGGACATGCCCATGCTCTTAATCTTAAGGAAAGCGGTGTTAATGTAGTTGTGGGTCTTGCACCAAATTCAAAAAGCCGGGAAAAAGCACAAGCTGCAGGCTTAAAGGTTATGGACACTTCAGAAGCAGCAAAAGCCGGAGATTTAATTATGATTCTAACACCGGATCAGGTGCAGTCGGATATTTTTAAAGAAAGCATTGAAATGAACTTAGAAGAAGGGAATGTGCTTTTATTTGCTCATGGATTCAATATTCATTTCAATCAAATTGTACCACCTGAAAATGTTGATGTTATTATGGTTGCTCCAAAAGGTCCGGGGCATACAGTACGTTCACAATATGTTGAAGGTCGCGGGGTTCCCTCATTAATTGCAATTCATCAGGATTACAGTGGAAGAGCCAAGGATTATGCTCTTGCTTATGCTTCAGGAATTGGTGCCGGAAGGGCAGGGGTTCTTGAAACAACCTTCTTGGAGGAAACCGAAACTGATTTATTCGGTGAACAGGCTGTTCTTTGTGGCGGCGTTACAGAATTAATGAAAGCTGGCTTTGAAACATTGGTGGAAGCCGGATATCAACCTGAAAGTGCTTATTTTGAATGCATACATGAAATGAAGCTGATCGTGGATTTAATAAATCAAGGCGGCTTTGAATATATGCGCTATTCAATTAGTGATACCGCTGAATACGGTGATTATGAAACAGGTAAAAGAATTATTAACGACGAGAGTCGAAAAGAAATGAAAAAAGTTCTTTCAGAAATCCAAGACGGGACTTTTGCTTCAAAATGGATATCAGAAAACAAATCCGGCGGAAGAGCCAAGCTTCTTGCTACAAGAAGAAAGGAATCAGGACATATGCTTGAAAAAACAGGACGCGAGCTTAGAAAAATGATGTCCTGGCTGAAAAAGTAGCTTTATTACTTAAAAAGCATGCATTACAAGCTAAAAGCTTAAGATAGCCGTGTTTTTTAGCTCCATCTAAAAATACACTGCATTAATTTGTGGTCTGAAGAGACCACAGGTGTTTTAAGCAAGTAATGCATGCTTTTTCTAACAATTATACATATTCATTTTAGTATTTATCAGATATTAGGCTTGCAGAAAAATTAGTGCCAAAAAATTTAAGAATTCTTAAACAAGCTTATTTCAACCTTTATAGGAAATACTGATAAAATTATTTCAAATACAATATTGACAAAATTTAAAAGATGCGATATGTTTTAATAAACAATCAATAAAAAATGTTAAAATAGATAAATGATTGTTGTATTATAAACATGAGGGGGATTTGCCATGAGAGCAACAGGTTATGTACGGAAATTAGATTCATTGGGAAGAATTGTACTTCCAAAATCACTTCGGAGGCAGCTCGACATTAAAGTAGGCGATAACATTGAAATGTTCGTGGACAATGATGGAAATGTAGTACTGGATAAATACTTGCCAAGATGCATATTTTGCGAAAACGTTTCGGAGAATTTGGTTGAGTATAAGGGTAAGGTTATGTGCAGAGAGTGTTTAGCTATGATGTAAATGATACCATTATTTAATCATTTGATAAAATGCTTGCGATGCATTGCACACAAAATGCGTAAAGAAGGTTCTTTCAGTACCCGCATGTAACGGGTCGAGGCTTGTGGTGCGTTCCGGTGGGTACGTGCCTGTATTGGTGCGCAATTTGCGCAAGCACTCTTTGAACTGAAAAGTGAATTAATATTTTGGTTAATCATATGCAAACGTGCAGTTGCCATTTCGGTGACTGCTTTTTTTTAATATCTTCGATTGCATTTGATAATGTACTTCTTATACAATGGGGATTGCAGTTGTGACTCTTCTTTGATGTTTTAATGAGAGTTCCCGGAATGTGGAGCATCATGAGAGGGAACCATAATGTTCCTTAACTAAAAAAATGGAAACGCCCATATGCTTCTGTTTTGTTTACGTAATTTTAGGGTAAAATATACAATGAGTTCATATGTACGATCAAAATGCTGCATCCGTTTACGGGAATTATATGATCATAAGCGAAAAAAAATAGGTGAGCTCTCTTTATTGACATATGAACGATTAGGAAAATAGAGTGAACTCGTTCAGCTAAAGCTGAACAGCAAGCGTTTTTACGAAGTAAAATACGCAAGCGTTTTTACGAAGTAAAATACGCATTGGACTTCGGTGGGGGACTCTACCCCCACCGAAGCAAGAATAAGGAACCCCCACTTATAGAAGTGGAGGTCTTGGAATTTTGATAAAAGATACGATCGTTACTTATGGGTATATCCTTAGAGTGACCTGTAAGTTACAAATGCAAGCACACAATTATAGCAAGCGCTTATTGAAAATATCTATAGTTCCAAATTTTAACCGGGAATCGGGGTTATACTATGATAATTCGTGAAACAACCGAACAATTTGAAAAGAATTTTCTTTCACCATACGCAAAGCAGTCTTCCGAAACAAAAGGAAGAGTTCGACCGGATAGAAAATGTAATGTTAGAACTGATTTCCAGAGAGACAGAGACAGGATCATATATTCAAAAGCATTCCGAAGGTTAAAACACAAAACACAAGTTTTTATTACACCGGAGGGGGATCATTACAGAACAAGGCTTACACACACCCTGGAAGTGTCGCAGATTGCGAGAACAATTGCAAGAAGCCTTCGCCTTAATGAGGATTTAACAGAAGCTATTGCTCTTGGTCATGACCTTGGACATACCCCATTCGGACATGCCGGAGAAAGGGTATTAAATGAAGTATGCCCTTTAGGCTTTAGCCACAACGAGCAAAGCGTAAGGGTAGTCGAAAAACTGGAAAAGAATTGTCAAGGCTTAAATCTGACGTATGAGGTTAAAGACGGTATACTCTGTCATACTGGGAATAAGCAAGCAGACACACTTGAAGGACGGGTTGTTAGAATTGCGGACAGAATTGCATATATTAATCACGATATTGAAGATGCGATACGGGCAAAAGTAATATCACAGGAAGATTTGCCACCCGATTGCTTAGATGTTCTCGGAGACACTTCCAGTCAAAGAATCAATAATATGATTATTAACATTGTAAAAAACAGCATTGACAAAAATGAAGTAATAATGAGTTGTGATTTTTATGAGGCTTCCGAAAAACTAAGGAAATTTATGTTTCAGCATGTTTATGTTGGTTCAGTTGCAAAGCTGGAGGAAGGAAAAGCGGAGCTTATGTTAAGACAGCTTTATAATAAATTGCTTATAATGCCTGAGTTACTGCCAACCGAATTTAATAATATGATAGATGCTGACGGAATACATAGAGTGGTTTGCGATTATATCGCCGGAATGACAGACAGATACGCTGTTAAAACATTCACAGATATATATATTCCTGCTTCATGGAGAGATTTCCATTAATAGATTTTTAACTTAGCTTTCCAAAGTGTTTTTAACGCTTGCCGGCAAAGCGCAGCAGGCTACCAACGGTGATATAACATCTCAGCATGTTGGTATTAGCATCCCAAAATACTACT
>ENA-UOOH01001083-UOOH01001083.1-fermentation-metagenome-genome-assembly--contig:-NODE-1083-length-27872-cov-124.199446_pt1 | contig 27872 bp, 31 predicted proteins | sample MGYA00245778_ERZ724025 | MGnify/ENA primary metagenome ERZ724025 (study PRJEB28704, sample SAMN03018313) | fermentation metagenome | biome: anthropogenic terrestrial biome; feature: soil... | reverse complement strand
TCCTTAGCAGGCTCATCCTTAGCAGGCTCATCCTTAGCAGGCTCATCCTTAGCAGATTTTCCTTCAACAGCTTCTCCAATCTCTTCAATATCTTCGATTTCTTCAGCTGTTTCATCTTCTAAGATGTCTGAGATAGATTCTTTCCCTGGTTCTTCTACAGGTTCAACATCTTCAGCTTTTGCAGGTTCTTCCACCATAGTTTCCGCTGGTGTTTCCTCTACAGGGGGCTGGATGATATCAACTTTATCTGGTAGGATAGCACCTGGGGGCATGATTCTAACGTAGATACCCAGTACTCCTGGTTTAAGTTGTACTGTGGCGAAACCTTCCCTTACAAATCGGGTTGATGGCTCTCCACATTTTTTGATGTATCCATCTATGAACTTGGCGCTTGCAGACCTGGAACCTCTTATTTTTCCTGAGATGGTTACTTCCACTCCCTGTGCTCCTGCTCCCATTATCTTTCTGAGGGATGTGTATGCTACTCTCCTGAAGTGCATTCCACGTTGGAGCATGTTAGCTATTTTATGGGCCATTATCTTAGGGTTTAACTCTGGGATGTCAACTTCTTTAACTTCCACCTGGGGGTTTTCCAGGTCGTAGTTGTTTTTAAGCTGCTGAGTTATGTTACGGACGGTTTTTCCACCTCTTCCAATAACCATTCCAGGACGTTCTGCATAAACCACTACCATAGTACCCAGTGGCGTTACCTGGATTTCCATTCCACCATAACCGGCTCTCTCGAGTTCGTTGTCTAAGTATTCATCGATCCTGGTCCTTTTTAGACCTTCTGTTACAAAATCCTTTTCAATCATTAAATCTCCCCAAGTACGATTTGTATGTGGGTGGTCGGTGTATTAAAGGGGCTTGCTCTTCCAAAAGCTCGAGGAGTCCATCCTCTTATAACGTAACCACGGTGGCTGGATATGTGAACTATCTCCAGGTTATCAGTTTCCAGTCCCTGGTATTCAGCATTAGCCTCAGCGTTTATCAAGACGTCCAGTATCTGACTGGCTGCTTTAACTGGGTACCTACCAGTAGGCCAGCCTTCAAGACCTCTCTTGTGTCCTACTTTTTTGTTGTGTCGCCTGAAGGGTACTGCCTGTTTCTTATCTATGACATCTTCCAGGTAGTCCTTGGCTTCTTCAAGTTCCATTCCCCTCAGGGCGTTACATATTTCTCTGGAATGTTTGGGGGATATTTTAAGGGATCTACCAGATGCTTTGGCAACTTTCCCTGTATCCTCATTGTAAGCGTATTTAATCTTAGCCATGTTTTTAACTCCTTATTTGAGGGGCACGAACATGGATGATCTGGTTGCACCCATTCCGGGATCTCCGTGCTGTATTCTCTGTCTGGTAACTGCAAACTCCCCGAAATAACAGCCGATCATCTCAGGCTGAATAGTAACATCCACAAACTCTTTACCATTGTATATTCCGAAGGTCATACCCACCATTTCTGGCAGGACAATCATGTCCCGACAGTGGGTTTTTATGATCCTGGGTTTTCCACCCTGGTCTCCTTCTTTTTTTAATTTTCTAATCTTTTCCAGAACCTTCTTCTGTCTGGGAAGAAATCCTTTACGTAGGGATCTTCTCTGTCTGGAAGGCAGTAGCTGGATCACGTTGTCCAGTGGCATCTGCTGTAGTTCTTCCAGAGTATAACCGCGATAACTAAATTCTTTTCTAGCCAATTAGTCTCCTCCTAGTACAATCTTATTTAATCTTGGTAATATTTTCTATTCTCCATTTATCTTCGTTTTCCTGTTCGTTTAGCAGCTATGGAACCGACTTTTCTTCCTGGTGGAGCATGTCTTGATACTGTGGTTGGCTTACCTGGGTGCTGTCTGTTACCTCCACCGTGTGGGTGGTCTACTGCGTTCATGGCCACTCCTCTCACACCGACGCTCTTCTTACCTTTAGCTTTGGTAGCGTGGTGTCTGTTCCCTGCTTTAAGGAATGGTTTCTCCTTTCTTCCACCACCAGCAACCACTCCTATGGTGGCTCTGCATTGTGGGTGGAATGCCTTTAATTCCCCGGATGGTAACTCGAGTATGGCTTTACCAACATCATGGGTGATCAAAGAAGCGTGAGTACCAGATGAACGGACGAATTTTCCGCCGTCCCCTGGATTTTTTTCAATATTAAATAGTGGTGTTCCTTCTGGTATCTGAGCCAGTGGTAGGGAATTACCAGTGCTAATTGGTGCAGAAACACCTACTGTAATTTCATCATCAATCTGTATACTTTCTGGTGCTAAAATCAGTAATTTTTCATCGTTTTCAAATTGTACCTGTGCCAAGGGGGCGCTTCGTCCTGGGTCGTGGATGATGTCCACCACTCTTCCCTTCAGGCTTCCTTCTTTTTCCATATCATCGTAATAACGGTAGGCGATCCTTCCTTTAAATCTGTGGGATGCGCTCTTGTAGGTGGGTGTTCCCCTTCCTCTACGTTGGATTATAAGTCTTTTTCCCATTTTACTTTCCTCCATTAAGGGATATTGCTACTCTAGAATACACCCATCTTAACAGCAATGTCCTCTGCATTGTGTTCTGCTTCAAGTTTAATATATGCAATTTTTTCTCCACGGCTGGTTATCTGGGTGTTAACCCTTTCCACCTTCACTTCGTATAGTTCTTCGAAGGCATTTTTTATGTGTGCTTTGCTTGCCGTTCTCCTGACCTTGAAGGTCAGTTCGTTGTTGTCGTTTATGGCATTCATACTTTTTTCAGTTAAATGCGGCTTATCGATTATTGAATAAGAATCCATTTTCTATATCTCCCTTGACCCTTTTATTTGTTCAGGAATAGTTCTCCTAGCTTCTCTATTGCAGATTTTGTGTATATGGTGAGTCTTCCAGGGTGAGTTCCCGGTGCCAGTAATTCGGCGTTGAGGTTATCCACCACCACAATATCTACACCAGGGTGGTTCCTTGCGCCCAGGCTTATTCCCTTATCCTCTCCAACTACCAGTAATGGTCCTTTGGGGGTTTTGTATTTTCTTCCCCTGGTTTTACCCTTTCCTGCCCGAATTTTCCGGCCGGATTTGGCCCTTACTACGTCATCGTAGACTCCTAATTTTTTCAGGATCTTCCTGGTTTCACTGGTCTTCTTCACCTTGCACAGTTCATCATCCACCACCAGTGGTATCTGGGGTACTGCACCTATCTGGTGTCCCCTTGCCTCTACCAGTTCCTGGTTGGCTGTGGCTGCTACTGCGCTTCTTATGGCCAGTCTCTTTTCTTTCTTGTTGATCTTCTCATGGATGATTCGGGCTGCCCTTGGCGGGTGTGCTCTCCTACCTCCAGTTGCCTGGGGTACGAATGCACCCTTGGATCCTGCGGGGTGTCTGGAACCCTTAACTCTGGGTACCATTGCCACTCCACGGCCGGCTCCAAATGATTTTGCAGTGGTTCTTTTTCCGGCCATGGGATCAGTACCCCATGCTTGAATCCTGGCTGTTTGTGAAGAAATAACCGCTCTTTTTATGAGATCAGGCCTGAATTCCTCTGTGAAAATAGTGGGAAGCTCGATTTCATCTACTGTTTCCCCTTCCAATGAATAAACCTTGATTTTTGTCATCTTTAATCACTCTTTGCAATGTATGGTTGTAAATATTATAATGGTGATCATACTCCCTGTTTAGACTTGGTACTGATGTATGACAGCTGAGCAGGGTCGTTATGTTTTCCATGTGGCCTTACTGCCTTTCTAAGCATCACTAATCTCTTGGATGGTCCGGGTACTGAACCTTTAAGGAGAACGTAGTCGTTCTTAACCAGTCCGTACTTTATAAATCCTCCTTCCGGATTTATATCATCCACTTGTGATGCTTCCCCTATCTTAAGGATCTTCTTGTTGTACTCGGTCCTCTTATGGTAGCCCATCTGCCCGGCCATTGCAACTGTCCACATGGTCCTTGATGGTGACCATGGCCCAATTGAACCCACAACACGAGCTTTACTACTTCTTTTAGCTTTTCCGTATTGAATTCTCACACCGAATCTTTTAACCGGTCCCTGGAATCCTTTTCCTTTGGTCACGGCTATGGTGTCCACATGCTCTCCATCTGCGAAGGCATCTGCCGGGTTTATCTCTTTACCAAGGACACTTACTGCGTAATCCAGTTTTTCTGCAACAGTGGTACCGCCGAGTCCACACTCCAGTATCTCTGGTTTCTTTTTAGGTACACTGGCCAATCTTGGTTTGGTGTGAATTATAACCCTTATTTCATCTATTTCATCTAATTTTTTCTTTAATTCTTCAATTTTAGTTTCTGCATTGTCTTTTTCTGGAAGGGTTATAGTTCGGGTTAGATCTTCATCCAGCCCATCTGCCTGTATATCGGTCATGGTTTTAAGACCATGAGTATCCTCCTGATAGGCTCTGATGCCCATAACTATTACTGGCGGTGTTTCTACCACAGTTACTGGCGTACTTACTTCCATTCCTTCTGTTGGGGAGTTTTTATGGTTATCTACCATGGTTACATGGGTCATTCCCACTTTGTAGCCCGGAAATCCTAAAATCCCTACTTCTTCTATGTCTGGCCAGGATCTTGGTTTCGGTGTCTCCTTAGCCGCTCGCTTTCTAGGACTGAATGCAACTGATCCTTTCCTTGGTTGATGATGTCTACTCATGAAATTTCCTCCTTACATGTGCAAGTTCTCTTGCAATATTCATTTAATCCGAGTTATACTGTATTTAAGAGCAAGTTAAATACAGATAAAGTTGATAAAACCGCTTCTTCAGTTCTTACAGTCTTAGTCCCCTGTTTAGGAACAGTGTTAACCATTAGGTCCACGTCCCTTTCATCGATTAGATCGTGTAAGCCTGAATATGGACCGCCAAACAAAATAGCTACACGTTTGGAGCCCTTTAAACTATCTTTAGCTTCATCTAAAATAGAAATAATAGACACAGCATCCCTGCTCGTTCCAATAACCAGGTCTGGTTTTGGTTTAAGCATATCAATGCTTTCATACAAATTCTTATAAGTAGATAAAGTCTTATAACCCCAATAAACTTCAGGTTTATCAGGTTCTAAGAGTATTTCCTTGGCAAGCTTGGTTACCCGAAAGCTTAAAACTTTATTTACGCTGAGCTTTTCTTTACACAACGCAAGTTTATCGGCGCCAATGTCAACCATTGTGCCTTTCTTTACTCTTTTTATTGTTAATCCCTGTCTGTAATCACCTTGGCTGACTTCTTCAGTTGGGTGATGAGGAGTTCGTAACGGAGGGAGAATCCCAGCATACCGCAACTCCTTTGTTATAGGAAATACCTTCTTTCTAAGGTATTGAGGTGTATTCATATAAGTGAGAACATCACTAATAAACTTTACCTCTTCCCTACTAGAATTATCACTGTAAATCACGATTCGGTCTACCCGGAAGAGGGCTGCCGATCGGCCAATCAGGCCTACTTTATAAGTCCTTAACTTCAAGTCCTTTGTTTCAGCCAATATAGAAGCTGGTATGAAGATGGATAAATGTTTCGATTCCATCTATAAAACTCTAGTTTTACTACCGTTTATATATTTGTTGTTGGTATAATTAATTTTGTTGTAAAATTATTTTACTAATTTATTTTACTAATTTGATAATTTTTTATATAATATATTATATCTTGTTTTAGATAATATCTCCAATTTTTTAGTAATTCTCCTATTATAAAAATCAAAACATAACAACAGTTAATTTTTTTAATTTAATCCCTTAAAACCCTCAAAACAACCACATCCACCTCAACATTTTCTTTCTGATGGAAATCATAGATTTTAGGCAGGGGAAATCTGTAACGAAAAACGTTGGTAACTTCTCCCCCTAGTTTACAGAAATAATTGCGAACAAACTCTTCAGTTTCCATTATATGAAAGGAATAAACCACAGGTGCAACTTCAATTGCCTTTTTCATAAATAAACGGTCTATTTCTTTTCTATTTATCTTCTGCGCACCGAATGGGGGGTTCTGTATAACTGTATCCGCCTTCTCATTGAATTGGGTAACATCCCCCATAATATATCGTGCCACTTCCCCTAATCCCCGTTGGGCTGTTTCCTGGCGTGCTATCTCCACTGCATCTGGATCTACATCCACACCAACCACCTCTGCAGCGCCTAAAAGAGCAGACCCGATGGAAAAAATACCCGTTCCGCAGGCTAGATCTGCTACCTTCATACCCTGGATATCTCCCATTGCATGGGCATTCCACAGGATATCAGCAGCGATCTTTGCGGGTGTCTGGTACTGCTCAAGGTTAACCTTAGGATTTTTAAAGGTTTCTATGGACTGTAGAGCCATCTCGAATTGTCTCTTTTTTTTATACATAGGAGTTCAACCATCTAACACCAAAAAAATTGGAGTATTCACCATCCCTATACTATATAATATATTATAGATATTCCATCGGGTTACTGTAATATATTATTAGTGTACTCACGGGTTACTGAATTATTCAGATATTTGATATTAAGTTCAATGAATTGAATAAATTATTAAGGGATAAAAATATATCTAATCATATAAAATTGATAATTTAATAATCAAATATATAAAATAAAGATTGAATAGCGGTTTTATCTAAATTTAACCCTTGAAAATCCGTTTATCATATTTATAGGAATGATTTATTATGTTCAATAAAATTCTAATAGCCAACCGTGGTGAAATAGCCATAAGAGTCATGAGAGCTTGCCGTGAATTAGGAGTTAAGAGTGTTGCTGTCTACTCTGAAGCCGATAAAAACGCTCTCTTCACAAAATACTCCGACGAAGCACACACCATTGGAAAACCAACCCCCGCACAAAGCTATCTCAACATGAATAATATTCTGGATGTAGCAGAAAAATCAGGAGCAGAAGCAATCCACCCCGGCTACGGGTTCCTGGCGGAAAATCCCAAACTGGGTAAGGAGTGTCATAAGCACGGAATCAAACTTATAGGACCAAACCCCTCTGTCATAGAAGCCATGGGCGATAAGATTACCGCCCGGAAACTGATGAAAAAAGCAGGCGTGCCAGTTGTACCCGGTACTGAGAAAGGCATAACCGATGTTGAAGAAGCTACAGAAATCGCTGAATCCATTGGTTACCCGGTGATGATTAAAGCCTCTGCTGGCGGCGGGGGAATAGGTATGCGCATAGTCACTGAAGAAGATGAGCTACTACGTGCCATTGAATCCACCAAATCCGTGGCAGAATCTGCATTTGGAGATGCCACCATCTACATTGAGAAGTATGTTAATGAGCCGAGACATATTGAATTCCAGATACTCGCGGATGAACATGGAAACACCATCCACACAGCGGAAAGGGAGTGCTCCATCCAGAGAAGGAACCAGAAACTCATTGAAGAAGCACCCTCCCCTATTATGACCCCGGAACTTCGAGAGAAGATGGGCTCCATAGCAGTACGTGCAGCTTCCTCCATCGGATACACCAACGCAGGCACTGTTGAATTCCTTTATTCAAATGGAGAATTTTATTTCCTAGAGATGAACACCCGTGTCCAGGTGGAACACCCCATAAGCGAAAGCATAACCGGACTTGACCTGGTTAAAGAACAGCTTAAAATTGCTGCTGAAAATAAACTTGATTACAGCCAGGATGAAATAAAGGTAAATGGACATGCCATAGAATGTCGTATAAACGCAGAGGATCCTTTAAACGATTTCGCACCTAACCCTGGTAAAATCACGGGTTACCGCTCCCCTGGTGGTATAGGTGTGAGGGTGGACAGTGGAGTGTACATGAACTACACCATACCTTCCTATTACGATTCCATGATATCCAAACTTATTGTATGGGGAAGAGATCGTAACGAAGCAATCAGCCGTATGCAAAGGGCATTATCAGAATACATCATATTAGGCGTGAAAACCACCATACCCTTCCACAAAGCCATGATGGCCAATCCTCACTTCTACCAGGGTAAACTGCACACCCACTTCGTGGACAACTACAAAAACGAGATCTACGACAACATGCAAAAAGTGGTAAAAGAAGACCGTATAATGGAGGAAAGACTCAAGTCAACCTTCTTACCCTCCAAACGGGTTGCAGCAGTATCCGCTGCAGTTTCAAGTTACATGACTGCCCATGCTAACAGCAAAAAATAGGTAAAAATTGGTATCAAATTAAAGGGATGATGAGATGAGTGAAGAGAAAAAATTAAATCTAACATCTGATAAGGAAGAGAAACACATATCCGTAAAGGAGAATGAATCCAACCATGATTTACCCCAGGAAATTAGAAAGGACCTGGAAACTGAATTTTTAGGTAAAGATATCCATTTCTGTAAGGAGGTGGACTCCACCAATAACATAGCCAAGAAACTGGCCAATGAAGGTGCTGAAGAAGGCACGGTTGTAATTGCAGATCAGCAGTTTAGAGGCAGAGGCAGGCGGGGGAAAAAATGGATATCACCAGCTGGAGGGCTGTGGATGACCATCATCCTCCGACCCGATGTAGAACCAGCAAAAGTACCCCAATTAACACTGGTTACTGGTGTGGCTGTAGCCGAAACACTTGCTGAAGAATATAATCTGGACATTGGCATTAAATGGCCCAACGATATTTTAATAGGAGATAAAAAGGTAAGCGGAATACTCACTGAGTTAAAAACTGTAAATGGAAAAGTAGACTATGCTATTGTTGGAATAGGAATTGATATGAATTTGGATATCTCTAGTTTTCCTCCTGAACTTCGTGGCGGTGCTACCTCAATTAAAACTGAACTCGACCATGAAATTGAGAGGATTGAACTGATTCAAAAACTCCTGGTAAGATTTGAAGCTCTATACAATCAATTCAAGGAAGGTAAATTCCGTGAGATACTCACCCGTTGGCGTAAAATGTCAAGCACCATTGGTAAATATGTAAAAGTCTATAAAAAGTCACGCACTGTATATGGAGAAGCAGTTGGTGTAAACAAGGATGGTAAGCTCATACTTGAAGAGGACGACGGATCCCTGCGAAAGATAATCTCTGGAGAATGCATACACCTCACCAAATAAGATTGGTTAATCAACCCATATAAATGCAGGTTCCCCTACTTTTCCTTCATATTCAAACCTGCCCCCTATGATTTTCTCGGTGACATGGATGTTGGTAAGTGTATGTTCTGTTAGTTCTGCTGTTTTTACCTGAGAATTTCCGGCTATAGCCATGTAGGGTATGATCTGATCTCCCATATATTTATCCAGGGCTGCCTTTCTAGATATGTAGTATAAAAGTTCATCTGCTGGCTCATTACCAATTATTTCTGCCCTTTTACCCCTTTTTCCTATGGAACTGCTTCCTACCCTGCTGTTTATCAATTCACTGTTTTTATTTCCTTTCCCATTTTCTGCTTCCGTCCATAGTACTATACCTGAACCAGGGCTCGAAGACCCATCAGAATGCTGGACATCAATTTCGGCCTGATAACCTGCTTTTTGTAGTGCAGATTTGGCTGACTCTGCCTGTCTTAGTGCCACGTGTTCTGGTAATTTAACTGCATGGGAGATGCCCTTTATTTTATCAACTTTTAAATCCAGTAAATTGAATGGACTGATGTTGGTAGCTGGATGGATAACTGCCTCTATCAAACCACCTCCCCGGGGATAGTGACCTCTCCTATGTAATTTCAACTCAAGGTTGTATCCAATTGATTTTAAAATAGGTAAGGTCACATTGGAAAAATAATCTACAGAGGGAGACCACCGCACATCACTACCACCCTTAAGTGTAATTTTTACCTGGTCTCTGGCAAAAGCCGCGGGTATCATGAAGCTCTGCAGTACCAGGGTCATGCTACCTGCTGTGCCTATGTCCAGATGGTAATCACCTCCCAACAGTTCTCCTGGCCGGAAAGTTACCTCAGTAGATCCCACCTCGAGTCCCTGATGAGAAGCATTGCTTAAAAGAGCCACAGACTTTAAGGCATTAAGATGCTGGGGCATTAATCCCTTCTTAGGTCTGTTTGCACGTATATCTGATATATGAATAGATTTACCAGTAAGTGCTGATAGGGCGGTAGATATCCTTACCAGAGCCCCTCCGCCTTCACCATATGATCCATCAACTTCTATCATAATTAAAAACAAATCAAGTAGTTTTAGCTTTTCTTATTTATGTAGGATAGTTTTTTTTCTTTATCCAAATAGGATAGTTTTATTCTTTATCCAAATAGGATAGTTTTATTCTTTATCCAAATAGGATAGTTTTATTCTTTATCCAAATAGGATAGTTTTACATGTTTCTTCATCACCAGCTACTTCTTCCAATCTGGCAAATGATCCTTTAAAGGCCTGAGTGATATATTCAACCTCAAGTCTTTCTGCATCCTTAGACGCCATATCAATTCGAATGGTAGGGGATGCTCCAGGCATTCCAACTGCAGGGATGGTGATTATACTGTATTCACGCAGGAGAATCATGGCCAATACCGTGGCTGCCACATCCTCGTTTAAAGTATCCATACCTTTACCTTTAAGTTCCTTAATCACGTTTTCCGGCAGGATCATAACTCCTGTTGGTGTTTCTTCCACACTGAAATCTTCCAGAAGGGCCTGATATACTTCCTGTTTTTTAAATCTGGATTCAAGTATTCTGTCTGGCTTGAAGTTCTCCAATGCACCTACCATACCAGCAATTAAGGGCGGCTGTGCTTCCAGGCCAAACTGGTGTGACTTGGTCTTAATTAAATCAATTAGCTCTGCTTCACCAGACATCAAACCGCCCCTGGGACCGTCCATAAGCTTATCTGTACTGGTGATTACCAGTTCCGCCCCCATATCAATAGCACGGGGTTGTTTATAAACTATTGTTCGCAGTCTGGCACCAGACGCATCATCAACCAATACCGGTACGTTTCCGGAAACTTCTATTATTTTTAAAAAGTCTTCTTCAGTGATCACCTTGTGATCCATGGTTGAACCGGTTATTATTACCAGATCTGTCTTTTCTGTAACTTTAAATTCATCTGTATCAGTGAATTCTATATAGTTCCCATTTACCAGATCCACACTTCGAGGGATTGACGGATGAGTGGGTAGTTGGGGAAGGAAGTGTACAACCTTCCTGCCGGGTTTAACCAGTGCCAGTATAGTGGCAAGTATTCCTGAACTGGTCCGGTTGAGGGCCAATACCTTTTCTCCACCCAGATGTTTTACACCCAGGGGCTGTAGTTTTTCTTCAAAAATAGCTGGTCCAGCATAGGTCTCCAGAAGGTTGATGTCTTCCTGTTTAACAGGAAATCCCCCTGATAATCCAGTCAGATCGTAGAGGTTTGATCTGTCCTCTTTAACCTTGGAATTTATGATCTTAAGTGCTGCTTCCCTTCTTTTTAATTCATGAAGAGGGGAATATTCTAGCATGGTATGGCCGTCCTCTTGAAATTTAAAATTTTAATCATGGTGATGATGGTTTTCATCGTTGTGGTTTACATCTTCATCGGTTTTGAGTATTATGGCATCGTCTGCTGAGTTTTGTAGTGCAGCGCTGAATCCTGGTTCCGCACCAATGACTATGGTTTCCTTACCATTTTCCTTGGCCTTATTTACTATGGGTAAAAAGTCAGCATCACGGGTCATAAGGGCTATAACATCGATGTTAGGGTTATAAATCAGTTCCATTGCCTCAACAGCCATATACACATCAGTATCACCAGCTACCACTATGGGTGTAAAGCCCTGGTTTACTATGGCTTCAATGAGTTTATCAGAAGCATACTGGTTTAAAAGTACCTTACCAACTCGCATATCACCGTATTCCTTTATAATTTTCCTTACAAGGTCCAGGTTAAGTTTGAATTCTTTTCTTAACATGTTAGGACCGTCAACTAGAAGGCCTATGTTCTTACCTCTAGAATCGCCCTTTTTCAAGGGTATATATTCCTTTAGAGAACTTAATCTTTCAAAACTACGCATTATAACCCTCCATTATCATCACTGATGTGGTAGAGATATTAGTAGAGGGGCTAAAAAAAATCTTTTTGCATTTATATATTATTCAATTTATACTTGTTATTCAATATTAACTTAAACAAACAGGTTATTTAAACAACTGTTTTATACCTGTCCTTTGTAATTGATATTAATAAATAATTTTTATAAAGATAACTAATAATTGTCGGACGGCTGTTTATTTAAGTAATGGATTTTTTTGAACCTTCCCCTGCTATTTTACCATATTTTTAATATAATTACTCTATGGATTAATTCCTATATTAATCTTATCAAAGAGCAATATTGGTTTAAGATATTGAATGAAATTTGTGTCTAATGATATTCAAAAATTGAATTTTTAAAATAAATCATTGTTAGAATCATCTGAAAAAATAAATGAATACTAAAAAAATTATTGTTAAAAAAAATTTGAGTTTTAAAAAATAATTACTAAAATAAAATGAGTTTAAAAAAATAATTACTTAAAAAATAATTACTAAAAATAAAAAAATGAATACTAGGTAAACAAAAAAAATTAAGTGATCTTATTCAATTTCCAGGGAAAATGCATCTTTAAACAGATCTTTAACCACATTGAAATCTTCTGTTTCTAAGCCAGCGATGGTTACATCATCTGCATCTCTGATGTAGTACTCGGCATCTACTATCTCTCCAGAATCATTCATGTACAGGAAAAGGCCATCTGAAAATTTTCCACCGTCGGGTGTTTGGAAGAATACCTCAAACCTGATTAGAACCTCAGAACCTAAAATACCGTTTTCAAGCTCGATTCTCCTGTTCTCATCTTGGAGAGCTTCTCTAAATTGTTTTAATCTTGATTGAAGTTTATCTTTAGCTATTGCAGACTTATCATTTTTTGCCATAATAATACACCATTAAAATAGTAATCCTTTGTGTGTTACTTTTCTATATCGTTCATTGATACGAGGTTGCTTTTAAAGATTACCCCCAGTATCTGGTAATAGGCCCAGGGGATTTACACCACACATCAACTCCACATCTCTCCAGGAAATACCCAATTCTATCATGGTACCTATAAAAGTCTTAAAACCTAAAACTGGTGGAGGGTTATGTATCTGACCCATATCCGTGGCCATTATGCATCTACTGGCACCTACTTCTTTAATTGCTTCTGCTATCTTTTCCGGGTTTAATTCATCATGCCCTGGTAAGCAGGCCACATAACAGTGTTCCAGGTACGCTTTCCGGGACATCTCCTTCTGTTCATCCAGAGTTGCACCCACCACCCTGGTGAGTGGATGGTTGATTATGATCTTATCAACTCCTGTGCTAACTGCAAGATCTATAACCCGGAATATATCCTGAACCTTAGTATGGCCCGTGGCTAAAATCAGATCCTTTTCTGCTATTAACATGAGTATTTCTTCCAGTTTATCCCAGTTATCCTTTCGGGTGAAATCAATTTCATCCCGGGATATGGTGGGAAGCCAGATCACCTTACCCCCCATGGAAGCTGTAGTTTTAACTGCTTCTACGTTCAATCCACCCACACTTGTATTCAAACACACCCCACCAATGACATCTAAACCAGTTAGTTCCCGGGCTACCTGCGCCCTTCCAGCCGTGGTTTCCAGGTGTGATTTTATTATAACGGAACTCATCTTCTCCTGGGACGCTTCTTCAGCAGCCTCAATATCATTTAAGAGTCGGGGCTTAACATCCGGGCCAGTGTGCAGATGGGTGTCTACAAATCCTTCCAGGGATATTTTATTAAAACTTTCCTTAGGAAGATCCTTTGACCTGTTCATAGAGGTTTCCACCGTGGGAGTCCATGGTTACAAATAGCGGACCGAAGTCTTTAACTTCCAATTCCCAGACTGCCTCTGGAACTCCCAGATCAATCCAGTTTACGCTTTTTACCCTCACAATGGATTTAACATACAGAGCAGCACAGCCTCCTACCGCAGCTAAAAATACCGCTTCATTCCTTTCCAGGGCTATTTGCGTTTTTTCATCCATACCACCTTTACCAACCACTGCTTTTACGCCCATATCCAGAACATCTGGCTGATAAGTATTCATTCTGGTGCTGGTTGTGGGTCCAATGGCTACTATCTGGTAGCTGTCCTTTTCTCCTTTATTCTCTGTTATTATTGGACCTGCGTGGAATATAACAGCTCCCTGGAGATCTACAGGGGATCCTTCTTCAACCATCCTCTTATGGGCGCTGTCCCTGGCAGTGTAGATGGTACCTGTTAAATATACAGTGTCACCTAACTTCAATTTTGTTGTATCGCCTTTATCAAGGGGTGTTTTGAGTTTTACATCCATGGATATACATCCTTCAATGTTAATATAAATCTATAAAAATATAAAGACACTTATACGCTATAAAGAATAATATGATTGCTAAATTTTGTTAGTAAGAAAACTTTTTATAAATAGCTAGTTAAAGTAAGAAAAACTTTTTATAAATATCGAGGAACCCATGTCCGCCATTGATAACATAATGAATATGACTAAGTTCATGGTGAGTTTACCTGTAACCCATATCTCGGTGCTCAGCATGGTCTTTTTAAGCTTCTTAACTGGAATAGTTGCTTATATAATTTTACCCAGCAGTGACCTGATTATTTTATCTGTGATAATCGATGGTGGAACATCTGGTTTTCTTATTCTGGGTTTGATGTCTATAATGGCCGGGGCAATTACCACTCCTATGGTTAACATACTTGACGGAAGGCACATGAAAATGAAGCAGTCCATGTTCCTTGCCCTTGTTTCCATGGTCATTGTATCCTTTATATACTTAGTAGGTAGTTTGGTGTCCCATTTAACTCTCTACAACTACACCATAGATACCCTAATCTATGGATGTGCAGTTATCTTCGCCTTCCGAACCATCATAATCTGGGGAACCAGTAACATACGCCTCGCATCATCGGTGGTTGTAGCTGCAATCCAGCCAGCATTGATCTTAAGCATGTTAACCGTCATAGTATCTTTAACCGGCCTGACCACCAATTTAGGGGAATTCAGTATAATAGCCATACTCCTGAAAATAATCATCGCATCTATAATACTGGTATTAGCCATATTCTCCTTTGTTCTGGTAATAGAATCCCCCATGAGGAAAAACCTCGGCGTAGGGGGATTAGAACTCCTAAGTTTATTTATTGCCCATATAAGTGAAGGTTCACAGGCCCTGGAAATGGTCTTCGATGATATGGGCGAGACCATAGAAACGTTAGTGGGAGTATTGAGCTTCAAAGGAAAAAATGGTATAAAAGCCCTATTTCTGGCTCCATCAGTACACCCCGGACCAGTCGGGGAGATAGGGGGAGGTAACATGCCCACCCTACTTGGAGAAAAATTCGGAACCTTTACCATGGTCTCCCACGGACCATCCACCCACGACTTCAACCCAGTGGCATCCAGGGAACTGGACAAAATAGAAAGGGTGGTGAAAGAATCACTGGATAATATGGAGTATCATGATTATGCCAGCCAATTTTTCAGGGTGGAAAATGAGAATGCCCAGATCGGGGGTCAGTTCTTTGGTGATGACCTGGTCCTCCTGGTAACCTTCTCACCCCATGGATTTGACGACATAGACTTTGGAGTAGGCCTGGCAGCTATGAACGCTGCCCGGAGTAAAGGCGCCCGAAACATCATTATGGTGGACTGCCATAACAGTTTCGTGCCAGACAGTAGAATACTACCTGGAAACAAGGAAGTCTTCCAGCTACTGGGTGCAGTGGAGAAGATAGTTAAAATTGATGAGCAGGAAACCATCAGGATAGGCTGTTCCTACGATCCCATGGAGGGTTTCACCAAAGAACAGGGCGTGGGCCAAAGCGGAGTTAAAGTAATGATCATCGAGGTGGGCGGTAAGCAAAAAACTGCTTATATCCTCTTAGATGCTAACAACATGGTCCTTAACTATCGGGAGAAGGTAATAGACGCAGTACTGCCCCTGGGAATTGATGAAGTGGAAGTGATGACCACAGACACCCACTACGTCAACACCCTATCTGGAGGCCATAATCCCATTGGTTCAAAGGTACCAGATGAGATAATCGATGAAATTAAAAAGGCAACCCTGAAGGCCATGGGAGATTTAGAACCAGTAAAAGTAGGTGTTAAAGTAGCTGATATCAAGGATATTAAGACCTTCGGACCAACCCATGCCACTGAACTGGTAACCACCATCAGCTCCATCATCGCAGTGAGCAAGGTATTTGCCCCACTGATATTTATCCTGGCCTTCGTATTTGCGTTCCTGTGGATTTTCTATGGTGTGTAAACGTCAAAAAATAATCTGTTGAAATAAATTAAATAAAAAAAATGGAAGTTTAAATTTAAAAAAAAGATGTTATTTACCTAATAGTTCAAGAACAGGGTCCAGGTCACTACCCAGATGAACATAAAGGGTACTATACCACTCCATAACCAGCCTTTAAACCCACCAACTTCTTCTTTACCGAACATCCTTTCTGATAGGTTACCGGTTATGTAGAGAATCACCAGGCCCAGTAAAACGGCCAGAACTTCATTTTTACCAATGGCACCGATGGCGCCGGTTGAAATGATAAATGATAAATAACCAGCAATCAGGGCAGTTACTAAATGTAATGATGCTAATTTAAACTCAATATCCATATTTCTTTCCTCCGTATCTATAATTAATAAGCTTATATCATATAAATATAAACGAGTGTACCAAATGAAAGCCATGTCCAATGTTGATATTTACGCGATTTCCAGTGAACTGGGAAAATCCCTGAAGGATGCCCGTTTCCAAAAGGCATACCAACCCACTAAAGACACTATATTAATCAGGTTTCATGTTCCGGGTGTGGGTAGGAAGGATGTTATATTCCAGGCCGGTCTGAGGGTTCATATTACCCAGTATCCACCTCAAAACCCCAAGGTCCCGCCGAGTTTTCCCATGCTTCTCCGGAAATATCTAAGCGGTGCCACGGTAAGTGAGGTGCGCCAGCATCATTTCGACCGTATCATGGAAATCGAATTTCAGAAGGAGCATAAATATACACTGATCATAGAACTTTTCTCCAAGGGTAATATAATACTTTTGGATGAGGATGGTCAGATCATACTCCCCCTTAAACGAAAGCTGTGGCAGGACCGCAGGATATCCAGCAAGGAACCATATATATACCCTCCTGAAAGGGGAATAAATCCACTCCATGCAGAGAAAGAAGAAATTAAGGAACTGTTTTTAAATTCTGATACTGATATAATAAGGACCCTGGCAAAGAGTGGTTTCGGTGGCCTTTACGCCGAAGAGTTAGTGCTGAGGGCGGGAGTGGCCAAAGATAAAGATGCCACATCCATCAAGGATGAGGAACTGGACTCCATATATGATGCACTCAGGGAGGTTTTCGACGCCCTACTAAACGAGCAATTCCATCCCCAGATAATCTCCGATGGAAAGGATGATGTCCTGCCCTTAGATCTTAAAATGTATGAAAATTACAGTAAAAAACCCTTCCCCAGCTTCAACGAAGCTGCAGATGAGTTCTACAGCAGTATTGTAGGGGACGACATAAAAAAGGTCCAGGAGGATATCTGGGCAGCTGAAGTGGGCAAGTATGAAAAAAGACTGCGTATACAGAAGGAAACCCTGGAGAACTTCCAGAAAACAGTGAAAATCTCAAAAATAAAGGGTGATCTGCTCTACTCCCACTACAGTGTTGTAGAAAGTGTCATGGAGATAATAGACAAGGCACGGGAGAAGTACTCCTGGCGGGAGATAATCAAGATCATAAAGGACGCTAAAAAACAGAAGGTTCCAGGAACAGAGGTTATAGAATCTATAGATAAACTAGGGAACATAACCTTGAACCTGGAAGACCAGAGGATAGTCTTAGACTCCCATCTGAGCATCCCTGAAAACGCTGAAACCTATTACAACAAGGGTAAGAAAGCAAAAAAGAAAATTAAAGGGGTTCACATTGCAATTGAAAAGACAATGAAGGAGATTGAGAAGGCGGAAAGTAAGAGGGAAGTGGCCCTGGAACAGATCAAAGTCCCCCAGAAGAGGGTTAAAAAGGAGCTTAAATGGTTTGAGAAGCTACGCTGGTTTTTATCCTCTGATGGTTTCCTGGTGGTGGGTGGTAGGGATGCAGCCACCAACGAATCAGTGGTTAAAAAGTACATGGAAGGCCAGGATATATATCTTCACTCTGACATCCACGGTGCACCCTCAGTGGTAATTAAAAGCAATGGGAAAGACATACCAGAAAGTACAATAAACCAGGCAGCCGGACTTGCAGCATCTTTTTCAAGTGCATGGACCAAGGGGTTCAGCTCCCAGGACGTTTACTGGGTCCATCCAGATCAGGTCTCTAAAACTCCAGAGTCAGGGGAATTCGTAGCCAAAGGCGCCTTCATAATCCGAGGACCAAGAAACTACATCAGAGCTGTTCCACTCCTGGTTGCAGTTGGTGTGGTGGACTACGAGGGTGAGCGTATCATGGCCGGGCCAGTGCAGGCCGTGCAAAAGTACACGGATAATTATTCAGTTATCAAACCTGGTTTCACCAAGAAAGAGGAGATATCCCGGGGCATTCTAAAGAAAATAAACACAGAGAACCAGGTAACCCTGGATGATGTGGTTCGGGTTCTGCCCTCAGGTAAGTGTGATTTTGCTGATGATAGGGATTTGCGCAAGATTGATCTAGGTTATTGATTTTTATTTAAAATATGAAAAGAGAATAAGTTTTTAATAAAAAGAATATATGAAGAAAATAAGCTATTATAAAAAATATAGAAAATAACCAGGCTATTTTAAAGAATAAAAATGCTATTTTAAAGAATAAAAATGCTATCTTAAAGAATAAAAATGCTATCTTAAAGAATAAAAGAAATTAATCTATTTCTCCAGCTTTTTCTTCTTCAGGAGAGAGTTGATATCAATATGATACCTTCCCTCTTCATTGGAGACTATGAGTGAATCGTTCTCCAGCAGGGAGGATAAATTTACTTCATAGACACCCTGCCCCTTAACCATGACCCCCTCTACCGAATCTTCCGACTGGTCTTGAGTTTTATCATCTTCTTTTTCTTTAAACTCATTTTTCCGGGTGTAAGCGAAGAATTTACTGCCACATTCAGGGCAGCCGTTAGTTATAATAGTTTCAATATCCCCTTCAACCACGTATCCACATTTAATGCAACGATGCATCTGAATCACCCATATTGGCTATCATGGAGATGAAGTTAGACTTCTTCTTAACCTCCTTCATCACGTTGGCTGGTCCGATTATGGTCATTCCCACTGTTTTCTTCCGGGATAAACCGAAAAATGAGGTTTTATCCTTCTCTACCGTGTAGATATCGATTCCCATGAAGTTTTCCACATCAATCTCCCTCATGGTGGTTTCAATTAGTTCAGCTTCTTCTTCTGGGGTTAAACCTCCTTCAATAACCACCAGATCACCCTTTTTAACCCGGTCAACTATCATGGACACCTTCTCCATGCTGGTGCTAGATTCTAGTGCTGAAGATGATAGGAAATCCATTTTAAGGCCGGTTATTTCGCCATTCTGGCCGTTTGTTTCAGTATCCATTTGATTATGCCTCATTTGAATTTATCCACCATTTTCCGGTAGAGTAACTTTGTGTTATCGCCGTTGAGAGCAGAAATAGAAACCACCGTGTGCTGGGGGAATACCGAGTCTATCTTCTCTGGTGCTGCGTCTTCTAAGTCTATCTTGTTAGCCACAATTATGAAGGGTATATTTCTGGCTTCCAGGTTGCCCATTATGGTAATGTTCGCCTGGGTAAGGGGATCTTCAGTGGCATCTATAACCAGCAACACCCCTGTAACATCATCCAACCACTTAATAGCTTCAATTATTCCTTTTGTAGCTTCCTTGGCCCTTTCTTTTGCTTCTGACTCTGAAAGGCCGAATTCCAGGAAGTTGGTGTAGTCTATCTTGGTGGCTATTCCTGGTGTGTCGATTATGTCAAAATTAAGTTCCACTCCCTCATCCTTCACAGTTACATGTTCCTGTCGGTACACCTTCCTGGTCTCATGGGGCACCTGGGATACTGTTCCAATGGGTTTTCCTATCCAGTCGGTGGTCATCCGGTTGGCCAGGGTGGTTTTTCCAGAGTTGGGGTGGCCGTAGAATCCTATTTTGAGAGTTTTATTCTTTCCCAAGAGTTTTTTAAGTATATCTTGGAAAAATTTAGGTTTAAAAAAGCGTGATAAGTTCATATCATTCCTCTAATGTTAGTAGGCCCTTATTTTTCGCATCAAATCGGGTATTATTCTTCGTATTCTTCACCTGGTTCGAGGGCAACTACTTTGATGTTTGGGTTTAGTTTTTCAACCCTTTCTGCGTACTCTAAGGGGTTCTGCTCTATTTGGGGGAAGGTGTTGTAGTGCATGGGGATCACAATTTCCGGGTTGATCCAGTGGGCAGCTATGGCTGCCTCTTCTGGTCCCATGGTGAACAGGTCCCCTATGGGCAGTAATGCTATATCTGGTTGGTATACGTCTCTTATCACTGTTTTCATGTCTCCGAATAGTCCGGTGTCTCCGGAATGATATATCTTCCTATTGTTTTCCATGGTTAGTATAAATCCACAGGAACTTCCTCCAGGACAGATATCCTCTATGAAGTCCATGTCTGAGGAGTGGTTGGAGTTAAGCATGGTGACTTTGATATCCTGGACTTTAGTTGAGCCTCCAATATTCATTCCCATGGCTTCAAATCCCTGTTTGGATAGGTAAACAGAATGTTCATGGTTGGCTATGATGGCTGCGCCTGTTCTGTCGGCTATTTCCATGGTATCACCGAAATGGTCCTGGTGTCCGTGGGTTACTAAAATAAGGTCGGCAGCCAGTTCTTCTACTTTCACCGGGGCTACCGGGTTGTTACTTATGAATGGGTCTATGAGGATCTTTAAATAATTGTTTGTTGTTATTTGGAATGCAGAGTGTCCTAGCCACTTGATTTTCATTGGTCTTATCTCCAGAATGAATGTTTAATTTTGTAATTAGGTTTAATATTAATTAGATTCAGCCACTAGAATTCAACTTCATTTCCAGATAAGGCTTATTTTATTTCCAGATCCACATCCTGGGAGATTTCCCAGGCATCTTCGAATAATCTTTCGATTTCTTCAATTGATTTCTGGTCTTTATAGATTACCCCTACCTCGAAACTTTCGTATATGGGGTCGGTTGATATTATGAGTCCGCTGGTATCATCGGATACCACGGCGATGGTGTGTACATGGGGCATGGTCCTGATTTTTACATCTTTTTCTTGAAGTAGCTTTAATAATTCCACTGATGCATCGTCGTCCAGGCTTGCTTCCTGTACAATTATACGGCTTTCAGTTTCCATGAATTTCTTTAATATTCCCACGTCTATGTTCCTGATCCAGGGGTACATCATAAATATCCGATGGTGGGCCTTAGCTATGGTGTCCTTCATGGCATCCTGTACATCATCGGCATCGAAGGACCAGATAATACCTGGCTCCTTGGACTCTGTCTTAAGTCTACCCAGGGTACCTTTAAAGGAGTCCAACCTCTCGTCTATGAGATTTTCAATATCCTTGGTGTTCTCGATGTAGTTTTTCTTCATCTTTTCCAGACGCTGTTTAACGTAGGTATCTTCTTTGGATTTATCTGAGTTTATCTTTTTAAGGTCGGGTCTTTTAATTTCCGGGGGTTTCTTAGGTTCTTCTTTTTTAACCGGTTTGATTTTTTGGGGTTTAATTTTCTCTGGTTCAATATCCTCTGGTTTAACTTCCTCTGGTTCAATGTTCTCTGGTTTAACTTCCTCTGGTTCTGGTGCAGGTTCATCTGCATGATCAACTATTATATCCGGCTCTTTTGACTTCTTATCTGGTCTTGTGATACGTGGTACTGGTTTGGGTTTAACAGGCTCTGCCTTTTCAGGTTCAGGTTTAATTGGTTTAGCTTCAGGCTTAACAGTTTCACGTTTTTCAGGTTTGATTGATTTAGCTTCAGGCTTAACAGTTTCACGTTTTTCAGGTTTGATTGATTTAGGTTTAGGTTTTTCAATCCTAGGCTTAACTGGCTTCGGTTTTTCAATCCGTGGTTTAACTGGTTCAACTGGAGCTTCTGGTTTAACTGGTTCAGCTTCAGGTTTAACAGTTTCTCGTTTTTCAGGTTTGATTGGTTCTGGTTTAGGTTTTTCAGGTTTAGGTTTTTCAATCCTGGGCTTAACTGGTTCAACTGGAGCTTCTGGTTTAACTGGTTTTTCAACTGGTTTTTTTACTTCTGATGATTTGAATGCTGCTTTTGGAGGTAAATCAGATGTTTTCCCTATCTCAGTTTTCCTTTTGGGTTTAATCTCCCTTTCACCTATTGTTTCTGAAGGTTTTTCCATTTTTTCAATGTCCTCTAGTTGAGTGGACATTTCTGGACGTTCCATTTTCTTAGGTTCTTTTGGACGGGGTTGAGGTTTGATTTTCTCTATAGTTTTCAGGGTTTCTTTCTTTTTAGCTTCTTTTGAAACTATTATTTCCTTTTCAACTTTCACCGGCTTTGGCCTTGCTCTCATAGCGGGTGTAGAACTGGGTATGGTTCTTGATTTGCTTGAAACTCTCCCTTCCGGTAATTCAATTCCGGAACTAAACATAATTATTAAAAACATTCCTACTACTGCCAATATCAGGCCCACAAAGAAGAATAATATGTTGGGTGGTATTGCAAATCCCCAATACATTGCATAGAAACCGGCAATGATCATTAATCCCCCGAAAATTGTTATAATTAATTTGATCATCATTTACCTCCAATGATATTAATTATGGGGCTATATATATTTATAAAGGTTTTCCTTTCTTTAGAGCTTGCCCAATTAATGAACTTAATAATTAATTAAAAAAAGCAAGTGTTCACTAATTTTTTCCAATTATTAAAAGGAAAAGTTAAAATAATAAAAGTAAAATAAAATTGAATGAACTGTATTACCAATGCGTGGAAATGATATGGTTCGATGCGTGGAAAAAATGGGAAAAAAGTAGAGGTAGATAGAAATGTCTTTTTTTAAGGATGAAAGTGGACAGGGTGCGGCAGAGTATATTTTATTGTTTGGTGGAGTAATTGTTGTTGCTATAGCGGCATTGTATTTGTATTTCACTTATATTGAAGGTGTTAATCCCCTTAATGCTGCTGGCGATATAAATCAAGTAAGACAGAATGTAAACCAAGATTAAGGTAGATATATATTTTTTATAAACCAACAACTTCCTGTGCCTTGATGTATTTAAGAATGTCTTCCAGGAAGTTGTCTTCACTTTCTACATCGCTTAAACTCCAGGCCAGTTTTGTTTTTAGAATTCTTTTCTGTTTTTCTGGTTGGGAGTCTATATAAAAAATAATCTTATTAAAAACTGCATCTACACTTTCTCCTCCTAACAAGGTATCGATTTCTTCTTTTAATGTTCCTTCTTCTTGTTTTTCCAGAATCCTGTTTCTGAAAATTCTCCTGAGTTTATAGGAAGCATTTTTCACTTCTTCCTCATTTCCAGTGTCGAGTTTCTTTAAAAGGGATTCTATTTCAAAGAAATCAGTTTTCACTAAGCTGAAGATTATTCCATCCGGTCTTATTGACTGGATCCTCTTAACATCCTGATAAATGCTAAAATCATAACCAATCATACATAACTTGCCCTCTTTGAGGAGGGTCATCAAAGATTCATTGAAGGTTTTATCCGATATATTCATCTTGGAATTTTTCTTGATGTATTCTAAAAGCTCTTTTTTTGATAGTTCTTTTTTATCAAGGACTTGTAATATTGATTCTTTCAATCGATAATTTCGAGGCATGATAACCACCAACCAATTCTACGTGATAATTTACACATAGCAGTATATAAATTTAATATTTTGTGAAAAAACTATTGAAGCAAAGGACCATAAAAAATTGAGTATAACATAAGAGTACAAATTAGAATAATTTATATATCTGAAAGTATTATTATCAATTATTTGACTAAAAATATGGAGGTAGAAAATATGGATATTGTAAAAGACGAAGGTGGACAAGGTGCAGCTGAATACATATTGTTATTCGGAGGAGTAATTGTAATAGCTATTGTTGCACTTTGGATATACTTCCAGTACTTCGGCGAGAGCTCAGGTTTAAACGCGGGTGATGATATACTCGAAGTAAGAGATAACGTAAACCAAGCAGCTAGCGGAGGATAATTTAATAAAACAAAATGTGGAAGTAATGTTAATGGATGAAAATGCCCAGATCAGTGCTGAAATGATCCTCTTACTCGGTGGTTTGATTGTATTAGTTATAATCGTCGCCGGTTTTGTATTGGACATATCTGGATCTGTGGCAGGTAATGTTTCTGAAGTAGTAGATACTGCCAGAGACTCAACCATTAACAAATTATAGATTTCCACAACTATTTCTTTTTTTTTAATTTTTATATTTCCAAATATATACCTTGTTGGTTTTGTAAACCACTTCAAAATCAGTTGAATTCTTTCGCTCTATTACCAGTTTAGTAAACAAAGAATTTTCAAAGTTTTTATCCATTACTATTGCTATTTCATCATCCATTTGAAGAAACACAATAAAATCACTTTTATTATCCATTATCCTTTGTGTATTTGAATTATCTGAAATTGTTATTAACTTATAAGGTGTTTTATTATTCCATGTTATTATTCCACTATCCATATTCATTTTAAGACCGTCAGTTGTGTTTAAGATACCATTTGAAATATTGAATTTAGTATTGGAATAGGTAATGTTACTTCCATTATTTTTGTTAAAATCCCATTCTCCATATTTAAAAACATCATTTCCTATAAACAAGAATCTATCTAGAGTTACCACTACATATGGATGAGTTTCAGTTGGATGAGTGTATTTCAGAATAGATTCTGCTTGTTCTTGTCTTAAATGATAGTTATTAATTAGCAAATCATTAGCAGCTTCTTTATTCACACCTAATATGTTGTTCAGTATTTCAACGCTTTTTGCCGAGTCTTTTGTGTAATTATTTAATGATATATAAGCCAAATCTCCGCTACTTGAAAGCATTCTAAATATGCCAGAGGATAATGTCTCATTACTCGTAGAAAACGCTTTGTCTATCCAATATTTTCTGTATATTCCGGGGGATTTATCACCAAATGGATAAGCATCCCCATAACTTCTACTTGGTAAAGTTTCGATATACCCCATTCTACCATCGAAAACTACTGGCCTATCTGCTGTTACAGTAAAAAAATGACCATAACTCCATTGAGATATTATTACTGTATCATTTGAAGTGTTATCATGGATCCATTCTGAAGCACTCCGCCAATCATCATTTGCAAATGGTTGAAGATGAGAGATTCTTTCATTTGCATTAAAAGCAGCTGGAATAGTTAATCCAATTAATATTAATATTGCTAATATATTCACCAGATTTTTACGACGCTTGAATATATCGAATCTATTAATATTCTTTAATTTCCCCAAATATTCCATAACAATCCCAATAAAAATACCACCACTAACACCCATTGGAGGAATAAGCATCATAATAAATCTCGCACCTTTAAACAGAGTAAAGAACCCAACTACAGCCCACAAAAGCAGAAAAGAATAGAAAAACCAATTCATCCTATATAGAACGCTATTTTTAAGTTTACGATCAATCATTACTCTAAACATCCATATAAAACCAAACAAACCAGAAAAAAAGATTAATCCCACACTTGATATAATTTCTAATAAAGATGGCCTTCCCAACTCTGATACTGTTGCGTATACGTCGGGCCAAGGCGCCCACGGATTCTGACTCATATTAACTAACTCCAAAGGACCCATGAACAACTTATATACATTTATAAAACCAGATAAAAGGCCAATGAGTAATAGACTACCTATTAAAAAGGTTAAATATACGACAATGTAATTTTTAACCTTTCTGTTCTTGTATTTACACCAAATTATGTAAATTGCAGAAAATAAAATTATGAAATAGAACATATATTGCCATCCATTCCAAGCTAAAGAGTATAGAAACATCGAAAAAGCGGCTAAAACTGCAAATGATAAACCTCTTCGGAAATTATTACGATTATCAACTGCCATAAAGAAGAGTAGAGTTATCAGTAGAGGGAAAAATATAACAAATATATCAGTATCAAACCAGCCGGCCATAGTTCTGTATGTGAACATGGGGGCTGTAACAATGAAAATCCCAGCAGCAATTGCCCCAAAATCACTGGTAAATCTCCTTACGAGGAAATAGGCAACAATACCACTTAAAGGGGCTATAAATGCAGGTATCCAGAAAACGATTGTAAGAAGGGGGATACTTGCAAAAAGATTTATCAAGTAATAAATAAATGCTGCCAAATATACTATGAGTGGCGGATAATCCATAGGAACCCCGGGAGGATAGTAGGAATGCATATCCCATTCAGTCCCATTAATTTTTGTATCTCCCAGATATCCATGTTCAATGAAATTTTCTGTAAATCTATAGTTATAATAAGAATCTAATTCGTACATGTATGGAAGTCCATTAGAATCCATTAAAAACGCTTTTTCATCACTTGGAACTCGGGGAAGAGTAGCATAGTCTAGTCTTATTAAAAAACCTACTATAAATATAAATAAAATACTTATAATCATTATAATTGTATCTTTTCTTTTCATGAATCCCTCATTACCATCATCCAAAAATTTACGTTTTCATATTATCTTAAAATGACTGATTATGTATTCCCATATTATTTCATTTTTACAACCATTCTAAATAAGATTGATATTCTTCACTCGATTATGAACTGTTTATTATTTTCAATTCTCTTATAAAGATAAGTATTAGTATAATTAAAAATAGTATTGAAGAAAAGAATATTTATTATAGAGAATATTATGACATCTTTCAAAAATTTTTTAAAAACAAGGAACGAAAACCGGCTGAAAACCTTTTTCAGAGATTCAAACCCTACAACCTCCTTGGATAATGCCGAGATCCAGGAAAATGTAATCATCGGACAGAAGTATAAAAGACATTCCAAATCTCCTATCATCGGTATAAATGCATTTATACGCTCTAATTCTGTGATATACGATGACACAGAAATTGGGGACAATTTTAGAACAGGACATGGAGTAGTAGTAAGAGAAAAGACCAAAATTGGAGATAACGTCCTTATTGGTACTAACTCAATTATTGAAGGGCATTGTACCCTTGGAAATAATGTCAGTATCCAATCAAATGTTTATATCCCTACAAATACCATCATTGAAGATTATGTATTTATGGGACCCTGTGTTTGTTTCACCAATGATAAATATCCAATTAGAATAGATTTTGATCTTAAAGGGCCAACCATTAGAAGAGGCGCTTCTATCGGTGCTAATTCCACCTTTTTATCAGGGATAGAAGTTGGTGAAGGAGCCATGGTGGCTGCCGGAGCAATAGTAACCCATGATATACCCCCATATTATCTAGCAATTGGTGCTCCAGCCAGGATAAAACCGCTACCGGATAAACTTAAGACTCTAAATAGAATTGGATAAAATAATTATTTTCCTATTTTAATTATTGAAATAATTTTCTCGGCTGCTCCCGCTAAAATTGGAGCTTCTACTTTACGCATATTTTTCAGTATTTCTGGATTTTCAAGTGTATTATTTACAAAATTAACTATTTCCTTCTCACTTGTACCTAAAAGAATATTCTTACCTATTTCCAAAATATCCACCCATTAATCCCTAAAATAAATCCCCTCATTCAACCTGGGGATCATAGCCATAAGCACGCATTGCTCGGTATTCCCTGTCCTATCCAGCAATCCACGGGATAGGTAACTCACTGCTCCCATCTTTTCACCCAGATCTTCCACACCGGTCAGCTGGTCCATCACATCACCCACTTCTTTTCCACTCAGTACTTCCTCTACAACTGATGGC
>ENA-UOOH01001076-UOOH01001076.1-fermentation-metagenome-genome-assembly--contig:-NODE-1076-length-28055-cov-6.638821_pt1 | contig 28055 bp, 52 predicted proteins | sample MGYA00245778_ERZ724025 | MGnify/ENA primary metagenome ERZ724025 (study PRJEB28704, sample SAMN03018313) | fermentation metagenome | biome: anthropogenic terrestrial biome; feature: soil; material... | reverse complement strand
TGCGCCTTCCTCCCACCCCTTTTTGTAACACCTACCCCCACCTTGTCCTACATGTCCTACACCGACATTCATGTCGCATACCTACATATCCCACCATGACATTCGCGCCCCACTGACATTTTGTCGCACGACAATTTGTCACGCTATGACGCTTTCGCCATAGCCAACCCGGACCCCCCGCACTCAGGGCAACTACGAGTCGCGCGTCTGCCGCTGCCCCTGCATGTCTCGCATCGCTGTATCGGCTGCGGTATCGGCACGCGCCCTAGTCCTCTGCAACGCTCGCACCCGCCGCCACAGCCGCACAGTTCCCAGCGCCACAACCCAGCGTCGGCCATGCGGACTGCGCCATCCCAGCAATCACCACAGCCGCCGATCCCGGCGACCTGCCGCGCCACGCACGCGCGGGCGGACATCCGGCATCGGTATCGCTCGCACTCGACGAGCGCCATGCTGTTGGGATCGCGATGCCTGAGCGGAAGCGCGCCCTGCATCAGTCGGCCTCGCTGACGTGATAGCGGTCCCAATCAGCCCACGACAGTTTCCAGTCGCTCCAGTCAGCACCATCCCTGCCGCCAGAGCCGCCGCCGACGCCGCCCCGTGGACTCTTGCCGCCCTTTCCGGTCGCCCTGTCGAAGTACGCGAGCCTGTCGTCCGACGTAGCCACGACATAGCGCGCTGTGACTCGCAGGACGGCCAGCCGCCTGCTCTCTGGGCGAGCCCATATCTGGTCAGGCTGGCGAGTGACCACGATGCGCGCTCGAGCAATGCGCGGCTTGCGATACATGCGCTTAGTGCCACTGCTTTCGACCATCGCCGCCCTCCATTCGCGCCCCAACAATACCACATTTCGCAGCTTAGTTGTTGCTGACTGTTGCTATCTCTGCCAGCATAACCGCCGCACCTCATCCCGCAACCGTTGCACCTCCGGCGTATTCGCGGCCCGACTCGTTGCCTCAAGCAATCTCAGGACAGCCTCCCTGAGTGCGCCATTTGCGTTCTGGCGCGATTCCATGCTCGGGACGGGCTCGGAGTCGGGTCTGGTGGCGCTGGCGCGTTTGCGGGGCTTTGGGGCGGTTGCGTGGGCGGTCATTGCTTGGCGTCCTTCGTTGCACGAATAGCCGCAAGTCGAGCATTGCGCGCCGATCTGAATTCGCACTCGTCGCAAGACCAAGCCGGGCACTCGTCGCAAATCGTCTCCTCGGCATATTCCGCCCGCCGCATCCACTCGGCCCGGTCGAGAATCAGCCGGTCGATTTCGTCGGTCAGGGCCGAATTCGCTGCGGTCAGCCGCTCAATCTCCGCCTCGCCCGCCCGCGCGCACTCGTCGACCGCCTCGGACTCGCCCAGCACGCGCCGGCAGGTATCGGATGGGCTCTCGCGCTCGGCAGCGCCGAGGATCCTGCGGCAGTCGGCCAGCTCCTCGCGAGCGTCATCCCGCTGCGCCATCAGCATCGAGACGCGGAACCATGCAGTAGTCGGCAGCGTGGTGTCGAGCGAGATGTTTTGCGGAATCTCGACCTGCGACAGCCCAGCCGCACCAAACGCCTTCTCGACCAACTCCAGCGCCCGCCGCGTATCCCGATGCTCGCCACGCTCGCGCTCCAGAGTCGCCCGCAGCATCGACAACGCCGATTCACTCGCGTCTGCTCGTCGCCGCGCGTCGATAAGCGCCGACCAGGTGGCCCTATGCTCGCCACGCTCGCGCGACAGGGCGAGCCGGTAGCCGTCCCGGTCGTGCTCTGCGAGCTCGCAGGCGTCTAGGGCGTCTAGGCGTTCATCGCTGGCGTTCTGGAGCTGGGCGCTTTCTGTGGTCATCGCGCGCCATCCTTCTCGGCCTGCCGCGTCACCTCATCCAGCGCCGCCGCAAGATGTGCGGCCTGCTGCTCCAGCGACCACCAGCGCAGCAAGAGCGCTCGGAAATGGTCCCAATACATCGCCGCTACAACCGGCTTGCCGGTGTCGCGACAGACCGCAACGGGCCACGGCGCAGAAGCAAACGGCGGGTTGGTCTTGTCGACCGCCTCCTGAGCCTGCGTCAGCGCCGCGCGCACGTTTACCCGCGCGTGCGCCTTGACCTCGCACCACAGCGGCACGCCAGCCGGCAGTTCCACGTCCGGGCACTCGGCCCCATCGCGCGATTGCGTCAGACCGCGCTTGACCTGCTCGCCGAATATCTCGGCCAGTTCGTGAACCGTCTGCCGCTCGCCCCGCTTCCCTTTCTCTCTGCTCGCATTGCCGCCCATTCACGCCGCCTTTCTATTGGTCTTTCGTGCCCTAACAACGTCCTGCAACGCCGCCCGCTCTGCCTCGGTCCTGCTCATGCCGCCGTCATACTCCCGAATAGCCGCCCGCTCCTCGTAGTCGGCGCGTTCGGATAGGAGGACGGATGGATCGAATAGGTCGGTCATCTGTCGCCCTCATCCGCGTAGAAGTCGCGGGCCTGCCCTTCGACCTCGCGCACCATCGCAGCGACACCGTGGAACTCGACCTCGACCTCGATTCCGGCCGCTCCGTTGGTGTTCTTGAGAATGCCGATCTTCATGCGGTTCGCTTCGGGCTCGCGCGCTACACCGAGCATCACGCGGGCGATGGCCTCGATGTCGCCGCTGTTTCTGAAATCGCTCTTCGACGGCATGTCACCGGGGCCACGCCCTTTGCGGCGCGCTAGCTGAGACGCAACCACGATCGGGATCTTGTGGCGCTTTGCCACGTCTCGCATTTGGCGCATGCCATCGCCGATCGCTAGGTCGTAGCGGTCGCCGTGGCCGTCAAACCGGACCTCGCCGAGATGGTCTACAAGGATTGCTTGCGCGCCGTGCTGGACGATCATGGTGCTCGCGGTCTGGCATATCTCGCCCGGAGTCAAGGCCGGCCGGTCGTCAACAAGGATTCGCTCTGAATAGGCGATGATCTGGTCGATGCCCTTGGAAAGCCGCTGCTGCTGGCCCTGCCCGAGACGGCGGCACTTGAGGATCGGCTGATGGATCTCTGAGTGCGACGCGAGCACTCGCCACGCTAGCCACGTTGCGTCATCCTCGAGCGAGAACACGCCAATCTTGCTGCCGGACTGCGCGGCGTTGCTCGCGATGCTGGCGAGGATTGCGCTCTTGCCAACGCCGGGCTCTGCTCCGATGAGCGTCAACACAGACGGCTGCAGACCACCTCCGAGCACGTTATCGAGCGATGGAATGCCGGTTTTGACGAATTCTGGCAGCTTGCCCATTGCGTTCTCCTCCATGCGTTGCAAACACTCATCCATCACCGCAGTAAGCGTTCGAGGCGCGCTGCCCCTGACCTGTATCGCCGCGACAGTCCGCAAGTGCTCCGCAAGCGTCTCTGCCGGTACGCGCGCTTCGTTCTGTGCCTGCTCGCGCAGTTTGTTCGACAGTTCGACCATCCGACGCCGCAGAGCGAACCCGCGAATCGACTCGGCATATGAAGGCGCGGCCGCCTCGATGCCTCCGACCGTCAGCAAGCCAGAGACGAACGAAAGCCCGCCCTCGCGCGAGACCGCATGATTAGTGCGGCATTCGCCCGCGACCGATACCGCGTCGGTACTGCGGCCCTGTTTTGCGAGCGAGAGCGCTGTCGAATAGACGGCCGACAGCGCGCTGTCGAAGAAATGCGCCGGCAACAGGCCGGTCGATTCGGACATCGCGACCAGTCGCGCAGGGTCGACTGTGCCGACATCGAGGGCGACAGAGACGATGGCGCGCTCGGCAGCGGTATCTGCTAGCGGGCCGGTCATGCGTCCTCGCCATACGGGTCGGCATAGATGTCCTCGCCGGGCCTGAGCTTGCGCCAGATTTCGGGGTGCCGAGGCTTCTCGGGCTGTATGTTGACGCTGGGCTTCTCAAGTGTTGACCAGCGCGACACGAACACGGCCAGCGTCCCGTTTGAGCGGAACCATTGGTCCGTGAATGCGTGCCGGATGCGCTTCTCAATCTCCGCATCGGTCGCCTCCTGATACGACAGGAGGCGCTTTACTGCCGCCCCGTCCTTCGCGCCGCTGACGTGGTATTCGCCGCCGCGTAGTGATTTCCAGAGCCGGCACCAAAGCTCGATGGTCGCCTTATGGCGCGGGTCGGCTTCCTTCTTCGGCCTCAAGGCGAGTTTCGATTCTTCGCCAAGAAGCGACCGCTGTTCCTGCCCCGCGCTTGCGCGGGAAGAGTCTTTACTGTCTACCTCTCTCTCTACCTCTACCTCTATGCACGGAGAATCCGCGGAATCTCCGCGGAGATCTCCGCGCCTTTTCCGCGGAATCTCCGCGGAATCTCCGCGGAGACTTTTCTGGGCCTTCTGGTATCCTTCGCGCTTACGTGCCCGTTCTTTCTCGGCTTTTTGGATAAGGCGCCCGGCGTGGTCGTTCCAGTCGTGAATCGCGAGCCCGTCCGAAACCCGGTCGAGCCATCCGGTCTCGACCATCGCGGACACAAGCCGGCCGCGTTCTCCGCGCCACTGGCACGCCTTCTCCGCGGAGATCTCCGCGGAATCTCCGCGGAGAATCCCACCCGAAACGAGCCGGCCGCAGTAGGCCCAAAGGCGAATCAAATATGCCTCGACGCGCTCCTCGCCGAGCGCAACCGACAGCGAAAGCACCTTTGGATGGTCGGGCAGATCGACCGATACCGCTATCCAATCCATCCGAATCCCCATCGCCCAACACCTCGCTGCCCAAAAAAGAGATGGCCTCAACCGCGCGCGGGACGAGCACGCGCGGGAGGCCATCGGCACAGCAAACTGTTGAATCGCGAGTCTCGTCCACTCGCAATCACTGACCGACAGCATACCGCACTATCGCCAACCAGCAAAGCATCGCGGAGCCACCAACAGTGCAACTAGTCTGCGGGCGTTACCGCGCCGCGAGCTTACGCCGAATCTCTGCCGCAAGCTCAATGGCCCGCGCGTGCGTTACTAGCGTCGGCTCGGTGCTGTTTCGCGGCGACGACAGCCATACGCCGTCATTGTCCCAGGTGGCCGAGCAGCGTTTGAATCTGGCCGCTCCGTGGCTATCAATCGCATAAGCGAGAGCGAGCATTTCGCTCCCGGTGCCCTCGACATCGGCGTCGCCAATGCGAGACGAGCACATGAGCGCAGAACTGCGAGGTCCAGTCCTCTCGAACCATTCTCGCCCGTCATGTTCGGCGCGCTCAATCACCCACCAGTCGTCCAGGCTTCCGCCTCGGACCGTCAGTTCAACGTCCAGTGCCTTCATTTGCCTTCTCCTTGCGGTTCCACCGCCTGATTCGTGGTCACAACACCAATCGCCTCCATGGCCGCCGCTATGAATTCCGCCGCGAGCGGCGCGACGATGGCGTTGCCATAGGCGCGCAATCGTCCCACGCGCGCGGGAGCCCCATGAGCCAGCGGGAATGAGCCGGGTTCAACTGGCCTGGCTTTGCCGTCTCGGCACTGGAGCCAATCTGCTCCACTCCAGGGGCGCAGAGCCGCGTTACCTGCGCGCTCAGTGGCTTGCCTCTTGGGTGCATCCATCTCTGCTGGTCGTATTCCTCTGAGCAGGTTTCGCCCTTCCAGTCCCGCGCTGCTGGGGTTGCCCAGCCGGCAAGCCTCGCCGCATCGGTCAGCGTCGTTCCGCTGTGATGCGTACTCGTTGGCGTAGGCCACGAAGAATAACCGCTGTCGGATGTGCGGAGCGCCGACGCCCGCAGCGCACAGATCCGCCGCTGCGAAGGCGTAACCCGCTCTTTCCATGTCAGCCGAAACAAGGTCGAGCCAAGCGAGTCCGTCCGCGCTCGCAACCTGCTCGCCAAACACGACTGGAGGCCTGCACTCTCGGATAAGCCGGAACCAATCCGGCCATAGGTGCCGCTCGTCTGCGAATCCGCCGCCTCGGCCGGCAACACTGAATGGCTGGCACGGGCAAGAGCCGGTCCAAACTGGAAAGTCATTTGGCACGCCCGCGAGTCTGAGCGCGTATGACCAGACGCCGATTCCTGCAAAGAAGTGTGCTTGCTCGTGCCCTGCCAGGTCTGCCGGCCTGAGGTCCCGAATGTCCCGCCCATCCACCACGCCCTTTGCTATGTGTCCGCCGTCAATCAGGTTGCTGAGCCACTTGACCGCATACGGCTCGATTTCGTTATAGAGCGCGCTCATGGTTCAACCGCCCACTCCTCAAACCACCCCGACCGCTCACGCTCCCGCCACAGCGACTGCCGCCCGCCCGAATACGTCACCAGAAGCCCGCGCGGTGTTTCTTCGAGCGCGAGGTGAAACATTGCCTCTATATGCTCGCGCCGGGCTTGCGGTCGGCCTCGGTGTGGCGGGGCTGGTTGGGGTTTTGTTGGGCTCATGCGGTGCGCTTGAACAGCCCGAGTTGCGCGCCACCCTCGCGAGCGTTCCGCAGGTTGGCGACGGCCTGCCGGTAATAGCTGTCTTTGAGCTCCACGCCGATGAACCTCCGCCCCATCTCAACAGCAACCACGCCTTCGGAGCCGATGCCTGCGAATGGCGAAAGCACGGTGTCGTCTGCCTTACTCCACAGTTTGAGCCCGCGCCGAATGACCTCCAGTTGCAAAGGGCAGATATGCCGCTCGTCTTCATTCTCGCGCGCACTCCTGTATTGCAGGGTGTCGCTCGGGTTTATGTCCATCCAGACCGGAGACGCGAGTCGCTGCCACTCGCCAACAGGGATGTCATCGCCAATTCCGCTATGCGATACGCGATCCTCGATGGCCTGCTCTCCGGGTTTCCGCATCGTCACGAGGTAATCTGGGATGCCCTGCCGACTCATGCAGGAGTCCTTGCGGATCTGCTTGTGCAACAGGCCGAGCGCCTTGGTACGCTGCATGGCCGTCACGGGGTCTTTCCAGATGCAGACCTCGGAGTGATAGATCCACCCGGCGGCCTGAAACGCGCGAATCAACTGGCCTCGGAAATCGGTCAGACCAATCATTCCGTCGCGCTCTTTCGACGTAGGCAGCAGCATGCAGTGAAACGAGAGGTTACGGCCCGGCTTCGTCACGCGGAACAACTCCGAGATCAGAAAGCTCATATGGTCGAAGAACTCCTCATGGTTCCGCACGTTGCCGATGTCATGCGCGCTGTTGCTGTAGGTGTAGAGCGAGGCGAAAGGCGGCGAGAAGATCGAATAGCCAATGCTCTCCGCCGGAATGCCCTTCAATACCTCGCATGAGTCGCCGTGATACAAGGCGAATCGGTCCCCAATCTCCTGCGCTATCACCTTCGTTTCTCCGCTCATGCCGCCTCCTTGATCCATTCAGGGACCATCATTTGCTGCGTAGGCTCGTATGCCCGCGTCTGCCTCATCTGCCCTCGCACCTCTGCCATGAGTGCATCGCGCGTTTCGAGGCTCAATTCCTCGGCCATCCGCGCCGCATCGGCCTCTTTCCGCCGGAGATTGCGAACGACCTCGCCCTCGAGTTCCGAAGCGAAGATGTGAACGTTGACCGGCTGCCTCTGGCCGAATCGCCAACACCGGCGAACCGCCTGGAAATAGGCCTCCCACGAGTCCGTCACGCCCACGAATGCGACATTGGCGCAGTGCTGCCAATTGAGGCCAAACCCTGCGATAGAGGGCTTGGTGATCATCACCCGAGCGCTACCGTCGCTGAATGCTCGGAGCCGCTCCTCTTTCACCTCGAGCGCATCGGAACCTCGCACCTCAAGCGCGTCCGGTATCGCCGCCTTAAGTGCATCCGACTCCGCATTCAGGTCACACCAGACAATCCACGGCTGCCGGTCTGAATTGACCAACTCAGCGCACTCGCGGACGCGCGCCGCAATCGTCGCCCGCCGCGCGCCGCGACGCTCGGACAGCGTGCTGGCCTCCTCGGCAAACAGCAGCCCAGCAGCGCGCACGGTCGACGTATCGGCCGGGATGATGTGCTGTTCGACCTCGAGCGGCGGCAGCCTATATGCGCCATCCTCGTAGCCAAGATCGCTCGGCGCTCTCAGCAGTGCGCCCCACGTCGAGACGAACCGCCAGAATGCCTGTCGCGCATGCCCCTTGACGCGCCACGTTTGCGTCTCGCCGCCGTCATGGCAGAAGAATTCAGACAGCATCTCGGCGCGCGTGCAGACCCCAAGGAATTCGGCATGTGTGCCAAGCTCGGTGTAGTCGTTTGGGGCTGGCGTTGCGGTAGCGCACAGTTTGAATGCGGTTTGTCCGAACGCTTCCATCATTAGTCTTAGTGTCTTCGCGTCATGGTGCTTGATGATGCTCGACTCATCGAGCACTACGCCGCCGAATGCCGAGCAATCGAAACGGTGCAACCGCTCGTAGTTGGCGACGTTGACTCCAGCGCGCACGTCATCGGCCGACCGGCAGAGCGCAACCGAAATGCCGATCTTCTCGCCCTCGGAGACCGTCTGCTGCGCCACGGCGAGAGGCGCGAGAATGAGCACCGGCCGACAAGTGAATGCCGAGACGTGCCGCGCCCATTCTAATTCCATGCGCGTCTTGCCGAGCCCCGTGGCGGCGAATATTGCTGCGCGACCGCGCAGCAGAGCCCATCGCGCCAAATCGCGCTGGAACGGGAACAGCGACTCACTGATTGCCGGCGCGACCGAAAGCCCTGTTGCCGGCGCGCGAGTCAGCTTGCGCGATACGAATTCCGAATAGTCCATTAGCCCAGCCTCCACGCCCAGAAATCACTTCCTACACAACCGCGAATAAAGCCCCACCAACGCCCGCACCATCGCCCCGTCCCCGTCGTCATACGCGCTATCGGACGACTCGTTGACCGCCTCTCGCGCCGCCCCCAAGTCCTCAATCACCAGCCGGTCGCCCTCGAGCCAACACGCGGTCTGCTCGTGCGCGGGGACGGTGACGTAGATGGCGACTGCGGATTGCTGGACGGGCCGAGGCGGATAGAGGTCACGCCGCCCTCACCGTTCCCGTCGGCGCCATAACCCGCCGCGACTCGCGATGGTCTCCATCCCGCCGCTGCGCCGCCTCAGCAATCAGCGCCGACCGGTCGACCGGCGCGACCTCGACCGCGGGCATTGGTCCATCATGGCCCGTCCAGCCGCAGGCATAGCGCCAGGCATCCCGGCGCTCGCGACCGGCGGCCAACTCCTCGCGGAACGACTCGATGGCGCGCAGCTCGGCATTGCTGACCGGCCGCGTGTCCGAGCGAACGTCGCACTTTCGCCTTGCGGCCCTTCGCGCGTAGATATGAGCGCGGATTGCGGCCATCTCTGCCGGACTGACGAAATGTCCCGACAACTCGTAACTCTGCACATGCTCGCCAAGCCCAAGCTCTTTCGCGACCACTATGAATGAGGCGCGCTTTCCGAGCCGGATTGTGCGTGTCTCGTCGGTCGGCCGTGGCAATCGTCTCGCGTTGCGCTCCTCGGTCACGCGCTCGACCTCTTCGGCCGAGAACAGCCAGCCGGATGGCGAATCGCTGACGTGGCCGTTCTTTCGCTCGCGACGCTCGCCGAGTCCCATTTGCCGCGCGATGGACAGTAGGCGACCGTTGATTCGGTGGATGCGTTCGGTGGTCATCGCGACACCTCCGGCCACTCCTGCACGCGCAGATCCTCGGGCCATTCGGCGGGGTCGCGGCCGACGATGCCGCGCGCCCACGCGAGATCCATCGGCCGGGCGCGCGGGCCGCTCTCGCCGCACGCTGGCTCGAGCCAGCGCCCCGGCGGAAGCTCGACCGCCTCAAGCAGCCGCCGCACGCACCATGACGGCGTCGGGTAGTTGTCGGCAGGCTCGCGGGCTGCTCCTCGATTAGTGCTGCTCATGCGATCCGCCCTCCATTCCGCAAATGCTCAGAGAAAACCACAGCGCACGCATCCAACCGAGCATCAATCGACTCGCGCAGCGTCGCCGGCCGAAATGCCGGCCGCGAATACGCTTCTTCTTCCGCCGCGAATTCCGCGACCGTCTCCGAATCCACCCGCGCGGCCGCAAGCAGCGCGCGGCGGTACGCCAGATCGCAGCGCGGGTCGGTTGGCGGCAGGGAGGCGTATTCGGCGCGGGCCTCGCGGAGATATTCGACGGATGGGCGCGGCTGGTTTCCGCCTTGCAGGAGGCGGAGGGTCACGGCGACACCGCCTCGTCAGCGCGCGCCAGACTCGCCTTGGTCGAGAAACCCTCGGGGTAGCGGCGCCGCAGTTTCTCGACGTTCGCGCTGGCCACGTCTTCGAGTGAGACGCCAAGCCGTTCGCATGCGAGCGCGACGTACCAGAGCACGTCCCCGAGCTCCTTCGTTGCGCGGTCGTGGATGAGCGGGTGCCCGTGGTAGAGGTGCTTCTTGAGCAGGTCTGCGAATTCTCCGGCCTCTCCGCACAGCCCCAGCGCCGCGCATTCGAGCGGGGAATCGGCGGCAGTCCGCATTGCTAGCTTCTGGTATTCGTCGAGCGTCATTGGTTTTCTGTCGTTAGTGTTCATGCCCGCACCTCGCTCCCCGTGACGAGAAGCCTGTCGAGCAGCTCGTTAATCAGCCGCACCGTCGCCTGGTCCACGCCCGCCTGCCGCGACCGGAGCGCGATCAGGTCGGTCTTGCGGACGAGCACGAGACCGTTGCCCACGTCGGCCTCGCCCTGCTCCTCGGCGCAGGCGTAGAGGCGCGTCCGGTCGGATTCGGCGGTGGCGAGCTGGGCGCAGGCGGTGTCGCGGGCGCGCTTGAGGTCAGCGAGTTCGCCCGCGAGCGCGTTATATGCGTCAGCGATAGCGCGGCTCTCGGCCTCGACCCTTTCTCGCTCCGCCTGCGCCTCCCGGGCTTGCGCCAGGTAGAGGTCGGCGGTTTCGCGGGCAGATTTCAGGTCGCGCTGGAGTTGGTCGCGCAACTTGCTGACGGCACGCAGATCACGCGCGGCAGCGACGACGCGCAGCGGCAGCGCCGGACGCATCGCCGCCCCATCGCTGCCGACGTATGTGATCTGCGCGCGGTCGAGGGTGTCGTGCGCATCCAGCGCATCTCTCTCTAGTTTCGCCCGCTCCGCCTCCACCGCCGCATGGTCGCTGGCGGCAGCATTGACTGCGGCGGTCAACTGCTCGACCTCGCCGGCCAGGCGGTCGCGGTCGATAGCCGCTTGCCTGTTCTTGTCTTCTAGCCACCGCACCCGTCCTACCGGCGATAGCGTCTTGCCGTCCGCCACGCGCGGCGCGCAATCGTCTAGCGCGGACTCGATGGCGGTTAGCTCGGAGTCGAGGGTTGCTCTGGCGTCTCGCACGGCCCGGAGGTCGGACTGCACCTGCTCGCGCAGGCTGCGCTGCTGTCGCCACCGTCGAGCGAGCGATCGGCAGGCGCGGAGGAGACGAGCGGAATCAAGGACGGTTGCGGGAGTGTCGGACATACGGGCTCCGTTCGCGCTGGTTGGGGCGCGTTGGAAGTGGGGCGGATTGGGTGGGGCTAGGGGCTAGGCTGGCGCTGCGGATCGGTCGTCAGGTTGAGACATGAGAGCAAGTGCGCGACCGCTCAATGATTGTTTCGCGAACCTTCGGAGAAATGTCGATCTTCTCAGCCATTCAAACGCTCCTCTTTGGTGCGCTCCATGCGTGACAAGGCCTGCTTCGTTACGGAAATCAGCGGGTCAAGCGAGTGTTCGATCGGCCATTCGCTTAGGACTGTTGCCATGACCTTGAACAGCTCGGCCGCTGCTGCGTGAGGATTGAATTCGTCTGGTGCATCTGACGATTCCTCCTCCTCCTCCACCTCCTCCCCCTTGGCGATAGCCGTCAGCCGCTCGCGCTCGGCAGCGGAGAGCTTCGGGGAGGGCTTGCGCTTCTCACGCGCTGCGTCTTTGATGGCCTTCGGGCCGGCAGCGACTAGCTCGCGCTGCTTCTCGGCGGGTTCGTCGGCGAGGGCGGCTGCGGCGCTGACCGCCACGTCGCCGCGCTCGACGGCCTTGGTTAGCCCAGGCTCGGCATTGGCGAGCACATGCTTGGCGGTCTGGACTGCGCGCGGCGAGACGTTCAACTCGGCGGCCGCCTTGTCGCGGGCGCGGCCGTTTGCTTCGGGCAAATTTGCCACAAGCAAAGCCCCACCCTGCCCTCCTCTCTGCCGTTCCTTCGCTTCCGCCGCATACAACGGCTCCAGCCGAGCGGCCGCCATTGCCCTTTGGCTTGCGTCCAGATGACGGCGAAGGACGTTCTTGGCGACGATCCAGTCGATGATCGAACCGGAGCCGGTCCACGCCTCGAACCTCGGCTCGACGCCGGCCATTTCGCAAGCGGTCGCTCGGTTTCGACCGTCAACGATCTGACCGAGGTGAAGCGTGATCGGATCGAGAAGTCCGCGCTTCTTGATGTCGTCGGCGAGGGCGCGCAATTCGCCGTTCGACATCATCGGGAATGACTCAGCGGCCGGATGAACCTCGTATCCGAAGAACCTCATTGGCGCACCTCGGCAGCAAATGCAAGCAGGTCTGCCTCCGGCTTGAACCATTCGCCGACCAACCGATGCTTCGCGAAGCGGCTGTGGAGCTTGCGCTCCAGAAGTTCGTTTCCCGGAATCGTCTTGAGTAGTCTGAGCGGGTATGGGTTCGCAGTCTGAAGGCCGCTGATTCGCGCCCTGATGTCAGAGCTGAACCCGATTTTGATCGGACCATCCGCTCCCTGCTGGATCATGTAGACACAATCGCCTTCGCGGACTTCGGCGCCTGCTTGATCTTCTTGCTGCTCTAGCGCCGGACTCGTCGCCGGGGCCTGCACGCCGTTGACGCTCCACGAGTTGAGACGGTTCGGCTCAAGCCCTCGGAGCCTGAACCAGTACGGAACAATGCTTCCGTGCATCGGATGCCTCGACCTGAACGTCGCGCCTTCGACGAAGGCTTCGCAATGAAACAGTCCTCCGTCGGCGGGCCTTATCCAGGCGACGCCCAACGGGCCAACGCCCGGACTTGTCACCGACGAATACTCGACACCGGCTACCAACTCAGGGAACGCCGGGAAGTCCGTTTTGGGGTCCATCGAGGGGCACGGCGCGCCGAGCGTGTCGGTTCGAATCTGAGAGAGCGCCAGCTTCATCGCCCGCCCCCGACTCGAGCCGCCCCAGGCGCAAACAGCAGGTCGAGCGAGAGGCCAGTAACGGCCTTGATCGCCCGCGCTGCCTCAATCGAAAGCGACCGTTCGCCAGCGATGTAGCGGCTGATTGTTGACGGGTCGAGCCCTGCGCTGTCTGCTAGCTGTCGTTGGCTCATGCCATTGCGCTTGAGCCACTGTCCGAGGGGGTGTGTCCGTGCCATGCGTAGGATCGTACTTGGCGGTTGCCAGTTCGTCAATGCCACGCTGTCAGCTTAGGAATCCCGCGCCCCTCGTATCTGTTGATTTGGTTTGGACGTCTGGCAGTATGCGCGACGCCACAAGGGAGGCAGTCAATGAAGACGTACAAGAACGACAAGGCGCTTGGACAGAGAATCAAGGCCGTCATCAAGCGCAAGAAGCTAGTCCAAGAGAGCATCGCCGGCCGTGTCGGAATTCACCCGTCGAGCCTGACACGCATAATCAAAGGAGAGAGGCCGGTAGATGACGACACGCTCGGGCGCATCGCTGGCGCGATCGGCGTGAGCAAAGACACGCTCACGGCGGAACCTGTTGAGCAGGACGGAAAGCCCGCGGCCCCTTCCGGAGCGCAGTCAATCCGTGCGATAATCCCCGAACACTCGCGATTGGCTGACAGTCGGCGAGCGTTCATAGGGGCGCACCATGATAAGCCGTCGAAACGAGACATCGAGTTCCTCCACGGAGTCAACGTCCAGATCGAGCAATTGCCCGACTTCGCTCCCGCTTCTGACTCCTGGTGGTGGCAAATCCTTGACGCTTTCCGGGCCGAAGAGATCAAGCGGCGGAACGGAGGTGAGCCCTAGAATCGTCCGGTGCGCCCTGCCCGACGGGCTGGCCAGCATGGAGTTCGAGGGCACTGTCTGGATTGACGAGGGCTAACCGCACCGTCGGTCAACTCGAGCGCGCGATCATCCGGTCGCGCGCTCTTCTTTTGTGCGCTCCGTTGCCGTTCCGGCAATTGACAACCCGTCACCGACTGTGCGATTCTCTCTTTCGTTGAACGGCACACGGGCGAGACGGGGCAGGTAGCAGCACAGAGCGCCAGCAGCTCACGAGCGGCTGACGAGTGCGCCGGCAGGACGGCAACCGACACGCAATAGGCAGTCCCAACCTGAGCCGAGTCCTCGCCCTCGCGCGAGCGGACAGACGGACCAGCCGACGGCGGAGAGGATGCCGGGAGCTCCTCGGCTCCTCGGTAGGGCCGAGCATTAGCGACGCGGGGCCTTGGCGGCCTCCAACGTCGTAGCGGCAGACGAGCAAATCCGCGGTGAGCTCGGGCGCCCAGATGCTCGGTCCTCTCGAGGGGCCAAGGATAACAGTAGCGATAGCTGTACCGCCGCTCACGGCACGTAGACGCGAGCGGCGGAGCGCACGACTAACAGAAGCACCTCGGACTCTCAGTAGGCCCGACCGACACGGGCAGCGTCGCCCGCGACGCCTAGCGCCACTCCCTCGCTAGCCGTCTGTCGGTCGCGCCTCTTGAGGGGCCGAGGAGTCCGGGACCAGTCTCCAAAGCAAGACAAAATCCCAGTAGTCCAACATTTCTAACGGCCCCGGCGCATCGCCGGCCGGGGCCGTCGCGGGGAAGGCATGTCGAACAAGCACAAGCGCGATATTGAGAAGTATCTGGCCCGCGGATACATCGCTGGCGACAATCACGAGAGTCTCGCCGCGGCCGCTACTGCCCTTGAAACCAGCATCCTCCGAGTCGAGCGCACGGCCAGCCGCATGATCTCGCGCGATGGCAGGCTGCATTCCGCCCACCTCGCCCGCCGCGCCGCCCGGGCCGAGCGCGCCCGCGTGCGACGTGCCGATGAGTGGAGGCGCGAGGAGTCGAAGCGGCGCGCGTCGTCGGCGGAGGTGGCCTAGTCATGGCCGACTTTAACGACCTCCAGCGCATGTCCGACGACCTGATCTGCCGCGCGGTCGAAGCCATCGAGCACCGCGCCCGCTCCATCCTCCGCCACTGGTACGCGGGGTGTGCGCTGGCTGGGGTCATATCGAATCCTAGGTACGAAGACGCGACGCCTGACGACTGCTCGCACGACGCGCTACGCCAAGCGGACGAAATGCTCGCGCGCCTCCACGCCGAGCAGAAGAAAGGCGCCAAGCCATGACTCCCACCGCAGCCCTAGCACTCTACGCCGAGCCGCACGTTGCCTATTGCTCGGGATGCCATCGCGAATACACAGCCGGAGCTTTCACAATGCTGCGCTTTGTCGGCTTCTGGGGTGCGCGCGGTAGGTCGCTGCGGCTGGATCTCGAGCTCCGCGACTGCTCCTGCGGCTCGACGATTTCTCGGAGGGTCGCATGAAGACGCACTCCGCCAAAGACGGCTGCCCGTCGTGCATCGCCGACGCCCGCGAGGCCGCCACGGTTGCGCGAGAAGCCGCGCAGATTCTGGCGCTCGCGATCGAATGCAATTGCGCCGGCGGCGAGGCTTTCAGGGCGCGCCAGGTCCGCATATTGGCCGAGCGCATCGACGGGTATTGCTCGCGGTGCGCCGAGCGGCGCGTGAAAGGTTGCGAGAAATGATTTCCGACCGCGCCTTCCGGGCCGCCCAGCTAGCCTACGACCTGCGAGACGACGAGCTGCCGCTCTGCCGGTACTGCCACGCCGACCGGGGCGAACGGTGCCGCAAACATCCCGAGTGCTCGAGATGGGAGCGGGAGCCGTGCGATGGGTGCCGGTATGCGGCGACGCGACCGGCGAACAAATGCAGTTTTTGCGATGAAAAGGAGAAACCAGAATGACACAGACAACCGCAATCATGCCGTTCGAGCCCGCCACGATCGACCAAGCGCAATCGCTGGCCAAGACCCTCGCGCAGTCGTCACTGTTGCCTGCCGACCTCCGCAACAAGCCGGCCGATGTGCTTGTCCAGATCATTACCGGGCACGAGCTTGGCCTCGGCTCGATGCAGAGCATTCGCAGCATCCACATCATCCAGGGCAAGCCAACCATGAGCGCCGAACTCATGGTCGCGCTCGTCAAGCGCTCGCCTGAGTGCATCCGCTTCCGCCTCGTCGAGTCCTCGCCCACCGTCGCCACCTACGAGACCGAGCGCCGCAACGAGGGGCTGACAAAGTTGTCCTTCACCATGGAAGAGGCCAAGACCGCCGGGCTCGTCAAGGACGGCTCGGGCTGGAAGAAGTATCCGGCCGCCATGCTCCGCGCGAGGGCCGCTTCTGCGCTCTGCCGCGCCGTCTACCCTGACCTGCTGCTTGGGGTCTACGAGGAGAGCGAGGCCGACGAAATCCGCGCCAACGACCGCGCCGCGAGCATTGAGCAGGCGGCCGCCGCGTACCGCGAGCAGGCCGGAGCTCCGGCGTCCGAGCAGGTCGTCGAGGGCGAGGTCGTCGCCGCGCCAGCGCTTGACCCGCAGCCGCTGCTCGCTCAGATTGAGCAGGCCAATTCGATCGATTGGCTCAAGGGCCTTGTCCCGTCGCTCCAGGCCGCGCCCGCCGAGCACAAGGACGCGCTGCGCGCCGCCTACAACGCGCGACAGGCGAAACTCAACGAGGCGCAGCAGGAGGCGTAGCCATGAGTATTCCGGTCGAAGAGTGGCGCTGGCTCGGCTACCCGCAGCACCTAATCGTCGCGCAAAGCTGCCGGTTCCGGCTGGCGACCGTCGTTGGCGACCGCCTTATCAGCACGGTCGGCGACTATCACCTTTGCGGTAGCGAGGGGATGACCGCTGTTGGTGCAGAGGTCGACTCGTTCTTCGAGACCATGGTTTTCCCCGTAGAAGGAAACGCGGCGTGCGGATGCTGTCCGCATGTAACCGACTGGTGCGGCATTGAAATGCGCCGCTATGCCGACGCGATCGGAGCCGAGCGCGGTCATGTCGAGACGTGCCGCAAGTACGCATCAGAGGAGTCCTAGACGTGCCCAACCCGAGCGGCAGCTACCTCTATCGCACCACGCACTGTCCGCCATCGCAGGCCCTGCCGCACGTCCGAATCACCTCGGCCGATGCAGCACGCGGGACGGCTGGACACGGGCACCTTGAGCGCGTGCCGAGGATGGGCGTCGATGCCTCGCTCGCGCAGGCGCCCATTGAGTATCGCGACCTGTGCGAGAACATCGATCTAGATGGGCTGCCGCTCGGGCCGGAGTGCCGACAGGAGGTCACCTATAGGTTCGACCTCGACACCGGCCGCGCCGAGCTTGTCGGCTGCTCGCTCGGCCGCAGGTATGGCGAGCGCAACGACCGCTACGTATACGGGACGATCGACGTTGACGAGCCTGGCGCGGTCACTGATTACAAATTCGACGGCTACGAGAGCAATACCGAGCCCGCCGAGTCGAACCACCAGCTCCTATTCGCCGCGCTCTGCAAGGCGCGCGTGGAAGGTCTCAGCGAGGTTCGCGGGCGGCTGATTCATTTCCGGCCCGATGGCTCGCACTGGCAGGAGTCGGCCGTCTACGACGCCTTCGCGCTCGACGCATTCGAGCAGGAGTTGCGCTCCACCATCCGCCGAGTCCGCGAGGCCGAAGCGCGGGTTGCACGGGGCGAAACGCCGTCAGTCTCGCGTGGCGACTGGTGCCGCTACTGTCCTGCTGCCGCCTCGTGCCCTGCCGTCGTCTCGTTGATTCGCGCGGTCGCTCTCGATCCCGCCAAGACCGCCGACGAGATCCGCGCTGCACTCACGCCGGCCACCGCGCGGGCAGCCTATCTGCGGCTGCAAGAGATCAAAGCGGCCCTCAATCCAGTGTCGTCGGCGCTCTATCTCTACGCGAGCGAGTTCCCGATCGACCTCGGCGATGGGCGGGTTTACGGGTCGGTTGAGACGCATCGAGAAAAGCTCGACGCGCGCAAGGTTCGCGCGGTGCTCGCGGAGAAGTTCGGACCGGACGTTGCCGAGAACGCCTGCACTTTCGAGACGAGCAAGACGGCCATCGCTCGCGCGTTGAAGGACGTAGCCAAGGCGGCGAAGGCGAGCGGCAAGAAGGTCACGCAGAAGGCGCTGAATGAGGAGACCCTCGCGGCGTTGGCAGAGGCCGGCGCGGTTGAGACTACGACGAAGCGAGCGGTTCGGAAGCATCGCGTGAAGGATGGGCAGGTAATCGACTTGGAGAGCGAGGACTAAATGGGAAAGATTGCAACTACCGGCTACCACAACGGTTGCCGAATCACGAGTGCCGACCTGGTGCCGGCGAAGGACGCAAGCAAGGCGCCTCAGGTCGCTGTCGGTTTCGAGAACGCGGCCGGTGATTACATCACCTATTACGGCTCGCTGTCGGACCGGGCGCTTCCGTACACGGTCGAGCGCCTGCGCAACTGCGGCTGGGAAGGCGACGACCTGAGCACCATCGGCTCGATTGTCGGCAACGTCGCGGACATCAAGGTTGTCGAGGACGAATACAATGGCAACGTCTCGCTCAAGGTCGGCTCGATTTACAAGCCGAAGAACCGCAAGCCGACCGACGCCGCGACCGTCAAGGCCATCGCCGCTCAATACATGGGCCGTATTGCCGCGCTTGCCGCCGACCGGGCCGAGCCCCCGCCGCCCACCGACGACGATTTGATCCCCTTTTAACTCTTACATCTAGCCCGCGCGACCGGTCCATCCGCAATACTCCGAAAGGATTTCCTGCGGGAGGAAGAGAGAAACCGGATGCGCGAGCATCCCGCCGGATTGGCCGGCGGGTTTTGGCGGCGACCGTCTAGGGAGGCCAGAGCGCCAGCGGAATCAACCGCTTAATCGGGTTCGATACCCGACGCTGCCAACAACCCCAATTCATGGGCGGAGCTCGCGCCCCGACAGTGCGCGAATACGAGGCAGCAAATGGGTGAGATCCAAGTAGGCAGCATGGTCAAGTTGAAGGTCGGGCGCGGCGAGTTCGTGGGCGAGGTTGTCGCCATCGAGAACGGTATCGCGACGGTCCAGCGCATCAACGGCCCGAAGATCCGGCGCGCGGTCGGCAAGCTGACTCTGGCATAGGCAGTCTCGCGCCGGGCCGGTTCGATGGCCGGCTCGGTGCGGTCAACAAGGAGCGCAACAAATGAAATTCCGAATCACCCTGAAAGACCCGGATGGCGTCTATGAGTCCGTTCGTGGTGCTGTTTCCGCCCAGGTGCACGCAATCGACGGGCTCACTCCGGACGAGCGCGAGAAGCTGATTGATGCCCGCAAGGATCGCCTGCTCGCCGACTTGTCGCCATGGATTGACGGCGAGGAATACCTGACTGTCGAGGTCGATACCGAGCCCATGGCGTGCACTGTGGTCAAGCGCAAGTAGGCAGCAGGTTCGCGGCGCAGGAGATTTCGCCGGTTCGATTCCGGCCGCCGCAATGCCGCACCCCACCGCGAGCAAGGGGCCTTTAAGCAAGTCCGGGCGCGTTAAAGCGGTGAGCAATACCGCGTTCCTTGGGCCTAGGACTCCGTGAGATCCCCGGCGCCCTGGCGGAGCTACTCGCGGTGGGGTGCGATTACTGGAGGTGGCGACAATGAAACTGACCATGCATCACGGCCAAAAGGTCGATAAGGCGCAGCGCGATTACATGGTCGACCAGTGCGTCGCGGGTGTCCGTCGCGGCGAGGATTATCAATTCATGATCACCGGCAACCGGATCATATGCGCCTACCGATGCGGCGATGAGATTCTCGCGTTTGATGCGATTCTCCGGCGGGAAGGACGGGAGGTGGCGAAATGAAAGAACAAATGAAAGCAATGCTAGCGGCAGACGAGCAGCGCATCCGCGCTGACGAGCGGGCGCGGTGTGCGGCGATTGTGCGCGCCGCGAAACACAACTGGCGCGACCCTCACCACGATGCCCCGGCCGGATGGGACGAGGCGGACGATCTGCTCGAGGCTGCTGCGCTCGACATTCTGAGCGGCCCCGGCCCCGACCCCATCGCCGAAGCGCGGGCGGATGCTTTTGAGGAGGCGGCGAGGATCGCGGAAGCCGAGGCTGAAATGCATGACCCGCAAGAGCCGTACTACGCGCTCCCGATTCACAAGGCTTGCATTGATATTGCCGCCGCCATCCGCGCGGCAGGGAGACAGGGATGAAGTCCAAACTGCTGGCGATGAAGCCGTGCCCGTTCTGCGGAGTGCGGCCAACGATGCGGAAGTGGCATGGGGGCGGACCGCAGAAACGGCCGGTGTCTTGCGGGAGCGACTCTTGCGAGGTCGACCCCAGCGTGACCGGCGAGACCCCGCGCGAGGCGGCCGAGCTGGAGGCCCTGACCGCCGAGAACCAGCGCCAGTGCGTCGAGGCACAAGAGGCGCAGCTTCGGCTGTCGCAGGACATCGCCACCGAGCGCGCCGCCCGGGCCCAGGCAGAGGGCCGATACGAGAGCGCGGCGGAGATGGTTGCGCGGGAGCGCGAGCGGGCGGAGAGGGCGGAGGCCGAACGCGGCCAACAGGCCGAGCGCGCCGTTGCCGCCGAGCAGGAACGGGACCGGCTCATCGCCTCGCATGATGCGGCGGTGCCGAGGATGCGGGCGATGGAGGAGGCGCTGCGCGAGGTGGAGGCAACCTGCGCGATGGTGGCCAATTCCACGCTCGACGTGGCAATGCTGCGCCACTACATCCGCGCGATGCGCTTTGCCTCCCGCGCCGCCCGGGCCCAGGCAGAGGGCCGATACGAGAGCGCGGCGGAGATGGTTGCGCGGGAGCGCGAGCGGGCCGAGGTGGCAGAGCGCGAGCGCGACCAACTCCTCGACATGTTCGCGTCCGCAATCGACGCCGCCGAGCGCGCTCACCGCGGGTATCCGCTCCCCGCCGAGGAGTGGTACGCGCTGCGAGACGCGGCGCGGGCGCTGCTCGAGGATGCGGCAGTGGCGCAGCCGATCGTCTCGGCGTCGCCATCCATCCCAGAAGCCGCACTGCGATGGCTGCGAAACAGGGACACCGGCACAAGCTCACTCGTGATCTACGAGGTAATGACCGGGCACAAGCAGGCCCTGCCCGTCGGTCACGGCCATCCGTGGGATCCGAGCGATTTCGGCCGCTGCTTCCGCCTGCTCAAGCTCGTGCCCGAGTGGCGCAATCGGTTGCACGAGGTCGCGGAGCGATTTCCGAGTTGGTCGCCGTTCGTCGAGCGCTGGGACGAGATGGAGCGGCTCTACGAAGAGGAAGCGCCGAGCGGCCGCGCACCGAGGCTCTATCGGCTAATGAAGGAGCTCGCGGTGCGCCGTCGGTCGACGGCAGCCACGCACGCAACCACGGAGACGGCATGAACCCCATCGAACTGAAGGGCACGAGAAGCGACGGCAAGGAGGTCTACGCCCACGCCTGTGGCAAGTGCGGCTACACCGCAGTCGACCAGGCGGCTGCCGAGCGTTGCTGCCAGCCGGCGATCTGCGCCTGTGGCGCCGAGTGCGAGAAAGGTTGGACCGCCTGCAAAGCGTGCCGCGACTCCAACTATGCCGGCGCGCGCAAGAAGGCCTTCGAGCAGGCGACCAAGATCCAGGCGGCCGACTACAAGGACTGGCTGTTTTGCGAGTGCTGCGAGCGCTTCTACGAGTCGGTCGACGACCTCATCGACTATCACTGCGATCGCAACGAGTGCCCGACGTGGGCCTGGGCGTGTACGAGTCGCAGGCTCTCGCTAGATGCCTACGAGATCATCCTCTCCGAGATTGAGCGTCAGGAGTGCTTCGACGATGCCGGCGACTACATCCCCGACCTCGCCGCGCTGCAGGCCGAACTCGACGCAGTGGGGACGGAGATCCCTCCGATCTGGGAGCCCGACTACTCGCACGTCGTGACGTTCGAGGCCGAGGCGGCGTCGGCGGCCGCCGAGCTCGCGGCCGGGCAGATCCCAGAGGTGCTGTGATGCCTGACCGCCGCTGCACCTGGCAGGACAAGGCCGGCGCCCTCTGCGACGACTCCTATCGGTGCGAGCCGGGGTCGGCGACATGCGGCTATCTAGGTGGGCCGTGCGAGGCGGAATCCATTGAGCGAGGCGAGAAATGACCGCCCTCTGCCGCTGCGGCTGGACCGGCGACGGGCCGCACCTCTGCCACCGCTGCGGACGGCGGCCCGGTACGCGGCGCTTCATCTGCCGGCCGGTCGCGCTGTCCGGCGCGCAGTTGAAGTTCGGCGCGCACGAAACTTTCGGTTGCGATGAGTGTGTGAAGGAGTTTGCGGAATTGCTAGAGAAGGAGCGGAAGCCATGACCGCAAGACAGGCACCACGCGAGCACATCAACTGCGCGTTCCGCGCAATCAACAAGTCCGTGCAGGATCTAGAAGATGCGGAATGCGATCTGCGAACCGACGCCAGCAAGGCAATCTGCAAACTCGAGCGCGCCGACCGTCGCATCAGGCAGGCCGCATCAGATGTTCGCGCGGCGCTTCGTGTGCTGCGACAGGAGGCAAAACCATGACCACCAACCCAGCCGCCAACCTGGCCGCTGCAGCCGCGCGCCTGCTCGGACAACCGGACGCGCACGGCGAGCGGAGAATCGACCCGTTCGTGATTGGCGACAGGCTGACTGAGCTAGCGATGGCGCTGGATGAGTATGAGCGGGCAGGCGCCGATGCAGCGATTTCGCTGACCGCCGCGGCGATCGAGCTTGCAGACAGGGTGCTCGAATTCGAGTCGCTGACGATCGAAAACCAGATGGAGTTCTGCGAGCGACAGGGGGCATACCACGATGCACTGGAGCGGTACAGGAAGGAGGCGGCGAAGCGATGACCGAGAAATATCAATGCGTCACCCTGACGCTAAGCGACGGCCGGAGCATCTCGTTCATGGGACCGGCCGCGTTCACCGAAGCCGATCTTCTGCGCGGCGTGAAGGTGCAAGAAATCACGTTCTCCGATCCTCGCCATCTGCCAGACGGAATGTATTTCGGAACGGTCGAGGACATGGAGCCCACCCCATGACGCCCCGTTCCCTCCCCCTGACCCCAGACGCCGCGTGGCCACTCCTGCTGCAGTCGGTCCGCTACTCCGTCGGCCGACGCTCGACCGCACCGAGCACGACGGCGGATCTGGTCCGGCGCTACTGGCGGTTGCTGACTCGCGAGCAGGTCGCGCAGATCGTGCGCGAGATCCGCGAGGAGCGCTATCTCGGGGACGAGTGCGACGTGCGGACCTGGACGGAACTCTGTGAGTGGCTGGAGCGGCAGGCGCGGTAGGTGGCGGCGGAGGTGGTGGCGATGGTACTGGCCCTCGCTGTACCAGCAGCTCGAGTCGTGGATGCCGGATGCGTCCCGGCTAACGTAAGCGCGCCTAGCCGAAGACCGTGGCGGCTGTCAAGCCGTCCGGGCCTAACTGCAAGAACTAGAAATCGCCCACCCCTTGTCGATTTTCTCTTGCATTCTGTCTACGGGACGCGCATAGTAGTCACATCAAGGCGCACGGAGCGCCGACGGCCCCGGGGACGGGGCGCATAAGGGAGACACGAGATGACGACCAAGACCGCGAAGACCATCACCGCAACCGCCGAGGGCTACACCATCACCCTGACCGACGACCGCATCAGCATCAGCCGCGAGAGCGGTGAGTGGGCCGGCGATGGGAGGTGGCAGGACGGGCGCATCGTGGACTGCCCGGCTCGGCTGGGCGACACCGACGAGGAGTCGGAGCTCACCTACTGGGCGCTCGAGGATGCGCTCGAGGATGCGCTCGAGACCGACGGCCAGCCGACCTACCACGGCACCCGGCTGGCCGCGCTGCCGGACGGCTGCTACGACCTCTTCGGACACAACTCGGGCGGCTGCGACGCCGCCGGCTGCGCGGGCTACGAGCTGCGGCTCGGGACGATCGCCGAGGAGGATATCTACTCCGACGAGCACGGGGCGGAGATGGTCGAGCTGGCGGACGGCGAGACCGCCTCGGTCCCGGCGCGGCCGGCGCCCGCAGAGTAGTCGAGCACGGGCCTCCACCCGGAGGCCCCTCGCTCTGGCCGATACGGTCGGCCGGCCAGAGCGGGACCACCTAGCCGACCACGCCCGAGGGATCGGGCACAGGGAGACAAAATGAACGCCAAGACCGCGAAGACCATCACCGCCGCCGCTGCGCGGCGACTCGCGCAAGAGCAGATCGAACGCGCCGCTGCGTGGGAGGATGCCGCGGCCGCGGCCGGCGACCCAGCGACGCTGTTGATCGCCGGAATCGCCCGCGGCGCTCCCAGCGCGAGCATCCTCGGGCGGACGCCTGAGGAGATTGAGGCTGCGTGGCCGCTCCTCCGCTCCTCCGGCTCGAGCGGCGAGGAAATCGTCAAGCTGCTCCAGCACCCAAGATTGGCGATGGAGCTAGTCGATTCGTGGGGAGAGCCCCACGACGACGAGTAGCGCACCCAGCCCCGCTCGTCTCCTGGCGGGCAGGGCATCCAGCGGCCCGCCCCGAGCCGCGCGCGATATCGGGGCGTCACCTGAGCCGGCGAGCCATCGCCGTCTGAGGTGTCAGACCAGACGCAGGGATGCGTCTATTGAGCGCGCAATCCCGCGCGCATGAAGGAGACAAGCATGAGAACGATGGCGATCATCACCAGCAGCGGCATCATCTACCGCGACCACAGCGCTCGCGACGGCATGGCGCTCTTGATGGAGTGCCCGCCGGCGCGGGCGCACCGGTCGTTCCCCTCGCGCAAGCAGGCGCGCGAGTGGGCCGAAGAGTGGGTGCAGAAGTGGGGCCACATGACCCGCACCGAGCGCGAGCGGGCGCAGTATGCCGAGGCCGAGGCCGCCCGCGAGGCCCGCGCGGCCGAGCACCTGCGGCTTGCTCCCGAGCGCGAGGCGAAGGCGAAGGCACACGAGGACGAGCGGCGGGCGGACACCGCCCGCTTCCTGCTCGACGGCGTGCGCGAGGAGGAGGAGCGCGCGAGCCACGCGTATCACCTGTGCCCGGACTGTGGCACCGACAAGTGCTCGCGGATCGTGGAGCAGCGCGCGCGGCAGGAGCGCATCGCAGATCTCGAGCGCGCGATCGCCGAGCGGTCGCCGCGCACCGCCGCCGAGACCGCGCACATCCGCGCGGCGGTGGCATGAGAGGCCGGCCAAAGAAGCCGCCCGCCCCGTGTTCGATCACGGGGTGTGACAAGCCAGCCATCGTCCACCGCCCGCGCGACCTATGTCGCCGCCACTACGGGCAGCACAGCCGAGGCATCCCGTACTCGATGCCATCACCCAGGCTCGCCCTCGTCCACGTTCGCGCCCCGCCCGAGGTAGCCGACCGGGCGCGCGGGCATGCGGTGCTGCTGCGCGAGATCATGACTCTCGCGTCGGTGGACTGGACGGGGGCGCGGGATGTGTTGCGGAAGTGGAGGGATGGGCGATGACCGAGAGACTGACCGACGCCGAAATCGCCGCCGCGCTCGACCTGTGTGCGCGGGCGACATCCGGCCCGACACAGATCGACTGGCACAACCTGCGGCTGTTGCGCGGTGGCTCTGTCGTCGCGTCGCTGCATCCGATGCGCGACGCTAGGGCCTGCGACGGCGGCCGAGACGAGGCGGTAGACGCTGAGTTGGAGGCGCTTGCCATGGCCCGCGACATCCTGCCGCGAGCCCTGGGAGAGATCCGCCGCACGCGCGCCATGGCTTCCGAGCGGCACGAGGAGGCGGTGAGGGTTGCGATGGGAGGATGTGATGCGACCGAGTGATGAGCGGTTGGAAATCATGCTGTGGGCCGAGCGGCACGCCAGGCCCCTTGGCGGCGACCCGGAGCTAGTCTCAGTTTTCCGCGAACTCCAGCTCGCCCGCCGCGTGGTCGAGCAGGCGCGGCGCGAGTACCTACAGAGCGACGAGTTGCGCGGCAGGATCGCCGCCTACGACAAGGCCGACCATGCCTAATCATCGCCCCTGCGGATGCGTCGAGCAGCACGCCGGCCGCGACTGTCCGGCGTGCCGAGGGACCGGATTGATTCCGCCGGTATCGCGTGAGGAGTGGGAGGCGGCGCTTGCTGTGGTCGAGGCGGCGCGGTTGGCCCTGCCGCTGCTACAGGCTCCGACCGTAGCCGACTCGGGCGAGTTTCTTTACGAGGCGCAGCGCATGGCTAGCGCACTCCGGGGATATGACGAGGCCGACCGATGACCCCGCACCCCTGGCGAGTAGAGCGCGGCTTCTCCTGCTGCCGCATCCTCGCGGACGACGACTCGGTTGTTGCCGAAGGCCTTACGCTGGACGACGCCAGCGCCATCGTCGCCACCATGCGCGCGGTCGAGATTGCGCGGCGAGCTAGCGGGCAGAGACGGCAGTGCGCGCGGTGTGGGGATCTGGCGTTGCGGGGGTTGCTGGAGATCTGCGGCGTGCTATAAGACCCGTGCTTGGTTCGCTGTCGACGTTGACTGCGGATTATTGAGAGCCGCTTGTGATTTCGCACATCGCAGGCGGCTTTCGCTTTTGGTGAGTCATCCAGCGTACACCCGCCCGCCCCATACGCAAGAGCCGCGCTCGATATCGACCACCTCGAGCGCCGTCCGGTATCCGGCGCGAACCGTCGCCACCCCGAACCCGTGCGACCATCCGGCAACCTCGCCGCGTAGCCAGCCGGTCGATAGTGTCCGCAGGCACGGCAGCGCGATTGCCTCCGCGTGCCCGTCAGCCATCGGCCTCCGGAACATCTGCCGCTTGTGCGTGTGGGCAATTGCCACGGTTCGACCGGGCGAGCCGTAGACGTTAACGCCCTTCGCGGCGACGTAGATCGGCCCCGACCCGCGCAACATCTGATGCCCGTGGATTATATCAAGAGTCGAAATCCTTAGCGGCTGCCGGTCCTCCGGTATCCACTCGATGCCGAGCGCGTCGAGCCCCAGATCGATCGCCACTGAATGCACGCCGTAGAGCGAAGGCGCTACCGAGCAGAGCATTCGAGTCAGCCGGGTTTCGTGGTTTCCTTCGAGCGCAATCAGGCGCGCGTTCAACGCAATCGACCGCAACCGCTTGAGCCACGCGCGCACGGCCTCGAGATCGGCGCGGTAGGTCGGCGCCTCCGGCGAGGTGCCGTGCTGGCTGCATGACTCCCACTCGCCGATGTCGCCAGCTAGCACGATGGTCGTCGGCTGATTGGCGACAATCCACGCTTCCGCACACGCGACCGCGGCCGAGTCCTGTTGCGGAATGTGGAGATCAGCGAGGATTGCGACCAGCCCATCGCGAGCCGGAACCGATGGCGCAACCGACCCGACCGGCGCGGGCTGGACCTCGGGCATCGGCGCAGGCGCGTCGTTCTGTGCGCCCTCGTCGGCCCACCGAATCAGCGCCTTGTCGAGCGCGTCGCGAGATACGCGGCAGCCCCACGCCTGCGAGAGCGCGGCGGCAGCGCGGCGTTTGTCGCCACCGGATGCCGCCACTGCGGCGCGGGCTTCGCTTAGGCGCGGGAGCCAGTTCACTTACATCGCCGCCGTGGTCCGGCCGATGCGATTCGAGCCGGCGCGCTTGGCGTCGTAGATCGCCTTCTCGACCTTGCCGCCGATCACCTTGTCTGCCTCGCCTTCGGTCGCGAGCCCGAGCACGGCCATGAGCTCCGAGAGACCCTTCGGCCCGAGGTAACTCTTCGCGTGGTCGATCGCGATCTGGCGAAGGCGGGCCTTCTCCTCGTCGGTCAGTTTGCCGTCGGCCATCGCTTCCTTGAGCGCCTCGGCCTCGGTCTGATAGACCTCGCCAACCGAATCAGTGACGGCAGCAGTCAGGCGCGCGAGGATGCCCTTGACGGTTTCGTTTTTCGCCTTGGCATTGATCAACTCGACGAGTTTTGCCGACAGCACGCCGAGCAACGCGACGATTACAGGCGAGAGGGCGGCGATGATTGCGGGGAGTATGGATGCTAGGACTTCGGCCATTGTGCTTCTCCTCATTGTTCGACCGGCAATAATGCCGGCCGGTGAACAGCGTTGCGCCGGCGCCAGTGCCGGCGGGGGAACAGCGTCAGCCCTGCGGCATCTCCGCCGGCAGGTGCGCGCGGACCTCGGCGAGCGCGGCGAGGAACCCGGTCAGGTACTCCGCGGTCGGCAACGTGTAGTAGCCGCCGACGGGCGGGCTCTCGTGCGCCCGGTCCGGCCCGAGCGCCCGAACGAACGCTTCAGCGTCGCCGGCCCAGAGCGCCTCGCGGGCCGGCCGGTAGCGCCGCGCCCCGAGCAGGGTCAGGTA
>ENA-UOOH01001075-UOOH01001075.1-fermentation-metagenome-genome-assembly--contig:-NODE-1075-length-28058-cov-4.309717_pt1 | contig 28058 bp, 24 predicted proteins | sample MGYA00245778_ERZ724025 | MGnify/ENA primary metagenome ERZ724025 (study PRJEB28704, sample SAMN03018313) | fermentation metagenome | biome: anthropogenic terrestrial biome; feature: soil; material... | reverse complement strand
GATTAACGCTTGATGACCACTTGATTAACACTGTCTACAGAGCTGACAGTGCGAGGCCCGGCGGCGCGGCGTGCCGACGCAGGTGGTGCTTCCGGCCCGCGCGCTCGAGCACCTGAAGCGCGACGGCGCCGCGGACCTCGACTCGGTTCCGCAGCTCGGCTCGAAGCGCGCGAGGCTGTACGGCGAGCGGCTGCGCGCGCTCTGCGCCGGGCGCTAGAGCGAGAGGCCTTGAAGCATGGGGAGGCAGGCTCTCTCGGGTCACCCTGAGCGTCGGGCCGGGCTTCTGGCGGCTAGAGTTCCAGGACCAACGACGCGGAGCCTCAGATCGATCAGGCGTTCAACGGGCGATCAAGCGACCTACCAGAAGAGAGCACCACCGATCGCCCCTCCCAGACCCGCGCAACCAAGCCCGCGGCAGGCTCGGTGGTCGTGGCGGGCCGTTTGGAAGGGGAGAGGGCGGGCCAGCGGTGTGCGAACCGGCATCGGACCTCCTGATTTGCCGCAGGAGCTCCCTCGAAAAACGCGCGCGGTGCCGGCGGCGAGGATGGACGGCGCAGCTCCAGCTCCGCCAAAGGGCCGGCGGTCCCTGCTCACGACCGCTCGTCGCAGGCGAGACGCCGCGAGGGACCGGCGATCCGTTCCTCTCGTTCAGGCTCGGGCTCTTGCCCTGCCAAGACAGTCGCTTGAGGCGCAGCGCTCGCTCGAGCCAAGTGCGGGCCGTTGCTCGCCCCCAGGCCGAGCCCGGCGAAACCCGCGAGAGACGAAGCTGGCCGTGCGATCGGAAGTGGCGCTCAGGCGCCGAGGGGACGCAGCTACGGTCGTTCGCCCCGCTGTTCCCCGATCGGCAGCGAGACGCGAAAGGTCGAGCCGACTCCGACCGTGCTCTCCAGCTCGACGCGCCCGCCATGCGCCGCCACGATCCGGCGCGCGACGTACAGCCCCAGACCCACGCCGGGAAAGCTCTCGCGGGCAGGTCCGGTGCGCTGGAATGGCTGGAAGAGCCGCCGTTGGTCCTCGGGGGAGATGCCGATTCCCTGGTCGGCGACCGCGATGAGCGCCTCCTTTCCCGCCCTGGAGAGCGCGACGCTCACCCGACTGCCTCGAGGCGTTGCTCAGCAGGTTGTTGAGCACCTGCTCGATCCGAAAGGGATCGCAGCGCGCCTGGACCGGTTCGTCGGGGACTGAGAGCTCGAGTCGGTAGTCGGGCGCGGCCTGCTGGAACAGCTCGACCGACGAGCGCACGAGCTCTCTCAGATCTCGATCTGCTCGAGCTGCAGCTCGAGCTGGCCGGACTCGACGCGCGCAGCGTCGAGGAAGTCGCCGACCATGCGATCGAGCCGATCCACCTGTCGGCTGACCAGGCTCATCATGCTTTGGGCTCGCTCGGGAGGCGGCGTCGGACGCTCGGGGGCCCACAGCGAGGTCGCGGTGCGCAGCGCCGAGAGGGGATTACGCAGATCGTGCGCGACCCCGGCGAGAAAGGCGAGCTGCTGCTCGCGCTGATGCCCCAGGGTGTCGGCGAGCTCGTTGAAGCTCGTGGCGACTTCATGGATTTCGCGAGGCCCCGCTTTCGGCGCGCGCTTGCGGATGGCCCGAGCCATAGCGGCGGATGGAGCCCTGACCGCGGCCAACGGTTCCAAAATGAAGATCTCGACGACGACTCCGATGGCGAGGGCGAGCAGGACGAGCAGGATGGCGATGGCGACCCCAACGCTGCTCGCAAAGCTGTCGAGCCGCTTGGAGTGGTCCTCTGCGGTTCGCGCCTGGGTTGCGTTGAGCCGGGGTGTAGCTCCCCAGTGCGAGTAGGGCGGTCTCCAGCCGGGCCTCGGTGCTCTGCTCGAGAAAGGCAACGATTCCCACCCGCACGTCTTCGAGAAGCTGCGCCTCCTGCTCGTTGGCCACGTACTTGTCGGCGCCCGAGAGCATCTCGAGGAGCTCCGACCTCAAATCGCGCCGAACGGCCAGATCCTGGTCGCGGTCGTAGAGCAGCAGGTTGATCTGCAGGTGCTCGGCAACGCGGATGCTCTCGATGGCGAGGCCAAGCTCGACGGCTGCTCCGTGCAGCGAGGTGGTCACGACGATCAGCAGCACCGAGCTGAGCAGCGCGATGCCGACCAGCATGGCAATCGCAGAAGTCAGGATCCCCCGAAGGCTCATGACCGAGCACTGCTCCCCAAAGTCAAGCTTACTGTTCTGCCCATCGTCGCGGCCACCGAGGGCGCCAACCTGTCTATCAACAAGGCCGATCGCGCGAAGGCCCCATTCCTCGCTTGATACCGGCGCCCAATCTGCGCACTTATCGACGCCATCATTCTGGCGGCCAACGGGCCGAGGTGGAGCACCGAATGAATGCGACGGCCAAGTCCGGGGGCGCCCTGACCCGCCTGCTCATCTCCGAGCGGGTGGTCGTGCCCGCCATCATCCTCAACGCGATGGCCCTCATCGTCCTGGCCAGCGTCGAGGAGGGCTCCCCAGTCGCGCGCGCTGCGATGGCGGTCGACTACGCCTGTGTCCTCTTCTTCGTCCTCGAGGCGGCCCTGAAGGTTTCGGTCCGCTCCTGGGCAGGCTACTGGGCGAGCGGCTGGAATCGGTTCGACCTGACCATCATCGTCCTGAGCGCGCCGGCGCTGCTCACGCCGGTGGTCGACCTCCACGAGCTGAGCGTCCTGCTCGTCCTGAGGCTGGGGCGGCTGTTCCGGCTCTTTCGCCTGCTGCGGTTCATCCCCAACCGCGATCACTTGGTCGCCGGCGTTTGCCGCTCGCTCAAGGCCTCGGTGGGCATCGTGCTCGGGCTGATGCTCCTCAACCTGATTCTCGCGCTCGGAGCGACCTTCCTCTTCGGCCGCTTTGCCCCCGAGCACTTCGGCAACCCCGCGCTCTCGCTCTATTCGCTCTTTCGCGTCTTCACGCTCGAGGGCTGGTACGAGTTTCCCGACTTGCTCGCCGCGCGCGCGGCCCACCCGCTGTGGGCAGTGCTGGCGAGGCTCTACTTCCTCGGCTCGGTGCTCGCCGGCGGCGTCGTCGGGCTGTCGCTGGCCAACGCGGTCTTCGTCGACGAGATGATGATGGACAACAACAGCGACCTCGAGAAGAAGGTCGACGCGCTCCAGGAGGAGATCCGCTCGCTCAAAACGCTGCTAATCGCCGAGAGCGCGCGCGCCGCAACTCCGCCCGCGCGGGGCGACCTCGACGAGCGTCGCGCGAGGGTCGGCGGCAAAGCGGCGGCCGAGTAAGCGCCACCGCGCGCACCAGGGCGTCGTCGGCGCGGCCGCCCGGCGCTCTTCTGCCTGGCCGCAGCCAGGGGCGACACGCGGGGTCTTGGTCAGCGAGCCGGCGGCGCGGCGGCCTCGGCGGCCCCGGGCGCGAGCGGCAACATGACCTGGAATCTCGAGCCCTTGCCCACCTCGCTCTCGACCCAGACCCGCCCGCCATGGGCCTCCACGAGCATGCGCGTCGTGTACAGGCCGAGCCCGACGCCCTCGGCTTTCGCCGTCGCTTTGCCGCGGAAGTAGCGGTCGAAGACGTGCGGGAGATCCTCGGGCGCGATTCCCGGGCCGCGATCGCTCACGCTGAGGCGCACGAAGCCAGGCTCGAGCGCGGCCTCGAGCTCTACCGGGCTGCCCTCGGGCGAGTACTTGAGCGCGTTCGACAGCAGGTTGACGAGGATGCGCTCGAGCCGCTCCGGGTCGGCGTTGACCGCGGGCAGCTCGGGCACCTTGACCCGTACCCGGGAGACCTCCAGCGTTGGTGCCGAGCGGCCGAGCAGGTCGGTGGTGAAGGCGCGCAGGTCGAGCGGCCGCAGGTCGAGTCGAAGCTGGCCGCCCTCTTGGCGAGCCGCGTCGACCAGGTCCTGGATGAGCGTGTTCATCTGGCTGGAGGCGCGCAGCACGGTGTCGACCCGCGCGCTCAGCGCGCGGTCGGCGCCCCGGCGCTTGAGCTCGCGCGCGAGCAGCCTCGCGTGGCCCTGGATCAACGAGAGCGGATTGCGCAGGTCGTGCGAGATGGTGTGGATGTAGGCCTTGCGGGCCTCCTGCAGCTCGTGCAGGGGCGTCAGGTCGAAGATGCTGGTGACCGCGCCCAGGACCCGCCCGTCCTGCGTGGTGATGGGCGCGCCGCTCGAGCTGAGCCACAGGGTGCGCCCGTCGTGCCGGTGCACGACCATCGCCACGTTGCGCACCGTCTCGCCGCGCAGCGCCCGCTCCGGCGGTGACTCGCCTCGCGCAAAGGGCTTGCCCTCGGCCGTCGTGGGCGAAAGCCTCGCCAGTCGCTCCTGCACCGGGCGCTCCCAGTCCGGCTCTTGATAGAGCAGCAGCTCCTGAGCCGCCGGGTTCATGCGCACCACGCGCCCGTCGCGCGAGTAGACGACCACGCCGGTGGCGATGGAGCTGAAGACCGCGTCCATCTCGGCCGCGCGGTTGGAGACCTCGACGAGCAGGCGTTCGCGCTCCTCGAAGCTGTGTGCGTTCCCGAGGGCAAGCGAGATGGCCGCGCCTATCCTGCCCGCGAAGTCGCGCTGGGAGTCGGTGAAGTGGCGCGCCCGCGTTCGGTAGATGAAGTGGATGGCGCCGTGGACCTTGCCGCGGGTCACCAGCGGGACGATGAGCGTCGAGCGGATTTTGTAGGCGGACATCGTCTCCAGGCTCGCGCGCGGGTCGTGCAGCGCGTCCTCGAGGGCCAGCGGGCGGCGCTCGCGGGCAGCGCGCGTCGTCGCGCGCATCTGGGCCTCGGTCAGGTGGACCCCGAGGATCTCGGGCGGATAGCCATGAGCCTCGCGCACGCTCCAGCCGCCCGCCTCGCGCACCAGCAGCGCGCCGGCCTCGGCGCCCAGGGCCTTGGTCGCCTCGACGACGACCCGGCGCATGATCTCGCGGGTGTCGAGCGTCGAGGTGATCTCGACGCTGATGCGGTTGAGCGCCTCGCTCTGGTCACGCGCCTCGCGCAGCCTCTGATCGGCGCGCTTGCGGTCGGTGATCTCGAGGGCGATGACTCCGACGCTGTGCACCCGACCGTCGGGCGGGGCGATGGGGAAGTGGGAGGCGAGCCAGGTGCGCACGACCCCGGGCTCACCCGGCAGCTCGGCCGACACCTCGACGTTGAGCTCCGGGGTGCCGCGCAGTACCCGCAGCAACTGCGGCTCTTCGAGGTGGGCGAACCGGAAGGCGAGCTCGCGCACGGGCCGCCCGATGAGCTGATCGGCCGGTAGACCGAGGAGCACGGCGGCCTCGGCGTTGACCCGCACCAGCTGCAGCGTTCGGCTGACGATCGCCAGCGCCGCCGGTATCTCGTTGAAAAAGGAGTCGAGCCTGGCCTCGCTGATGCGCAGGGCCTCCTCGGCGCGGCGCCGCTCGGTCACGTCGCGCAGCGCGGCGACCGCGCCGACGATCTCCCCGCGCGGGCCGCGCAGCGCGACGGCCGAGGCGAGCACCGTCGCCCGGGTCGAGTCGGCGCGCCCGATCTCCATGGGCAACTCGAAGACCGTCTCACCGTCGTGCAGCGCGCGCGCGACCGGCCAGTCGCGCTTCGCGAAAGGCGCTCCGGTTTCCGGGTTCCAGGCTTTGAGGCGCAGGTACTCGTCGAGGCGCGCCGCGGTGAAGTCGCGCCCGAACATCTGCGCGGCCGCCGGGTTGGCCATGGCGATTCGCTCGTCCGGGCTGACGAGGAGAACCCCGACCGGCAGCGCGTCGAGCACGGTGTGCAGGCGGGCGCGCTCGGCCTCGAGCCGAAGCCGGGCGTTGACCCGCTCGGTAAGGTCGAGGCCGACGACCGCGAAGCGCTCTGCACCGAGGGAGAAGGCCGAGGCGAGGCAGTGGCGGCCCAGGCCGGGCAAGCGAATCTCGACGCGCGCCGGCTTGCCCGTCGCGACCACCTGCGCGAACGCCTCGAGCACCTCCGGGAAGACCGGGGTGCCCAGGAGCGCCTCGCTGCCGAGCCTGCCGGCCGCCTCTCCGGGGGCAACTTTGAAGAAGCGCTCGTAGGCAGGATTGGCCTCGCGCACCCGCCAGTCGACCGCGCGACCGTCTTCGATGAGCAGGTCGTTGATGCAGAAGATCTCGCTGATGTTCTCGAAGATGGAGCGGTACTTCTCCTCGCTGTCGCGCAGCGCCGCCTCGGCGCGTCGGCGCTCGGTGACGTCGTGGATGATGGAGTAGAGCAGCGTCCTGCCATCGACGCTCACCGGCCCGGAGTAGACCTCGACTTCGCGCACCGTGCCGTCAGCCAGGCGGTGGCGAAAGCCGAAGTAGCGGCGCTTCTCGAGGCGGGCCTGCGCCATCTCGGCGGCTATCTGCTCGCGCGGCAGGGTGTTGAGGTCGCCGATGCTCATCTGAACGAGCGCCTGGTGCGGGTAGCCGTAGTAGTCGCTGGCGGCGCGGTTTGCGTCGATGATTCGACCGGTGTTCGGGTCGATGAGCAGCATGGTCGCGCTCGTGGCCTCGAAGAGCCCGGAGAACGCCGTCGCGGGTCGCGAGCGCGCCGCGCCTGGCTCGGCGAGGGCGGAGGCGACCGCGGTGCCGAGCCGTTCGAGGTTGGCCTTGCTCACGAAGTCGTAGGCGCCCGCGCGCACCATCGCGGCTGCGCGCTCCTCGCCGCGACGGCCAGAGAGGACGATGGCCGGGGGAGCGGGCGACCTGTCGCAAAGCAGCGCGAGGAGAGCGGGCGCGGGCAGGGCAGGAAAGTCATCGTCGACGAGGACAAGGTCGATGGCCTCTGCGTCGAGCCGCGCGCGCGCCTGGTCGAGCGTGCCGGCACGCCGCACCTCGGGCGAGTAGCCGTTCGCTCTCAGCCTGGCAGACCAGTCGTCCGCGTCGTCGGTTGCCGCGGCGATGAGGACGCGGAGCCCTGTCTGCACCTCGACCCCTCACGGTCCGGCCCCTTCGGCCGCTTGCTGCTCGAGCTGATCGGCTGGGGACCGCTCCTTCCGGAATCTAGGGATGCGGGCCGGGCTTCGGCGGACACTGAAGAGGCGTCGAGAAAACCCTCTTCGGCCCCGGCCGGTTCCGCTCACCCCTCGGCTCGTTCGAGGTGACCAGAGGGGGCGGGCCGAGCTCGAGGGGATTTCCCGACGCGTCTTGAGGAGCAGGCGCAAGCCCAGCGAGCGAGCAGGCGTGCGCGGTCACTTTGAGGCTAGGACCAGCGCGCCTCGAAGCGGGCGCTCGCCGTGGTGATCGCCGCGGTGGTCACCGCAGGCGCCTTGACGTTGGACTGCTCGAGCGCGACCAGCAGGCCCACCTCGATAGCCTCGAGCACCGCGCGATCGTAGGCCCGCTCTGGGAAGGTGAGCTCGGCGACGCCAAAGCCCTTGCCTGAATCGACCACCTTGAGCGTGGTGCCGCGGTGCATGGTGCCCCAGGTCGAGCTGCAGAGCGTCAGCAGCACTCCCGGCGAGGTGAGCGACAGGAGCACCCGGTAGACTGGACTCTTGAAGAGACGCCAGTTGGCCTCGTGGATCCAGGCGCGGTAGCGCGCATCGTTCATCCGGCGGTAATCGGCGAGCGCGAGCAGGGCGCCGAAATAGACCGCGTCGGCGATCCACGCGCTGTTGGTCGGAGGCGTGGTGATCAGGCTGCGGACCTCGGCCGGCAGCGCGTCGTCGGAGAGGTCGGCGAGCGGCTCGCAGTCGATAATCGCCCGCACGAGCGCGCCCTTTGCTTGGCAGCCGGGGTAGGAGGCGAGGCCTTCGGGAAGGAAGCGAAGATAGGCGGCGAGGCGAGGGAAGCGGGCGGGATCGACTTTGTCCATGTTTCGCTCGAGAGGCCCTCCCGCGGCGGCGACTATAGCTGCAGCGGCCGACCGCCGGGGCCTTCGCGCTTCTTCGTCCCCGCGTCCCGAAGCCTGCCGCGCCGGCGGCAGGCGCCCTCGCATTCGCACCTTGAGGCGGCCGCCGGGACCGCCGCGAAGGCTGCGGCCCCCCTCATCGAGGAGGCTTGCCTCGCGTGCGCACAGCCGCGCGCGGGTCGTTGCGGCCTACCGCGGGTCGACGACGCGGCCGAGGAAGACGAGCGCGCCGGTCTGCAGGTCGCGAATCGCGAAGACGAACGGCCGGTCGAGCCTCATCGACACGGGCGTGGTCGGCATGCCGCGCCCGTCGACGATCACCGCGGTCGCCGCCGCCGCCTCGGTGCCCGCCTCGTCGACGCCGATGAACGCCTTGTGGATCACATCGCTGATGTAGAGCCCCTCGCGCCCGCCGTTGATCCCAGAGAGATCGGCCTGGGAGGCGTCAAAAGGAGCCGCCATGCCCAGGGCGGCCAGCGCCTCAGCGAGGCTGCTGTCCCACTCGAACCTGAAGCGCGGCATCGACAGCTCGACGTCGCGCTCGGCGAGCGCGGCGAAGACCGCCGAGAGCCCGGCACCATCGAGCGAGTCCTCGAAAGCGGTGAAGTCGCCGATCGGGACGATGGCGACCAGGGCGAGCTCGCCGCCGTCGTAGGGAAGCTCGACCGCCTTGTAGCCGGCGCCCTCGGCGAAGCGCAGGGGCTCGCTCGCGTTCATCGTCGGGACCGAGATCCGGGTGCCGTCGAGCAGGGTAAAGGGCGCATCGGCCGTGTTGGCAGGGTCGAAGGGCTCGGCCCAGGCCGCGTTGAAATAGACGGCGTTGGTGAGCACGAGCCGGGTCAGCGGGGTGATCGAGCCGTCGGGAAGCAGGTCGAGGATTCGGTCCTCGGTCTGGAAGGCGACCCAGTCGTTGATGGTCAGGCGCGAAGCCTCAGGCTCGCCGGCGAAGTCGAGGAGGTTGAGGCCGGCGCCGTAGTTGACGGCGAGCGTGTCGAGGTAGGGCTGCTCGAACTGGTAGGTGCTCTGGCCCCAGGCCGCGTTGACCACGCGCAGCCGGAAGGGCTCGCCGTCCCGGCCCGAGGCGCCGTGACCGCGGCTGTTGAGAGCCTGATCGAGCGCGTTCATGGCCGCGTGGAGCCGGTCCTGAGGCAGCGTGAAGCGAAGCGCCGAGGCGATCTGGGACTCGCTCTCGCCGCGGGCCCCGGCCCAGACCATCGCCAGTGCCACCGAGACGCTGTGCGGCGAGGTGAGCAGGTTCTTGCCCGGCTCCCTGAGCGACTTGTAGAGCTCGAGCGCGAAGGCCTGGTTGCCGCTGGTGAGCGCCGCAGCGTCCGCGGAGGGCACCGACGGCGCGATCGCGCGCGGTAGCTCGGACTTCGCGACCGCGAATTCGGGAGGGGTACGTTCCTTTTCGGCCGCCGGATCGCAAGCGGCGAGCAGGGTGGCGGCGGCGAACGCGGCGGCGCGAACCAGGTGTCTCGGGGTCATGGGATGCTCCTGGAAACGGGGATGAGAGAGGCACGGCCCGTTCGTGCGATGGGCATGCCGGCAGGCGATCATCTCGTGATTATCAGGGCTTGCGCGAGGCCGTCGCGCGCGGCGGAGTGGCTTGAGTGTCGCGAGGCCGTCAGATTCTGGAGCGCGAATCTCCGCGGACGGCGGCAAAGCCCTGCCCTGCTCGGGGTGTGCGCCTGGGGCGTAGCGTCGGGCCCTCATTCCCATCCAAGACCTTGCCGAGCGCTGCCGAGAGCTTGTCCGACGGCGCGGAGGCCTTGTCGGAGCGAATCCAGCCCTTGTCGGACGGAAAAACCACCTTGTCGCGCGGAGTTGGCCGCCATGTCCGACGGCTTGAGGAGGGTGCCGGAGCGCGTCGAATACATGCCTGTCCAAAAATGTACCTGCTCTCGCGGAGTTAGCGCCTTGTCCGACCGTCGGACAAGCTCCCCGCGCCGCCGGACAAGCCGTCGACTACGCCGGACAAGCCGTCGACCACGTCGGACAAGCCCCGCGCGCCGTCGGACAAGCGGTCGACCACGTCGGGCAAGCCGTCGACAGGACTGGGCCAGTCCTCGAGAAGCCTGGAGAAGCCCCGGCCGTTCGTCAGGGCCTCCAAGTCGCCCGACAAGCCGCTGCAACAGTCGGTCAGCTTTCGGCCGGTGCGCGCCGGAGAGCGTTCGCCGCCACCAGACAAATCGCTGGCACCTGCGACGAGCGATGGCTTGCAACCAGCGCTTCCCTTGCCTCGCCTGGGTAGTCGTGCCGCGTGGCGCGCCGTCGACCAGCGAGAGCCTTTCCATCATCCATAGAAGAGAGCGCCTGGAGCGGCTCCCCACGGAATCGGCTCGAGCCGGGGTCTGTTCTTCGGCAGCGCCCACGCGGCTCATAGTCCGCCTGGGCAGATGAACGACAGCAGGGCGAGGCGCCGAGACGGGTGCCTTCGTCCCTATGCTCCGCGGCAACTGAGGAGGCACTTGCATGGCCGACAGACTCGTCTTCCCGGAAGGTTTCCTCTGGGGCAGCTCGGTGGCGGCGCACCAGGTCGAAGGTGGCAACCGCAACAACGACTGGTGGCAATGGGAACAGACGCCCGGGCACATCCGCCACGGGCACACCTCCGAGCGCGCCGCCGACTGGTGGAACCGTGCCGAGTCCGACTTCGCCCTGGCCGCGAAGATGGGCCACAACAGCCTGCGCCTCTCGCTCGAGTGGAGCCGTATCGAGCCGGAAGAGGGCCGCTTCGACGACGAGGCGATAGCGCGCTATCGCCGGATGCTCGAGGAGCTGCGCGCCCAGGGCATCGAGCCGATGGTCTGCCTCTTTCACTTCACGCTGCCGCAATGGGTCGCGCGCCGCGGCGGTTTCGAGAAGGGTTGGGCGGTCGATCGCTTCGCCCGCTTCGTCGAGCGGGTTGCCGCCGAGTACGGCGATCTCGTCCGCTGGTGGCTGACGCTCAACGAGCCGATGGTCTACGTCGGCTTCGGCTGGTTCGAGGGGCTGTGGCCTCCCGGCAAGAGGAGCTTCGTCGACGCGCTCCGGGTCGCGCGCAACCTCGTGCGCGCGCACGGGCTCGCCTATCGCATCCTGCATCGGCAGCGCTCCGACGCGATGGTCAGCGCCGGCATGCACCTGGCCTCCTTCGTCGCGCACGACCCGAGCTCGTGGCTCGGCCGCAAGGTGGCGCAGTTTCGCGACTGGTCGGCCAACGGCTGCTGGCTGATGTCGACCATCGACGGGGGGATCCGCCCGCCGCTCGGGATGAACACCTACGTGCCCGAAGCGGTCGACTCGCACGACTTTCTCGGCTTCCAGCACTACTTCACCTTCCCGCTCGCCTTCTCGCTGCAGCACGCGGCGAACATGTTCGCCCGGCCGATGCACGAGCCGCGGCCCGACGCCTCGGCGTCGATGGGCAACCCGCGGCCCGACGGCCTCTATGACTGGGCGATGTGGCTGAAGCGGTTCGGCAAGCCGATCGTGGTCACCGAGAACGGGCTGCTCGAGAAGCAAGAGCGTGAAAGGCCCGCGTACCTATTGTTGGCGCTCTCCGCGCTGCACCGGGCGATTCGCGACGGGGCCGACGTGCGCGGGTATCTGCACTGGTCGCTCGTCGACAACTTCGAATGGGCCGAGGGCTACGACGCGCGCTTCGGGCTCGTCCACGTCGACTTCGAGACCCAGGCGCGCACGGTCAAGCCCAGCGGCGACCTCTTCGCCGACATCGCGAAGGCGAACGCCATTACTCCCGCGATGGTCGAGCGGATCGACGCTGGCCTCATCGCCCGGCTCTTCCCCGCGCTCCCGGGAGAGCCGGAGCTCGAGGCTGTGCGGCAGGCGGGATAGCGAGCAGGCAGGCATGCGCTGAGACGGGTTCCAGGGTTCCGTCTTTGAGGGAAGGTCGAGGCTCTCTCGAAAAACGGACGAGGCGAAGTCTCATCGAGGCGGCCCGAAGCTCGAGCTTCATCGAAGGGTGACGAAGCTCGAAGCTTCATCCTCCGGCCCGAACGACGGACGGCGGAGCCCAGATGCGCCAGGGCCCTCGCGCGGGCGCGCCCGCCACTTCCCTCGACGAGACGCGGTCGAGTCCTTGGCCGCGCCTCGCCCGGCGGCTACCGTTGCGAATGCGCAGTCGAGCTGCGATTCGCCCACCACCACCGCGGAGAGAGCCATGTCCCATCAGCCGCTCGCTTGCCCCTGCTGCAACAGTCCCATGGAGTCCTATCGCATCGGCGCGACCGACCTCGACTTGTGCGGCGGCTGCGAAGGCCTCTGGTTCGACGGCGGCGAGCTCGAGGAGGTCGTCGGCGCACCGCTTCCGGCGCAGGGCTCGTTTCCGCAGTACCGCGCCTGCCCGCGTTGCAAGGAGTCGATGAAGCGGGTGATGCTCGGCAAGACCTCGGTCGAGCATTGCGAGCTGTGCAAGGGCTATTTCCTCGACGCCGACGAGCTCGAGGTGATCATCGCCGCCGCCGCCGTCCCGGTCGCCGCGGAGGCCAAGAAGAAGGCTTCGGCGGCAGATATCGACCCGGGACCGCGCGAATTCGACTGTCTGAAGTGCGGCGAGCGCTTTCCCATCGCCAAGGCCTATTCGGTTCCCGGCGGCCGCATCTGCGACGGGTGCTCGGGGTTTGTGCCGGCCACGACCGAGCCGAGCAAGCTCGTCAAGTTCATCACCGGGCTTCTCGAGGCCGTACCGACCCATCACCACCGCAGCCGGTTCTCGCTCGGGCGCAGCTTCTTCGATTGAAGGTGCGTCGAAAAATCCTTCCGGCGATAGCCGTTCAGCTCGAGCTTCGCACCGGGGCCTTGCCAGGCTGTGTCCCATGAACGAACAGCAGACTCCCCGAGAGCCAGGTGTGCGGGCGCGAGCAAGTGAAAGTCCCCTCTCCCGCGCTTGCGCGGGAAGAGGGGATTTAGGGGCGAGCAGGGGTCGGGACGAGGTTGGGAGAATTCCCGACAGCTCTTGACAGCCTGCCGATTCGCGCGTGGGCAGGTGGATCAGGGCGGCACCGGGCCGATGTGCGTCAGCGCCATCGCCGCCTCGAAGGCGGCCTGGTCCGGCCCGACGAACGGCGTGGCGGCGCGCGCGAGAACGATGGTCTCGAGGAACTGGTCGGTCATCCCGCGCGCTGGCGGCAGGTGGCTGCCAGGTGGCCCACAGCGTCTGGTCGCGGCTCAGGTCGTCGGCAGGGATCTCAGCGGCGTCCTGACGGAGCTACAGACTTGAGCGAGCCGTCTGCGGAAGCGACCGGTTGGCCCATGGCGCCGGGTGACGCGAGATGAGCCCGACGACGCCCGGGACACGGGAGGTATTGAGATGCGCGCGATGGTCCTCGACGCTGCAAGGCGCCCCCTCCGGCTCACGGAGCTGCCCATCCCCGAGCCTGGGCCCGGCCAGGTCCTGCTCAAGGTCACGGCGTGCGCGGTCTGCCGGACCGACATCCACATCGTCGACGGCGAGCTCGCCGAGCCCCAACTTCCGCTCGTGCCCGGGCACGAGATTGTCGGCGAGGTCGTGCGGCTCGGTCCGGGAGCCGCAAGCATCGCCATCGGCTCGCGGCTCGGTGTTCCCTGGCTCGGCTGGACCTGTGGCGTCTGCCGGTTCTGCCAACGCGGCCAGGAGAACCTCTGCGACCGGGCGCGGTTCACCGGCTACACCCTGCCCGGTGGCTACGCGCAGTACGTCGTCGCCGATCACCGCTTCGCCTTTCCCATCCCCGAGCGCTACTCCGACGTCGAGGCCGCGCCCCTGCTGTGCGCGGGGCTTATCGGATACCGCTCGTACCGCTTCGCCGGCGACGCGCCGCGGCTCGGCCTCTACGGCTTCGGGGCCGCGGCCCACATCCTCGTCCAGGTGGCGCGCCACCAGGGCCGACGAGTCTTCGCCTTCGTGCGGCCCGGCGATGACGAGGCCCGGCGGCACGCTCTCGACTTGGGCGCGGAGTGGGCCGGCTACTCGAACGAGGCGCCGCCGGAGCCGCTCGACGCGGCGCTCCTCTTTGCCCCAGTCGGCGCCCTTGTCCCCGAGGCGCTCTTGCGCACCGAGCGAGGAGGAACGGTTGTCTGCGGCGGCATCCACATGAGCGACATCCCTTCGTTCCCGTACGCGCTGCTCTGGGGCGAGCGGAGCGTGCGCTCGGTGGCGAACCTTACCCGTCAGGACGCGTTGGACTTCCTTGAGCTCGCGCCGCAGGTGCCGGTGCGCGTCGAGGCGCAGGTCTATCCGCTCGAGGCAGCCAACGAGGCGCTCGCCGCGCTCCGGGAGGGTCGGATCCGGGGCGCGGCGGTGCTGACGATGGACTGACCAACCCGCACCTGGCGCCGCCGAGCCAGCGCGGGGGCCGGCGGAGCGACCCCGGGGCCACGGCCTCGAGGCCCTCTCTCGCGGCCGAGGCGCCAGAGCTCATTCCGCGCGGCAAGTCGGAACCTGCACTGCTGCGCGCCGGGTACGGAATGGTCGCCATCGGGCGCATGCTTCGACGGCTCGATGCCGGGGCGCGCAAGGGGTTGAAGCGCGCGCTCGACACGCCGCGCTCCGAGGACGTGATCTACGCGACCGACAGGTGGCTCACCGCGCTCGAATCCCAGGAGAAGCGGGCGAGGGAGCTCGTGCGGCAGGCGAGGTCCATCCTCGGAACGGCACACGGACGGCCGGGCACCGGGAAGGGCAGGTGAAGGATCGTCACGAACGCCTGGAACGCGGCCGGTCGCACACCTACCGCGCGGCCTGCGAGGCGCCGGGCTCTTTGACCTCCTGCCGGCTTGAGGCGAGCGCTCCGTTCGCGCTCGCGGTCGGTTCCGAGCCGCGCAGCAGCAGCCGCACCTTCTGATGGGCCTTGCGCACGAAGTAGACCGGGTCGCGCCGGATGTAGCTGACGTATTTGCGCGCCAGCGCCAGGCGCGACGGGTTGGCATTCTCGGGGCAGTACGGCTCGCAAAGCGAGTGGTCGCCGCTGCCGACCTTGGCGCGCAGGCGGCGCGCGGCCGGGCCGTTCCAGATTCCTTCGAGCGGCGTCTCGTAGAGGTTTCCGAGGAGCTGCCAGGTCATCACGCAAGCGCGCACCTCGCCGTTGGCCGCGACGACCAGGTTGCCAAACGGCAAGCGACAGCGCTGCGGGCGGGCCACCGCGGCCTTCTCGCTGGTGCCGAACCGCCGGCCGAAGGACTCGAAGCCGTGGACCGGAATCTTTGAGCGCCGGCAGGCCTCTTCGACCCGTCCGATTTCGGCGAGGACCTCGTCGCGCCGGGGCAGACCCGAGAAGCTCAGGATGGGGTCGACGGCGAACTTGACCGCGTCGACGCCCAAGGCGTTGCCAAGGTCGACGAAGTCGTGAAGCTCGAAGAGGTTTTCCTTGAGGATGACCAGGGAGATGGCCAGCGCGGGCCTCTTGCCCTGGCGCGCGGCGGCCAGCGCCCTGACGTTCTCGAAGACGCGCCGGTAGTTGCCGCGCAGGACGATGTTGCGATAGGCGCCCTCGCTCGCCGCGTTGAGCGAGACGTCGACCTTCTCGCCGTGCGTCAGCAGGGTCTCCTGCCAGAAGGTGTCGAGATTGATGCCGTTGGTGCTCAGCGCGATTCCGACGCGAGGAAACGCGCGCAGGATGGCGGCGAGCTCGCGGCAGTTGCGCATGATGGTGGGCTCGCCACCCTGCAGCTTGACGGTGCGAACCCGCGGGTAGGCGCTCGCCAGGCGTTCGGCGTAGAGCGCAGGGGGCATGTTGCCTTCGGCGCCGTGCTCGGTCTGGTAGCACATGATGCAACCGGCGTTGCACTGCAGGCCCATGATGAGGTGCAGCCTCTCGAGCCCGTCGAGGCCGGCAGCCGATTCGCCGGTGCACTCCGGCTGCGACCCTTCTCTGCCTGAAAGAACGCGCATGGCCCCCGCCTTCCCGCCACTCCGTAAGGAGAGGTAGCGACCACGCCGACGCTCGCCAACGAGTCCGATGGGTACGCGGCCCATCCGACGAGAGGCGCAGGAGGTGCCGGCTCGTCACGGTTGCTTGCCGCCCGTGCTCCAGAGCTCTGGGGCTCGTTCGGGCCCTGTCCAACCGACCTGGGCCTCTCCGGTCACCTCGAGCTCGCGCCCGAGCCTTGCCTGCAGTGCTCAGGGAACTGGCGAGGATTGCGTCGCGGCGCGCGAAGGCGATGGCCACCGCAAGTCCGCCCGGACGAGGTCGAGGGGCCGCGAGGCCTCGTTCGCCCCTTGGCGGCCAGGTCTTCGCCAACTTGGTAGAGAAGCCCGGGCGCGACCGGGAGGCAAAAACCGCTGCAGCCTCTCGGGCACTGGTGAGTTGCTGCGAAACGCAACGAGCTCAGGGACCCTGCTTCGCGTGCGGTCGCGACCCGCGCGACGGGCTCGCCCGCTTCCAATCCGCCCTCCGCCGACCAAGGTCCGTCGATCGCGCCGGGGCGGGGCGGTCGGTCCGCACCGACTTAAGGCAGCCAGACGCTCGCCAGCCCGAAGCGCAGGGTGTGCGCACTTCGCGACCGACTCCTGTCCAGCCGGAAGCCGCCTGCTAGAGTCCACCTCATGTGCGACACCGTCGTCAGCGTTGGGCCACGAGGCGTGCTCTTTGCCAAGAACTCAGACCGCGACGCGAACGAGGCGCAGCTCCTCGAGTGGCATCCGCGGCATGAGCATCCGTCGAGAGCGCAGGTGCGTTGCACCTGGATCTCCATTCCCCAAGTGCAGCACACGCACGCGGTGCTGCTGAGCCGGCCGTTTTGGATGTGGGGCGCGGAGATGGGGACGAACGAGCACGGGGTCACCATCGGCAACGAGGCGGTCTTCACCCGTGCGCCCTACGCGGCGAGCGGCTTGACGGGGATGGATCTGCTTCGCCTGGCCTTGGAGCGGGCCGCCAGCGCCCGGGAGGCGGTCGAGGTGATCTGCGGGCTGCTCGAGGCGCACGGCCAGGGCGGAGGCTGCGGCCACGAGGACCGCGGCTTCACCTACCACAACGCCTTCTTGATCGCGGACGCCAGGGGCGCGTTCGTTCTCGACACGGCCGGCCGCCACTGGGCAGTCGAGGAGGTTCAGGGCGTGCGCTCGATCTCCAACGCGTTGTCTATCCCCGGGTTCGCCGAGCGCTGGTCCGACCGGCTGAAGACCTCGGTTGCCCAGGGGCGGGCACGGCGGCTGCGGACCGAATCGCAGGCGAGAGGGGCGAGCTCGGCCGCCGACATGATGCGCGTGCTGCGCGATCACGGCGCGGGCCGCTCGGCGCCTCGCTACGCCTGGCTGAACGGGACGATGGACGCGCCCTGCATGCACGGCGGCGGACTGGTCGTCGGCTCGGTCACGACCGGGTCTTTGGTGAGCGAGTTGCGGCCCGACGGCGTCGCGCACTGGGCGACGGGGACCTCCGCCCCCTGCCTCGGGCTCTTCAAGCCGGTGCGCGTCGGGACGCCGCTCGACCTCGGGCCGTTGCCCGGCGAGAAGGCCGATCCTCAAAGCCTCTGGTGGCGCCACGAGCGGATCCACCGCGCGGTCGCGCGCGACTACCAGCGGCTCGCGCCGCCGTTGGCCGAAGAGCGCGACGCCGTCGAGCGCGCCTGGTTGGCCTCGCCGCCCGAGCCCCAGGCGGCTTTCGCCGAGGGCGACCGCCTGCTCTCGAGGTGGCAGGCGAGGCTCGATGACAGTGCCGAGTTCGACAGGCGCCCGGTCTGGACCCGGGGCTACTGGCGAAAGCGCGCGAGGCTGGCTTCCTGAGGACGACCGAGGCGCAGCACCGGACCGACGAGGGCTGTTGCCGCCCGGCCGAACAAGGTCGAATCCGAGCCCTGTGCCGCAGTGATCCAACTGGCCAGGCCGCTCACGGCTACTGCTCGAACCCGATGCGCACACGCTCTGCTCACGACCGGATTTGTAGAGCGCACCCGAGGCACGGCTTCAGCAGCGCCTGCCGCTCGCCAGGCAGGTCCTAGCTCCTGATCACCAGCGACAGTCCTTTGGGCTGAGCCGGGAGCCAGGTGACGAACAGCTCGAGCAGCGGCGCTGACTCGAGCCACTCGAGCATCGGCTCGCCTCCAGCGTCGGGCTCGCACATCGCGCCCGGCGCGGGCCGAAGAAGGCGCGCGACGGAGAGACCATCCCCGCAGGGCAACGGCTTGAGCTCGGCCCACAGCGAGCCTGGGCGAGCACGTGCCGCTCAGCGGCCAGCGGTGCCAGCCATCCGGCAAGGTGCCCTGCGCCTATACTGACCGCATGGCTACAGTGCTCCACCAGAAGTTTGAGCTTCTCCAGCCCGTGGGCGCCGGTGGTGTCGGCACCGTCTGGCGGGCAAATGATCGCACCAGCGGCAAGGTCGTGGCGCTCAAGGTGCTGCATCCCCACCTGCGCTCGGACCACATCGTGTGCCTGCGCTTTCGCCGCGAGGTGGAGATCGCGCAGTCGCTCCGTCACGGCAACCTCGTCACGGCCTACGAGCTCTTCGAAGACGAAGGTGCGCTCTCCTTTTCCATGGAGCTGCTCGAGGGCCGCACGCTGAAGGAAGAGGTCCTCGCCAAGGGTCCGCTGCCTGTCGAGCGCGCCGTCGCCATCTGTCGCCAGTGTCTCGAGGGGCTCGCGGCCGCCCATGCCGGCGGTGTCATCCACCGCGACTTCAAGCCTCAAAACGTCTTCCTCTGCGACTCGGGCGCGGTGAAGCTGCTCGACTTCGGCTTCGCGCGGGTGGCGAACGCCGCAGGGCTGACGACGAAGAGCCTGGTGCTCTGTACGCCCGACTACGCGGCGCCCGAGGTCATCGGCGGAAATGCGGTCGATGGCCGCGCGGATCTCTACGGGCTCGGTGTCACGCTGTTCGAAGCGCTCACCGGTCAGCTCCCGTTTCGCGGCGCGACGCCTTTCGACCTGCTGCGCCGCCACCTCGAGAGCGCGCCTCCCTCGCCACGCCAGCTTCGGCCGGAGATTCCCCCCGGCCTCGAGGCCGTGGTGTTGCGCCTGCTGGAAAAGGCGCCCCAGGCGCGCTTCCCGACCTGCGAAGCGGCGCTCGCCGCGCTGGATCAGCCCGCGCCCGCGGCCGCGCTGTCCGCCCGGCACGCTCCGGTCTCGGCCTGCCCGGCCTGCGGCGAGCCGCGGGAGACGGCCTGGCCGCTGTGTCCTGCCTGCGGTGCCTCGGAGAGAGGGCACGCGGCCGGCGAGTGGATGGTGGTGCTCACGCGAGTCTCGGGTCTCGAGGCTCCCGGGGCGTTGCTCGAAGTAGTCCGTTCGCTCGGGGCCGAGCCGAAGAGAGCGCTCGCGAAACGCCGGCAAAAGGCGGTGAAGGGGCTGCCAAAGCTCATCCTCAAACAGGTCAGTGAGCCGCTCGCGCGCCTGGTGCGGGATCGTTGCCTTGCCCGTGACCTGCAGGTCGAGCTGCGCAAGATCGGCGAGAACAATACGGACCTGCTGCACCGCTCGAACACGCCGGGCTACCTGTTTGCTGCTGCGCTCCTGTTGCCCTGGGGCGGAGTCGTCGCGGCGCTGCTCGTCGGGGTGATTGGGGGCGGAGCAGTATTGCCGTTCGTCGTCGCGCTCGTGCTCGGCCCGCTCGCCGGACTGCTGCTGGTGAAGCAGGCGCACCTGCTGCTGCCTGCGCTCGCGCGGTTGCCCAAGGTTGTCGAGGCGCGGCCCTTTCCCGCCTCGCTCGCCTCGCGCTACCGCGCTTCGCTCGCGAAGCTGCGCTCTCCGGCGGTGCGCGGCACCTTGAAGCGCATCTTCGAGCGCGCGCTCGTCATCCACTCGGCGGCGCACGAGGGCGCGCCGCACGTGCGGATGCTGCTCGAGGAGCCCTGCCGCTCGGCCCTGACGCTCGCCGAGCGCAGCCTCGATCTCGCCAGGCAGGTGGACGATGCGCTGGCGCGTCTCGCCCTGGCGGGCGAAGCGGAGCTCTTCGACGAGCTCGAGAGCCTGAAGGCCCGTGCCCTCGCCGATCCGGCGCAGGCCGCCGTGCTCCAACCGTCGATAGCGGCCAAGGAGCAGGCGCTCGAACAGGCGGGCCAGCTCGAGCGGGTCCACGTTCAGTCGAGCCAGCGGCTCCTGCAGGTGGCGAGCACTCTCGAGCTCGCCGCGGCCCAGGCGCTCGTCGTCGGGCTGCCTGATACCGTCACCGGCATGACCGTGGAGCTCAAGAGGCTCGTCGAGCAGGCGCACACCGCGGTCGAGGTGGCGCAGGACGTTTCGAGGGAGCTCGCAGGCGAGCCGGCCATCGGCGTCCGCAGCCGATGACCGAAAGCCTGGTCTCGTGTGGCTCGCCGCGAACTAAGTGACCAGGCCTTCGAGCCCGTGGTGTGGCTTGTTCCCCAGGCCCGAGAAGGCGCCCCGGCCCTCCTTGTCGAGGATGGCGTAGGCCGGAAAGAAAGAGGCGACGCGGCAGCCGGCGAAAGAACTGGTGGTAGAGGTTCGTTCCCGCCGAGGAGCCTGATTCCCAGCCGTCAGCGCGCAGGGCGGGAGGCGCCTCGGCGTGGATATCGACCGACAGGAAGGTGGCCTGGTTGGCAAGCTTTTCGCTCAGGGCGCGCTCGTTCTGTGGGCGCGCACGGTGTTCGGGCAGGTGAAGGCCCCTGCGGAGGAGACGAAGCGGATGAAGACGGGTTTTCCAGGAAGTCGCCCAGCGCCCGCTGCGTGCTCAGGGTGCCAGAGCGGCAGGCGTGATCGACCAGGCCTCGGTCGAAGCAAGAGATAGAGCGCGAGCCCGACGGCTGCCGCGATGCCGACCCCGACCAGGTGGCGCGGTTGATCCAGCTCCTATCTGGCGAGAACCCGGCCAAGACCGACGCGCTCTTCTGCGGCGGGCGCGGGATGTCGGCGAGCTCGAGTCCGCTGCCGCCGGGGACCGAGGCGATGGGGATGGGGGCGGGCGCGCTGGCGCCAGCCTGGCGCTCTCCGAGGCCTCGCGGTGATCGAGCCAGATGCCGCCGCTGGCTTTGCAGCGGTCGAGCCGCACTCCGCGCAACCGGTCGAACTCGAACTGGGTGAGCGGCTGCTCGCAGGCCGGATTCTGGTTCGTCGCCCGTGGCGAGGCCACCCCTCGCTGCGGGACGAACCGGTTTCCGGCAGCGCGCAGCATGTCAGATCCTGCGACAGCGCCTTGAGATCACCCTGGTCAGGCCGCAGCCCACCGCAGCGCGGGCGCCGTCGGCCTCCAAAGCCACCACCCGCCTTCGGTACAGCGGCTCGGAGCAGACTGGACATCGCTTCATTCGTTGGCTCCCGGCAGAGACCCGAATGCAGCCTGACCGCACCGGCGATTCTCTTCGAGCGGAGCGCGCGCGGCACCTGCTCGCCACCCGCGTTGCTCCTCGAGCAGGCCCGGAGGGTTGCGAGCGCTACTCAAGCAGATTCGGGGTCGAGCCCGCGATCAACAGCCCGACAAAAGGCACGGCCCCGCGGCGGAAGCGATCGGCCAGGTACCACTCGACGATGAGCCCGAGCGCCGCGTCGCGCACGCCGTTCCACTCCGGACAGCGGCCGATGGCCATCACGCCGACCCGGTGCATCAGGTAATCGGTCCCGCGCGCCCAGGCGAGCCGCTCGCTCAGGCCGACGAGCAGGTTGAGGTCGCCGCGCCCGCGCTCGGGCAGGGCCTCGTAGAGCAGGGAAAGCGAGTTGAGGACGAGCTCGTCGGCGCGCTCCTGGGGGACGAGGTGCAGCTCGTTGAACCAGTAGGCCTTCTGCGGGCCGGCATCCCAGGCCTCGCGAAACCACGAGCGCTCGACGGTGGCGTTCTCGAGCAGCACGACAGGCCCGACCTTCGCCCGGAGGCGCGCCGCCAGGAAGGCGCGGTGGCCATAGTCGGCCTCGTTGCCGGTGAGGGGCGTTATCGGCAGTTTGAACTTGCAGCGCGGGTCCTCCTTGTCGAGTGAGCCGGAGCAGTCCTCGAACGTCTTGAGGCTGTTGAACGTGCCGAAGTAGGTGATCAGGTGGTAGCCGGCAGTCAGGCGGAAGAAGGTGGCCGGGGCGAGCTCGACGACGCCGCCGTTGAGCGCGAACGCCGGCGAGAGCTGCGACTGGATTGCGGCTCCCCAATAGTTCTCCGTAAACGCCGCGCTCTGCGATTCGTAGAGGCGCTGCTGGTAGCGCAGGTTGAGGCTGGCGAGCGCTCCGAGCTGGTTGTAGGCGCCGACCAAGTCGCCACTAACGATGAGCTGGCGCGCGGGCATGGTCTGAGCGTGAGCCCCCGCCGCCGCGAGCATGAGCCAGGCGGAAGTGCCGAGAGCGAGATACCGGGCAGGTGACATGGGGTGGCCTCACTCGAAGGAGTGTCGGCAAAGTAGCAGGGGGCCGGACGGGCTGATAGCGGCTCGCTCGCGGCGCCGACAGAGCGGGGGCCTACGAGAAGGCCAGTGACGGCGGTTGGCCTGGCTGAGACTCTCGCGGGATGCGGGCTGGGAACTTGCGCGCCAGGTACGGAGGGCTCGATCGAGGCGCTCTCGACAAGCTGGCAATACCGGTGGGCCGACCCGCCGGCGCGGCTCGGAGACCACGGATGGTCGTCGTCCTCGCCGCCCCGCGCACCGCCGGGGCGCGGACGGCGCGCGGCACCTTTGAATACGAACCCGCCTGCCTGACGCGTTGCCCGCGGACGCGCACCTCTTCATGCGCGATGTCGACCCGGCCTTCGAGGCGTACGTCGACGGCGAGCTCGTCTATCGGCCGGATCGACGCCGTGTCTGGCGCACCCAGCGGCCGGCTCTGCGCCTGTCTTTCCTCTGGAGACGACCCGCTAGGCCGGGTGCTCGGCCTGCGCATCTGGTCCGAGCAAAGGCTCGGTTGGTCCCTTCGGCCGCTTCGACCGCGGCTCCCGGCAGGCGCTGCTGGCCGCAGTCGTCGGCGTCTCCCGGCTCGACGTGGCCCTCGGCGCGCTCTGTCTGGCCACCGGGCTCTGCGGCATCGGGCTGCTTGCCTTCCGCCGGCACGACCGGGCTGGCGCTTCCTCATCGGGCTCGCGATCGCCTGTACCGCTTACGCCCTGAGCAACTTGTCGAACCCGCTCAAGCAGCCCATCGCCGCCGACATTGTTCCTGCGGGCGGTCTCGGAGCCGAGCCGGCTTGAAGGTCGATGCCCCGGTTTTCTTGCGGCCTCCGCGAGAAGGGATTGAGAAGCGAGAAACGAGCACGCCTCACCTCGCATCGAACCGGTCGAGCGGGGAACACGGCTTCTGGTTTGGAGACTCTGGAAGATGGCGCTACTCGTCGTCACCCTCGCCGCGCTGGCGGTCTCGGCGCTCACCCTGTTCTCGGGCTTCGGGCTCGGCACCCTGCTGATGCCGGTTTTCGCGCTCTTCTTCCCGGTCGAGGTAGCGGTCGCCGCGACCGCGGTCGTCCACGCCGCCAACAACGTCCCCAAGGTCGCCCTCTTCGGCCGCCGCGCCGACTGGCACGTCGTGGGGCGCTTCGGCATCCCGGGCATCCTCTTCGCCTTCCTGGGCGCCGCGGCGCTCGGCCTGCTCTCCGGAGCTGAGCCGCTCGTCGGCTACCAGCTCGGCGGCCGGAGCGTCCAGGTCACACCCATCAAGCTCGTGCTCGCGGTGCTCATGCTCGCCTTCGCCCGCGCCGAGCTGCTGCCGCAGGCGCGCAAGCTGACCTTCGAGAGGCGCTGGCTGCCGCTCGGTGGCGTGCTCTCGGGCTTCTTCGGCGGAATCTCCGGACACCAGGGCGCGCTGCGCTCGGCGTTCCTCGCCAAGTCGGGCCTCTCGACCGAGGCCTTCGTCGCGACCAACGCGGTCACCAGCTTCCTCGTGGACGCGGCCCGCCTCGCTGTCTACGGCGCGCTCTTCTTCGGCTCACACCTGGAGACGGTGAAGGCGCACGGCGGCTGGGAGCTGGTCGCTGGGGGCACCGCCGCCGCGTTTGGCGGAGTGCTCGTGGGCTCACGGGTGCTCGAGAAGGTGACGATGAGCGCTGTGCAGACGCTCACCGGCGTGCTGCTCTTCGTCATCGCGCTGGGGCTCGGCGCGGGGCTGATCTAGCGGGACGACTGCGATCGTTCAGAGGGCGGGTGGCCGCTGCAGTGGCAGCTCGAGCCGACCGAGACGCGAACCGCAGCTTCCACGTGAGCGAGCAGGCGCGGCTGTCTGTCGGTGGCGCAATGACACCGAGGTCGAGAACAGCGCCACCCGGTAATTCGGCGACTGGTAACAACAGCCCGACCTGCGTGACCGCGACTACGGCGAGAGCAAGCCGTTCTGCCTACAGGCGACCCTCCCCGAGAGCCGCCCGCGCGCCACCAAGGCTGCGCCGCGACGAAGTTGAGGAGCAATACGGGCCAGCACCGACGGGTCCGAGTGCGCCCTCGGACTATTGACACATGTGGCCGAGCTGCTGCTGCAAGTCGGCGAGGGAGGTGTAGGCGAGCCCTGTCGACTCCGGCTCGTCAGCCGCGGCTCCGACCTGTCATGAGGAGCTTCCCGGCGGCATCTCTGAGCTCCAGGACGCGCTGCGTTCGGCTTTTTCCTCGCCAAGCCGGGTCTCTCGACCGAGGCCTCCGCCGCCACCGACGCGGTCAACGGCTTTCTCGCCGACGCGGCGCGCCTCGCGATCTACGGCGCGCCCTTCCTCGGGTCACACCTGGAAACGGTGGGGGCGCAGGGCGGCTGAGAGCTGGTCGGCGCCGGCACCGCCTATGGCGGAGTGTCCGTCGGCTCGCGCGTTCTCAAGAAGCTGACGATGGGCTCGGTGCAGACGCTCACCGGCGCGCTGCTCCTTGCGGTCGCGCCAGGGCTCGAGTCGGGACTGATCTCGCGAACCGCCGCTCTCAACCGGCGAGGATGGCGCCTCTCATCCTGCCCCCTTCTTCGCGCTCCGGGCAGCGACCCGTGAAGCCTCCGAACTGGCCCCCTGGCCCTGCTCCTCGCGAGCGACAGCCGCCACAGCCGCGCGACACCTTCACGGACAGTGAATCCGTGCGTCGAATCCGCTGAGGGGCTGTCCCCGGGGGGGCCTGGCAGCCTCCGCTCCCTCCGGCGATCGAAGCTCGGGCTCCAGACGCTTGGCTTGCCTCGCAACACCTTTGTCTACCAACGAGACAGGTGCGCGCGGCCACGCTCCCCTCGCTCCAGAGAGCGACGCCTCCTGGCCCAAGCTTTGAGTGCGGCCGCTCAGCACTCACCCCAGACGAAAGGCCAACCGAGCCATGACGACCTTGAAGATGAACGAGAGCGCCCTCGACGAGTATGAGCGTGAGCAACGCGAGCGAGCCGAGGAGATGCTGGCCGCATACGACAACGCGAAGCCACGGCGAATCGCCTGTGCACTGCTCTCGATGGTTTGGCTGAGCGTAGCCGGCCAGACGGTCTTTCCGGTCGGCTTGTTGGTCGCGATGATGCTGCTGTTGCCGGACATGCCCGCGTGGACGTTGGCCCAGCGGCTGCGGTTTACTGGGCGAAGGGCGCTGCTGCTGGCCGGCTTCGCGCTGGTGGGGCTGCTTTTCCTTCGGCTGCGAATCGGCTTCTTCAACCCGAACGGCTCGGCCTTCTCGCTCGACTTCGCCTTCAAGCTGCTCCCCTGGCGCTGAGAGGCCGCTTCAAACCACCTGGCGCCCGCGCAGAAGGGGCGCGCGCGCCTTCGTCTCACTCCGACCTTCGTCGCCAGCCGGCCGCGTGACCCGAGACGTGTGGGCAGGCGCGCCGATCTCAGAGCGAACGAGCGGGCTCAAGCTCCGCGCCTGGCTATTCAGACCTGCGGCCTCCCGCGCGGCCGAACGCTGCCCGCCCGTCCCTCCCGTGCGCGGGTTCGTAAGGACACAATACTCGCCTCCCAATCGCTCGGTCGCCCGGACGGCGGAGTCGATTAGGCCACAAGCAGGCGGCCGTCGTATCCTCGCGCGACTCACAGGAGGCTCTGATGGACAGACCCGCTCTGGCCCTCGCGCGCCGATCTCTGACCTGCGCCACCGCGCTGCTGGCCGCCGGGCTCGGCTCGACCGCACTCGCGGCCGGTTTCGACGCCAACACCGGGACCGTTTCGCTCGAAGGCTCGGCCCTCGCCTGGAGCCTCGACTCTCTCGACGCGCTGCCAGCGGGGCTGCAGCTCACCGCGCACGACGTCGATGGCAACCCGGTCGAGCCGCGCACGCTCTCGGCCTGGTTCAGCGACGCGACGACGCCCAGCATCGAGGGCAAGTCGGCGCTGTGGCTCGGCAAGCGCATCGACCGCCTGCTCTTCGCCTTTGCCCAGCCCGAGCGCTTCACCGGCCGGCGCGTCGAGATCAGCTTCTGGCTGCAGCCGCGCCGGGTCTCGGCGAGCGGCACGCTCGCCTGGATCCTCGAGGGCGAACGCGAGCCTCTGCTCGGCTTGATCCGCTTCATGCCGACCGGCCGGCGCACCGACGACGGCTGGATGGAGCTGACCAGCGGCCCGGTCGACTTCGCTCTCGGCGGACGCCTCGCCCCTCTGTTCGTCATCCGCGTCGAGCGCGCCCCGCGCGGCGGGTACATCGGCACCGACCGGGAAGGCTTCGTCCTGCTCGACGCGCTCGCGGTCACCGACCTCGGCGAGGCCGCGGTGCCCGGCGCGCGCTGCACCTTGGTGACCGAGCAGGCGGCGTGCGGCGAGCTGGGCGCCTGCCACCTTGGCCGCTGCTGCGACTCGGCTCCGGTCTTCGGCCCGCTTCCGCCCGAGGGCGTTCGCGGCCAGTACGTCGACCGCCGCTCCTTCGAGGTGCATCACTTCTTTGGAAACCGCACCGTCGATCGCAACATCGGCCGCTTCGACGCCGAGATGGAGCAGGCGCGCGCCGCGAGCTCGCCGCGGGTCTTCTGGTCGGCCATCACCCGCGCCTACGAACACCTCGAGGACGGCCACGGCTCGCCGCCCTATCCGACGATGACCGAGCGCCCCGCCATCGGCATGTGCGTTCACCACGGCGAGGCCGACCGGCTGCCGGCCAGCGCCGAAGACGCGATTGCGCGCCTGCCGCTCGTCTTCTGGGTCGACCCGTCGGTGCCCGCCGCGTCCCGGCTCGAGATTGGCGACGTGCTCGAGACCGTCGACGGGCTGCCGGTCGACGAGTGGAAGGCGCTCGCCGGCTCTCGCATCTCGCACTACGGCTCACCGCTCGCCCGAGAGGTGACCGTGGCTCCGGCTATCCCCGCGGCGGCGATGCGCACCGGCAGCAAGCTCGGCTTCGTTCGCTGTCCGCAGGCCATCGGCCAAGCGCGCCGCTGCGCCGCGAACGAGCTGAAGCGCTTCGAGATCGATCTCTACGCTCTGGGCGCCGAGGCCCTCTGGCGCGGGGACGCCTCGGGCTGGCTCGACGACCGGGTCGGCTGCGACAACCGCTTCCAGCGCATCGGCGGCCCCGAGCCCCGCGCTGGATACATGCACGTCGCGAGTGAGGACGACGGCGACGTGCGGATCATCGAGTTCAACGGCGTGCCCCATCCGTCGTGGGCTGGCGCCTGGGTCGACGTGGTCCAGGGCGCGCTGCAGCCGACCTCGAGCCGCTTCCTGCTCGACGAGCGGGTCGGCTACGGCGGCGTCTTCGACACGGTCGATCTTCTCGCCGTGCCCTTCCTGGATCCGAACCTGTCGGTGACCGCCGAGATCTTCCCGGTCATCGGCCGCGAGCTCGACGCCGCCACGCGCGACCGCTTCATCGAGTGCGACCGAGGCATGCTCAGCCTCTTCAAGCAGTGCGGCAGCTACTTCAGCTACCATACCGGCGCGATGTTCCCGAGCGAGTACGGGCGGCTCAGGGACGCCAAGGCGGCGCTGCTGGTCAGCCTGGACGTCTCGGGAAATGACTACCTGACCCGGCTCCACAAGTTCCGCCCGGGCCTGTCGCGGGTCTTCGGCCCATGCCCGACCTACGGCGCCTTCGGCAGTGTCTACGGCCTGTCGAGCTACCTCGGCGAGCTGAGCGGCGGCTCGGCGCAACTCGGCGACTCTTTCATCTACGCCGGAGAGGGCCCGCCCGACTTCGTCTGGGAATCCGGGCCCGGCGTCGCGCCGGACGAGGTCGTCTTCCAGACCCAGGGCGATCTGCTGCTGGGCCGCGACACCCTGGTAGAGCGGGCCAAGGCCTGGCTGCGCGAGTAACCGACTGAAGACCCGTCGAGAAATCCTTCTTCGACTCCGTCCGCTTCCGCTCACCCTGAGCGTAGCTCCCGGCGCGCGAGCGGTGGGAGCGGAGTCGAAGGGCCCCTCGCATTCGCCTGGCTGGCTCGGCCTACGCTCGGCCTCTCGACTTTGCTCAAGGCGAACGGAGGGGGGGGGCCGGCCGAGTGAAGAGAGATTTCCAGACACCTCTTGAGCCCGAGTTTGACAGTCGTTCGGGGCGACAAGAAGCACGACCCGAGTAGTTTCG
>ENA-UOOH01001072-UOOH01001072.1-fermentation-metagenome-genome-assembly--contig:-NODE-1072-length-28113-cov-19.998503_pt1 | contig 28113 bp, 39 predicted proteins | sample MGYA00245778_ERZ724025 | MGnify/ENA primary metagenome ERZ724025 (study PRJEB28704, sample SAMN03018313) | fermentation metagenome | biome: anthropogenic terrestrial biome; feature: soil... | reverse complement strand
CACCGGGCTCACCGGGATCGCCTTTGTCACCCTTGTCGCCCTTCGCGCCGTCCGCACCATCGGCCCCGGGTGGGCCTTGTGCGCCATCTGCGCCGTCCGCACCGGGCTCACCGGGATCGCCTTTGTCACCCTTGTCGCCCTTCGCGCCGTCCGCACCATCGGCCCCGGGTGGGCCTTGTGCGCCATCTGCGCCGTCCGCACCGGGCTCACCGGGATCGCCTTTGTCACCGCGCAGGCTGAATCCATCGTTCCAGTCGCCGTTTGTCGCGCTCAATTTATGATAAATGACCCCTGTGTCGATATCGAGATAGGAAAAGCCCTTTGCTTCGCCGTCGTATTGGGTGCGTTCGGCAAGTGTTCCCCGCTCGTCAGGGGCGAAATCTTCACCGTCTGTACCTTTTTGACCGACCGCGAAAACGATTCGCCAAGTGCCGGGAATAGCGGTCAGATTGCGATACGTCATGATCGCCGCCAGACTGATTTCCGTGGTCGCCGATTTGTAAACCACCTCATCCAACGCAAACGGATACTGCCGTCCAGATTCATCGATCACCGCGACAACCGGGCGCGTGTCCGGGATCGTCAGCTCGCGATCAATGACCGCCGCGCTGGTAAAGCTGTAGTCACCCGCTTCTAGACCAGTAACCTCGCTCCAGTCACCGTCTTTTCGACCATAGGTTTTGCCGTCAGTCGGGGCATCCGGGATGCCGCCGCCGTCCGCACCGGGCTCACCGGGATCGCCCTTGTCGCCCTTGTCGCCCTTCGCGCCGTCCGCGCCGGGCTCACCGGGATCGCCCTTGTCGCCCTTGTCGCCTTTGGCACCGTCCGCACCATCGGCCCCGGGTGGGCCTTGTGCGCCATCTGCGCCGTCCGCACCGGGCTCACCGGGATCGCCCTTGTCGCCTTTCGGGCCATCCTGGCCGTCCGCGCCATCCGCGCCGTCTGCGCCGGGCTCACCGGGATCGCCTTTGTCGCCCTTGGCACCGTCTGCACCGTCTGCGCCGGGCTCGCCGGGATCACCCTTGTCGCCTTTCGCGCCGGGCTCACCGGGTTCACCGGGATCGCCCTTGTCGCCCTTGTCGCCTTTCGCACCGGGCTCACCGGGATCGCCTTTGTCGCCCTTGTCGCCCTTGTCACCTTTCGCGCCATCCGCGCCATCGGCCCCGGGCGGGCCTTGTGCGCCGTCCTGGCCGTCCGCGCCGGGCTCACCGGGTTCGCCTTTGTCGCCCTTGTCGCCCTTGTCACCTTTCGCGCCATCCGCGCCGTCCGCGCCATCGGCGCCGGGCTCGCCGGGCTCACCGGGATCGCCTTTGTCGCCCTTGGCACCGTCTGCACCATCAGCGCCGGGCTCACCGGGATCGCCCTTGTCGCCCTTGTCGCCTTTGGCACCGTCCGCACCATCGGCCCCGGGCGGGCCTTGTGCGCCGTCCTGGCCGTCAGCGCCGGGCTCGCCGGGATCGCCTTTGTCGCCTTTGTCGCCTTTCGGGCCATCCTGGCCGTCCGCACCGTCCGCGCCATCGGCCCCGGGCGGGCCTTGTGCGCCGTCCTGGCCGTCAGCGCCGGGCTCACCGGGATCGCCTTTGTCGCCCTTGGCACCGTCTGCGCCGGGTTCACCGGGATCGCCCTTGTCGCCCTTGTCACCTTTCGCGCCGTCCGCGCCATCAGCGCCGGGCTCACCGGGATCGCCCTTGTCACCCTTGGCTCCGGCCGCACCGGCAGGGCCAGCAACTCTTGGCATTTTTATTTTACCATCAACAACTTCAAGTATATTCCCCTCGCTATCAATAAAAACAACATTTCCGGACAAATCGTTTATTGACCGCACATAATTATCTTGAGGCTCCGGTACCGGCGTCATAGGATCGATCACATCGGGGTTGCCGGTGGCGCCATCCTGCAACAGCACCTCCCACGAGGCGCCGCCGAATGGCAAGCGCCGGATTTCGGTTTTCAGCAGCGTTCCGGCCTGTTTGATTGTTTCGAGGTAGCGCGCCCCGGCGGTGTTCAGGCGGAATGTAACTGTGCCGGTTTCCGCGTCGATATCCGCCGCCAGCGCCAACGTTTTAGGCACCGCCGCCTCGGTCTGGCGCTTAAAATCGATATCCGCGACCAGGTAAAACTGATCGGCGGCGTCCATCGCCAGCGGCTTGCCGCATTCGTCCGCAAAGCGAAACGTGTAAGGCGCGATCTGCGCCGCGAAAAAGACCGGGATTTCCGACCATTTCGCGAACTTTTTTGTCTGGTTGTTTACTCTATAAATCATTTTCGTTCACCTCGATTGTATTTTTATGAGATTGTAATTTCCAGCGTTGACAAATTTGACACTTGTAAAATCAGACGGACTTCCTGAACCGATTTACTCTCCAATACAAATCCAACGGGGGGTTCGGTGTTCATTACTGGGTAGTTGCATGAGATAATCGGCTTCTCACCCAAAAAAGCATAAGACGAAAAGTCATCGTCCAACATTGCCGACGGCTGAATAAATCCGGGCGCTCCGGATATATCACCTGCCGGTGTATTCCCATACGGAGCGCCTTTGTAGCGATTTGCGCCAAGCGTCAGGCATACTTCGTGCATCTGATCAATTACGGACTTTACATCGCCATAAAACTCTTTATTCCCTACGTGAGGTCCAAACCCTCTCCCTCCGTTGCCGACAGCTTTGATTCCATCGTAACTGCAATTAAGCGTAGGCTCGCCGTCCCCGTTCGGGGCCATCATGTCAGCCAAATAATTCAGGTATGACTCAAACCCAGACGGTGGGCTTTCGCCCTCTCTATCCCAGTAATAATTAAAATTGCCTCTCGCCCGATAACTTAGACTGATGCCGCCGTTTCCTACAGTACTGATTGGTGCAAATGAGCCTAACCACCGTTCCCCTTTAAAATCGATAAACGATGCTTTGTGTACGGCATCTATAGCTCCACGGGTACTCCGGCGTTCCGATGTATAGAGTTCGGTTGCTCCGGGCCAATACTCCCAAAACGTCTCCGTCAGTACATCTGGTTGCTCCGGAGCCTGCTCCCGCACACGGGCTTGGAAATTGGAGAAATAGATAACCTCTGTCGGTCTGGTGTCCTGCATAGACCGTGAGGTTGTCATAATCATTTCCCCGAAGACATACCCGTCGCTGAATACCGCGTCCGGCGACGGGATATGCGGGGCGATAAGGTCCCCGCTAAATCCGTGACCTCCCATCCACGGGTCATTATAAGTAGATGTAATGTAGTAAGAACTCCTCGCGTTTTCGGTGTCGTATGTGACATCGGTCCCGATGAAAATAAATTTGATATAGTCCTGATTAGCCGAGTCGATAATGCCGACCGCAGTGCACGACCCTTTTAGTGTGACCGCATTCGAATCCTGTATGCGATAGCTAGTACCGTCCATTACCGATTCCATTCCCGGATAAAAAGATTCACTCTTACTGGTACTATATTGACGATAAACCCCGCCTCCCGTTTTGATTTTAAAACTGATCGTTACTGCGCTTAAGTTTCTGGCGAAATTATGGGCGCAGGGTGGTGCGTTAAACATTGCCGCAACCGCCCCCGGCAGGATCGCGCATTTATTATCAAGTTTGGAATATTGATTTGACAATGATAGTGCGCTTAGTCCATCCCACGCCTCACTATCAGGGGATTCTTTGGCAACAGGAACCAAATCAACCACATCATTATTTATATAACCGCCAGGCGAATAAACGAGCGCCGTTTTATCGAACACGGTAGTAGGTGTGATTATCTGATCACCTACGAACCACCACTCCTTAGGGGCGGTTATATGGAGGATTCGTTCGTCAGACCAGCCTACGACTTGTGGGATAATGCTTTCACTGTCGGGATTCGGAACAAGTTCGGTGCCGTTGTCGTACACATCGTACTTGATGGTCGAATAGTCTAAAGATTCGGGAGGCTCCTTGCTTGCCGCCTCCGATTCAAGTTCCTGAATCCAATCCGTGACTTCCTGCGGTACATCGTCAGGCATGTCGGATGCAAAGTCCAAGTCTATGGCATAAATGTCATGCCAATGATTAGGCTCCGGGATTTTATATTCTTCCGATTTTTTGACTGTAAAACCGTCTTCCTCATACTCAACGTATTTGTCAATTATACCAGTCGCCGCATAGCGGTTGTTAATGTGCCATATGGCTAACCCCCGTTCAAAATCGAATCCATTCCACGTTCCTTTCGGCGGGATATCATAAGTAGGGTCTATGTAGTAAGGTCCCGCCGTTATCACGACAGGCTCATCGTCCATCAGTCCCTGCCTGGTCCCCGTCAACATAACCGTACCGTGATCGATTCGTATTTTTCCGGTATAGTCCACGACATTATAACTGTAGGCGATATTCCACTCGGTTGCTCCGGCTGACGGCTTAGATTTAACCCATGAGGCACCGGTAGCTTCCAAATGGCTGTCTTCAATTAATATCAGGGCCATGCCTCTAATACGCGCCGTATCCTTACCCTCCATAGTAATGGGTTGGGTCGCTATTTCCGCGACCTGATACGGGGATAAAGCCGGGCTTATGCACCGGTACACGCTGACCCCGGCAATGAGTTCAGTTACAGGCCAGTTAGGCAGTCCGTTATAGGGATAAGAGGCAGAACCAAAAATCTGAAACGCACCACGGAATCCTACCGTCCCGAACATCATGCGCTGATTAGGGAGATCCTCCTCCGTGTCAATCCTAAGTCCGGTGCATATGGCTTCGATCTGCTCGGAGCCGTTAACGTTTTTATATTCCGGAACCCACAGCTGCCCGTGAGTACCATCGTAAAAGTACGGACCCCAGGGAACGGACGGAGAAAGACCTTGACCGCTGAACGATTCCCCCATTCTCAAATTAACAAAGTCCGGCATCTGACAACGCCAGTAGGGGAGCATAATTATCGCTATCCGAACGGTGATTTCATCCGATAACCAATCTCCATCCTCCGAGGCTACAGTACTTCCGCCGGAGCTTATATCCAATTCCCATATGTCGGTAAAGCAGGTGTCGAATCCGCTGATCAGTCCACCCGCAGTAGTCAGATTGAACGATATGTTGTTGCCGCTGATACTCGGAGTTATTGTGACCCCGTGCCCCACATAAGCATCCCCTACAGCGCTGAACCCATTGTCGGATGATATTTTCGGTGTGTAGTAAATCCGGGTTATTCCAGCGGGCGAACCGTCCGAATACTGGTCCATGATCGTAAACAGCATGACCAGATCAAAAGCGTGTATATGGTTGATGATCCCTACCGGGTTTGCCGCTGACATGATTTACCTCTAATCAATATGATAAATTCGAGGGATGACCACAGGCTTAGGCGCTCCGGTCTCAACGAAATCCCCGAATTCATTAATAACAACATCCACATAAGACCCTCGACCGCTCCCGCTAGACGGCACCGATTTCAACAGCCCCACGCCGCCGCCCTCGACCTCTGTATCAGTGACCGGGTCACGATGGTTTGGTGTGACCTGCGGGCGCGGGGTCCATCCTGCCGCGACACGTTTCACGGTGTCGCGGATGATTCCCGCATCTTTTTCATTCATGAAATATTGAGCCATATTATTTCTCGATGATTGCTTTTGTTTCCGGGATTTTTAAATCCGCCCACGTGGTCTTATAAAAACAGTCGAAATTTCCGTAGGATGCCTTCAGGTTTTTTACTTCGTCCGGGTTGTCGGTGATCAGATCGCCCATAAAATCAATCGGGACGGGCTCTGTCACCGGCTTTGCTTCTTTGTCACCAATGAAATGCCCCCATCGCCCATTTTTCAGCTTGATCGGCTGGAGTTGTCTTTCAGTGTCTTCACCAATTTCGACCATAAAAAACGCCTTGTAATCCATCAGGAGCGGCTTAAATGCGTGACCATCCGGATTATGTAAAATTTTGGCGACGCAGGTTTTATATTTTGTACCATCCGAGGTGTAAGCGGTGTTGTTGTAACACAATTCCATGTAGAGCGTCCCGGCCTTGTAAAGGCGACCGTCAATCGTCAGGTCCAGCGAGTTACAGGTATATTCGCAATCGCTGAATACACTGTCATTGACCTGGCTGTACTGGACGTTCCAGGTAATCGTGATCCGGCTGGCTCCCACCGGCACAAGCGGAGGATTGGCGAAAGCAGTCCCGGTCGGAAGCAGGATCGGAGTAGTGGGGTCGCCCTTGATATCCTCATCATTGTAACATTTATCCTGCACCCTGACTACATCCGGAAGCGGATCGCGGGTAATCCGCGCCGGCTCCTCCCAGGGTTTCGGGATGGCGCCCGGCGTCGCGTAATCGTATTTACGCGGGGAATATACAACTGTCATCGTCCATAATTTCGAATCGACAGGGGTAAGGGTTACCGAGGTGGCCACCACACCGGGAATGCCGGGGAATTCCGTGCCCTCCTCCACTACGCCGGGGGCGGAAAGGATGCTGATTTCATCTTGCGGCGTTTGAAATTGCAGGTTTTTAGTGACGTTAATCGACCTGCCGGACGCAACCTTGCTTATTGTGATCTGCATATTCAGTGCTCCTTATAACGTCAGGTTGAGCGGAACAAGTTTCGTATCCGCATCAGAGACGATACGATTCATGACGCCGGTGACGTTTTTGTTTAAATTTTCGGTTTCGCGCAATTGTTTTTCCGCGATTTCGGTTTGTTTTTTGGGGTAATCGGTGGTGTGTCTGCCGAGCGCCTGATATGCTTCCAGCGATCCGCGCTGCATGCCCTGCACCATGTTATTTTTAAAGGCGTTATCCACCGCGTTTTTCCGCGCCTCCTGCAAGGCAAGGATGTTTCCGCGCAGGGTCGAATATTCTTCATCGGTCAACTCACGCTCGATTTTTTTCTCAACGTCGCGGATCGCTTTTTCCAGTTCGTATTCATCGGTCAGTTTTTTATTTTTCGCATCGATCGCATCGATCTGATCGAGATAGGATTCGTTTATTTCGTCAAGTGTTTTGGCGATTTCTTTTTCTGCTTTTACTTTTTTCGCGTCCTGCAACGCAAGGACGTTTCCGCGGATAATCTCCTCCTCAATCCCGGTCAATTCGCGCCCGGCGCGTTTCTCCGCATCGTAAATCGCCTTTTTCAGCTCATATTCATCCTCAAGGACTTTATTGTTCGCCTTGGTAAACTCAATCTGGAAAAGGTAGGATTCGTTAATTTCCTCTAAGGTTTTGGCGATTTTTTCTTCCGCTTTCGCCGCCGCCTCTCTGGCTTTCACGAGGGCTTCCGCTTTTCGCATTTCCTCCACCGCCGCCCGCGCGGTTGCCTGCGCTTCCTCTTTTTTACGTCGACGTTCCTCCGGGGTGTCAACCGTTCCGTTCTGGACGCCCTCCCGATAGGTGTCCAGTTTAAACTTATCCTCCTCGGTCAAATCCATGCGGATAGGGTTAACTCCTCTTGATTGAGCATATTGCGCCGCCCAATCGGAGCCATAACCAAAGCTCATCGAGTCCAGCAAAAAATCAGCTGCTCTACTTGTTTTATCAACCAGGGGACCGCTTGCGCCCTGTTTGATTGCCTTATCCATCCGCGCAGTGCTGGAAGCCAGTGAATCCATCCGGTCCGCGACATCCGCCAGCCATTGAATAAGCCCCGAATTGGCAACCATTCCCTGCATGGACAAATTCAGCTTATCGATCGAATCCCGGTATGCCCCCGCCGCCTGAATGGCATCATCCGCAATAATCCGGTTGGTGTCCTCAAGTTCTTGCTTAAAGTATTCGAGTTGGGAAAGCATCGGGACCAGCTCAACGCCGCTTTTGCCGAAAATTTTCGCGGCAAGCGCCGCTTTTGCCGTGTCATCCGTGATGGTTTCCAATCCCTGGGCGATGCGTGTCAAAATCTGGCTGGAATTCAGACCGTCCAAATCCTTGATTGAGACGCCGATGGCAGCGAATGATTCCGCCGCCGTCTTGTTACCCTCCCGTGCCTCGTAAATCGTAAGGCGGGCGCGTTGCAGGGCTTTTTCCAACGCCTCCATGCTGGATGTTGTCATTTCAGCAGCGTAGGACATGGTTTGAAACTCCGCCGTCCCCACCTGCAGCCGTTCGGCGGCGTCGGCGATGGCGTCCAGTTTCGTTATTGTATTGTCCACGTATTGCCAGGCGGCGCTGACCGTAAATCCGGCGGCGACCGCGCCGCCAATCGCCATCAGTTTGGTTTTGGCGGATTCCGCGAAATCGTTAATTACTTTGTTGGATGTATTAAGCCCTTTTTTCAGGTCTTTCTCATCCGTTTTTAAATATACGACCAGGTCGCCGATGCCTTTTTTCGCCATTTCTTATTTTCCGCTTTCCGTTTTTTTCCGCTTATCGATAATTTTTGCGCCCATCATGGCGGCAAGTCCGAGCGCCAGTTCTTCTTGCGAAAGTTTTGTAACCTCATCTTTTTCCGCCGGCGGCTTATCCCACTGGATCAGTACATCGTCCATTGTTTCTTCCGCGCCGAAAATCTGGCCGAGCCGCCAAATCAGCCGGGCAAGGTAGATTTCGAGCTTATCCCGCCGCTGTTCGCGGGCGGATAAAAACGCTTGCCAACGTGCTTGTTCGTACAGGGTCAAATCCTCCTGAAGCTTGTCCACGTGCAATTCGCCGCCGATCACCGCAAGCTCGTGCAGCAGGTAGTCGGCGGCATCTATTTTTTTGCGACAATATCCCTGCCGGTGTTGACGCGGAAAAACAGTTCGGTAAGCGCCTGAATATCACGTTGTTTCATCGAATCGATAACCGCATCGTCCAAAAACGGCTCTTTCGTGACCGGGTCGAGAAACAAACCGGAGAATATCTTTTTCTGCTGGAGCGGGTCCTTGATTTCATTAAGTATTTTGATCAGGTTTTTTCTGGTAAAAGTCTTGACGAGGATTTCGTATCTTTCCCCGTCAAGTTCCAGAACCGCCGGGCGAAAATGGCGGTTACAAGTCTGCATCAATTTATTGCGTAAAGTATCCATGATTTTTTATCCTTCCGCCGGGGTTTCAGGCGGGGTTTCAGGCGGGGTTTCAGGCGGGGTTACGGCGCCGTAAACTTCATCCTCTCCGATCTTCAGCACCGGCGGGGTTTCTTCACCCGCATCATTCAGATTCGTAACCGTGAGGGTGATATCGCAGGTGGGGGATTGTCCGTTCTGAAACGTGGAATTCGCCACCGCCGAGATTCCGCCCCAGAATGTCAATGACCCGCCGATCTGCGGAAAGCCGATCACGCATTCTTTTTTCCCGACAAAGTGGACCTTGCCGAGCGCGGCAAAATCGACATTCAAGGTGATGTCGGAATGATCGCGCAGGTTCGCCAGAATCTTGGTCAATACCGCCGTGTTGCCGAGGTCGCTGTCATCGATCACACTGATCGAGTAGCCGCCGGCGCCGATGGTGTTGATTCCGGTTTTGATCGCAGTGTCGCTGTGTTGAAAAGTGGTGCCGTTACCGTCAAATTTTTGTCCACCCATGTTTCATCTCCTTATTCCGTGATGATTCTTGCTTGTATGGTGTATCTGGAGAGCTTCGTTTCCGAAAATTGCATCTCCAGTTCCGTTGTTTCCATTTCCGATTCGACCCGGCAGTTCCAGACGCGGAGGCCGGACATAAAAAACCACTCGCCGGGGCGGTTCAGCCGCTGCCATATCCGATCCCGGATCGGTTCGATTTCCGCAAACGTATCCGCGTAAATATCAAACTGCCATACCCGATCAAATGTATCCGTGGCGCCTAAATTATCCTGATTCGGGGTGGAGGATATCATCGACGCCAACACGTAAGGGGTGTTCGCCGTTGCCGGAAGCGGCGACGAATAACAGGTCGCGCCCAAATGTCCATCGTCCAGATAGCTGAAAAGTTTTTGCCGAAAGCCCATAAATTCCCCTACAGTTTAGCAAATTGCTGATCCGCTTTTTTCGCCATCGCGTCCACGGCTTCCCGCGACGACTGTTCGACCCCCCGGCGAAACATCGCCGCGCCGGGCCGCCCCCGTGCGCCATACTCCACCAATGGCGCGTATTTGTCCGGAATGATAAAGCGGGCACCGGGATTGCTGGCGCGAATCTGCCCTCTGGCGTCGCGCATTTTGACGCCCTTGCCAAGTTTCATCCGGCGGGTGTTGCCGTCGATGTTGACAAACACCGCGCCACGGTCGACAAAGATTTTTCCGATTTTGTTTTTGCTGGTCAAGCCGGATTTGATCGAGCGTTTCAAAAAACCGTATCGGGTGGGGGTGTTGCGCCGAACCGCCTTGGCGATAACGCCCGCGCCGGTACGTTTAACCGGATTCAGTATTTTTTCGGGAAATTCCGCCTCGATCCGCTTCAATTCGCGCCTGATTGCGTCCGCGCCTGATATTTCAGCATCAATCATGGATCAATCCTCCGGTAATGGTGGCACGGTTATCCGCCGCCCTGGTGTTGAATGTGATTAAAATCTCTGTTCCAGCCTCAAAAATGGAGATTTCGCGCGGGGAATCCGCGTCAATTTCAATGGATTCGCCGCTGCCATAGTTGATCACCGCCGGGGCATTGACGCGGACGATGACGCAATCGATGAAACCGTCCAGGGAGAAAGTACATGATTCACGGAAAACACGGCAGATTTCGCCCGGTTTCGGCTTCGGATTGGTCCGTTCCGCAAGTTTAAGCCACTGGTGGCGGGCCAATGTGGGGTCCGGGCGGATTTCGCCGATCTGGAACACGCGCCCATCGATCACGACAATCATGTTTTCGGACAGCCCATCCACGTGGCGGATCAGTAAATTGTGGGTAATCGATGATTGAACCTGTCCGGCAACCAGTGATTCCGTGCCCGCCAGCGGCGTAAGACGCGCCCGGCAGCGGCGGAACACCGGCCAGCAGGTAACAGTCTGTCCGTTGCCGTCGCGGTCGTATCGGGGCTGTCGTATCGTGGCGTTATGGCGCAGTTGACCGGAGTTCATCAGTATGCCCCCATCTGTTTGTAGCGGTCCAGCATAAACGCAAACGAGGAGTTCACGGCGATGCTGGTTTCGAGCTGCGTTTCGCGGTGTTCGTACAGGTCCGCCGTGAGCTGTAATATCGCCTCGCGCACGGACGGCGGCAACGGATCAAAACCGACACGAGCGGTCACGGTCAGGTATTCCGCGCCGGGCGGGACGGTTGAAATAACTTTGACCGCCGGAGGATTCAGCGGCAGAAGCTCAAATTCCGGCAAATCCGCGCCGGACGCGGAAATGGATTCCACCTCAATGATTGGATCGTAGTACATTTCCAACAACGCCCCTTGTACTACAGGGAAGATAAACGCCCAGGATTGAGGAGACGCCGGGCGATGAAGATACTTTTCCACCGCATCCGTGGCGGCGGCAACCTTGGCGGCCAGCACGGTCCGCTCGGCGGCGTCAAGATGGATAATATTGAGCTGCGCGGCGGCTTCCTCCGGCGTGACTGCCGGGTTCGGCGCGGTGATCAGTTGTTTCGAAAGATATTTCAAGGTGATTCCGTAAAGTTTTTAAGGTGCCCGGCCCCCTGCGGGAGCAAACAGGGAGCCGGGCGGATGGAGGCGGTGGTTACGAGCGATCCGGGGGAGCAAGGCGCAGGTGGCCTTTTTCCAGGATGACCGCCAGCGGTACGCCGGTGGTCATGGACCCGGTGACAATGACTGAAATTTTGAGCTTGTCCGCCGCTCCGGCATAACCGAACTCAAAAATTCCGACTTTGGCTTTGTCGGTAAGTTCGTAAACGACGCCGGAGGCGTTCGGCTCGGCGCCGAGAATCTCGTCGGCGCGAACGACGCGATAGGATGCGCCGCCATCGTCGGACGCTTCGACCTGGACGCCGATTTTGAGAGACGCGGAGAGCGTTTCGGCGGTGGTGCCGGTGTTGATAATGAATTTGGCGGCATCGAAAGAGCCGTCGAGCGCGACTTCAACCGCATCCGGAGAGGCGGTGACGACAGCGGCGGGGATAACCGCCGCCGCCTGGGTGATGTTGTAGATATCCTGCATGATTTTGACCTCCTTAACTGGCAATTTTCAGGAATTTAAACGCCTGGGTGTTAACCCACGAACCGCCGACGCGCCAATAGAACTTGTAGACGATGAACGAATCATCCGAGATGTAGTCGATCACGACATACATGGTCTGGCGGTCAACGATGGTATAGGCTTCATAAATATCGCCGAACACCAGCGGAAACTTGTCGGCGGCGATATCGGGACACGCTTCGTTCTCGACCGCCGAATAGCCGAGCAGACGGTCCGGTTCGCCGGGGGTGAATGAGGGGGACCAGAGCAAATAACCCTCCAGCGAGGACGTGGCTTTCAGCTTTTTGAACGAGTTGAAAGTGGCGGCGTTCGCCATGAACCGGGCGTTCGGGCGGTAGACACTCGGAAGCGCGGAAATGAGATCGAGCAGCGGGTCAATGTTGGTCCCGATGCCGGCGGCCGCGCCGGACTTGAGGAAGCCGGCCTTGCCATACTGGAGGTTGGAAGCGTCGGCTGCTTTGTCCACCGTGAAAAGCCCGGTCGGCTTCTTGACGCCGTTGCCGCTGATATTCGCCGCGCGTTCGGCGTTGGCAAACGCAGTACCGGCCTTGCGAATCAACCTGGATTCAATGTCATAGCGGGCGTCCATCGCCAAATCACGGGAAATTTTGATCTTGGCCCGGAGACCGTGAACCGGGATATCGTGCTTGTAAATCTTTCCGGTTTTGGTGTCTTTGATTGTTTCGGTTTCATCGTACCATTCCGCTTCAATTCCCTCCGGATCAGCGAGGATTTCAAGCGTGTTGCCGGAAATGTTTTCGATGGCCGCAAGGCCGCGCATCGGGTTGTTTTTCGGCACCATTTCAATAATCCGCCCGGAGAGCTCCGGGAATACGAAAAAGCCGCCCTTGCTGGCATCCTTTTCAACCATTTCCGCGAATGCCTCGATCGCCATTTTGTTCATCGGTCCGGGCATGGTCTGATTGCGGAGCGATTTGGCGAATTCATCGCGATATTTGGTCTGCGCTTCGTTGTACTTGCTGCCGCCGTTTTTGCCGCCGCCGCCGGTGGCGGCAAGCTGTGCGACATCCGCTTCGATCTTTTCGAGCTGGGCTTTGTTGGCTTCCTGGAGGGCAAACGCGGCGTCGGCCTGTTTCTTCGCCTGATTGTAGTGTTCAAGCGCTTTGTCCTGGGCTTCTTTGTTTTCTTTTTTGATCGCGTCCTGCAAGGCGGCGTATGCCGTCTGCTGTTCTTCGATTTTTGTGAGGATGACAGTAGTTTCAGACATGATTGGTGATCTCCTTGATTTTGTTTATGGAGTTATTGAGAGCGGTAATAATCGGCGCAGCGGCATCCGCACCGGGCTGGTCTTTCGGATAAAGTTCGCGGGGCAATCCGTCGTACATTTCAGCCCCGGCACAGGCCGCGACCGGAACGGATTCCAGAATTTCGGTGGCAAATCCGAGCGAAAGAGCATCGGAGGCGGTCAGGTAGGTGCCGTCCACCGCGCCGGTCATCAGCGCTTTTATTTTTTCCGGGGTTTGCCCGGTGGCTTTGGCGTAGATATCAACGAGGTCGGCGGATATTTTATCAAGGTCATCCGCCGTGGCGCGTAGCTCGGCGGCATTTCCGGCCAGCCATGTCCACGGCTCATGTATCATCAATCGAGATGCGGACGGCATTTTACGTACCGGCGCAGCCATCAGGATGGCGGACGCGATGGACGCGGCGATCCCATCCACATGGCCCACAATGGTACGGCCCGGCTTCGCGTTCATCCATGCCATCAGCGAGTTCATGATCGCATAGCCATCCCACACGGAGCCGCCAGGGCTGTTGATGTGCAAATTGATGGTTGACGCGGTGATCCGGTTCAAATCGCGGTTGAAATCTTCCGCCTGTACGCCATCACCGAACCAGTCGCCGCCGATCACGCCGTAAAGCATCAGGTCAACCGAATCGTTTTCCTCCGAAAACGGCTTAAAATTGAACCAGTTATCGGTACGCATATTCAAAATGGCACTGATTTTACGCTGTTTCTTGTTTTTCATTGTCGTTGTTATCCTGTTCAGGTTGATCAAGGGGGGTTAAATTCGCCGGGCGGAAATGCTCGTCGCCACCGTCCACCGGGTTCATTTCTTCAAATTTACGGATTTCATTCGTCGAAAATACACCGATCATGTGCATTTTGGTGTAATAATTGGCGCGGGTGTTCATGTCGCCGCGCAGGATGCCGGAAAGCACGAATTTGGCATAGGTTTTGCCCTGCTCCGCCACCGGCACCAGATAACGCGATATCTGGCGCTCATAACGCACTAGGAGGGGGAGCAGGCTGTCGTTGATAAATTCGGTCTGCGCCTGTTCCATCGTGGACCAGCCTTTTGCCTGTTTGGTGTCGCCGATCTTGTGCGGCGGGACCCCGAAGATACCGCAAATATCCTCTTTGGTGTATCGCCGCTGTTCGACCATCTGCAAATCCGCAGCCGTCAGGGTGATTTGTTTAAACTCAACACTGTTTTCGACCAACGGAGTGCCGCCACGGTTGCCGCCGGAGGTTTTTTCTTTGAGCTGTTTTGACAGCCGCTCGAAATCTTCCTGGCTCAATCGGTCCTTTGAGGACCAATAGCCGTTCGGTTTGCCGCCGTTTTTAAGTGCGTCATACTGGAAACCCTCGGAAATATCCGCCATGCGGATCGGGCGACCAGCAAAGTCCAAGGGACCATAAGGGTGCGCCGCGTCCCGTCCGATTCCATAGGGGACATAGAATACATCGTTTGCCCCGAAATCCTTGACTTCGCCGGAATCGTTTACCTGTATTTTGAACTGGAGGTTCTTTGCTGAATCGAGCTTGATCTCCATTAGCCGGTTCGGGTGAATCGGGTCCAGTCTTACAATTTTTGACCCGCTTCGAATAATCAGCGACAGCGAAAAACGCCGGAGCAGCAGCGATTCGATGTTGAAACGCCAAAAATCGAAACTGGACATCGACGGACAGGGAGAAAGCAACAGCAGATTGTACAGGGGATTCGAATCCGCCACAGCGGTGTATTCACCGCTGCGGGTGTACAGCTTGCAAGGGAGCGAGGCGACGTTGTCGGACAGGACGCGGACGCAGGAATAAACCGTGGAAACCGCCATCGCGGTTTCCGGATCAACAAAACGCATGACGTTACCGAGCAGCGGATCATAAACAGGGACTTCCACCAGCCCCCCCGGCAAACTGGAATTAAAGAATTTCTTGATGTTACCGAATATTTTCAACCATAATCTCCGCTTTTCAGGTTTATTATAGCCGAAAAGCGGAGATGAGCAATAGGGTAAAAACGCATCGATACTATATATAGTACAAGGCGGTACTATATATAGTATTTCACTGGTTTTATCGGGTTATGATTCGACGGTTTTCTCGGTGTAACCGCACTTTTTGCACTTCCGATAACGGACTGTCGGGCGACCGGCGCGGATGCAGTACACATTCATTTTCGCGGAACATTTCGGGCATTTCATAGTAATCTGATCTCCATGTTTGAATAATCTTTATCTTTGGTAAACAAGCTTACGTCGGTGGCGGTTTTGTGAGCCATGATCATGGTGACAACACCGTCGATTTTCTTGGGCGAATTCGGGTTTTCCTTGACGATTTTGATGTTTTCCTTGTGATCCTTGGTGACGCGGGAATTTTGCATCATCCAGCGCATGACCGGGTTGCCGAAGTGGCGGACGGTACGGTTCCGGATCGCAATTTCGACATCATTCACCGGCCCGGACAGCGTTCGGAAATCCTGTTTAATTGCCGCCACCGGGATACCGAGCCCGAATTCACGTAAGTTTTCCTCGCTATCCGCAACGCCGAATGGCTTTGACAGCCAATCCGCCAGCGAGGACATCCGCCAGGGGTCATATCCGATGCCGCGAATATCGTATTTCGCCTTGGCGTCCGCGACCATTTCGAACAATTCATCGTCGCGGATCGCTGAAAATTCCGAAATCCGGATATACCCCGCCTTGGCCCATTGCTCATACGCCGCGTTTGATTCCGCTGTTTCACGCGGAACAATGAAGTCAAATAGAAATGACGCATAATCGGGAAAGTACAGCGCCAACGCGGAAATATCGTTCACCGCCGAGCGGTCGATGGCACCGAAGCAATGCGCCCCGGCAAGGTCGATTGAGCTTTGTTGAACACGGCAATGATCCCAAAAATCAACATCAAGCCATGACTTGTTATTGGCCGTCTGCATGTTCAAAAAATATTTTTTGAACCGGATGATTCCGCTGGTGGTACGGCTCAATTTATTGTATTGGTCACGGATGAATGATTCCTTGATCGATACGCCGAGATTCGGGTTGCACTTGTACCAGGTGGCGGGGTCGGACACATCATCTTTGTCCAAGGCGCGGAACACGATCGGCATACAGGTGGAATCGGAGATAACGCCGTCCCGAACCTGCTCCGCATAGGCAAGCTGTTCATTGCAATACTCGTTGTCCACATCCGCAGCCGTCGTCAGCTCCGCCAGAAGCGGTTGGCGCCGCGCCCCCATCGATTCGCGCAAAGCCCCCGGAAAGCCGCCATCGGCCAGCGTGTGAAGCTCGTCGATAACCCCCGCATGAGCGTTGAACCCCTGCGCCGATGCTTCGTCCGAAGCGAGAATCTGCATCGTTGATTCAGTTTCTTCATCGTACAGCGTCCAGGAATACCGCCCCTTGGGAGGTTTCACGCGGTCATTCAACACTGGGTTGAACTTGACCATCCGTTTCGCCTTGGAAAAAAAGATATTCGCCTGCCCTTTCGTCTTGGCTCCGCAATAAACTTCCGCCGCAGGTTCACCGTCTGCAACGAAGAATAACACGCCCAGTCCAGCCGCGAGTTCCGTTTTGCCGTTTTTGCGCGGAATGTAGAGGAACAGATAGCGGAAACGCCGGGAGCCGTCCGGACGAAGCCAGCCAAATAAATGACCTATGATTTGCTGTTGCCACTCCTCAAGAATGAACGGTTTACCCGCAAATTCCCCGGTCGTGAAACAGAGGTTTTCCGGGAAAAAATCGCAAGCCCATTCCGCAAGGTCCGGGTAAAATTTGGCGTCGCCAGGATCGCGCCAGAAATCGAATCCGGCAAGTGTTTTCTTCCAGAATTTATAACGCCGTTTACGCTTCATGATTTCAACGCCTTTCCCGGTGACGGTTTATTAATACTTGACCGGGCTTGTTCCGCCAGCGTTTTCATCACCAGCATTTCACTGACTGACATACCGAACGCGGCGAAATCGCTTTTTAACTGGTTCAGGTGCATGTCACGCGCCTTGGCAGCGGCGGACACCATCCTGGCGCCGGTTTTTGAGTTGACCGAAAATTGACCATGTTCCAACACTTCCGCGTGTGCCTCTGCGTACAGGTTCAGGTTTTGGACCATGAGCGACAGGCGAATATCCATGTTTGGAGGATACCCCCCAAACACGCGGGATATCGCATCCGCCAAAGCTTGTTCTTGTGCGTTTAATGCGAGGGCAAAAACATCCCGCCTGGCTGATTCATTACCTGATTTCCGCATAGGCGTACACCCGCCCGGCGGATTGGTTAACTTCCCGTGCCGGGATGGTCTGTAAGTTCCCTCCGCTAAATGTTGGGCGACAGATTTTTTCCCTCCGCCACCTGAACGTCCTTTTACGCCCGCCATATAATATCCTCCCATTTGATTCCGAGTTTATAAGCGTTATGTACTTTCTTGTGGCACTTCACGCAAAGCCCGACAAGATTTTCCCGAACGAAAAAATTACTTTCATTAGCCAGCTCTAAGTGATGTACCTCCGTCGCCATCCTTGAGCACAAGCGACAAAGTCCGTTTTGATCGAAAAGCACTTTTTGACGCAATCTTTGCCATTCTGCCGAGCTTCTCAAACTTTTTAATTTATCTGATTCTTTGTTCCACAACATTTTATGATTTTCCATTTCCTGGCTTTTTGCGCGAAAAAGGGGCGCTTACGGTCTATCCGCAAGTCCGTTTTGAGATTGTCACCCCATATCCCTTTTCGCCACAGATTTTTTGAACATAAATTTGACCATAAACGATTCTCTATCAATACAAATCTTGCGTCCGTCCTGATAGTAATCAATACGCCCGTCTTTGATCATTTGGCGGATTTTCCAGTCAGACCATTTCAGGAGGGTTTTAACCTCCTTTATCGTCATGATTGGCGAAGCTGTTTCAATTTCTTTGTTAGACCCTGTTTTGTCTTGTTTCATGCCACTCTCACTTGTTAGATACTAGATTTATTGTATTAATATATTGTTCTTGATTCTACTTTCCCGCGCGCGCATTGCGGAACGCATTTTCAAACGCGCCGATGATAATATTTCCGGAATCCTGTCCGATGTATTCTTTCAGGTATTCCGTCAACGTGTCGAGGCTTTCATGTCCGATCATTTCTTTTACCTGATTCGCTGCTTCGAAGTCCCCCATTCCGTTGCGTTTGCATTGTTCGTAAACCATAACGAGGAACGTTGTTCGCCAACCGTGAAACGCCACCCGGCGCCAATCAACACCCGCCAGTCTCAATAGACGACGGTTTTTTAAATAAGAGTTTCCATGCGACAGTTTATGGTTGTCATAGTGCAAACTGAATATCCGGTGGCTATGGTTGAAGTGATATTTTTCAATGGCCTTGTCTTTCCATGCGATAATGGGAGCGCCCAACATGCTCCAGGGGAATTCAATTTCCTTTTTTTTGCCGGGGCGGCTCTCGGTCGTCTTTCCGGTGTAGTCAATCTTTATTTCCCCGGCAGGGGTGAATACATCCGAAACTTTCATTTTGGCAGTCACATCCCAATTGTTTGCGAGGAAATCCAATACGATCTTCCCTTTGCTTTTTTTCCTGCGCTTCTTCGCCAGCATTCGACTTACTTTTTTTCGGGGGGTCCAGTCTTGATCGAAAAGGTCATCAAAGGTCATGTCGGCAACTTCCGTCCATCTTGCGCCGGTGCCGATCACGACCGCCGCGAATGCCGCGTAAATCAACATCTTTTCAGGGGGATTATTGATAACCCTGATAAATTTATTGAGTTCCTCCGGCGTCACAAACCGTGTCTTCGTTCCCATATCGTCACCCCTTCCAGATGCAAAACCGGTCTTTGAGCCGCTGCTCAACCTTGACCGCATGATTGTTGCTTTTGAACATCTTTTGGAGCTCACCTTTGAGCAGGTTAACGGTGATCCAAATCTGTTTGGACCGGTCGTTTTTGATACCGTCGAGGAGTTTGTAAATCAACTGCCCGGCGGTATAGCTGAACTGTCCCGGATCGTCCAGGTCGTCGATGATCAGCAGGTCGCAGTTCAAAAATCGGCGGATATACGCCGAACCGGCAGCGGAACTGTCCCGGACGGCGTCCACGTACCCACCGATCAAAACGCCTCCGGCGACCCACCGGACCAGCTTGCCGCGCTCCACTTCTTCCCGCGCCACCTTGATCATGGCAAACGTCTTGCCGATCTGCGAAAAGCCTGAAATCCATAGCGCATCGTCGCGATGCTCCTTGATCCAGTCCTCGAGCGCGGTATTGCGCTTGCCGTCGCTGAAACTCCATGCCGCGACCTTGTCGAGCGGAAACCCGGATGCTTCCAGGCGTTGAAATTTTTTCTGCTCAATGTGATGTTTTTTGGACGCTTCTTTTTCTTTTTGTACACACTCCTCACAAATGACCACGGCAAAACATCCGGGGTCCACCCGCTTGCCCCCGCTGGTCGTTTCCAGCGTGATACTGGACGGTTTCCGGCAATCCTCGTTTGCACAAACAAACTCGATTGTATAGCTCGTTTCCTGCGTTTCTTGCGTTTCTTGTATTTCTTGCATAAAAAACCTCCTTTAAAGTCCATAGTCCGCATCGGGAGAGTGCCCCGCGATGCTTCCAGTTTCGCCAGCTTCGCCGGTGAACCCCGCCGCGCTGGCGCGATCGCAAGCGGTGGTCCAGTTATTGAGCAACGTTTCGATGGCTTTGTAGTGGTACTCATAACCGCCCCGGTAATGTCCTAAAATCGCTCTGGATTCTTTCAGGGCTTCGGGGCGCTTGGCGACTTTCGCCAGCTTCCCCAATTCCTTATCCGTCCATGGCGTCGATTCCTTGCGCCGGAAAAAGTCATTCAATCCCAGTTTAATTTTATCAAAAACACTGATTTTCTCAAAATCAGATAATAATATTGTATCTTTAGATACATTACGATTACGATTACGATTACGATTACGATTAGGTTCCATTTGCATACCATTTGGATGCAATTGCATATCATTTGCATTGGTTTGCTGGTTGTTTGCGTTGCTATTGGATTTTTCCGCATTGTCCAGCTCGGATTTTTCCTTGTTTTGATCTTTTTCCCACCGTTTCAACGCCGCCGCCTGGCGTTTTTCGCAGATATCCCTGTACTTTTCAAGGTTCCGCTCCTGCTGCGCGATCAACAGTGGAAAGATCGGCGCGGCGGCGCGTGGCAGTTCCGCCGCGTTTTCCGTGCCGTTTTTCCATGCGATAATTGCCTTGATCAAGGCACCCGCCTCCTTGTCCGTCATGGACAAAAAAGCCGCGTCCCAATCAGGCGCGATCAATATCCCTATTTGCTTTTTGCTCATACCGCCCCCGGTTTGACCTCTTTTTTAATCGATTCGGGAGAGCCCGAAAACGCATACTTTTTCGTCCAGCGACTGGATTTTTGAAAAACGCCGGAGCGAGTTTAACAGCCCGACAAAACCCCAGTGATCACGGATTTTAAAACCGGGAAAAACCCCATCATCCTGCAACACCTCCAGCGGGATATCCTTGATGGCTTTGACCTCGATATGTTCAACCCGCGCCCGGAACAGCACCCGCCCGGCGCCGTTCGACGGCGTCGCGCTGGCATGGATGATATCGACCACATCGCCCTCTTTGTATTGCGCGGCGGCGGATGCCCCGCGAATGGTAGTAAACATCTCCTGCTGGAGCTTGTTATAGTCATGCCGAAAACTGAAATACTTTTTACCCATCATTTCACCTCACTGTTGTTAATTTTCAGCCTTTTCGTTAAGCCATTTGGCAATACATGCCCGACAACATGGAATATTGGGGTGTTCACATCCGTTTGGATAAGGACAAAAATCGAAATCGCTCAAATAATTTGCCATCATCTGCGGGGCATCATCGCCCGCCTGGGCGTACCCTTGTAGCCGTTCAAGGTTTGTATAATCAGCCTTATCCATCATTTCACCTCATTTTCGTTGTTTCCAAGATACGGCCAGCGGCGGCGAGCCTGATCCGGCCGGATATAAAACCCGCAACTGGGATCGCCGGCGGCGCACTTGCCGCCCCATTTTTGACAAGCCCCATCGCGGAGATAAAAACATCCGCGACAGGTCAAGTTCCTGGCTTTCTTTTTACGCATTCGGACTCCGTTATAATTTGGTTATTAATTATTTAAGTTTATTAATACTGGCATCCTCAAGAGCTTCCGCGAACGCCATGACAAACTCTGCCGCTACCTGCGGTACGATCGCGTTTCCATAGCCTTTCAGGAGCATGGCACGGCCTTCCTTTTGCGTGGTGAGCGGGAAGCCGCCCGTTTCCGATATGCCGACAAGCCCGCCTCCATCCACGCTTTCGGAAACCCCATCAGCCATGCCGAAAAGTAAGGATTTAGCCGGTATCCTTCTAACTTTTCCGTCCCGGCAATAGATGAGCCGGAATCCGTCCCAGGGAGAAAAACCTGGAACACCACAGTCGAAAGACTCTCCTGCGAGCCCTTTTTCCCTCTCGTCCGGTCCTGAAATCCCTGCCTGCATTCCGATGACAATATCGTCGGCCATGCCGAAAGTATCACCTTCTCCCTTAAATTTGCGCATCCTCCCATCCTGGCCGCCTCTGAACGATCTTCCGGCATCCTGACAATCCCCATTTTGTCCATTGTTTGCGGTGTTGGGCACGCCTCCATTTGCGCTGTGTTCGACGTCCCCTGCTGCCTGCTGTTCATTGAGCGCCGGTCCGAACAGTCCGGTGTCGGCCACGCTGCAAACGCCATCGCCATCGACTGAAGATTCCCGCATTTCGTGGAACTCCTGTTGTTCCTCTTTGCGAATTTCTCCTGATCTTCTGTTGTTTCCGACGCCCTCGGTGTCAACCATCCCGCCGTTGCCGCCTGATCCTCGATCCTCGAACCTTTCCCGGTATGCTCCAGACATGGAATCCCGCCATTCGTTGTGACTCGCGGAGTTCCCCATGCCGCCAGTATCGCCGCCGTCTGTAGATTCGCTCCGCCCTCGCGCCCCTGCGAACCCGGCCCCGTCACGCAATTCAATGTCACGGTCGGCCAGTACTGCGGCCCCCCAATACAATCTTTGGCGACGGTGCGGTGCTCCGACGCTGTGTGCGCCCAGTACGACCGCCCCGACGGCGTAGTTTTCTCTTTCCAAGTCCGCGTATACTCGATCGAGCCAACCGTGCTTAATTGCGTTTTCAACCTGTTCGCCAAAAACGTATTCAGGTCGGCACTCTTTAATGAGTCCGGCGAACACCGGCCACAGGTCGCGTTCGTCGTCGAATCCTTTTTGCTTGCCGGCGCTGCTGAACGCCTGGCAGGGACAGGACCTTGCACCATTTCGGCAGTTCCTGTTCGGCATCAGCGGGTTTATCGACCACACTGTTCTGCCAGTCAGTAGCATCCCATACAAAACCTGGAATCGCCATCCATCGAGTATCTTTGGATACTCCCCTGAAGCAACCACTACTAACATTCCGTACAAGAGTTCCAGAGTGTGATCCGAATGCACCACTTCCATCCCTATAGACAACCGCAACTTTAGCCCATGAAGGCCATCTGATGCCGCGTTCCTTCAAAGCTTTAACAGTCAATCTAGGCAGCTGTTCCGATTCTTTAACCTCTATCCAACGAAAGAGTCTCCCGCCTTTCAAACATTCGCATGGCTCCCCCATGTCATCGCCCAATACTGCTTGACATTTTTCACAATCGCTAAATTCACAGCGCCCGATACATTCAAACTTTCTCATTTTCATTTCCATTTTTTAATTTTCGGCACCTCGACGCGGTCGAGGCCCTGGATAAAGTAATAACGCTGGACGCCGTGCGGGGTGTACCGCGTCTCCACGGTCATGCGGAAACGCGATACGAACAGCAACAGCGCCCGCAGCCCGGTCAGCGTGTACCGCTGTCCGTCTTTGCCGGTCAGGATGATATCATGGGCGGGATTGCATCCGTGCCACTTCCCCGATACTGATGATGCCATATTTGCCCCCCTTTAAAGTGTTCCGCTCACGCCAGCGGCAAAAAGCGCCACCAGCAAACCAACGCAAATCGCCTGCACGATCCAATAAAAAACCTCCTCACGATCCATTTTTTGCCACCTCAAATTGATTTTTTATTCTCCGCCATTCGTCCAACTCCGCCTCGCTCCGGCTGATTGCCCGGTCGATGTTTATTTTGAGTTTGTCTTTGATCTTTTGGATCATGTCATCAATCGACAGGTCATAAGACACCATCGACACCGCATATCCTCCATCGTATGCGCCGTGATCCATAACGCGATTATTGTTAAAAGTGCTGATCGAGCTCCGAAAAAACGAATCGGCGCCATGAACCTCCCCAATGGGGATAATCAAACAATCCGCTTCGCCGACATGGCAGCCGACTTCGATTTCGGCTTCCACCTTTTCCCGCGTGATCAGTTTCATAGCCGGTTCGCCGGGCGAAAAGTGAGCGATTACCAGTGACACAACTTTCTTCATTTTTCCGCCTCCCGGACGGCTCCGCAGACCGTACACCGCTCTTTATTTATCACCTGGAAGTGATCCCATTCCTGATGATCGTGAATCGCCCGAAACGCATCCAGCAACTCGCAAGACGTGTCAAAGACGCTCAAGTCTCTGATGCGCCCCCGCAAACGCTCTCCTGCGTCTACGTCCTCGATTTCCGGCGCGACGGTCAAGATCGTCCACGCCGCCGCCATGACATCGTCCGTCGAGGCGCGAAAGGCTTTCGCCGCCGCCGCCAGTCGCGTCATATTTTTGACGTGGATAAAGGGTTTTTTGAGTTGCATCGCCAACTGGTACTCGCGCTGCGCCCCCGGCGAACGGTTCCAACCGTCCAGCAGGACCAGCACGTCACAGGCGCGGACATCCTCCAGCCCCCGCTTCATGTATTCCTCATACTCCAAGCCCTCCGGCTGCCGCGCCGGGTTCAACACCTCAAATCCATAAAAATCCCGGATCATCTGTTCCGCCGCGTTAAACGCCGGATAGTTAAGGTCCTTGATTCCGCTCATCGGCCCGGCGATATACACCGTCAGCCCCCGCCGCAGAAAAATAATCTCCATACTCTCGCCGTATTTCATTGCTCCTCCATTTTTGTTTAATTTTCCTCGATCACGATATAATCAACGCCCTGCTGTTCCGGGCGCACCGGCATGGCGCCGGATGGCTTGTTCAGCGCGTCCAGGCAACGCCCCGCCAGTGTTTTGCGGAAATCCGTGGCGGTGACGCCAACGGGCAAGGTAAAATTGCGAATACTTTTTACAACCCGATTATTGCTGTAGTACATCTTGTCAATCTTTTTTGTACTACGCTTTCCGCGTCGCAGGTAAAGTGCACATGCGCGGAATATTGTGGCTTCCTCCAGTCCGGTATGCGCCGCCGTCCGCCGCACCAGCTCCGCCAGTTCCCGGCTCACCCGGAGCCGTGCGGTTTGCCGCCTCCTTGCTTCCATTTTATTCCTCCACACTACCGGTTATCAGGTGGATTCGTTCTTTTTCTCGACCTGCGGTGACGGAAACGCCGTTGACCGGAATTTTTGCCGCCCCGATGCATACGAAGACTTCTTTTTCTTCGTCGTAATAATCGCGTCCGTTGTTCTGAAATTTGACCTCGCCATCTCCATAATCCTCCAATCGCCGACCCAATATCTCGATCAATTCCGATAACTTCATCCCGCGCCCCTTACCGACTGTTCCGCTGGCGACCGCGTTTGCGCGATGCCAGAAATGATTCCAGCGATTTAGTATCGACCGTGACCGTGCTGTTGCGACTGTCCCCCAGCTTGTAACTCTGGACCTTGCCGGAGCGGACCAGCCGCCACAGCGTCCAGGGCTTGATCCCGGTCAGTTCGACTGCTTCCGCGATGCTGATACTGGCCTTGCGCGGGGTCGCGTCCTGCTTCGCCAGCAGGGCGGCAAAATCAAACCCATAAGGCGCGATCATGTCACTGATCGCCCGGACCAGATGCTCCGGGATTTCTGTTTTAGTCATATTTTTTTGCTCCTTGTTTTTTAAAAGTATGCCAGCGGGCGCTGGCGGCGTTTTTTGCTACTTCTTTCTGCCGGTCGCGGCGCTCGCTCTGCCGCCGTACGCGGGGCTCCAGGAAGCCCCATGCCACCGCCACCGCCGCCGAGGAGAAATTAACGTAGGTAACGGTTGGCTTGTACTCCATGATCGCGGTGAACAATTGCCCGCGTTCCTCCATCGTCAACGCTTGAAGCCCCCTGACTTCACCCTCCAACAGTTCCACCATGTTTTCCAATCCAGATTCGAGATCGCCCCGATTCTTTTTCATAACATTCTGCTCCTTATTTTTTGCAATACGTTTTTATGGTTTCGCCGGGATCAGCGCTTTGCATTACACCGCCCCGGTATTGTTCACGCGGTTTTTTGTTCGGGCTTCACGGTCTTGGTAGTTGACGCATGATGCTTTCGATAGCGTTCAATGGCGCGGCTTTCCGGGAGTGCGTTAATACACTTGATCGCTTCCATGATATCTTCTGCCGGGATAATTTTTTTTACATTACTGGATTGCAGGATCAAGCGGATTGCATTTTTTGATGATTTTATCATTCACATCCTCCTTTTTTTGATTAAGTGAATCGTGATAAAGTTAAGTAAATTACTTATATTATAATCCTATCTGAAAATAAATCAAGTAAATTACTTATAAAATTCAAAATTTAGTTGATTTATTTTTGGTTTGGTTATATATTTTAGTAAATCAAAATAAAAGCGAGGTGATTTTATGATATCCGGTGATTCATGGCGGGAAAATTTTGGTCAGCGGTTAAAAATTTTAATGCTGAAAGCAAAAATAAAACAAAAGGATATTTCCGACACACTGAAGTGTTCGCAGTCTTTTGTATCGCAGGTGATTTCAGGGCGTTCCATCTTCGCTAATGATCAATTCGGGGTAGTGTATGAGATGCTAAGTGAGGTTGGGGTAGGTGATAGCGACCTGAATGATATTCATCGAATGTTTATCGAGGCGCGGGCAAATATGGATATCAAAGACATTCCTATCCCTGTCGTGGATTCGGACCCGCTCAAACAAATGATAATTGAGGACCTCAATGAATTGACACAAAAACAACTGAAAGAGGTCTACCGCATCATGGAAAAGATGAAAATTAAAAACCTTGACCAGATGGCGGATAATGCCGGAATTTAATGCCAGGCACTTGACAAACCGTGATTCGGCTATTATTTTGATAGTAATTAGAATCAGGGAGGTTTTACATGACAATTGCCGCTACTCCATTCCAAATAAAACTGAAACATGATTATGAGCAATTCAATGGGAAATTTTTCATTTGGCTATATGTTTCATTGGGGGAGGTCTATGTTCCGCAGATATTTGAATTTACCAGACCGGACGGTTCTAAAATATTAGCCTCGACGGAGGTCATATATCGGGATACTGCAAAATTAGAAGAACACGGCATCGAGGCATTGAGGGGAACAAGAACGGTACAACTATTAGCCGGCGCCTATCAAGCCCCTGATTTAAAAATGCCGTCACAATATCGGCAGGATTTTTTATTGAAACATGCGATTGGATATTACACGGACTGCAAAATACGATTTATTAAAGCATCCGAAAATCCATTCGAAAAACGCGATATCAGGGCTGTAACGATAGAGGGGGATGGTATTATTAAAATCCTGCTTTTATCAAAAATTGACAATGAAAAAACAGAAGAGGAGCTTGATTTGTAATGGATAATGATCTTTTCCTGCGTAAGCATACCGAAAAGCTCGTTAATCTCCTGAATTCCTTGATCAGTTATTGTGGTTCGATGGAAGATGACGACTACAAGCGGCGGGCTGCGATGTACAGTAAAATGCTGAATGCTCTTAACACTGGGTCTTTTGATTGCGAGGGTGAAGATGGTTACGGGCAAAGCCCCGCAAATGTAGAGAAGCAAAAGGATATTCAGTTCCCCGCGTTGGATAAAATAAAGCGGGAATGTTATTTTCGAGGGAAAAACATCTGCTTTACCGGCTTTGGCACAAGCGAAAAACGTGTTCTGGCTGATATCTGCGAATGCCTTGATATCTCTATGAAAAGTAGCATATCGGGGGTTTTGGAATATCTGGTTTGCGGCGCAAATCCAGGACCATCAAAGATTAAAAAGTGCCAAACGCTGAATATACCGATCCGTGAGATTGAAACATTTTTAAAAGAGATTTCCGAATAATAGCCGTAAAAGGAGAAACATGAAAAACCTGTTAATCATCGTTGCCGTGCTGGCGCTGTCGCCGGTGTTCGCCCAATCCCTGACCACTAAAAAAGCAGAACCGACAAGCCGGGTAGTCGTTGACCCGAAAACCGGTAGGCGTGAGGTGAGAGAAACAATGAACTGCCCCGTCTGTCAAGGAAAAGGAAAAACAAAACAGGCCGGGAAATCGACTGCTTATATTTGCAAAAAGTGCAGCGGAAGCGGGAAAATAGAATACACGACCTCCTCAAAACCGGCAGAAAAGAACACCTCCGGAACCACTACCGCGAAGTAACGTCGTCAAGGAATTTGCGTCACGGACAATAGAAATCCGTGACGATCTTTACGTCAAACTTCGCCCAATATTTTGTGTCACGGCGAACAGAAATCTTTCGTCAACTTTCCACCAAACCTTGCCGAAGATTTTGTGTCGCGGATAACAGAAATCTCTCGTCAACTTTACGCCAAACTTCGGCAAAGAATTTGTGTGAAAAATTACAGAAATCTTTCGTCAACTTTCCACCAAACCTTGCCGAAGATTTTGTGTCACGGCAAACAGAAATCCTTGAGCAACTTTTTATCAAACTTCGGCAAAGAATTTGTGTCACGCCGAACAGAAATCCTTGCGTAACTTTTCACCAAACTTCGGCAAAGATTTTGTGTCA
>ENA-UOOH01001068-UOOH01001068.1-fermentation-metagenome-genome-assembly--contig:-NODE-1068-length-28174-cov-38.810555_pt1 | contig 28174 bp, 31 predicted proteins | sample MGYA00245778_ERZ724025 | MGnify/ENA primary metagenome ERZ724025 (study PRJEB28704, sample SAMN03018313) | fermentation metagenome | biome: anthropogenic terrestrial biome; feature: soil... | reverse complement strand
AAGGGGCGGGGGCAGTCATGGCGATACCCAGGGGAAAGCCGTGCCCCGGATTGCAATCAATCGGAAACACCCAGATGAGATCTCAACAAAGTTGAGTATCAGTTGTTTCGTAGGGCACTACCGGCGATTCCCCCGCGATCCACTGTAACGGCATTTTACCTCGTTTCAAGCGTTTTTGGGCCAAACCTTCTGAGAACTCACGCCCACCATATTTGTGTAGCACCCGGCGGTGCTCAAGCCCCGGAAACTCCGCACCCACCGATCCCCTACGCATCAAACTGCCGGAGCCAGAGTTCTGCGCAGGCTATCCGCCAGAACTCAGTGGAATACGCACTCTTCCCGTCGAGGAATTCCCGGTAGTTCCGGAGTACCCGTTCTGCATCCCAGTAGGGCCGGGCCGCGAACTCCGGCGAGGAGAAGAGGGCAAGGATGTGGGGGTGAAGTTCGTCCTTCATCCAGGCCTCCTCGGGGGTGACGAACCCCATCTTGTCCATCCTGCACCGGATGGCGTCGGGTACCAGCCCCCTGATCGCCCGCCGGAGGACGTACTTCGTGACGCCGCAGCGGACCTTCTGGTCGAGCGGGAGCCCTGCAAGGTACTCCACCAGCCTGTAGTCGAGGAACGGGACCCGCGCCTCGATCGAGAACGCCATCGAGTTCCGGTCCTCCCAGTGCAGCAAGAGGGGGAGGTTTGAGGCGACGACCTCTCGCTTCAGCACCGCATCGAGCGATCCCGCATACCGGAGGACCTCCGGTGGGGATCCCTGGAGAAGCCCCCGCCGCTCCGACCGGACCCGGGACTGCCGGGCCGCCCACGAGAAGAAAGACCGGTGGTGCCTCGCGCTGCCGAGGGCCTCGCGGAGAGCCGCGAGTATCTCTCCCCGCCGGAGGAGCCCCCGGATATACGGCATCTGGTAGGCGATATACCCGCCGAGCTGCTCGTCGGCACCCTGCCCGTCGAGGACAACCTTCACCTCGCTCTGGGCAAGCCGCATCACGCAGTACTGAGCGTATATCGAGAGCGACGCAAACGGCTCGTCCTGCATATAAAGGAGCCTCCCGATATCCTCCCAGAGCCCCTCCGTATCAGGGGTGGTCCGGTGGCTCGCGACCCCCGTCGCCGCAACCACCGTATCGATATGCCTGCTCTCGTCGAACCGGGGATCATCAAAACAGACCGAGAACGTCTTCTGCCGGTTCCCGACGCTCTCCGGGCGCTCGGCCCGCAGGAGAACGTTGATCAGGGCGGTGACCGTCGACGAGTCGATCCCCCCCGAGAGGCAGGTGCCGACTGGGACGTCGCTTCTGAGCCTGAGCCGGACAGCATCGGTCAGAAGGTCCCGGACCTCCCGGGCGGCGGCCTCATCGTCGATGCCGGCCGAACGTGGAGCGCCGTTCATCACAACATCCCAGTAGCGGTGCGGTTCCCCGGCGCCCGCCCCGGAGATGACGATGAAATGGGCCGGCGGGAGCTGGAAGATGCCTTCGTACATCGTCTCCCCGGTATGGTCCGCAACCCCCCACGCAAGAAACGTCGAGAGCATCCGGTCGTTCGGTCTCCGGCCCGCCGCAGGATGCGCGAGGAGCGCCTTGATCTCCGAGGCGAAGAGGAACGATCCTCCGGCCAGGGTATAGTAAAACGGCTTGACGCCCAGGCGGTCCCGGGCGCAGAAGAGTTCGCGGCGACGCTCGTCCCAGAGGGCGAACGCCCACATCCCGTTGAACCGGGCGAGGCAGTCCCTCCCCCACTCCTCGTAGGCGTGCAGGATCACCTCCGTATCGGTTGCAGTGGCGAAGCGATGGCCGGCAGCAAGGAGTTCCTCCCGGAGTTCGGGGTAGTTGTAGACCTCACCGTTGAAGACGATCTGGAGCGACCCGTCTTCATTCGCCATCGGTTGCCGGCCTTCGTCGGAGAGGTCGATGATCGCAAGACGGCGGTGGGCGAGCCCTACCGGGCCGGAGAAGAAGCTCCCCTCGCCGTCAGGCCCGCGGTGGAGAAGTCGCTCCGCCATGGCCCCGACGAGGTCCGCATCCGCCCGCTCTCCGTTCAGGGCAAACTGCCCGGCGATACCGCACATACCAGGACCCTATCACTCGTCAGAACAGGTCTTGTCCAGGCCCGTGCCGTTGATGTCGCAGGGTGCGCAGGGGGTCGATCCGTTCACCACCCGGTATGCGTCAGCGAGGACCGCGGAGTTCGCGAGCATTCCTGCGATCAGGATCACCTCCAGGATCTCGGCCCGGGTTGCACCCTTCGCCATCGCCGACTGCATGTGGTACTCGACGCAGTGGCTGCACTTGAGGGCGGCGCCCACCGCGAGGCTGATCAGCTCGATCGTCTTCGGTTCGAGCTGGCTGGTCTCGACCACGGCGCCCTTATACAGCAGATGCGAGATGAGGATCTCGGGCCGCTCCGCCATCCGCTCAAATATAAGGGGGACTCTGCCGTACTCGGCCTCGATCTCCCGGAGGAGTTCTCCCGCTATGACGTCCGACCCCCGTTCTGCAACCCTCGTGAGTATCTTCTCAAAATCCATCGCTACACCAATATCCTGGTCTCTGAGAAGGGTTTAATCCGTATCAATATGTAATTGCGCATCCGTGACGGCTTAACGTCGGCGATATCCCCGATGGTGATCCCGTCCGCGACCTCAAGCAACCGCATATCATCGGCATACAGGTCATAGGGGAGCTTCACCCGCAGGCCCTCCATCTGGGCGGTCACCGGCGTAGGGTGCGTCAGCATGCTGACCTCCTGGATCCGCTCCCCGATGATCGCCATCAGGCGGGGCGGGAAGATAGAGAGCGGGTCCCTCGCGAGGTCGTCCCGCCGGGCATCCAGGGTGCGGGAGACCTCGTCCACCAGTTCGTCGAGTTTCGCGAGTTCTTCAGGGCGCTTGAACCGGTGCATGATCCTGCCGACGCCCCCAACGTAACCCTCAACAGAAGGGTCGATGATCCGCATCAGGGTCTCGCGGTCCGGGGCTCCGGTCACCACGATCGGCACGTGGATCCCCTGCCGGAGCACCGGGAACTTCTGCCGGATACACTCCTCGAAGTTTCCGAGGGCGTAGACAGCGAGATCGTGCTCGTTGATGATATCCCGCTCCTCATCGTTCAAGTTTGCTATCCGTTTTCCAAATCCCCGGGCGAGCCCGACCATATTCGTCTTCGCGCCGGACCGCCGGAGGTACTCGGCGATATCACAGGCAGTATGGGGGAGGTGGTGGATCTCCAGGCTCGGGCTGACCACAGCGATCTCGGTTCCGACGAGGGGCGCCTCGGTCACCTCGCCGGCAAGCGGTTTAGCAACCTCCCGTATCAGGTCGATATCATCCCGCGGCACGAACGACTGGAGCACGACGTCCTGAGCCATGACATGCTTCTGCACGATGTAGCCCCCGAGGTCGTCGATAAGGTCCATGATCTCGTCGTGCCGGTAGACGCCTCCCTTGTAGGTCACCGGCACCAGCGTCGTCACAGCGTCACCCCCATCTTTGCAAAGATCGGTCTTACCATCGTCTCCACGATGTCGCCAGGCAGGGTATCCTCGCTTGCTACATAGTAAAACTTCTCGTCCCTGATGTACTGACGGCGGACCTTGAACCCCTCGGGAGCGATGTACTGCAGAGCGTAGATGACGTCCTTATAGAGCGTCTCGCTCGGGTCGGCGACCACCACATGCTCGAGGTCCTCTTCCCCGGCTACCCCCGCCGGGAGGACGATTGTGAACCGGTCAGGCTGGTCGACGTTCTCCTTCCCGTAGCGGGCCCAGAGTTTCTGGAGCAGTGGTGCAAGGTAGGTCTCATCGCCGATATCAATCACGATCCCTTTCTCGCCGGGGTTGACGTTAGCAAAGTCGCTGACCCGGATAGCCCGCGGCATATGGCGAAGTATTCCTGCGGCGACAAATATCGGCACCTTCGGGTCGACGTAGATATGAAGCCGGTCGATCACCTTGATCAGGTCGAGGTCCTGGAGGACATCGGCCGCGATCCGCTCATAGGCCTCTCTCCCGACCGCATCAGGAGACTCGACAACGAAGTAGTTCAACGGGGGCATCTACTCTCCCTGGATGAATCCGGATGATAGCAGGGCCGACCCGACCGCGCCGATATACTGCGAGTAGGGCGGGACGACGATCTCGGTCTGCAGGAGTTGGCCCATCGCATAGACCAGTCCCTCGATCAGCGAGGTGCCGCCCACCATGATCACCGGCTCTTTGATATCGATCTCCTGCAGCTGCTGCTCAAAGACCTGTTCCGCAACACTGTGGCAGGCCGCAGCCGCCACATCCTCCCGCGAGCTCCCGGCAGCGAGAGCGTTCACCAGGCTCTGCGTCCCGAAGACAATGCAGTAACTGTTCATCGAGACGTTCTTCCCCATGCCCTTCATGGCGAGCGGACCGAGCTCGGTGATGTCCACACCGAGACGCTTTGCGGTCATCTCCAGGAACCGGCCGCTCGCGCCTGCACAGATCCCGCCCATCGTGAAGGTCCCGGGGATACCATCGATCACGCTGATCGCCTTGTTGTCCATGCCGCCGATATCGATGACGGTCGAGGGGCCCCGCTGGTGGCCGGCGAGGTAGACGGCGCCCTTCGAGTTCACCGTCAACTCCTCCTGGATCAGGTCGGCCCCGAAGTGCTTCCCTATAAGGAACCGCCCGTATCCGGTCGTCCCGATCGCCTGGATGTCGTCGCGGGTGAGGCCCGCCATATCGAGCGCATCCACAACCGCGCTCTCGGCGCTTGCGATCACCTCGGTCGTCGGATGCCAGCCGGTGCCGACGATCTTGTTATCCTTCATCACGACCGCCTTTGTGGTGCTCGACCCCGAGTCGACACCCATCGTGATCCCGGTCTGCTCCTCACGGGCAAGGAGCGCTCTCCGCCGTGCGATGGTGGTCAGGGCCTCCATCCTCGTGAGAAGGGTCCCCGCGGTCGTCCGCTCGGTGAAGGAGTAACTCACCACCGGCAGCCTCGAGTGTTCGGGGATATACCGGCGGAGCTCGTTTCGGACGATCGCCGCCTCGGCGCACCGGAAACATGTGCCGATGAAGACCCCGTCGGCATCCACCTTCCCGTCCACGAGCGCCATACCCCGGGCGATCATGAGTTTTAAGTCGGCGCTCCGGACGTCCAGCCCGAATTTGTCAACAGCTCGCTCGACATCGGCAAGCGCGATGTCGGGGAAGAAGACCTCCGCGCCCACCGCCTCGGCGGCATCGTAGATCTCCTTCTGGACGCCGCTGTACTCCGGCCCGCAGGAGAGTTGGGCAATCCGCACCTTCCGGCTCACGCTTCACCCTCCTTCGGGAGACTTGCGAGAAATGTCTTGATGGCAGCGACGAACTGCACACCCTCGTCCTCGTTTGTGGGATACTTCAGTTCCAGAATTGGTATACCGCTCTGACGCAGGGAGAAGAGGATCAACTCGTCGGTGCGGGCGCACCCCATGCACCCGAACGCAAGGTCAGCGTCGGTGACGATGACCGCGGCCTCGGCCTCCTCGATGAGAGGGCCGTAGATCGCCATCCGCCCCCGGACGCCGGACGGCACCTCGACAGCCGCGTACTTCAGGCCGCGTTTCGGCTCTTCGGGCGTGATCTGCAGGGGCGGGGAGTCGATCCCGGCAGTCTGTATCCGCTCCCGGATACCGAGGGCTGCACCGAGCGGTTTGTGGCCGAACCGGGCCACAAGATCGGAGAGAATGAGGCTCGTTGCAGGGTAGATAAACACCTTTGCCATTGTATTCAGGACTCCTCTGTATCTATCAGTTCTTGTAATCGTTTGATATCGAGTAACGGTTTCTTCTCGCGTGCAGGCGCCGCATCCGGCACCCCCGCCTCCTCCCCCCGCCGCTCGACCTCTTCAAGGCCGTGGGTGATGTAGCGGAGAATACGGAATTCACGCTCGTGGCCGAGGTAGCCCGGCCGCGCTCCGCCGAGGTTCGCCCGGCAACGCCTGGGATCCCCGGGCGGGAACCCCCGGTCCTTGACGAAGATGTGGGTGGGGTCGAACGTGCGGATCTCCGCGATGAGGTGGTCGACTGCCTCAGGTTCACCCGTCACCTGCAGCCCGAAACACGTCTCCTTGATCAGGACACCTTCGGACGCCTCATACGCCCTGAGCGCGAGCTCGCCGGGAGTCATGGACGGCGACTCGACGAAGACGTATTTGGTCACCGTGCCGACGTAGTCCGGAGTGTACCCGGCCATCATTTCACCTCTCTCACGTATACTGTTGTTCCTTCGCGCATCCCGGCAAGGTTCCCCGCGTCGAGCACCTTCCCGATGACGTTCGTGCCCGTAAGCGGCTCGGCGGTCGGGCCGAACTCGGCGTTCGGTGTCGTGCGAATACCGACCATGCCTGCGCCCCGTCGCGAGTCGTTCGTCATCGCGAGGGTGAACGCCGGCACCTCGCCCGCGGGAGTGTTCTCCGGTATGATACCGACACCCTTTCCGATCTTCGGTTTGAAGAGGGAGACGTCCTCGAACCTGAAGACGAGCGGCATCTTCCCGACGGCATGATGCTTGAGCCCGGTCACCTCACGGAAGATCGTGACCGACCGGGGCGCGGCCGCCTCGTCGAGGGTGATGCTGATGACGTGGTCAGACGGCTCCGTTGCGACCCGGACCGCCCCGGCGGCAAGCACCTCGAGTGTCGTTGCCGGGGTCTGGCCGACGACCACCCGGTCCCCTTCGGCCGCATCGGCGGTGAGCGAGACTCCCCGCCGGGCGACAAACTCCTCAGCCCCGGCAAGCGTGAAGCCGACCAGGTCGAACTGCTCCGGCTCGACCCGGATGGCAAGGAGGTCGCCTTCACCGGCAAACCGCACGAGCTCGATACCGTGGACCACCCGCCCAACGACGGTGTGCGCCGGGCTTGCCGATACGCCCTGCGTGTAGATGTAGACCGCCCCGGAAGATTTCCCGGCAGTCCTGACCGTAATGGTCCCCTCGAGCCTCGGACCGGAGAACTCCGCCGGGACCTTCGTCGGGACCAGATGCGCATCGGCGATGTGGGTGCTGCTCGAACGATCCACCAGGAATCTGCCGCTCTGTACGGAGAGAAGGAAGTGCTCGACACTCCGGGCGACCCGGGTATCTATCCCGTCGCCCCCGAAGCCCAGTACCTCACCCTCCACATAGGAGATGACCTGCATCCCGTCCTCGAGCTGAAACGCCGCATCGTGGGTTATGACCGCGTGCGACCGGTCGGCATGCCTGAATATCCGCTCGACCTCGATGATCCGATCGCCTTCGGCGATACGGTCGAGCAGCCCCCGACCGGTGACGACCCTGCCGATGACACCGCCGTCCGCCGGGGCGCCGTAGTCGGCCGTATGCCGCATGCGGGCGAAGATCAGGTAGGATTGGGTTGGGTCATAGCCGCCGCACCCGAGGATCACGTCACCCCGCTCGTACCGGCCCGGCTCCCGTGCAGGCCGGACACCGGACTCAAACGGCCCGAAGGCGGCGGCGTAGCGGTCCTGCCAGTGCAGGCGGAGCCGCTCGGCAAGCCCAGGCCGGAAGAGCCGGGAGACTACCCCCGGGTCCGCCATCTCGACGACCATATCGCCGGCCGAGGTGACGAACCTGACCTCCTGTGACTCCGCTGCATCCTCCTCGAGTGTCGGGAGGATGACGGCGACGCTGCACCGGACGTCCCGTCCGGGGAGGATATCCCCGAGTCGGGCGCCCGCCGGAACCTCTATACGCTCTCCGTCCAGGTGAATCTCCATCGTCCATACCTCAGGGGGTGCCGGCCCCCATCACCTTTCGCTCATCCTCGGTGAGGTGAGCAAGCACCTCTTCCGTCGGGCCCATCTTGATGATCTTACCCCCCCGCATGAGGGCGACGCGGTCGCAGATGTCTCGCACGAACTCCATGTCGTGGGAGACCACGATGAACGTCTCGTCCATCTCCTCGCGGGCGTGGAGGATCGAGTGTTTCACGTCGATCTTCGTTATGGGGTCCATCGTGCCGGTCGGCTCGTCGAGGACGACGAGCAGGGGCTCGCGGATGAGAACCTGGGCCAGCGCCACCCGGTGCTTCTCACCTTCAGAGAGCTGAGCGGGATAGCGGTCCAGGATCTCCCGGCTCATCTCGGGGGCAAAACCGGCCATCCCGAGGGTGATGATCGCTTTCCTCATCGCAAGCTCCTTCGGGAACTCGAGGCCTATAGCGTCGGTGAGGTTGTCGAGCACCGTCCTGTGCGGGTAGAGGTCGTACTCCTGGTGGAGAAGCCCGATGTAGCCCTTCGCCCGGCCCCGGCGCTCGATGCCGGGTTTGGTCATGTCGACCCAGTCGTCCCCGATCCGGACGTTCATCTCGCCGCTGGTGGGTTCGAGGATCCCGGATATGATCCGGGAGAGGGTTGTCTTGCCCGCGCCGCTCTTGCCGATGATCCCGAAGATCTCCTGTTCAGCGACATCGAAGGAGACGCCGTTGACCGCCCTGACCACGCCCCGGTCAACCGAGAGGTAGCGCTTGACCACATCCCGGGCGACCAGGATCTTCTCGCCGACCTCCCCTGGCTGGTACTGCTCGAGGTCGCTGTAGTCCTCCATGAACCGACGGATGACTTCCGCCGGGTTCCCTATCTCTTTAATCTCCCCGCCTTCAAGGAAGATCGCCCGGTCCGCGACGTCCTCGATGACGTTTGAGAAGTGCGACGTGACCACCATCGCCATATCGTTCTTCTGCGCGCTCTCGATGAGCATGCGGTGAACGAGCGTGGCGGTCTCCGGGTCGAGCGTCCCGGTCGGCTCATCCGCAAAGAGCATGAATGGATTCTTGGCGAGCTGCCGGGCGAGCACTACCCGCTGCTTCTCGCCGCCGGAGAGGTCCCGGGCGATGTGCATCATCCGGTGGGAGAGCCTGACCTGGTCGATGAGGTCGGCGGCCCTGCTGACCGCCTTTTCTCCCGGATAGCCGATATCGTCGAGCGCCCGCAGGACGTTCTCGATCACCCGGTCGTCGCCGTAGAGGGCGAACGTCCGCTGGAACATGATGGCGGTTCTTCGCATGATCCGCCGTTTCATCATCGCACTCTCGTCCGCCCAGAGGTCGACGTCCGCGGGCTTGAGTTCGCCCCCACAGACGGGACACGGCTTCCCTGCCTCACTCGGGACGCCGATGTAATCACACTCCTCGCAGGCGACGATATGGTAGATGATCGCTCCCCGTGTCGGGGGCTGGTCCACACCCCGCATGAGGTGCATAAGAACGGTCTTGCCGGCCCCGCTTCTTCCGATAATGCCGACTGTCTCCCCCTCTGCCACTTCGAAATGTATATTTTTGAGTACAATGGTCCCATCGAACTCCATGCAGAGGTCCTTCACCGTAATGAGTGGGGTCATCTTGAGCTCCTCGTTAAATTAGTCTTCTCGTGGTATCATATTAGGGTTTATATTGTTGCACTTTTCCCGGTCGCCGTGGTGTCTGTGAGGAGTTCCGCCACAATACCGGGCACCTCACTGACGTTCCGGATCACCCGGTCGGCGCTTGCGTAGAGTATATCGGGTTTCCGATCGGACTGCTGTTCGGTGAGCACGGCGAGATCCGCCTTCCGGAAGGCGTGGAGATCGTTGATGGCATCCCCGACCATAACGACCTTATCATACTGCTCTTTGAGGTCTTCCACGATCCGGGCCTTCATCGAGGGCGTGGCAACGCCATAGACCCGCTCCCGGGGAATGCCGAGGTAGTCGCCCATCCGTTCGAGTTTGGTGACGCGGTCACCGGACGCAATGTATGCGGGGACGCCCATCCGGTGCAGTTCGCTGATGGCCTCTCTCGCACCGTCAAACGGCCTCCCGCCGGTCGTCACCGCGAACTCGATCCCGGGGATATCCATGTTCAGGATCACGCCGCTGTTCATGGTGACGATCGACTCTCTCTTGCAGCAGCTCCAGACCTGCCTGATACAGGCCTGCATATCACCAACGCGGGCATGTCCGTCGGCATAGAGGATATCCGCGACCGCCTCGGCAGGGATGACCCGCCGGGAACAGGCCACTCCAAAGCCGACCGACCGTTCGAGGAAGAACGCCGAGAGGAGCTGGTCGGGAGGCGCCTCGATGACGTCGCGGGAGTGGAGGTGGAGGACGACAAGCACTCTCGCCTCGGCCCCGAAGGTGATGGTCGTGGTCTCGACCTCGGTCAGTATCTCATCCTTAAGGATATCCCGTGCTACACGGTAAGTCCGGAGAAGTGTGCCCGCACTATCAAAAACAACGGCTACCGACATGTATTCTCACATCAATAAGTCTATGTGGTCTCTGGTCATCTGAATGAACTACTATGTTACTGAGTGAGACGGCAGCAAGCATAAAGAATATGGAGATCCGGGGCGCCGGCAGGATCGCCCGGGCGGCGGTGGAGGCGCTGGCAGATTACGCCCGAAATCTGGACGTTGACGACCCCGAGACGTTCAAGCGGGAGATGCAGAGAGCGGCCGATACCCTCACCAGAACCCGCCCGACCGCCGTCTCGCTCCCGAACGCGGTGAGGAGCGTGATGCGGGCCCTGGACTCGTTTGAGTCCGTCCCAGCCGCACGGGGCGCGGTCCTTGCGCGGGCGGCGGAGTTCGTCGACCACTCGGAGCACGCGGTCGAGCGGATAGCGGAGATCGGGGCACGCCACATATCCGACGGCGACGTCCTCCTGACCCACTGCAACTCCGAGGCGGCGCTCGGGTGCATTCTCGAGGCACACCGACAGGGGAAGGAGATCGAGGTCTACGCGACGGAAGTTCGCCCACGGGGCCAGGGGCTCATCACCATCAGAACTCTGAACGATGCCGGGATCCGCACAAACTATATCATCGACTCGGCGGTCCGCTACTTCATCAATGATGTCGACCTCGTTATCGTCGGTGCCGACGCCATTGCGGTGAACGGTGCGGTGATCAACAAGATCGGGACCGCCCAGATCGCCCATGCCGCAAACGAGGCCAGGACGAACGTCATCGTTGCGGCGGAGACCTACAAGTTCGCGCCCCGGACCATCCTCGGCGAGAAGATCGAGATCGAGGAGCGGGACCCGGGGGAGGTGCTCCCCCGGGAGGAGGTTGAGAGACTTCCTTTCGTGCGAGTCAGGAACCCGGCGTTCGACGTGACGCCCGCGGAGTACATCGACCTGATCGTCACCGAGCGGGGGGCGATCCCGCCGGAGCTTGCGTATCTGGTCATCAGAGACTACCTGGGGTGGAAGATCGAGGAGCTGCGGTAGGTCGTGCTCCGGACTCTCTCAGAGGCACGCCCTGACAGGGAAGACCGGGGTGACCGGGAGGCTGAACGCTATGCCGGTGCCGTTCTTCAGCCCGGCAAACAGCATCGCGATCGCCGCGAAGGGCGGGGCCGGAAGGAAGAGCAACACCTCCGGGTAGGGCGCCCCGAAAATGGCGTCCAATGATATGGGCCGTTTCGCGAACCCCGCGCTGTATCTACCGTAGAGAGTACAGCGACGGTCTTCACGACATTCGAACTCTCGCTTCGTTCCCGGAGATACGCAGCGGCAATCTCTTCCGCCACATCGATCGTGATTGCGGGGCGGTGGACCGGTAATAGTCACGGGCATCCTGGAAGTACACCATCTCCCCGTCAGCGGCATCAATCCATACTTGGATATCACCTCTCGGATCGGGGTCGTCTTCCGCTTTCACCCGGAACCGCCAGACGTCGCCATAGGTCTGCACGTCGTACGGCTCGGCAGCCATCCGCTCGATCCGGATCCCGGGGATCTCCCGCTCCAGTGCGGCCGCGGCGAGAGAACGCACTTCCTCCTCGCCGAGCAAGCCGTCCGACGATGGTTGGGCCGGCGCCTCCCGGGGTGACGCCGTCGCCTCCGGCGGCGTCGGTGCAGCCAGTCCGTTTCCACCGGCGTCCGTCCCGGTACACCCCACCGATGCTGCCGCACAGGCCAGGAAGAGAAGCACCGTCACGAGGGTGCAGCTGGTTTTGTTGATGGTCACGCAATTCGTGCAGTTTCCCTGATTGGGGCGTCGACGTTCTCTCATATACCTATTCTGTGACAATCAGTTACACATCCGGGCGTTCGAAGGCCCCGGCCGGGGAAAAGTCGGGTTCACACAGTATCAAGGCGCAGTGCACCGACGCTCGAATCAGATACCAGCCACAGACTGAGGATGCCAAAAATCCTGCCTAGGAGTGTGCGCATTCAGGTATCAGGCCGTTCCCGCCCGTCACCGGATATCCATCCGCATGAACCTCGTATACGCGAGGTGAAGAAGACGACAGGATAGATAGTCAGCGCCGCAACGCTCGACTAGATCCGGCCGAGCGTATCCTTCAAGGGTCGCTCCAGGCGAACTCTGAACTCTTTGGATGAGGGGGTTGGCGACCATCTGCGGAGAGAGGTTGACAGCACTCTGGTAGTTCTCAACCCCGGTATACGTCCCCACCAGGGCAAGAGGCCCAGGAACAGGGCGAGAACGGCCAGGTAATGCCAGCCCGTGACGCGGTCGGCGAACTCTTTCCGGGCTACGATGAAGACCCGCTCCGCCGTCATGCGGTCCCCCGGAGAGTCCGGTCCGTCCCGAACGGGCCTGCATTATGGTCCGGTTGGTCCGGTGCATGCACCAGCATCATTACCCACCCTACCGGATGCTCGTCGCGGAGATCCGATATTTTCCCTCGCCTGCCTCCTCCGCGACGAAAGAGACGGACAGCATCTCCGTACCAGCCCGGTTCAGGGCAACGGATTCGCTGTACTGCCTGCCCGCGGCGTCCCGGACGGCCAGCGTAAACAAGCCACGGGCGGGATCGAAGATGCCGCAGCTCCGGTTGGTGCATGTTACCGTAAACGTGTTCCTGCCGAGCCCGGTCACGATATCCACGATAGGAGATACGACCGTCTCGTTGAGGTCGGAGTCGATCCGGGCCCTCCCCAGAGCATAGGTGCCGGGGGTGGCGTCCTCGCAGAAGACGATACGCCCGCTTGCTGTATCTATCACGTGCACCTCTCCACCGGGCCAGAATGAGGTAACAACCATACAGATCACTGCGATGAAGAAAATTGCCGGGATCATGGCACAGGTGTATGCCCCCGGCCGTCGTTCACATTCCGGGCAGTTCACCGAAAACGCCTTTCACTCCGCCGATATGGGGGCGGTGCCGATTTCGGGAAGAGATTTAAGTTCGGGGTCCGGAATTCCATTCACACTCATCCCGGAGAGGTCACAGATCCGCAACGGTTATTCCCGATAGCAGCGATTGGCCTGATCGCCCTCGGTACGCCGGGAGGAAACGACGCCGATCGAGGGTTCCGACCTCCGTGGGATACGGTTCCGGCATCCACGTTCATTTGTCTGGGAACGGGTTTTATATAATTTACGGCCACTGCAGCTACATGTCGTGCAACATGTAGCTGCAGTGGCCGTAAAAGTCATATAGATCTTTTAGAAACTCATCTACGAAGCTCTATGAAACCTTACAGAACCGCAATGGTTATCATGATCATCGCAGCACTGCTGGTCCCGGCCGTGGCGGCGCAGGAGGCGGAGGGTCATGGCTACATCGTAACCCCAATCGGGGATGAACAGCTCAAAGAAAAACCGCTGCCTGCGCCGATGAACTACGCCACCATCACACAGGGCGAGTCAGACTGGTACTCGACCTACGTTGCCCCAGGCACAACGGAACTCCTCATTGACCTGAACTGGGGTGACTCGTCCAACTCGCTTCGACTGGTGATTTACGCTCCGGATGCCGCGCTCGGACCGTATTACGATACATATGACGGCACGGCGAACGGAAGGATATGCGTGCGCATAAAGGATTCCGTCAGCCTGTACCCCGGGACGTGGCGGTTCGAGGTCTATGGCTATGACGTGACCGGGACCGAGGACTACACGTTCGGCTGGCAATGAGTATCGAAATGTTGAACTCCTCTTCCGGCGACCATCCAGCATGGTGCGGTGGAGCCGGATTTCTTCCATTCTTCTCATTGCAGCGGTTCTCACGAGTATCGCACTCCCGGATGCAGTAACCGCCGGCTACGTGGTCGAGCCGGTGCTAGAGGAATACCCCAGCGAATTGTGTGATTTTGAGGAGGACACATTCCGGGACCAGCCGCTCCAGGTGATGCTCCTCCACTTCATGCTCATGGTTCTCCCCGCATGCTTCTTCCCCGGTGAACTTCTTTACGTCTCTAGCGTCCTCCTGCCGTTCGGGTTCCGGCGAATAACAAAGCGCACCATCCTCGACGACGACTTCCGGCTCGACCTCTACCGGCAGATCGTCGCCAACCCGGGTGCCGGCGCCATGGAGCTCGGCGAGTTGACGGGCGTATCGCGAGGACGGCTCCGGCACCATCTGAATACGCTCATCAGAGAGGGCAAGGTGGCCGCCGTGGACCATCGAAACCGGACCGGGCATTTTGCACGGAACCAGAGGTATACTGACCTTGAACAGCGCATCCTCATCAGCCTGCGGGAAAAACCCGTCGGGACGATACTCAGACGTCTCCTCAGAGCTCCGGACACGACCCGGAACGATCTTGAAGAACGGCTCGGCCTCTCCGGTCCGACAATCACCCGGCAGATGCAGGAGCTCGAGGCCGAAGGGATCATCGCCGCAGAGAAGGACGGGCGGTTCGTCCGCTACCGGCTCTCCGAAGATGCCTGGGAGTTCCTCGACCGGCACACGAGAGACGTTCTCCTCTCCGGACATCCCGGCACGGAGAACTGCTCCGCCACGAGAGGCTCCGAGATCTTATCGGGCTAGAACCCGGTGCGAAGGTTCGCATACTCGCCCTTGCCCTTTCACGTTCTCAAAGACCAAAGGTCCCCTAAACTCCCGCCCCGATCTCGGTCGCACCCTATCCGTCGCGCATCGCCGTTGAGATCGCTTATAATTGAAGTCCAAATTCCGACGGGGACCATGGGCGCTCAGCACAGGTCTCCGTCAAGATCTTGCGCAATTGCCAGACGTCATCCGGAACCCCCCCATGCCGGCATCGAACTTCTCTCGCCATGCGGGCCCTCCTTCAGCCGGAACAACACAGACTCCGGAACGGAAAAAGGGCGGATCTCCTGGCAGCGAAGCCCGGTGCTTCGGCATCTCCCCCGGGTGCCGGCTACAGGCAGGGTGCGCGCAGGGTGGGCCACTCTCCGCCGTCACCGGATATCCATCCACATGAACTTCCCGTACGCGGCAGCAAAGAAGACCGACGGGAAGACTATCAGACCCGCGATGCCTGCCCAGATGCTGCCGAGGGAGTCTAGAAATGATCGCTCCCGGGGCGCAAAGATGACATCGGCCACAGCCAGGTAACTCGCCTGCGGCGAGAGGAGCGTAACCACGTCGGTGATGAATCTCTTCTTCTCGGTATACGCCGCCAGTTCCTCCTGGTAGTCTCTCAGCGCTTCGTTCCATGCAGAAGCCTGCTGCCCGGAATCGATACCGTGGACGAATGACTCTCCGGTAAGGTGGAGACGTACATCTCCACGGAGATCACCTCAGGTGTTTCGGGGAGTTGCGACGGATCGCCTGCGACGACACCTCCGACCACCGCCCCGAGCACCGGGGAGAAGCGACGAGACGACGAAAAAGACCGCCGGGGTGTAAATCAGTGCATTACCGCTCTCTTGGACGACCGTCGAGGTCGCTAGAGCAACAGCAAACCAGGCGATCAGGAACAGATATGAGCCCGAAGAGGTGGATCCGACCAACCTCGGCTGCCGTAGGGATGATCGAGAGCACGACCCTCAGGAGGTGAGAGTGCGCACAACGGTGGAGCCGGGTAAACGCCATAAGAGATTGTTGCCTGCCGGTCAACTTCCGCTCCAAACGGTTCGGAGCTACAACTCTCCTATGATCGGCGCGACCAGATCCCGGAGTTCTTTGCGATCCCGTGATGTGCCCCAGACCCCAGGTCCACTCTCCGCCCGCGTGATGATCATGTCCGCCGGATGGTGGACGAGATCCAGAAAGAATATCGCCTCATTCGCTGTGATCTCCTTCGACGCTCCACTGACGATGTAGCCCGTCTCGAACTCTGTCGGAACCGGGAAGTGCATCGCAACGTAGGTGGCATTCTGTTTCATAGTATCCAGCTCCTCCCGCGAGAACCCTGTCTTATACTGGCCGGAGATACACCGGATCTGCTCGCGGCACTCCTTTTCGAGGGCAGAATATTCGCGATCTTCCGGATAGATGAGGATGCTCCCGCCCCCGCGAGCGTGGATCTCAATGGACGAGACATTCTTCCGGAGGGCGTCCGTCGGCCGGGCTGCCTGGTTCGCCGCGTGCTCCGGGGGTCCCGGAAGCGCCTCCGGCAACACCAGCGCGGCGACCAGGATCAGTGCAGCCGCGGCGACAAGGGCGATGACGAGATACAGGATCTTCTTCATGGACATGCTCCGAAAAAGGGAAGGAGGCCGGGAGCGGTCACTTGACCGCTGGGATATCCTCCCTGATGTCGGGAGATGCGGGAACGTAGCGGACGAACGAGGTCTCCTCCCCGGTCCCGTCCAGCACCCTGCCCGTGAAGATGTAGACCGGGACAAGATGGGTGGGCTCCCTCGTCGCCGGGGCCTCGTAGTAGCCGAGTTCGATCCCGGTGATATCCGCGCTCAGGCCCGTCGCCACGCCAGCGGTTTTCAACTCATCAAGCGCCTCATTCGGAGTTGTGATCGCCACTTCCTTCTCCGGGGCGTAGTCTCTCCAGAGTTTGTAGACGCTCAGGATATCTCCATCACCGCCGATCTCGACCGTCAGTTTCGAACCGACGACCGGAAGGCCATCGATCGTGCGAGAGTAGGAGACCTGAACCTCCTCGTAAGCGGTGCCGATCCTCTCACCCTTCTCGTTGTATCTCACGATCTCTTGATGATCGATGGCGGAGGGCGTTGCATCGGGGGGCAGCAGCCCCGTCTTCTCCAGGTATCCTGTTGCGATCCGAACCGCCTCATCATCCGAAGGGAGGTTCTCCGGCAGATCTTTGTCGTTCGGGTTCATCCAGCGGGGGATATCGATCAGGGCAACACGTCCCGACTTCATATGGACCTCCAGCGAGTAGGGGTCGTCGGAGAGCAACATCTGGTCATGGGATTCGCGCACCGTCCCGTTCAGGCCCATCTTCTCCGCTATCGAGGAGATGAGTTCCGTTGTGACCTCCGGTTTCACCACCCGGTACAGGACAACTGTCTCAGGTACCGATGGGAGTGCGGCGGAGACGGTATAGGTGAAATTTGCGGTACTCCCTGATTTCACGCTGCCCGCCAGGTCGGAATGGTTCCCCGGAAGCAGGCTGTCAGGCGTGTGGCCGGCGTCGAGGAAGAGAGATACACCGGCGGTACAGATAATTCCCAGCAACACCAGAATACCGATACCGATACCAATTGTTTTCATCTTGTTATCACCTCAACACTGATACATGCTGTAGAGGAACTACTGCGAGCAGGGAAAGGATGCATACTCTGATTCCTTGTTTCATTAATTGACCTCCGTTTGCATGCCACAAGAAAAAGCCACAGAACCGCAACAGCTATCCCTGATGGGAGCCAACAGCCCTATTGCCCTCCGGGCACGCTGTGGGAGTCCGGGTATAGTCCCCACGACCGTGCCGGACTCCCGCGGGATACCGCGTGCGGCTTCCCCGATGGAGACTTGGTCGTTCTTCTTTATACCGTTTCTCGGACAAACCCCGATTCGTCCGGGCGCTCGAAGGCCGCGGCCGGGGGAAGGTCGGGTTCACATGGTATCAGGGCGTGGTGGCGCCGGCGCACGAATCTGATACCAGCCACAGGCTGAGGATGCCAACAGGCTTGCCAGGTGGTGCGCGCATTCAGGTCCTGGGCCCTTCTCTGCCATCACCGGATATCCATCGGGTGACGGCAGAGGAGGATTGTCGTCAACGTACCTTCTCGACCGTTGCATCGACGACAATTCGCCCGCCGGTCCCGGCGGGAATAGTCTCCCTCACCTCTGTCCGGTAGGTGTCCTGCCTCATTCCGTGGAAGAGGCCGCACCCGGCCGTCAGCGTGAGGGAGACCGTCAGTTCTCCGGGCGGGCTGATACCCTCGTCCACGAAGATGACCGTTGCATACCGGTCATCCGCGGTCCTCTCGATCACCGGCGAGAGGTGTTCCACCGGGAGGCGCTTCGTACCTTCTATGGCCTCCTCGTAGCGCGTGAAGCGGGCCCGGATATCGGTCAGGGTGTTGTTCCGGTTCTGGAACGCAAGCATCCTCCCATCCTCTGTCTCGACGACGGTCGTCGTCCAGCCATCGAACGCCCGGCCTTCAAGTTCGGATGCCGGCATGAACACCTCGCCGTCCTCCACCGGGAGGGGGACGAGGATCGTCGTCACAAGCCCTCCGGTCCAGCCTTCAAGACCATCTACCGTGACCTCGTAGCCGACAAGGCCGGGGAGGTGCGTGTACCAACCGGCCCAGACGTTCAGGCCGAGGAAGATCAGGCCGCAGAGGATTACCCCGTGACGACCGAGGCCGCGAGCCGCTGGGCCGCCGCTCCCCTCCGGAGTGCAAGGGCTCCCAGGGCCACGGCGGCGATGATACCGCCGGCGAGCAGGATGTTGGCGGCGAGGGGGAGGGCGCTCATCCGCAGGAGCCAGTAGGTCAGGTAGGCCAGCGAGAGGACGACGGCGATGAGCAGGGTCAGGGTGCGGGTTTTGGGGGCCTTCATGGGGATCACGAGGGTGTGTTGGGCTGAGCAGGAAGCCCCAGTCACACGTGGCTTTCCCGGTCGAGACTTCGGCGTTGCTCCCCATAACCTTTCTCTCCATCGCGTTGAACTCTCACCGCGGCCTCTGGCCACGCCCTCTCCCCAATCTGCGATAGTTGGCTGTAGTGCACTATTCTCACCTCATTCAGTCACCGGTACGACCCCCGCATCCCCAAACCTGGCCACCTGTGCCCTCACCGGAATGAACCCGATGACACCGGGAGGAATGACCTCATAGACTTCGATCTGGTATTTCTCCCCGGTGGCGCCATGGAGGCGTCCGCCGCCTGCCGTGATCCGGAGGCGGATGACGATCGGCCCGGCATCAGCAGTCTTAGGCCTGATCCCCTCATCGAGCCTGACCAGAGTGGTAACGTTTTGAACATCCCCGGTCCCGAAGGCCCACCTGGTATACCCGGCCGGTGCCTCGGTGACGACCGGACGAAGTGCGCGCGAGGGGTGTGGCCGGACACCTAACGCCGGATATCGGTCCCCAGGATGTATCCTCCGTCCTCGACCGCGCTGATCGTCTCGATCCGGATCACCGGGCCCCTGACAGTGCGGTCCCACTCCAGGTTCCCGTCGGCGTCCATCTTCACGATATGGACATCCGACCCTTCCGATGATAGAGGCCCGTATGTCCCGGGCTCATCGCTTTCAAGCGCGGCGAAGGCATACCCCCCGTCGGCAGCAAGGGTTATGGGGCAACTTTGCGGGACCTCCATGTGCACCTCCCCGAGCACCGTGCCGTCGTCTCCGTAGGTCACGGCGACCGCCTCATCCACCCCTGACGCCGTCTCCGGGGATACCACGTAGAGAACCCGGATCTCCTCCTCATTCACCTGGAATCCCCGAACCCACGGCCCTCCCACCGTGGCATTCTCCGGAAGGTCGTCGGGAGCCTGCCAGAACGTCTTCGTCCAGCGAACCTTATCGTTCGGACGCAACCGCGACACCTGCCCACCTCCGACCACAACCCACCCGCCGTCCGGCATCGGTGCAAGGTTTCCGATGGACAGGTGGTCGGTGAATTTTTTTGCCTCCGTGATCTCCCCCGACCCGTCGATCGTAGCCATGAAACTCCACGACGAGACCCAGAGATTGCCTGCAATAACATATCTGTCGGGACCGACCGGAACGACGGTGTTAAACTGGGGTGTATTGTAGCGGTCTTTGCGGGATTTCGGCAGGATATCTGCAATCGTCGTCTGATTGATCGTCCATACCGGGCTGCCGTCCGGGCCGACACGCACAACACTGGAGCCGAACTCGGTGATGCCGATGAACCCGCCGTCCGGCGTCGGGGTCATCAATTTAAAATTTGAGGAGAAGTCCCTATCCCAGACAACGCTCCCGTCGGCCCCGATGCACGTGGTCCAGTGGATCTTATCCGGATGAGAACTGGGAGGATAGAGGTAGTAATGTGAAACAAAGACGCCGCCTTCGGGCGTCGGAGCCACCGATAGTATTGCCTCAAAGCCTCCTCCAAAGCCACTGTCGATGGTATGCTTCCACATCTCGGCACCGGACGCATCCACCCGGATGACAGCGATATCCTGCGCATCCTCATTTCCAAAGTGGTACGCACACCCCGCGGTGAGCACGAGGGCTGCCAGGAGCGCGGCAGGCACGATGTTTGTGAGTATCATGAGTTGTTTCATCGGAATATTCTTGTTTTTTGCCATTATTTCACCCTGAATCGGATCGCTACCGCAGGTCGATCCGCATAAACCGCACATAGGCGACGGCGAGGAAGATCGTTGGGAATGCGATGAGGCCGACGATATTCTGCCAGAACCGGCCCAGCACTTCATCAAGACCGGGTAGTTCCGCAACGGCTCCCCCCGCCGTGTCCCCGCCGTGATGGAGATCGGCCAGCATCTGTATCAGCGTCTCATAGTTGCCGTTGGGGCTGAGCGTCAGGATTGTGTTTCTGACACCGTTGTACGTCGCGTAGTAACTGCTCCGCTCCTCCAGGTATCGCTGTATCTCGTCCGGCGGGGCGTCATCCGGCGGCCATTCGGGGATGGGGCCGGCGGCGGATCTTGCCGTATCCTCTGCAACGGCCGGCACAATCGTCGAGAAGAGGATGAAGATCGCCATCGCCCAGGCAAGCGCCCGACCGCCGTCTTCGCTGAATGCAGAAAACGCAACGGCGACACCGAAGTATGCAAGCAGGTAGAGGACCCCGGCACCCCAGCAGAGCGCTACGATCATCGCATCGTACGGCGTAATAGTGAGCCCGGCGACGAGCACCGCACCCAGCGCCAGGAGATACGGCACGGCGGATGCGAGCACCAGCACGGCGGTGCCGCCCACGGCCTTGCCGGTGATGACCTCATCACGATAGACCGGTCGGGAGAGGAGCGTCCGGAGCGACCGGGTCGAACGTTCGCCGGAGATGAGGTCGAACCCCACGGCAATCGCGAGAACCGGCCCGAAGATGAGGAGTGTATTCCCCACGCTCAGGAAGATCCACAGCACTGACGGGAGGTTGGGGGAGGACGTGAGCAGCGATGCTTCTGATGAAACAGAATGCGCTGTTCTCTCCAGAACGGTCACATACCACTCCATCGCTCTCGTGTAACCGGCAAGACCTTGCTCCAGGGCAAGGACCGTCAGGATGCCGAAGAGCACAAGCATCAGGAGGAACGTCCGGTCGGTGAGGTGGTCGGCGAACTCCTTACGTGCGATAATCGCCACACGGGAGAGGTCGATCGTCATCGGCACATCACCGGACATCCATCCTCTGGAACGCGAGGAAAGCGATACCATAGAGCACGAGCGGCGCCATGAAGAGGACCAGCACGTTCTGCCAGAACCGCGCGAAAGCATCCGCCGGGTGTGCCGTCACGTCGTAGGGAAGATATGCTGCGGAGCCCCCGATGAACCCGTAAGCGGCGAGCCGCGGTTCAAGAGCGCTCGTTGCAACCAGTTCGTAGTTCCACTGCGGCGAAAAAAACGTCGCGACGCTCTCTACCAGTTCGAGCCGGGCCTGGTAGTCTTCTCGTTCGGCGGGGCTCGCACCCGGGAGTGGGTGAGCCCCGACAACGACGTCCTTTGCAACTACTCCCACTGTCGGGACAAGGGCGGTAAAGACGAAGAACGCGACCAACGCGTATAAGAAAGCCTTCCCGGTCCGGGGCACCACCGTCGAGATCGTCAGGGCGAGGCTGAAGTAGAACGCCAGGAACGCAACCGTTGCGAGCGCAAAGAGCAGGATCGAGATCAGGGCGTCCGAGTCGGGCACGATCCCCTCAACGAGGAGGACCCCCAGCGAGACGGCAAGCCCGGCAAAGACGAGCGTCGTCAGGGCAAAAAGGCCCCCCAGCGCCTTGCCGGTGATGATCTGGTCCCGGAAGACCGGCCGGACGAGGAGCAACTTGAGCGAGCCGGTCTGCCACTCCCGCGAGACGAGGTCGAACCCCATGGCGATCGCGAGGATCGCCCCCACGGTTGAGATAATTTTCGGGAAGCCCGAGTAGATGTCCGCGGCGTTCGGCGGGACGGAGCCAAACTCCTCGACTCCCCATGGGGTGACGACGGGACCGGCGGCGTACGCTGCCTGAATTGTCCAGTATCCGGCAAGACCTTGCTGGAACGGGAGGATGCAGACCACGAGAAGCAGGACTGCAAAGACAAGAAATGTCCGGCTCGTCAGGTGGTCGGTAAGTTCCTTGCGGGCCACTGTTAAGAGGCCGCTGCCGGCCGGTCTGCTGCTAGCGGGTATGTGCAGAGGGTTGTCAGTGCTCATATTCTCACGCTATGAGTGGCCGAGAACACGGGTATGTTGACCGGAGTGACGGAATTCACATGCCGTTCAAGACGCCTCCCGGGTCCCGTGACGATCTCGGGGATATACGACGGATACGTCTCATAAGCGGTAGAGACCATGCATGAATCGTTGATCTGCACCACGATCATTGGGGTGGTCTCGCGATCGTCGGGGTTCGGGTCCTCGGGACGGAAGACAATCTGGGTGTAGTTCATACCTTTGTCAGTATAGGAGCCTTTTGAGAACGTGATCGTCTCGATGCTCTTGTAGTCCAGCAGCCCGATGACTTCCGGATCGTGGAGCGCCACGGTCAACGCGTCGAGCGACGTGATCTCCGCCGGACATGTGTCGTCGGCCACGGTTCCGGGGGTGTTCTGCGGTGCGAGGAGATAGCCAACCCCGCCTCCAACGACGAAGGCCAGGATCAGGAGACCGGCCGTCAATGGTTTTATGCCATCCATAATGTTACCCAGTATGCACTCGACTTACACGCTCTGCGGACCGGGACACGATGTCAATCGAGATCCCCGGCCCCCGCGGGATACCGCATGCGATATCCCCGATTGAGGCGTCGGCGTTCCTCCTCATAACGTTTCTGTGCATCGCGTTGAACTATCGGCGCAGTCCTAGGCCAACCGAATCCCCTGATCTACGGCGATATGCTTGATCCGTGAGTGGGATGGCCTATCTCCAGTCGAAATTGACCATGATCGCCATTTCATAGATTCGAGAGCATACTCCAACCTACAACCCACATATATTCCGTGGATATCAAAACCCAGTGGCATCGTTGGCCCGCTTCCGGTGCGGCCCCCCGACCGGAGCGAAATGCGCGCAGCGGTGCACCGGGGTCGGATAGGCACCACACCAAAATCGTCTATCGGCCAAACTTCACGACAAACGGTTTGATTCTATAACCCCCGCACGACCATGATCCAGTCCGAGGAAGAAACCCCTCCCAACCTCCCATCCCGCACCCTCCATCCAGACAACAATCGCCTCTGCCGGTATGGTTCGATTGTTCAGAGCGGCCAGATGCATCTTGAGGCGTACCTTCTCCCCCATCCGAAGGGTGAAGGAGTCCGGGACATAGGAGACGCATACATCATCGGGCAACCCGTCGGTCCGAACGACCCTGACATCAACACTGGTATCGGCCTCCGAGGAGACGACGATCGGGAGGGTCGCCGATGCATTCGATCCCAGTATGAGTGTCGGCGCTCCCAGGCGATCGGCCCTCACTTCCTCGAAGCCCGAGGAGTTCCCCGTATCGAACTCAAAGAGGAAAGGAGGAGCCCCTTCCTCTCCTGCAGGAGCGTTGATGATCGGCTTATCCAGGATATCGGGCTGGAACGTGGGAGGGGTCGGTACCGAAGTCACATCGCCAAGTACCCCCTCGCTCGTACACCCGGCCATAAGATGGACACACCCCAGAATAGCAAGAGAAAGCAAAGGGGCCGACACTATCTTTTTAAGCCAACTCCTTTCCTTTTCCATCGCCTCTTCACTCATCCCGCTGCGGGAACGTGCATTACGTCCCCCTATTTGCTTCCGGTACTCGCTACTACAGCCTAAAACTGACTCGCCGTCAGGCAATATGTCCATAGGACTGCCGAACCCGCGCTGTCCTGCCGCCTCTCTTCGCAAATCCCATACATGGACTGCGTCCCCTCATAATTTCCAATCCAGTCAACCGCATACTTCCCGGCGTTTCCCACCCGGCATTCACCCGGTTTCGGCCTGATCTTGCCCTGGTGCAGCATGAAGTCCTTGCTGATGTTGTGGCAATCCGGACCCGAAAACTCGAGGCCAAACCGTAATGTAACTGTATCTTCAATACCACGCATATCCCCGTCGGGGGCGTACCATAACAAGTTTGATGTGGAATTCTCAAACTCTACCCGGCTCCAAAAGTTCCGAAGGTTTGAGTCGTCGCCCATCCAAGTATCCTCGCGATTTTTCGTAGCGCCCCACTGCCACCAGTAGTAATGATCTCTGCCCTGCTCGTCGGTCAGGTCTAACGCATAGAGAACCAGTGCATTGTCGGAATCGGCCAGAACCACGCCGTCATTGTTCCTGATCTCCAGACTGCCGCTCCATGCCGACACATACCGGATGTTCGGCGTCGCACCCGCCTCATGAGGTGGACTGCGGGTTTCGTCAGGGATGTGCAGTCTTAATGCACTCACGGCCTCCGGGCCGTATTTCTGCTCCATTCTCCCGGCGTAGGCCATAAATTCTTCTTCAGACATCCCTGGAGTATCGGGGGCAATTCGCAGCATTTCCTGGGCAGTACTCGCAGAAAAGACTGCCTCCAGCACAAAGGCTGCGCCGACGATCAGCAGCGCCAGGGACAGGATATAGATGCCGAAGATACGTTTCGGATTCACGGATTTCTCTCCTCAAAGTACGCTCGGACGAGATAGAGCGAGGCGGGTCCGATGCTCATATGATGAGCAGCTGCGCCCTCCTCGGTAGTAATTTTAAAAATGGAGAGAGGATTGGCATATGATGCATCCATCTTCTTCACCTAACATACAGTCTGCCTGAACTCTTATCGGACTCATCTCCTCGATAGACGCTTCCGTGGAAGTCATAGACATTACCCGGGTATACGCAAAAAGAGCCGGGACTGAGCGTACCTTTGTTGGAATCGCCCGTTCCAAGGCCATCCGAACAAACTTCAACAGTGGTTCCGCCGTCATCCGTAAACTCAAAGTGCACATCGCCACCTGCCCACCAGTCGGTATCGTCAAACTTCCATTCTACCCAGGGTTTGACCCAGAGGCCCTCCTCTGGAACACCCGTTAAGGTATAGTCCTTGAGAGACGCTATTGCCGGTGTACTACCCCAAGATTCATTGAAGTACAGATCTCCAACTTTGAATTCGATGGCCGACGGCCCTATTTCTCCAAGATTAGAGATGTCCATCCCCTGATTGGAGAGATCTACCGTGCGAATGTGATCGCTTGCATCTATTGTTTGACTTTGGGGTTCGGGTGCTTTCTCGGGGCTCATGACGTACTGGAGACGTTCGCTCAAATCGGTGTCGTCTATGGCATCTTCCGGGGAGGTCCTATCTGCACTCACCGCCGGCACGATGACCGCGACGACGAGTAGCAGCGCCACAAACAGGGCGCCGATTCCGGAAAGGAATTTTAGTTTCATGGTTCCACACCTCGATGCATGCTCCGGAAGGCCGTAGAACCGCAACGGCTATCCCCGATGGGAGCCAACAGCCCTATTGCCCTCCGGGCACGCTGTGGGGGCCGGGATCCGACGCCAATCGAGACACCCGACCCCCGCGGGATACCGCATGCGGCTTCCCCGATGGAGACTTCGCTGTTCTTCTTTATACCGTTTCTCGGACAAACGCCGATTCATCCGGGCGCCCAGAGGCCACAGTTCAGGGAAAAGAGCGGGAGTGCAGGTATCAGAGCCGGATACTCCGGTGCTTCCCCCAAAGACCGGTGTGCAGGCGGAGTGCGCGCACTCGGGGCCGTAGCGAGGCCGGGCGTCACGAGGAATGATCGCCAACGTGGGGGACCAGGTCAAACCTCAGTTGAGAGAGGAGGCCGTCGATATCTCTCCCCGGGGCTGATCCCTCCAGCGGGATCTGCCGCGCTCCGGGCCGGTTCGGTATAATGATCCGCATGTCCGTCAGTATACGAGAATAGTTCCCGGCGAGAGTATACCGCACACACCGCCCGTCCCTCTCTGCGATCACAACACCCAGATCTTCCAGATATCTTACGTGTTCACGGACCGTGGCCCCGGATAACCCGACGTCTTCTGCAATTTCTTCGTTGTATGCGCCTTGATTGAGATAGATCTCTGTTATAATTCTCCGCAGACTCTCATTCCTCAGTGCGATGATAAGGGTCTCCTCCTCGGCCGAGTATGGAGCACCTGCAACAAAATAATGAACCCTCCCTCTTCCCGATACCGTCTTTAAGAGACCCACGGATTCCATTGTTTTCATATGATGATCAAGCGTCCCCCGCGTCAGAGGTACACGCCGCAATATCTCCCTGAAGTGCAATCCCGGGTTCCTCTTGACAAATCCCAAGATCTTGCGTCTCTGCGGACTCTCAAGAGCGTTTTCTCTGCAAATCCGTTTGTACCCGAGATATCCGACGGCCTTCAGGGGGAGGAGGGCCTCGATCGGAGCCGCCGTCAGCTGGGGGAATACAGATACCAGCAGGAAAAGCCAGAACGGTATTGGATCGATCTCCTGCACCTTCTCACCCGATACGGACATGCCAGGCTCGTGCCCGACGTTTCTTGAGGGCCGAACCGTGTATTCGGTGGCATCGGCGACAGACACCAGCAGCACCAAAAAGAGGGCCGAGAGGGCGAACAGCCGAAGAAGTCTACCTGGCCTAGTACGGGTAGAGGTTGAGGGTGTAGTTTCTCTGAGAGGATACTTTCTCGCCGTATACATCAAACATCCACGTTCCCTGACTTACATAACCACCATCTGGGTCAATGTCGATATGAATCTTGCCATCCATCATTCCGTCGTTACTGTCGCGGAACGTGCCGATTCTGCTTCCCGAAGGGGTGTAGATAGTCAACGCCAGAGAATCGGAGGTCGAACCCCAGTTCAGGTACATTTCAAGGTATGCGACCTCACTCCCGACGTGAACTACCCCCCGCTTGCGCAGGGGGCTTCCTGCGAGTGTCCTGGAATTTCCAGACCTGTTTGTCGCAGATTACCGGCGAACTGCCGGTAGCCCGTCCACAGGGCATTCTGTGATAGGAACCGTACCATGATGTTGACCGCACTGTTGTGGTCGCGATCGATGCAGTTCCCGCATGCACAGTCCATAACTCGTTTCCCGAGCGGCATCTCGTGAACCGCTCCGCATACGCAGCAGGTCTTTGTCGTGTACCGTTCATCGATCGTTATTACTCTCTTACCTGCAAGGGCTGCCTTGTAGGTCAACAATCCGATGAACCGTGAGAGGTGTCCCGCGTTCTGGGTAGAACGATTGAGCCCGGGCGTGGCCTGCTTCGACTTCGGCATCTGCTTGACGGAGAGGTCGCCAACCAGGATCGTGGCGGCCCGGGTGTTTTCCACGAGGTTCCTACTCAGTTTGTGCTGGAAGTCGTTGAGCTGGTTGCTCCGCTTCCGTTCCATCGTCCGCTTGACACGGTTGAGCCGCTGCCACTGCCGGCTCTTCTTCTTGCAGTGGTCCCGCCGTGACTGCACGGCATCGATCTTTGGGTTCCAATACCTGTCCGGCCGGGCATTCCTGACTTCAAGGAACTTGCCAGAGGTGTTGACCGCGACATGCTTCGTGACCCCGAGGTCCCAGGCCTGATAGAACCCGTTGTCAACATACTCCTGGTCCGGCTGAACCTCGTGGACGATGGAGACGTAGTACGCTTCCTGCAGATCGTCGTAGAAGAGATCCACCTGCTTGACGTTGACGAATGTCTGCCCTTCAGGCAGATCGAACGCCAGCGGGACGTCGTTGTAGAAGTGCGAGAACCGGATCCGGCCCCCGGCGATCGCAAACCCGCTCTGGTTGTAGCGGAGCGTGCAGAAGTGGTTTTTGCCCTTGAACCCCGGGGGGTTGGCATCCTCATCCCCGTTCTGTCGCAGGGCGAAGAACGACCGGAAGTTGTCGTCCAGCGATTTGAGCGTGGTCTGCAGAACCTTGGAATAGACCCAC
>ENA-UOOH01001067-UOOH01001067.1-fermentation-metagenome-genome-assembly--contig:-NODE-1067-length-28198-cov-18.063533_pt1 | contig 28198 bp, 16 predicted proteins | sample MGYA00245778_ERZ724025 | MGnify/ENA primary metagenome ERZ724025 (study PRJEB28704, sample SAMN03018313) | fermentation metagenome | biome: anthropogenic terrestrial biome; feature: soil... | reverse complement strand
TGGTTCTTTCCAGAGTTAGTTGAATTCTTCTTCCTTATGCTGTATAATAGTGTTAAATACGTTATATGAAGAGGTTCTTATGAATGAACTTATTACACTTTTAGATAAGGATTTGAATTACCTCAGTCACGAAATAATAGATGATACTATATATATTTATATAACATCTACTAGAAGTGAGATCCCGTGCCCCTTTTGCGGACATATTTCAACAAAAACGCATAGCACCTATGAAAGAAGTTTTCAAGATTTACCGATACAGGGTAAAAAGGTAAAGATGAATATTAAGAATAGAAAGATGTTCTGTAACAACCCCGAATGTAGCCATAAGACCTTTGCTGAGAGATTTGTTTGGCTGTCCAATAAATCAAAGAAAACCCAGCGCCTTGAAGACGAGATTGTACACGTATCGCTAAATTGCAGTTCTATTGCTGCAACAAGATTCTTAAGAGAAAATACTGTTGCTATTGGTAAAAGTACCATATGCAATCTTTTAAAAAAAAGGAAGACTTCTAATAGATAAAGACGGGATCTTTGCAATATGTATAGATGACTTTGCATTAAAGAAAAGAGAAAAGTATGGGACAGTGATGGTCGATATCCATACACATAAGATTATTGATATGATTGGTTCACGCGAACAGGATAAGGTTATAGAATGGCTGAAATCATATCCCAATATTGAGGTTGTAAGCAGGGATGGTTCTATTACATACCGGAATTCCATTAATGCAGCACACCCAGGTGCCATACAGGTAAGCGATCGGTTTCATTTGTATAAAAATCTTACTGATTATGCTATCAGATATTTGAAAAAGCATTTAAATAAAAACGTTGAGATAGTAATAGATAGCACGGATATGGATGTTCCGATATTAAATGAAATCAGTAAGGCAAATGAAAATAGGAAACTGACATTAGAAGAAAAGTTTAATAAGATACTTTCACTCCAAATTCAAAATAAAAATCAAACTGAAATATGCCGTGAAGTTAATATGGATGTCAGGTGCTATAAAAAACTTATGGCTGCTTCAGAAGCAGAAAGAATAGAAATGTTTTCAGCATCGGCTGCTACAAGACATGAAAATAATGTTCTGAATAAAGCGAGGATAGTAAATGAAGTACGTGCTTTAAAGTGCAAAGGATTATGTAAATCTGCAATTTCGAAAGAGACAGGTCTCTCTCCCCATACAGTTTCAAAATATTTAGATGATAACTTTAATCCTGTACACGCCTCATATGGGATAAAAAAATCAGGAATACTTAATCCGTTTTTCAAAGATATAAATAGCATGCTAAATCAGGGGTTCATGGGATGTAAAATAGAAGAAACAATACGAGAAAAGGGTTATAAGGGTTCTTCTTCTACAATAAGACATTATGTATCTGAATGGAAAAAAAGATTCAAACACAATATGGTAGAAAATGGAGTTGAACAAGGTAAGAAAAAAGTATTTATGAAGAGGAACGACATTTTTAAAACTTTATTCCGCCCTATATCAAATATAAAAAATTTTGAAGAGAATAAATTTCTATGCTTTTGTGAGCAGTATCCTTTCTTTGATAGAATCTTGGAACTGATTAAATTATTCAAGGATATTTTTATACTAAGAAAACCTGAACTATTAAATGAATGGATGGAAAAAGCGAGGAGTACTGGAATAGAAGAAATTATAAGCTTTACCAATGGAATTGAGCGTGATTATGACGCAGTAGTTAATGCTGTGTGTTTGCCCTATAGTAATGGGTTAGCAGAAGGAAGTGTAAATAAAATAAAAGTCATAAAAAGAGTTATGTATGGTCGGTGTAGCTTTGAAACATTAAGAAGCAAAACTATCAAACTTGGAAAAATACGGGGAATCAACTAACTCTGGAAAGAACCAACTTTATTTTATCATTCACACCGTTTTCACGACGCCAACGAACCGGACCAACGGAGCCCTTCCCTTAAGCGGCGCTTGCCGCCCGGTGAGATGGTGTGGCAGCAATGGCCCGTGAGCACGCCCGAAGCGTGAAAACATTGTTATGTGATGGATGGCGTCCCTCAGACAAACCGCCACGGACGGCGGTGCTTTTAATTATCATCAGGTACACTAATAATAGTAATATCTCCATATCCAACAGAAATTTTGTCAGTATTCTTCAAATGATCAATTAAAATAGAACTATAATTATCGATATTCGCTGTATAACTACGATATTGAAATAATATCACTCTATCTATTGAATCGTCTAGTATCCCTGGGTCATCGGATGTTAACATGCCTATTATTTCGCTATTAGAGTTTTTAATAATTATGCTTTTATAGGTTGAATTATTTAGTGATATATCCTCGTCATCGTCCTTACAAAATAAAAAGTAGTATTTTTCTCCTTGTTTTACTTGTTTATCAGTTATAATGTAAATTTCAGCCGCTTTCATAACATTTTTATTGGGGTTTGGTAACTGAATCCTAGCATTTACTGAATGGTATCTATTTTTTGTATATACATGTGGAAGATTTTTTAGTATTTCATATACCTTCTGCGTTGTATCTATACAGAAATTTCTAGTAAACTCATAACTATCATATATCTTGGTTTCTAAATCATTTGATAAATGTGTTGTTATATCGCTTTTTCTTTTTTTATCAAAACCTGGAATATTTGTCTTCAAATCGCCATCATTTAAATAAAGTCTTGAGTCTACGAAAATATTTATCTGGTGCTTTGTTACATTATTATAATCTTCTATAAATTGGTACATAGGATCACCTAAACAATCATCTATCATATCTAAAATTTCATTATAAATATCTTTTTGCCTTAAATGATTTGCCATGTTCTTAATTGATACACAGTTTCTATCCATTGCTTGATTTGCTAGAAGAGTTGTATTTAAAAATTGAGCATAATTGTCAAAAAAGCTATGTAGATAATAAAAGCTACTACTTGCGACCTTGAACAAAGCGATTTCTTCTGAAATATTATTATTAAAATAATCAAAGCTACTTTCAGGAAAATTGGAAACAGAACCTTTCTCCATGAGTTCGCCTTTCCACTGAAAATAAGATTCTTTAATGCCTTTTTTAATATTTCTAAGGGAACATAATTCTAGATGAGCCATTTTCAATTTACCATTGAACTTTCTAGAAATTGTATGCCATCAATAACCATTGCATTAAATAAAACTTTCTTCTGCTCATAATCTAATAATGAAATCGCTTTACCTTACATTCATATAACCTCCTGACACCTTACTATTTTAACTGATAGTTCGCCCACGGATGGGCGAAGACAAAGCGCCATCTTTCACATAACGTCTCGGTTTTACGACGCCGATGAACCGGACCAGCGGAGCTCTGCCCTTTATCGGCGCTTGCCGCCCGGTGAGGCGGTGTGGCAACAATGACCCTTGAGCACGCCCAAAGCGTAAAAGCATTGTTATGTGAAGGATTTTGCTTTTCTAAACTCAGCTAACTCCATTTTTCATTCAAAATTTAACCGATTTTTTAGATTTTCAAATTGTTCTCGCTCTTTTTTCTTTCTTAATGAGGTATCATTTTCTTTTTGAATAGTTTCATAAAGGTACTTTCTATACTTTGCATTACAGCTTGAGACATCTTGTTTTAAATCATTCAAATGATATCGCTCTAATTCCTCTGGAACACAATAAATAATAATATAGTCTCCCTCTACCCACGCCTCTCGCCACATACTGTGTCTTGGAAAACTACGCTCAGCTTTAAAAATATTGCGCCAATCAATTGTTGGGCGAGAAGATAATTTTAAGTAGATATTATATAACAAATTTTTCGGATTAGGTTTAAAGGTCTTCTCATCATCAAGCCCAGTGATTCGAATATCTTCAAAGGCAGTTAGTTCTTGTTCGCTGACTGTCATTTCACTTTTTAGATCTTTTTTAACCATGTCTTTAACAATAGTTTTGTTACATTCTATGTTTATTCCCATTGCCGTAAGTATCTTAGGAAACGTTTGTTCATATTTTTCAGGAGATGTAAAATCAGCATAAAGCTTATCCCTAAGAAAAGGAGGTATCTCAACTTTTTCAAGCAACATAGGTAAAACAACAACCTGCTTCTTCGAAAATTCCTTATGGATAGCTACCTGTAATTCTCTTTGTACCCATTCAGAATTAATTGAATTCTGGGAAAGAACGACTCCAACATAATCATTTTCATCAATTGCTTTTCCTATTTTTGTTGAAAGGGATTCTCCTACTTTAATTTCGGCTTCATCTAACCATACTTTAACACCATATCCCCTTAATCTTTCAGCCAATTCTCTAACAAAGAACTTATCTTTAGAACTGTGACTTAAAAAGATAGAACCCATATAACTCCTCCTAACAATTTACTTTTTATGCCTTCTTAAATCAAAATATTTCACATAACGGCTCGCACTCACGACGGCTTTCAGCCTTAGATAGCTCCTATCTTAGGCTGAAAGCTGTGGGCATGCATACTTCGTGCACTTCTTCAAAGCCCTGCTGCATGGCTGCCCTTTATGTGAGTGCATTGTTAAGTGCTGTTGGTCGCCCCGTGACTCAGAGGCGACCAGGATGGGAGCCCCCTAAACAAATATCTCTTGCAATTATTCAAAATTTATATTCCAAAACAATACCAGCATTTATGTTTTTTATATAGTTTTTAATAATTTCAGAAAACATTATCCATTCATTATTACTGAAATTTGCAGTTTTATCGTTATTGCCCAAAGATAATGTGTGTAAATATAAGGTAGTTTTCTCTTCAATGGACATTTCCCTTTTATTTATGCAATCAAGATATGCTGCTATAAGAAGCTCTGTAATAATAATCTCCCTATCAATATTAGCACTTCTTCTAAAGTCTTCTTCGTAAACTTCATAAGTTCTTAAATCAATATCTTTTATTGCATTATGTATAAGTTTTAATCTTGCACTCATTTGAGTTGATAATTTTTCATGCCTTATTGGAGGAATCCTAGTAATCTTTAAAAAGTCTTTATTACTAATCATTCCTTGCTTAGAATCTTTCAACAACCGTTCGAAATATTGCATTCTGCTAATATTATCATAAATGTCAGGTCTAATAATTTTTAGTATTTTAGTTGCCAAATCATCAACGTCTATTTCATTATTTAATCCGATAGCAAACTTATCAGCTAAAACTAAACTATACTTACTTATTTCCTCTTTGGTAATATTATACCACACTGGTATAATTACCTTTTTATTTAGTAGCATTTCTTTTGTTCTTAAACTTTTATATTCATGATCAGTCCATATCTTCTTAAAAAAATCTTGACTAAATACAACTACCCCATATTTAGAATTCTGAAGTCCTTTTTCAATTGAATCCAACAAAGAATCACCATACTCCAAAGAAAATTCATCATACCATACTTTAGCTTTATATACCTCACTAAGTTGTTTAGCTAATGGCCTTACAATAAGTTCCTTATCTTCTGAAGCATGAGAAATAAACACATCCCACATTACATTACCCCCTCTTTATAAATTTAGTCCTAACTATACAACTTCAAAGGCTACACTATTAAATCCCGCCGTAGGATGCGGCGCCCCTGCGACCAATTGCACTTAACTACTGTCTTCACGCAATAACTTCGTGTATGCAAATGATTTATACGGTTGAAACGAAGTTTGTTGCATGTATGTTATATATATAGTATTATATGGTATCCATGTCGTCAAGTGGATTTTTAATTTGGCATAGCCTATGTCTGCTTACATGCGTATAAATCTCTGTTGTTTTGCTGCTTTGATGGCCCAATAATTCTTGAATATATCGTATATCAACACCGCTCTCAAGCAAATGTGTCGCAAAGGAATGTCTCTTATGGAGAGCTCCCCATAATATTTGACTCTACATAATGTCTCAACCAGTGTGTGGTGGCATTTTTTATAACACCCGCTTCTTTACATGCTTTATTGAAAATGTTCTGAACAGATCTTACACTAAAATGCATATTATCTTCCTGACCGGGAAACAACCATATTTCTGGTTTGTAAATCGTATAATACTCTCTTAATGCCTTTAAGGTAACCCCTGATAACAGCGTTAACCTGTTTTGCTGTCTCTTTAATTCGTTCAGGCAAGCGTTAGTACACAATCTGTATATCGGGTAGAAAACTTGCTTTTGAATTTGAATTTTTCAATATTGTTGTAAATTGAAACGAGCACTTCCTGGGTCATGTCTAATGCATCCTGCTCATCTCTCATAAAACGGAGGCAAATATTATATACAGTTTTCTGATATTTACATATCAGCTCTTCGAAGGCTTGTCCGTCGCCTTTGAGTATTCTTTTTACTATTGCTTCATCTGTATTGTAAAGTTTTTCTCTGTTCAGAAAAATCTTTAACTTTCGACATATTTTTTTCATAAGCGTCATAAATTTCGCATTAATATGCTAACTGCTGATAAGCATAGATTAATCTCTTCAAACCTGCAGGTGGCACTTGCAGATTTCATTCGCTTCAAGTTTCATGTCAAAGGATAACAAAATCCTTAGAATCACAACGATACTAAGGATTGAGTTTAATTGGAGCTGGTGGTCGGAATTGAACCGACAACCTGCTCATTACGAATGAGCTGCTCTGCCTTTGAGCCACACCAGCATGTTTTTGAATGAGTTATTAAACATGAGCCATAGTAGAATATTTGTAAGGTTAAATCACCTTTAAGCTATCGCAATTTCTACTGTGTAAAAAAGGTGTATCGTGAAAAATTACTATGCTACTTTGATTACACCCTCAAAAAAAGCGATAAGTTTATTATAACAGCAATTTATAAAAATTCAATACTTTCTGAGTTCAGTATCAGATTACATATCCCAACCTACATATCTCATCCCAGATCAGAATCTATAATGAGTTTTTATCTTCCTCCAAATCAGATTCTTCATCAGATTCCTTATCTTGCTCTGAACTAGGTTCTTCATTGGGTTTCTTATCTTGCCCAAAATCAGACTCCACATCAGATTTCACATCTTGCTCCGAACCAAACTCTACATCAGACCTCACATCTTGCTCCGAACCAAATTCTACATCGGATTTCTTATCGAATTCCATATCATGTTCCGGTTCCATCCTTCCCGGGTGCTTTCGTTTATATCTATAAAGTATAAACAAAATAACTATACTAACAAGCGATATAATCAGCCCCAAATTCATTTTGTCCGGTATGAATATTAATTCAATTTTATGCTCACCTGCTGGTAAATCAAAGCATAAGAAGCCCTCGTCAAGAGCCATTGTCTCTGATCTTTCTCCATCAATTTTAACCTGCCATCCCGGATCAAAGGGTATAGTCATAACCATAATGCTGTCCTTTTCAGCATTCGCAAAGCCTGAAATGCGATTGTCAGAGAAGCTCGAAACTTCCATTGAATTCTCTTTTATTAGTCCGATTGCTTCTACAAGCTTCGCTTGATCCACAGTGTATGACAAAAGCTTAAAGTTTCCCGTTTGAGGAGCTGAATCCTTAAAGGTAAGCTCAAACTGAATTTTATCACCCAATTCGCAGAAACCAACGTTTGCCAAGGTAGAGCGCCTTGCATTAAAATCAACTTTTTTGTCATTCACCATAACAAACCCGTTATCCACGCTATCTCCCGATATATCAAGGTAAAGGTATACATACCCCGACTTTTCAATATCAATATTAACCTTCGCTGTAGCCTTTGAGCTTGGATTGCCTTTCTTATAGCTGTAATAATTTGTACCTGTGCTGCTAAAAGTAAGGTTTGAGCCCTCTTCCTGAGCTTGCTTTAGTGGCGTTAAAATGTCTGAAACACCACATATTCTATTTACAAGCGTATTCTGAGTATTAAACGGATTCCCGCTATAGCTCTTCCAATCTACAATATCAGCTGGTGCGATGAACCCCGGGGGCAGAGCAAACGGGTTTTCATAAGTCTTTATTTCATCGGTGGTGCCCACAAGGTTGTAAAGTTTTTCATCAACCGCATCATCACGCTTTATAATATATTTTATACCCAAAAGGGAATCTAAAAGGATTGTTGAGCCTTCGTATTTGTAGCTGTTTATGCTGTTACTGTGAAAACCAAGGTTCTCCATTAGCCAAACCGGCTTCTCAGGAATGGTTGATGAGAATATAGAGAGTCCCCTATAATTATATAAAAAAGGATCATTGGTTGTTTTTGCAGGGAAAACCTCCGCTCTGTAAAAGCTCTCATCAGCCTTTTCAAGCTCTTTAAGCTGTTTTCTTATATCACTAACCTCTCTGCCGCTGGAATAGCCCTCCCGTACTGAATAGTATTCCGTACTGTCTATTACGCCGATAGTAACAATTGTGTTAAGCAAAATTTCAATGCTTACGATAATCAAAAATACAAATGGCTTTTTAGCAGCTTTTACGAAGCCTTGCTTATGTCTGTCAACAGTCAAACATGCAGCGTAAATTGCAATGAATACAATACTCACATACAAAATATAGTGCTCTGGTGGCTCCTTTATAAGCTTTTGCGAGAGTATTACAATTCCGGCAGCTATTATGGAGATAATCCCTATGTTTATTCCTTCGAATTCGTGAAGCCTTGTAAAAGCAGTGTATGCCAGCGTAAGAACTATAAAAACATATAAAAACGAATAACGGTATGGAAGTTGATTAGGGAAATGCCCGCCATGCCAAAGAAAATTAAGTGTATCAGTGTTAAAGCTAATGTATAGAACAATCAGGATGGACAAATATAAAAACTTTTCCTTTAAGTTTATGCTTTTGCTGAAAAAATAAAGTGGGATAAGAATTAATACTGCAATTCCGCAATACAAATTAGGCATACCCTCTCTTATTGCAGGTGAAACTATAACAAAGTGTCGACTTAGATAGTCAAACATATCAAAATACTGCTTAAATGTTGATGGTAGTGCTTCACCCACAGCGGATGTCAGCTTTAACGCATAATAAGTGGGTACTAAAAGCACCGATGCAAGCCCTCCTGCAAGAAGTGAATATAAGCTGAAGCTGCATATTCTTTTTAATAATATCTTTGGCTGTCCGACACTGTTATATTGAAGCAAGCAAATGGGAAAATATAAAATCAAAAACAGGCATATAAAAACCGACATATAAAAGCTTGAGAACAATATGATTGACAATGTTAGGCAATAGAAAAAGCCGTTGCCACCACGTACTATCTTAATTAGCCCAAGTGCGATTAGTGGAAGCAAACAAACAGCATCAATCCACATTATATTCCAAGAATACGCCAGCATAAACCCTGACAGAGCGTACATTGTTGAAAATGCAGCAATAGATATTCCGCCTTTTTCGCCTCTTGTGCTTTTGAGATAAGATGCAAAAAACGCCCCGGATAGACCTGTTCTAAGGAGTATAAGAAACAAAACAAGCTCGGTCAAACAGCCTTTAGGAAAGAAAATTGATAATATATTAAGCGGACTTGCCAGGTAATATGCATACAGAGGTAAATAATTCGTCCCTAAACCGCCAGACCATGTATATAATAGACCTGAAAAGGATCTAAACCTATCCTGCAATTCTGAAAGAAAAGGGGCGTATTGGTGAAATAAATCGATTAGAAGTACATTTCTTCCTCCAAACGGATAGATTTCTCTTGTAATGTATGCTATTTCAAGAATAAGCACCGGAAGGAAAAAAGATAACAATACGATTTTGTGTTTTTTTATAAAACAGGCACATCTATCTTTGATTTTTCTTATAAACTCCATAAAATATGTCTCCTAAATGAGGGCATCTAATTTATACATTATAAAGCTATTCGATTTGATTTTCAACAGTTTACGGATCATAAGCGTTGGTTCTAATCATTCTCTATGCCTTTTCAATTTTCACCTTGCTTCCTTCTGTCTGGGAAGCAGGTGGAATTACTATCAGCCTTCTTGCGATTCTGTTTTTAAGCTCAGGCACATGGCTTATTATACCGATAACTCTTTCCTGACTGCTGAGTTTCTCAAGAGAGTCAATAACTGTATCTAAAAGGCTTTTGTCCAAAGTTCCAAAACCCTCATCAAGAAAGAAAAATTCTAACGGGCTTTGACCCTTTAACTGAATTTGCTCTGACAGTGCAAGAGCAAGCGATAATGATGTTAAGAATGTTTCTCCACCAGAAAGAGATGTTACCATTCTATAAACCCCGCCATTTGAATTGTCTCTTATAACAAAGCCCGAATCTGTGTCAAGCTCCAATGCATATTTATAACCGGTCATGGTTCCTAAGAGCTCAGATGCTTTTGCTGCCACATACCTGAGTCTTTCCTCTGCAATGTAGTCTATAAAGCTGTTGTCTTTACTTTTGTCAGCTTTTAAAATCTTTTGTATCTGCATGAACAGATCGTATTTGTTTATCACTTCGGAGTATTCCTTATTAATTTCAGTCCATTTTTCATTCTTTAGCTTTATTTGATTATATTCAGATTTTGCTATCTCACTTTTTGTAACACAGTCTTCTTTGTAGGAAGTCATTTCTTTATAGCTTTTATCAATTACATTCCATTCCTCTTCGGTTATGGTGCGGGAGTTTATTTTCTTTTCAACAATTTCAATTTTTGCCCGAATATTAAGCTGCGTCTTTTCAAACCCATTAACTTCATCTCTTAGCTCTTCCTGCTTGTCTTTTGGAAGATATGAGCTTTCAACCTCTTCCGGATCCTTAAACCCTTTCTCTGTTAGTAAATCGTTTAGATTATTTTTCTCTTGGCAATACGCATCTTTGTAAAAAACTTCTTGGCTCGACAGAACGGAATTCTCTGACAGCAAATTATTATATTGTTTCTCCAGCGACGTATACTCTTGATTATACTGCGTTTCAAGGCTTGCATAAGTCGAAAGAATATTGTCCACTCTCTTTATTTCATCTTCTATTAGAGCGTCTCCCACAAGCGTTTTTATTTTTATTTCATTTTCGGACGCTTGGCTATTGAGGTTTTCGATTTCAGCCTGTATCTTAATCTGCTGCTTATTCAATGTTTGAGTTCTCTCATTAAGCTTATCAATCAGTATTCTTTTTTCAGTAGAAAGCTTTTGATTTTGCTCAATCTGTTTTTGGATAAGAATTGATTTCTGGTCATAACCCGATATCTTTTTAAGCTCTAAAGCTGCGCTATCAATCTTGTGTTTGTTAATAAATTCAGTGTACTGCTGCTTTTTTATACTCTTATCGTTGTTTATGGAATCTAGAGACTCTGTAAGCTGCAAAAGAGTTTCGCTATTCATATCGAGTTCTGTTGAATACCCATTTTCTTTAAGCCTTTCCTTTGCAAGAGCATCTTTAAGCCTTTGATTCTCAACAAGATATTCCTCTTTTTTCTTTTCCCAGGAATCAATTTGCTCCAGACCTTCGCTATATCCTTCATTTTCTTTTTCAAGAGTCTGCAAGAGACTCTGAAGCTCCATTTCATGATATTCTTCCGGAAGCTTTTGTTTTTCTTTGTCATAATCAATGAGTTTTAATTCTCTCTCATTAGCCAACTGGTTTTTTTGTGAGAGCAGCGACTTCTCTTGTTCTGCTGCTATAAGGTATTCCTTTTCTGCTTTATGGTATGCTTCCTCCGCCTCTATTCTTAAGAGCTTTGCCTGATTCACTTTTTTATTAATATCTGAAACATCGCTATCCATATTAATTGATGCTGGTTCAGGATGGTGCGTGGAACCACAGACAGGGCAGGGATCTCCCTCCACCAGTTTCTTTGAAAGCATATATGCTGTATTTTTCTCAAGCTCTTTCACAGCCTTTTCTTCTTCAGCCTTTTTATTGTCTAAAAAAACTTTTCGTTCTTCTTTTATAATGCTAAGCTCTTTTATTTTTTCAGATGCGCCAGAAAGCTTTTTTTCTATAGCTAAAATAGCAGAGTTTACGCTTTCAACCTCTGTTTTTTTTATTTTCAATATATTTACTGTTGCTGTTAGCAAATGAATTTTATCTTTTCCTTCGAGTAATGTTTTCCTGCTTGCAGGTACAGCTGCTTCATGCACTTGTTGCTGCTTTGCTAAATTGTCTATTGCTTTTTCGTAAGAAGTTATTTCATCAATAGCCTGCTTCTTTTTTTGATTTAATATCTCTATTTTTGTGTTCAGCTCAGATAGCTTTTTATTAAGCTCTCCAGACTTTTCTTCAATCGTTGTTAGCTCTTTTTCAAGCGTTACTCCATCCTGTATCTGTTGTCTGTATTCAGGATCTACTTTGATTTTAGAAGTTTCCTCCTGAAAATTATTAATGCTTATGCTTAGTTCCTCCAGCAAGCCTTTTTCTTCTTTGATTTTATCTTTCTCTGTGTTAATTTCTTTTTCTATGCTTTTAGCTGTTCGGGTAGACTCTTTAATTTTTGCTTCGATATCAGAAACAGCATCCCGCATCTTTAATGCGTCATAAAGCCTTGTCTTTAACGCAACAAGACCGGGCTGCTCTGCAGCAGATTTAGTCTTTATCTCCTCATATTTATGTTTTGCATTATCTAAATTTTGTTTAACAACAGGCAGCTTTAAAAGCACTTTATTCAGCTTTTCTTCAGTATCCCTAAGTAACCCTTCGAGCTCTTTTATCTTTTTTATTTTTTCGATCAAGCTGTCTGCTTTTCCAGCTTTTTCAAGAATACTTTTCTTCTCGTCTATTGATTTCTTTTTTTCTTCCTGCTCCTCTCGCTTCTCTTTAAGAAACCTTAACTCTTGAACATTAGCCCACAATTCACTGCTTTCTTTATACTTTTTATCAAGGATTTTAAACTCATCTTCAACTTGTTTTCTTGATGCAATAGCTTCTTCCATTTCAGCTTTGTATGTTTCAAGTGCTTCATCTGTTGCGTCAGCATATCCCCTCATTTCACCGGATATGATATCAACACAGCTTTTTAGGGCTGAAATTTTACGGTTTACTTTCTCGGTCAGCTCCTTCCCATAGCTTTCAAGATAGAAAATCCTTTCAAGCATGTCACGCTTACCGGAGTTGTCCAGCATTAGGAATTCATGAAAGCTGTTTTGCGGCAGCACAACCGCTCTGGTAAAATCACTGTGATTGAGTCCAAGTAAAGCCTCCACACTATTGCTGACCTCTGTGGCTTTATCACATATAGGAATCTCACCTGCATCGGTAACTTCAATGAGCCGCACTACTTTAGGCTCCGATGAGTTTTCCGAGCCTTTCTTTCGTCTGTAATTTCTGTCAACCCTGTAGACCTTGCGGTAATTATCCCTTAGCAGCTCGAAAGTGAATGAAACCTGCACATTATCCATGTTGGAATTGATTATTCCCTGGGTACCCCTCTCCGCTCTTTTAACCTTACCATATAAAGCAAAAGTTATAGCATCAAGAACAGTGGACTTTCCGCTGCCGGTGGGTCCGAATATTCCAAACAAGCCCGTTTCATCAAGGTTTTGAAAATCAATAACCTGCTTGTCCTGAAAGCTCTGAAGGCCTTCTATTTCAAGTAATTTAGGTCTCAATCACAACACACCGTCCTTTTATATCACAAACTGCTTCTATTCAATATTTCATAATTTCAATTCTTTGAATTCAATTCCCAACTTCTGAGCTTTAGGAAGGTTCAGAAGTTTTGCTCTTCCTCATTAATTAATTCAACAAACGCTTCCATAAGCTCTTCAGGTATATCAGAGCCTGTTTTATACCTGTAAAAGTCTTTAAATAGCTCATCGATTTTTTTGTTTTCTCGATCATACATTTGAGGCGTTGTTGTTTCCTCTGTTTTTAGCCTTGGTCTTATATTTATAATACCCGGGTTTAATGCCCTGAGCTTTTTTTGCTCTTCAATGGTAAGGAACCTCTCTGTGGCGATCTCTAAGTCTATCCAAGCATTTTTATCTCTGCCTTCTTCACACCAATTGAGAGCCTGATTTATACCGTCCTTTGCAAACCACTTTCTAAGGGGCTTTCCACAATTTAAGTATACCGGCTTTATTTCAGCTTTTTTCTGAGGACTTGCGTCAACTATAAACACCGCTTTGCTGTGACCATCTTCGGAAAAGCTGTATGCCAGCGGAGATCCTGAGTAAAACACCGGGCATGGTGCATTTTTAATCTCCTGTGGACGATGAAGATGCCCAAGTGCAGCATAATGCGCTCTTTCAGGCAATGCCTCGGGTGAAACTGTCATGGCTCCGCCAACCTGCAGCGTTCTTTCCGAATCCGATTCTTTCCCACCCATTAAAAACATATGCCCTATCACAAGATTTACAGTATCATCCCTAAAATTACTGCTTAACTCGGACAACAGCTCTCCAATTCTGTCCGAATAAGCCTTTTGAAGCTCCTCTTCTTTTGCCTGATTTGATAAAACCTCTTCAAGCCTGGCTTCCGATGGGTATGGCAGCGTGATTATAACAGCATTATTTTCGCAGCCGGATATACACAGCTCCATCCAACCCGGACCAGATTTAAGTATTTTAACTCCGGCAGTATCGATCCTAAACTCACCCGGATCGCTCTTCGGATAACCAAGAAGGATTATGCCATTTTTATAAGCCAACGGGCTTGAAGCACAAAGGCGTTCAGGATTATCATGGTTTCCGGCAATAACAATTACTGGTCTCTTTCCTTTTTGGTTCAGCCTCTCGATTGCGTCATAGAAAAGCTCCTCAGCTGCAGCTGAAGGATTGTATGTGTCATATATATCACCTGCGACCAGCACTAGATCGATTTTTTCTTCATCAGCAATAGTGCAAAGGCAATCAATAAATTCTACTTGCTCGTCTATGCGGCTAATCTGCTCAATATTCCTTCCAAGATGCCAGTCGGATGTGTGAAGAATACGCATACTTACCGTGTCTCCTCCCTATAATTGCTACAAATGCAAAGTGAAAAAAAGTCAAATTTTGTTTAGTGGTATCTGTAAATAACTTTTTCAATTAATATTATGATTGCTCCCCAGAAAGTCGTGAAACGACTTTCTTACCATATTATAGATGTTCTTCATAACTGAATCATAAAAACTAGTTTCCTGAAAACAGCGCATTCTAATATATATATATAGCGAATCAGCACTTTCCCAATATTTCTATATAGGAAGTATAACCTTTCAAGGGTTATGAGCTTTTTTGTGCTACTAATATTCCAGTATCTCATTATTATAAAAAAGATAAATGTATTTTCCTTTTACTTTTTTATCCTCTAACAACCCCAAAGCCCTTGTATAATAATCAATTTGGATTCTGTATCTTTCTTTTATTGAATCAGTACCGCCATTAGGCACGTAATCTGTTTTGTAATCAAGCAGCACCAAACCATCCGGTTCTTCAAAAAAACAATCAATAATTCCCTGTAAGAGAAATGTTTCATTTTCATATAAGGAAGTATCCATTTCATTATATAGCTCACAGCAGGGTATTTCCAGATTAAAAGGAACCTCTCTTCTTACTACTTTCGCGGCAAGTATTCTTTTTCCTATATCGGATTCAAGAAACAACTTTATTTTATCTGTTTTCACACTATCGGCCTGAGCTTTCGTTAGTAAGTCCTTTTCGACCATTTTTGTAATTTGAGCTTTAATATCAAGGTTCTTAAAGTCGAGGTGCTGCATGACGAAGTGGAGAGCTGTTCCTGCTTCTGCTGCATTTATACCCTTTTTTTCTTCAAGGAACAAGGGTTTTTTAATAAGGGTAGGAATAGAAACAGGCAAACGATCTGCCTCACCAATTAGCTCCTTATCAAAACGGCGCTTTAATTCTGTAACAGTCACTTTTGCAGGTATTTTTGAAGATACTTTGTACGGATAACTCCAAATTAGGCGTCTGTTTATCTCGTTAGTATATTTCGTTCCGTAAGACCCTGTCTCCTGTGGTATGGTCGATAAGCTATCCAGCCATTGCAGAAAGTCAATTTTCACGGAAGAGTCGGCTATTTTCTCACTTGAAACATCATCCTTTGTCCACATCCGAAACGACCACTTTGATGGTGATTCTATGAGCTTAAAATTAAACTCTGCGCTATGCAGAGCAAAATCACGCAGGGTGCTCTTACGCTTACAATTGCATTCTTCATCGCTTATAAGTGTAGGGGCTATGCTGTCTTCTTTATTACTCATAAGTACAGAATCCATCGAACCTTCTTTATTACTCATAAGCGAAAGGTCTATTAATTCCTCTTTTTTAGTCTTAAGCGCAGTATCTATCAAGTCTTCCCTATTACTTATAAGTGCGGTGGCAGAGTCCATTGAATTACCTTTATGCCTTATAAGAGCAGGACCTATCCAATCCAGAAAATTATTAGCGTTTAATATGTCTATATCTGAAAGCTTTTCTTCATTTGACGATGCAGTAAAGCACCAGCGAGTTAGGGATTTTTCAACATTTCGGACAGAACCGGTAATTATAAGCTTTTCACGCGCTCTGGTCATTGCCACATATAGTATTCGCATTTCCTCCGATAGAGTTTCGGTTTTGATTTTTTCCCTTATACCAAGCTTTGCTGCAGATGGCCATGCTATTCGCTTTCTATGATCCACAACATCGGGGCCAAACCCAAGCTCCTGATGCAAGAGAATACTCTTGTTCATATCCATAAGGTTAAAGCGCTTCCCGCAGCCTGCTAAAATAACAACCGGAAATTCAAGACCTTTACTTTTATGAATGCTCATAATTCGTACAACATTATCATTTTCACTAAGAATTTTTGCACTACCCATATCCCCACGGCTGGTTTTAAGCTTATCTACAAAGTTAATGAAGTTAAAAAGCCCTTTGTAGCTTGTCTCTTCAAATTGCCTTGCCCTGTCATATAGAATTCTTAGATTTGCCTGCCTTTGCTCACCCTCAGGCATTGCTCCAACCATACTGTAATAACCTGTTTCCTGATAAAGATACCAAATTAACTGGTCAGTGGTCATATAAGAGGATATATCCCGCCAGCTTGCCAATTTCTCTATAAAATCTGCAGCTTTTTGTGCTGCCAGCAGGATTGCTTCTGATTCCTTTTCATCTAAAGCTCTTTGCGCTAAGAGGTTCAGAGCCTCAAACAACGAGGCATTGCGCTCTGCTATACGTATGCAGGATAGCTCATCTGTTGTAAACTCAAACACCGGAGAGCGCAAAACTGATAAAAGCGGAATATCCTGCAAAGGGTTGTCTATTATTTGAAGCAATGAAAGAACAACCTGAACCTCAGTGGTCTTGAAAAATCCTGTGCCTGTATCTGCAAAAACAGGTATCCCCATAGCTGATAACTCGTCAACAAACACATCAGACCAATTTTTCGTTGTCCGAAGCAAAATTACAATGTCCCTGTATTCCAACTTTCGGTATTCTTTTTTCTTTTTATCGAATACATGAAAGCTTTGCCCTTTGCTATCCAGCTTCATTAGCTCCAGTATTCTTATTGCCGCAAGCCTTGCCTCGCACTGTATATTATCAAGGTTTTCGGTTTCATCGTTCTCGTTTTCAAGCTCATCAGGCTCTTCCCCGTTTTGACCCGGCAAATCCTCGGTTTCATTATTGCTATCGTCCTTTACAGTCTGTATCAAATGAAGCTCTGCCGGACCACCCACAACGATTTGCGGATACGGATTTTCCGGGTAATCAGCACCGGCATTCAAAGCCTCTTTATTTGTGTAATCCAGCTCACCGGCTCTAACGGACATTATCTGAGCAAAGATAAAGTTAACAGCATCCACTATTTCCTTTCGACTTCTAAAGTTTTTATACAATAATATTTTTCGGTACAAACTGCTTTTTTCCGGTGAATATGTATTGTATTTTTCCATAAAAAGCTCCGGCTTGGCTTGTCTGAACCGGTAAATACTCTGCTTTACGTCACCTACCATAAATACATTGGGTTTCTCCTGCTCCTGCCTGGATATCGTGGTAATAATCATCTCCTGAACCATATTGCTATCCTGATATTCATCCACCATTATTTCTTCAAACCGCGTGCGGTACTCAAAAGCAGTTTTTGTTGGCTTTTGTACCCCATCACTATCGGTTGTCAAAATCTCCAGGCATAGGTGCTCTAAATCATTAAAGTCAAGAACGACTCTTTTTCTTTTTTTCTCCGAATACCTTTGTGTAAATTCACGAACAAGTCGCACAAGACATAGCATAAGCGGGTATAATGCTTTAATATCTTTTATGATATTCTCGGATTCAGCATTCATAAGCTTTTGCTTAAACCTTTTTATTGTGTTTTTAACCCCATCACGCAAGTCTTTAACATATTGCTGTTTCTCTTTATCCGCATTTTTAGAGGCAATAGGTAGTCTGGAAAATTCTATGGAGTGTAAGCTTTCATAGAGCCTATTCCAATAGTCTATATCAACAGCCATATCTTCCGGTGATGATGGTGAGGGGATCCCCTCAACAGTTTTTAATAAATCTGAAATGCTTGCCAAATCCTCCTCAAAAACGGGTATATACTTTTCAAGCCCTTCAGCGTATTTCAACACAGCAACTGCTCTGCTTAATGCATTATAAAGCCCGGTTATCTCAAGCTTCATTGTATCTATAATTACACTGCCCCATGGAGTGCTTGAAAAATCAACTCCCTCAGGTATATCCATTGCACAGGCCATCTTGTCAAGCCACCTGTCAGGCCATGGATCACTTTGAATGAAGAAGTACAAATCCATAACCATATCCTGTATTGCCTGATCATTTCGACTGCTTCCGTAAGACTCTAAAAGCTCCATAAAATCCTGTTGCTTTTCCTCATACAGATCCTCAAACATTTCTGTCATAGCCTCAAGACGCATCAGAACGCATTCGGTTTCGTCGGCAACCCTGAAGCTTGGATCTAAATCTATATCCTGAATGTGGCTCTTTATAACATCTCTGCAAAAGGAGTGTATTGTTGTTATGGCTGACTTGCCCAAAAGGTTAAGCTGGCGCCTGATATCACTATTTTCCGGATTTTTGTCCAGTTCCTTTGATATGGCATCGGAAATCCTTTCTCTCATTTCAGTTGCGGCTGCATTAGTGAATGTGACTACAAGGATTCTGTCAATATCCACCGGATTTTTTTTATCGGTTATTCTTTGTATTATTCTCTCAACTAAGACCGCTGTTTTACCCGCACCGGCAGCAGCAGCCACAAGAAGATTGCAATCCCTTGCCACTATGGCTTCCTGTTGCTCCTCTGTCCATTTTGGACCAGTTTTAGAGGATTCAGCTTCCTGAGTATCCGGAGCTTGTTCCTTAGACTGTTGTCCTTCCGGAACTTGTTCCTCCGTCTTTTGATCTTCGAGCACTAGTTTTCCCGTCACTTGGTCTTCAAACAATTGTCCCTCTGTCTCCTGACCTCCCGGCTCTTGATCCGGATAGTTGGTTTCCATGCCTGTGCTACCCGAATTTGTTTCCGATATATACTCTGTTTTGCTTTTTATTTCATGATCCTTGCCGCTCATGCTTACTCCTTATTATTTTTGTTAGTTTTAGTTTAATTGTGAAATTCTGCAACCCCTGATTTTACTTGCTTTGACGAAAATAGTTTCAACCTTTTCCCTCAACTTAAAGCCAAAACAAGTTTGCAAATCTAAAAATACTGTGGATAAGTTCTTAAATAATAAGCCTCAATTTTATTCAATTACCCTTAAAACCCGCATTACTTCGTTAAGCAAAAAAAGTTATCCACAATTTTCGGTTTCTTAGTTTCGCAATTACCTATATGTTGGTTTCTAACAGCTTCCAAATCTCGTCCTTATCTTTTTCATATAAAAATCGGTAAGTATTATCCTTCATTTTTGTGTCAAACTGGCATATGGGCATATAGCTGCAGAACTTGCAGGCTGACCCCTTCTTGTCCTTCACGGGCTTAATCGGAACTGAGCCATGAAGAATTTCAATGCTAAGCTCCTTCAAAAGTTTTTTGGTGTAATCCCTTAATAGCTCAAATTGCTTTTTGGTTGCAACCGATGAATTTTTACCCAAAACATCACCTTTGTTCAGCGTGGCAGGTATAACAATGGATGAGCCGTCTATTGTGTTATCCATTTGCTTAATGAGCTTTACATCCGACAAGAGAAGCCCTTTCATTTTTAGCTGCTTCATAATGGCTTTCTCTATCTCCTCATCCGTTAGCATGCTTTCCGACCTTACCAGTGGATCGTCTATCTTAAAATATAGCATCCCTCCCGGTAAAAGCGGCCGCTCATTTTTTTTGTTTCCGCTTTCCCATATGGCATCAAGGTATGTTATTAGCTGAAGCTGAAGCCCATAATATACATTTGACAGCTTAAATTCCTTTGTGCCGGATTTGTAATCCACAATGCATAAATACTTTCCTTCTGCTGTTTCCAGCATATCAACCCGGTCAATACGACCATACAAGCGAACCGTTTCACCAGAATCCAGCTTAAGTGTTATTGGCGGGTATTTTTCGTTTTCTCCAAAGCCTGCTTCATAATCAACCGGATAAAAGCTGCTTCTCCTTATTTGCTCTGCAATAATCATCACTGCTCTTGTTACAACCCTCTTTAACCGGACAGTTAACGCGGTTAATCTCTTTGAGGAGGATATGCCTGAGCCCCTCATGTTTTTCAGCATTTCATCGATTATATCTGATACCTTGCCTTCACACCATTCACAGCTGAAGTTACGCCAGGTAATCGGTTCTTCATTATCGTTTATATCTTTCGATGCTCTGTCTATAAGCTTTGAAAATCGCTCAATGGCATTATGAAGAAAAGTGCCTGTATCAGGAGCGCTTAACTGGAAAACTTTTCGTTCCTTTGCACCCATTCCATACTGTATAAAGAAAGCAAATGGACAGGTTGTATAACGTTCCAGCCTTGAAACACTGGAGATTAGGTTCTCCCCATAGAGCTTTTTTACCATCTCCCCGGAAACAGGCTGAGCGTTATTATTGTACTTAAAAGCATTTCGGACTGTTTTTAAAGATTTAGCCCATTCATCCCTGCCATGGTACCATAGATATATATCATGCCAAACAGGCAAAGTTTCCTCCCCGTCTGCCTTTTTACGCAGTGTACTTGTCATGTGACGAAATGTTGCATTTACTGATGCAATTTCTTCTATAACCTCATGATCTTCTTTGTGTGGCAGCAAATTGCTGCTCTCAGAAATAGACGGGAATAGCTTTCTAAGCCTTGAAATAATAATGGAGGGCCTTAAAGTTTTGCCATCCTGATCTGAAATAGGCCAGCTTATTCGAAGATAATCCGATGGAGTAGTGAGGGTTCTGTAAACCGTGAACTGCTGGTCTATAACCTTTGAACGGGTATCCTTTGCCAATTCCACACCGAGCTTATTAAGTCTTATTCTGTCTTCGTCCGATAAAATACCTTCATCTCCGCCTGTTGAAGGAAATATTCCATCATTTGTTCCTAAAAGGTAAAGTGCCTTTATAGCATGGCTCTTTGAGCGTTCCACACTTCCCACGAGCACCTGATCCAAGGATTGGGGTATCAGTCCTATTTTATATTCATCAAACCCAATTTTTATTATGTTTAAAAAGCGTTCAACACCAAAGGTTTCATCCGCCATAACTTCAACCACTTGGTCAAACAGCTCCATAACTATATTCCATACCTGAGAATATTCATTAGCTAAAATCAGCTCACCTTTTTTTCGAAACTTATCTATAAGATGCTCAATTTGCTCCGGAACTTCCAAAGCACATAAGAAATCAAACAAGGCGCTTGCGAATTCCTTCGCTGTTTTGCGGCTTTTAGTTTTATTTCTGAATTCCGTTAAAGGCTTAATTATTTCTCTTCGGGTATTGTTTACATCATTGAAAAGCTCCTGCCTATCATGACTCTCCTCATCTGGAAGCAGCTCCGGTATCATGCTCCAATCCTCTGGTCCGGTCCATCTGCTGCCACGTATTCCGCAAGCAAGCACATAATTTTCTATTCGATCTATTCTGTCTTTTGCTATTCCTGTAAGTCCCGTTTTTAGATACCGGAATACGGACTCATAAGACCAATTATCCACAAATATCTCGAGAGCGGATATAATAAGCCTAACAAGAGGGTGGTTTGCAATATCCAGCTTCCTGTCCATGAAAAAGGGGATTTGGTATTCGTTGAAGACAATTTCTATAAGCCTTTCATAACCCGATAAATTCCCCGTGACTACAGCAATATCTCTGAACCTTAGCCCTTCATCCCTGCAAAGCTTCAAAATATCAGAAGCAGCAGCCTCTATCTCGGAAAAAATATTAGAGGAAGAGAAAAGCGATATTTTTTTAGTTGGCTTTGTATATGCTTTGTACGGGTGTGCGTCAAGATATTTTTCAAGATGGGAAAGCTCTGGGTTTTCAGAAAACCTGTATAATGGCCATGGATTAAGGCATAACCTCATAGCGACCGGAATTTTGTTTCTTTCGGCAATCTCAACAAGTTTACTGTAGGCAAAACCAGAGGATGAAAAAATCGTCAGCGGAAGATCCCTTTCTTCTAAACTGTCAATAGTAAGGGTAATGGTAACAGAATTAGCCAAAACAAGAAGACTGCTTATCATATTATATTCCTGCGGAGTAAAATCCGTAAACCCGTCAATCCAAATGTCAGCACCACGGTAAATTTCTGATTCCGGAAGCTTTTGCGCTGCAATTGTAAGATCATCATCCGCATCTCGATATCTTTCGTTAACAGTTTTTTCGAAATCCTCATACATGAGCTTTAACTCAGAAAGCTTTTCCCTTAGCTTGTCTTCCTCGGGGAGGTTATCATTTATTGATGAAATCTTTTCCGGTGTTAAACTGTAACGCTTGAATTCTGTAATTAAAGAGGAAAGGTTTTTAACAAAGCCTGGCTGATTCGCCGATTTTGCAAAATAAACCAGGGAGTCTTTGAATTTGTCCATGATCCGGTATAGTATCATGTTCTTTCCCGCCGGATGTATATGTGTGAACGCAATGCCACCCACCTCGTTAAACACCCTGAAAGCAAGGCGGCGGAAGCTTAATACCTCTGTTTTAATGATGCCGCCGGTACTAAGTAATTGGGCAAGATCCTTTTCAGCCTGGAATGTAAACTGCTCCGGAACTAAAAATATCTTAGCATTATGTGTATTCTTTTTAATGCTTTCCTTAAGCTCTTTCAGGCAATAATGTGTTTTCCCCGAACCTGCCCGACCATAAACAAAACGCAAACTCATAATTTCACTCCAATGCAATCAAAAAGCGGGCTTCGCCGTCGTATATATAAATTGAAAAAGAATTTAATTATGTTTGGTGATATTTGTCAAGCGTTTCTTTTTCAATTTATATTGCACATGTGCCTGTTTTGGCTTGCCAAAACAAATGGCACGTGCATCAATTAGTGTTTATATATGTTGAATTTCTAATTCAACATATATAGTATCCTTTCCCTTAAAATAGAAACGGGAACCCTTTCGAGTCCCCATATTATTTGTGTTATAAGGCATTTTGGAATACTTTTCTTGTATTGTTTCCGGAATCATTGCAATCTGCGTTAATAACGAGTACCGGAAACATGCATGTGCCGTTTTATCTAAACCTATTGCGCTTTAAGAAAACAGGGATATCCAGCCCATCATCCTTTTCTTCCTTTGTAGCAGCAGCTGCTGCCCTTGCGGATGCTTCACCTACCTGACTGGCATCCAAAAGCTTATTTGGCTTTTTCAGTACAGGTGCTTTTTCAAAGCCTGTGGCAATAACAGTTATGATAAGCTCATCTTTAAGGTTTTCATCAATAACAGCACCAAAAATAATGTTTGCTTCCGGATCCGCAGAACTTTGAATTAATTCTGCTGCAGTGTTAACTTCCTGCAAGCCAAGATCCGGACCACCGGTAATATTCAACAATACCCCTTTAGCGCCTTCAATGGACGTTTCCAGAAGTGGGCTTGAAATAGCCTGTTTTGCTGCTTCTTCAGCCTTATTTTCACCGGAACCCTTACCAATACCCATGTGTGCAAGACCGGTCTCCATCATTATTGTTTTTACATCCGCAAAATCAAGATTAATCAAGCCGGGTACTGCTATCAGATCCGAAATGCCCTGAACGCCTTGACGAAGAACATCATCAGCAATCCTAAAGGCTTCAAGCATGGAGGTTTTTTTATCGGCAATATGTAAGAGCCTGTCATTTGGAATGGTAACAAGTGTGTCAACCACTCCTTTTAAGTTTTCAACACCGCGTTCGGCGTGTTGCATTCTCTTGCGACCTTCAAACATAAAAGGTTTTGTAACGACACCTACTGTCAAAATCCCAAGTTCTTTGGCAATCTGTGCTATAACAGGGGCTCCACCGGTTCCCGTTCCTCCGCCCATACCGGCAGTTACAAAAACCAAGTCAGCATCTTTTATTGCCATTGCAATCTCATCGCGACTTTCATTAGCCGCCTTTTCACCAACATCAGGGTTTGCTCCTGCTCCAAGGCCCTTTGTTAGCTTGTCCCCAATTTGGATTTTGGTATTGGCTTTTGATAAAAATAAAGCTTGTTTGTCTGTATTGACGGAAATAAAATCAACGCCGCGGAGACCAGCATCAATCATTCGATTTACTGCGTTGTTTCCTCCGCCACCAACACCAACAACCTTTATCCGAGCAAAATTATCCATATCGATATCAAATTCCAGCAAATTCGTATCCCCCTTTAAAAAATCTTGTCTTATGTAAAGCAGTAAATCCCTCTCTGCTGATAAAAATCTTATTTTATTTCATCAATAAGCCTTAAAGAGACTTTTCGACTTCTATATTTATTATATATTAATGAGCCACAAAATCAAGCATAGCTATGAAATTAAAACTTTTTTCTTATTATATGGTTACAGGTCAGACATTTTAGTGAATAGTGGTTATTCATTATCATTTCTTTTGAATTAACCTCCTCCGTATAAAGCCGAAATTCATAAACATCCGGTAACCAAAAGCAAAGACCGCAGCCAGATGAAGCTGAATACCCAGTCTATCTCCGATGTATGCCAACAAAGCTGCCAACAAGGCGTTTCCGAAAAAACCTGATAAAAACACTTTTATATCAAATTTATCATTAAGAGAAGCATTCAAACCCCCAAAAACAGAATCAAGGGCAGCAAGAATGGCTACAGCAGCATAATTCGCATACTCCTTCGGAATATTATACGGAATCAAAATTCCTATAAGAAGACCAATCATTAGACCAAGCAAAGGAATCATATTTAATCACCTTCTCGAAAATTATTCGGCAATAAAACGGGCATATTTCTCATCAAAAAAATCAATCATTCCTCTTTCTTCCGGTTTTATATAATTATAATATAGTTCTTTCAAATATGAAAGCCTGTAGGTTATATCATCATCTAATTTTATTTTTCCCGTAATTCTTTTGTCCATTGAAATATATATTTCTCTTTCATCAAGGAAATCCACCCAATCCAAAACCTCAATAAGCTTTTGTTGTTTGCCGGCATCCACTGCGTCAAGGCTTTGAAGCAATTTCACCATCCAATTGATGTTCTCCGGTTCTTTTGTTTCAATTTTCTTACCTATTGTGAACCTGTCAAGCGGCACGCCCCTAATTTCAGGGTATTGATCACTTAAGGTTGTTGAAACCTTCATAACAAAACCCTCTTCATCTATAAGGAGATAATTCCCCATATGCTTAATCCAAGCAATAGCTTCTCTTTCTATTAATGATATATTAGCTGTTCCGGGAAATACAAACCTTATTTCAGCTGTTTTAATCCAAGGCAGATTTACCACCTGCCTTTCAGCTTTCCCCATTCTGAAAAACAATAAGTGCTGTATGCTCCCTCCCAAGTATTTAATCGCATTTTCCCCTTTTATAATTCCGGATACTCTAATGACATCATCCTCAGTGTAATTAACTGTTTCACTCACACGGATTTCAGACAATAAAAACAGCGGAGAAAACATCATCACCGCTGCCATACCGGCTATTAATAACATAATTGATATTATTAATTTTAATCCTCTTTTTTTCTTATGCATATTTGTTTTCCCTGCCATACTATAAACCCGTATTAAAATAAAGGAAGAAATTGTTTAGACCCGTTTTCGCAAAGCAAAATAACGTTTCAACATACCCAGGTTGCATGGGCGAGCAGCAAACGAAGTTTGCGACCAGCCATTTCAACGAGGCGGGGGTCCATCTAAGCCTCGTTATAAACCCATATTATGATTGCTTCCCTTGAAAGTCGTAAAACGACTTTTTCCTGCTGGTTCGTTTGCAGTAAGCTGCAGCTTGCTTGTGAATTTTGTGCCTCTTTAGAAGTAACCAACCAAAACCCGCAGGCTCTGTAATATAAACCATAAGATAGTTTTCTGTAAACCGCTAAATGGTAACAGACCCTTTACCACTTACAATATTATTATAGCATATTGCCGTAATTACCCGCAATAAATTACTCCCGCTTTATTTTTGCTCCCACACTTAATAACTTTTCTTCAAGTCTATCGTAACCCCTGTCAATATGAATCACATTGTTAATGGTACTCGTACCTTCAGCCGACAGTGCTGCAACTACCAATGCAGCGCCCCCTCTAAGATCACAAGCTTCCATATATGCGCTGGTCAATCTTTTAACTCCCTTTACAACAGCCACTCTTTCCCTGACCGTTATATCTGCCCCCATTCTCATTAATTGTTCTACGTAACTGTATCTGTTTTCAAAAACTGTTTCAATAACAACACTTGTGCCTGTCGCTTTTGATAATACAGCTACAAACTGAGGTTGCATGTCGGTAGGAAAGCCCGGGTATGGAGTTGTTCTGACAACCTCAATTGCTTTAAGGTTTTTGTCCGATTTTACCAGTAGATCCTTTTCTCCTATTAATTCTATCCCAACACCGCAATTTCTCAGGCAATATGCTGTTGAGCTAACTGCTTCATAGTCAACATCTCGCAATATTAATTCTCCACCGGCACTCGCAACACAAGTCATATAAGTTCCCGCAACAATCCTATCGGGTATAACTCTGTATGTAACATCCGCTTTTATTTCAGTGCATCCTTTTATTCTGATGATTCCGGAACCAGCTCCGTATAATTCTACACCAATATTTTGAAGGAAATTTTGAAGATCAATAATTTCGGGCTCCTTAGCAGCATTTCTAATAATTGTTTCACCTTTTGCAAGACATGCAGCAAGCATAATATTTTCTGTCGCACCTACACTTGGGTAATCAAGCAGTATTTCTGTACCAATAAACTGATTTACTTTACAATGCAATATTCCTTTATATAAATCATCAATCTCCGCACCCATTTTTCGAAGTGAGTTTAAGTGCATGTCAATCGGTCTGGGGCCTATTGCGCATCCACCCGGGTAGCTAATAAATATTTCCCCAATACGACCTAAAACAGCCCCCATTAAGACAATCGAGCTGCGCATTTTTCCTGCCAGCGATTCCGGTATTTCATTGGTTTTTATATTATCACCGCAAACTGTTATGCTTTGACCTTCTCTTTCCACTTTAAGACCGAGAGAAGTTAGAATTTCCTGCATTGTCTTTACATCCTCAAGTTCCGGGCAATTTTTTATGATGCTTGTGCCGCGATTTAGAACTGTTGCGGCAAGAATAGGTAAAACGGCATTTTTTGACCCCGTTATGCTCAATTCACCTTGAAGCTTGTTACCGCCCTCTATTATAAATTTACTCAAGAAAAACACCTCCGCGTATTTTAATATTAACGGGGTTACCAATCCCTATATGATCTTTTAATAATATGAGACGAAAAAAAAGAAATTTTCATAATTTATACTATGCCAAATTAGAAAATCTGTTACTTACTATGAAAAGGAGAAAAGCTAATCTCTTTTGACGGCTTGAGTTCATATACTCCTTCGTTATTGTGAGTTCCCGAATCTCCTGCTCAATGTACTCGACCTTTTTTGAATGGAATTTGACTGTTTCTATGAATAAATACAGTGGGAGCGTTAGTAATTTATATCTCACTTCCATATTATATAAATTCCTTAACTAAATTACATTGGTATAGTACTGAAAAACGTTCTTTATTGATAAGAGGAAAACCTCCTGCACAAATTTCTCAGCCCAAGAATTCTTAAGACATTTTTGTTCTTTTTCAGTAAGTTAAAAAATTGCATCAAACACTTTCATTGTTGTGAAGTATTTCGGTAAAAAGACATCTCATAGCCCCCGCTTCTTCATTAGTTTCATTATACAATGAAATCTGTATCATAATAGACTTTAGAAAGAGATAAGATTTGATAATTACACTCTGGATAGTAGTATAAATATAATTTTTGCAATAGAAATGCAAATAGAACTTGACAAAAAATAAAATCAATGATAAAAGTTATTA
>ENA-UOOH01001060-UOOH01001060.1-fermentation-metagenome-genome-assembly--contig:-NODE-1060-length-28270-cov-3.944710_pt1 | contig 28270 bp, 22 predicted proteins | sample MGYA00245778_ERZ724025 | MGnify/ENA primary metagenome ERZ724025 (study PRJEB28704, sample SAMN03018313) | fermentation metagenome | biome: anthropogenic terrestrial biome; feature: soil; material... | reverse complement strand
TTGATTATTTTAAAGGCTGTTGCTGTTCAAATTCTAGAACTTGCAACAGCCCCTTCTTTTCTTTATTGTTCATACCCGTTGGGATTATTTTTCTGCCAGTTCCAGCTATCGCGGCACATATCATCCAAATTTCTTTTTGCAGACCAACCCAATCTGATTTTGGCTTTGGAAGGATCGGCATAACATGCGGCAATATCCCCCGATCTTCTGGGATCGATCACATAAGGAATATTGATTCCATTGACCTTTTCAAACGTCTTGACCAAATCAAGAACGCTGTAACCGCAGCCGGTTCCCAAATTGAACACTTCGGTTCCCGCGTGGTTTTCTGCATAACGAACAGCGGCAACATGACCTTCCGCCAAATCCATTACGTGGATATAATCTCTCACGCCTGTTCCGTCATGGGTATCATAATCATTACCAAACACATGCAATTCCTTCCGCTTACCTACTGCCACTTGGGAAATATAAGGCATTAAATTATTAGGACTACCATGGGGGGATTCCCCGATCAAACCGCTTTCATGGGCACCAATGGGGTTAAAATACCGTAGAAGCACCACAGACAACTCTTTGTCTGCAACACAAGCGTCCCGAAAAATTTGTTCTCCCATTTGCTTGGTCCAGCCATATGGATTGGTACAGCTTCCTGTTTTGGCAATCTCATCGACAGGTACTTTTTCGGGGATTCCGTACACCGTGGCGGAGGATGAAAAGACAATCTGCTTGACACCATGCTTATCCATAACTTCCAGCAAGGTCATAGTGCTTCCCAAATTGTTTTTATAATACCGCAGAGGAATGCAAAACGATTCCCCCACTGCTTTTAAACCGGCAAAATGGATCACCGCGTCAATGGAGTGATTGTAAAACAACCCATCCAAAGCTTCACCGTCACAAACATCCAGGTCATACAGGGTGACTTTTTTCCCGGTAATCATTTCCACACGGCGAATACACTCTTTGGAACTGTTGGAAAAGTTATCAGCAATTACAACCTCATACCCCCCTGATAATAGGGGAACAGCCGTGTGAGAGCCGATATAGCCGGCACCGCCGGTTAATAATACTGTAGACACGCTTCCTTCAACCTTTCGTATTTTCATTTATTGTATGTAATTCCAATTGTCGGTATAAAGCAGTAATTTGCTCGATTTTGTCTTTTGACATAGTATGCCCCAACTGTATTTCGGATGCGATTCGCTGCTTTCTTTTTTTTGAAAAAATATCCATAAACCGCCATGCCCAGCAAAAAGGAAGCAAAACAGGTATTTTTTTTAAAATCGGATATCGGTATTTCATTTTCCGCCAAGGTGGGAAAGCCCGGGAAAACATATACGCGCATCTTGCTTTTCGGGAATCTTTCCCCAGTTGAACACCTACACGATTTTCCTGGGTTCCAAACGTACCGGCACCTATCACAAAATCAGACAAGGCGTTGGATAATGCCGTCCCTTGTGCCCCTTCCATCCAGACTTTGGATAAGGAAACCAGTTCCCGTTCAAAGGTTTCCAGCTTCAAAACACGCAGTTTTTCCCGGATGACAGATTCATTCAGGGCGGGTTTGTTTTTTCTGTATATCCAAATATCCAGCACCGAGCGGATTCCGCTGCCGCCGTTGATGAAATGTTTTGCCACATGGAAAATCATATAGACATAAAAATCTTCGTCTGTCATCACCCGGGCATACATACGTTGTCCATCCGGGAGCGAAGAATCCAGAATAGAATCAAACAGTTCTTTTCCCGCATATTCCTCTTCTGCCAAGGTTTTGTGCAGTTCCACATGAATGTTGGGAGCTTTCACAAACAGAATATCTTTCTCCCCTTCTTCTACGAACCGGTATCCCCGGTTCTTCATCACCTGACATGCCGCATCGATATTTTCCCTGTCCACCAACACATCCATGTCACAGCTGGTACGCATGTCCGGAGAAGGATAGTATTTTCGCAACACGCTTCCTTTCAGGAAAATATGGCGAATTTGAGCGTCATCCAATGCTTGTGACATTGCAGCGGATTCGGCGGATTGGTTGGCTTCCATATACACGCCTGCAATCAATGCCCGGTTAAACAGTGCCCGACTCTCCGGAGGAATCTTAATATGATTTTTTTGCATGGCATAAGCAACGATGTTGGCAACTGCATGATGCTTGGCCAATCGATACAAAGCCTGATAGTCTGCTTCCGGAAGCGAACTGGGGGTATATCCGGATAGTGCTGACGAAAGGAGCCCTATGAGAGTGGTTTCTGCTTTTGCTTTCATTTTGCATCTCCTGCATATCAATTCTTTTACAAAACAGTCCCTTGGTTTCGGACAACGCCGAAAAATGAATGAAATAATTACATGTCCTATCTTTATTTACTTCGTTTTTGCTTTGAATTGGTTCAACTGCAAAGCAAAAACGCCAATGATATAGGGCATCATCAACTCAAACGGATTCAAAAACTGAATGGTTTGTACGAAGAATACAACCGCTATGAGTGGTGTAAAGAAACAAAAGCTCAGACTCCTTCTTCTCAATTGTACAAGTACAGGCGTGAATAACGAACAGATGATATATACAAATCCCACCACGCCGTAAGAAACAAAGATTTGTTCCGTCCCATTGTGCAAGGCTTTTATAAAACCCGTCATATACTCTGTCGGCATAGTACCAATACCAAACGTAAAACGAAACATTTTCTCGTTCATAAATAACCAATAATCTTTAATAATTTCAACACGGGCGTCATCAATGGTATTTTTGGCAACTTTGGTGGATGTAAAACGTTTGGTAAAACTTTTAATCACTTCCGGATGCTGTTGCAGAAAATAATACGCACCGATCAAACCGATAAAAACAACCATTAAAACGAGCAAATTTTCTTTTTTAACTTTTAAGTTAGATATAATATAGTACCCAATAATGATCGCCAACCCCAAAGCAAAAGCGCGGGAAACTGTCATGATTCCGATCAATGCACATATTGCGATCATCGGCAATGAGATGATCTTCCATAGTATGTTCATCTTGGCTTTTAAAAGTACCAATAACGAAGCAATGCTCACCAACGCATAATATGCTAGGTTGTTTGAATTGTTGGACAACCTCATTGCTTCTTTGTCAATTCCGGTAATTTCACCAACATATCCCAGTCTGGCATATCCCGTTAAAAAGTTTTCGATCGTAAAATCGCGCAAAGTTACAAGCAAGATCACGATCAGCATAAAGCAAGTACCAATGGAAAATAAAAACAGTGCTTTTTTATACTCATATTTATACGGATAGTCCAGAACGAAAAAGAAGAGGATGAGTAAGCAACTGCCATAATGAACCAGGTTGGCTATTTCCAATTCCGGATACCAAAAGCAAAGAAATATTTCCTGCAGTATGATAGCAATCGGAACAATAAACTGCCAGGCATTCAGCTTTCCCCGCCGTTTGATCACCAAAATCACATAGGCTATCAGATAGATATACGTACCGGGTAATCCACAGGACAGGGGAAAGAGCATACACAAAAAAGCAACCATGTCTTCAAGGGGTAAAATGATAAAAACGAAGGTACACAAGGCCACAAAGACAAATTTGTGTATGGAATAATCAAGCAGATCCCGAACAACCAGCAATCCCAACAAAGCAAAACAGGACAAGAACAGCACAATCCAGTTCTTTCGTTTGTGCTGCGCTTGCGATTTTGGTTGACTTTGAATATCCTTCATCATAGATGCATGTCCCATCACTTTGTTATTTTCGAATCCACTTTTTCCCTTTACATAATAAGTATGAAACAATCGACTCCACACGCCCGGCGTGCACATCCTGCCTCATGCCCGAAATTTTTTTGCCGATCAATTTTCCCGTATATATATAATTCCCCACTATTTTCATGCGTTCAAACACAGGCAGATAACAGGAAAGTGATAGTTTCACAGCATAGGTATACCCGTTGAAATTCTTCTTTGACAGTTCCAAGGCTTTGGCAGAAAGACCATCTTTCAAGTATTCACAGACCGCCAATCCCTGGTTGACCCATCGGACCGGGTGACCGGCTTGGGAAAAAGCAAACCATACCGTCACTTCGGTTAAAAAGTTTTCACCTTCAAAGGCAGGAAAAGGATATTGCCGCATCAAAGCGGTTCTCCACACTTCTTTTTTATCCCCTGTGATGCCGTATTTGACCCGTTCGGTGGAAAAAGCATCCAGATAGTCCCCTTTAAATGTAGTGCCAATGATTCCGCCTTGGGGTTTCAGGCAACTGAACCCCACCCCAGCAAAGTGCGCGGGTAGATCTTTGACCCAAGCAAGAATCATTTCCACCGCATTGTCCACGGGATAATCGTCACTGTCTACGATAAAAAACCATTCTCCCTTTGCCTTTTTCACTCCCCGATTGATGGCACGGTGTTTGCCGCCGTTTTGGGTATGGATATACAGAATTTCAAACGCCCGATTCTTGCAAGCAAGAATATCCTCCATACGCTCATGGGTATCATCCAAGGATCCATCATTGACAACCACCCATTCAAAATCTTGAACGGTCTGTCTTTGCAATGCCCGATATAATCGCTCAATCAAATATCCGCGATTATACATCGGTGTAAAAATCGTTACTGTTGGCATATTAACTCCTATTGGCCGTACGCAGATATACTGTATGATACTGTTTGGCCATTTCTTCTGCTCCAAATGGTTTGACTGCTTCTTTGGATGCTTTTCCCATGGAGATGCGCATTTCTTCGTCTTCTTTCAACCGAATCATGGCATCCACCAAGGGATCCACTTCATCGAATGGGATCAAAATCCCGTTATCACGAACGATATCTTTCATTCCTCCCGCCGGAGTAGATATGATCGGTAACCCGGCCGCCATAGCTTCCAGCACCGCCAACGGCAATCCTTCCACACGAGATGTTTGTACATACACATCAGATTTCGCCAGAAAATATTCCGGTTTTGCAACCATGCCAGGAAAGGTGATTTTTTCCATCAAGCCCAATTCCCCGGTTAAACCGATCAAGGCTTCATGTTGATTACCGTCCCCTGCCAAAATCAGATGTACATCCTCATATTGTTCCGCAACCTTTTTAAACGCTCGAATCAGAAGACGCTGATTTTTATTCACGTCCTGCCTGCCTACATTGATGTAGGTAAATCCCGCATGTTCCTCACGATAAAATCGCTCCAAATCCACACCGTTGTTTATGGTCACCACCCGATGAGGCCGAATAGAATAACAGGTAACAGCCTTTTCCCGGTTGCTTTCGGATACGGTTACCATCATGGCTTTTTTTGTTTTGCAAAGCCATTTCAGAACAAAGCGCATTTTCGATGAAAATTCGATTTCGGGCGAAGTGTGGATGGTATGAATTAGCTTGACTTTATGAAGCAAAAGATAAGGAAGCACATAGGCCGCCCCCACAATATGGGAATGAATCACATGGGGACGAAATTGTTTTAATGCCTGGCTCACTTTGTACCATGCAACGATACCCGGTCTGTCGTAATGCAAAAACACAACATCTACAGAGCTTTTGAGCACCTTATCTTCCAAAACAGTATGGGTTTTGCGACCCACACAAAAAACCTTCAGGGTCATAGTATCCGTGGGAAGATGACGAATCAATTCATACACCATATGTTCCGCGCCGCCCATGTGAAAGCCGCTAACAACCAACGCTACTCGTATTTTCATAGATTCCTCAATGTATTATCCTTAATATTGATGCAGTTTAAACCTTTTCTAAATAGTACTGTGTCAGAATGCCAGTTGTATGGGCGATATCATAGCCCGCACGGATTATGGCCTCCCGATTGTCGAATTTCGTTTGCTTGTTCACCAGAGAAACAATCTCCCCTGCCCAATCATCGTAACCCTTCTCCAAAGACAGTCTTTTGGCACCGGGCGTCAAGATCACTTCTTCGGTTACCTTGTCCGAAATAATACAAGGCAATCCTGCCGCTTGGGCTTCCACAACCGTTACCGGCAAACCTTCATAAAGGGAAGGGAATACAAACACATCCATAGCCTGCAGCATATCTTGGGGGCGGGAGGAAATACCGGCAAAAATGGTACGATGAGCAATCCCCAATGCCACAGCTTTGTTTTGCAGCTTTTCCATCCATTCTCCGCCGCCGACAAGAAGAAGCCATGCCGCGGGGGTATGTTGCAGGACGCGAACAAACACTTCCAGTAAAAAATCATGGTTTTTAGCTGGGCTCATTCTTCCTATATGTCCCACCACAAAAGCATTTTCCAAACCAATCTTCCGGCGGACGGTATTTCTTACATCCTGGTCGGGAAGAAACCGATTTACCTCAATGCCGTTTTTGATAATCTCCACTTGGCGCGATTGCACCATTTTTTTAGTAAACATCCATTTTCCCGCCAATCCGGAACAAGCAAAAAAACGGGTTGCATACAAAGGGGAAAACGGCTTCAACACGGCATGGATCCGTTTATGATAATCAAAGGTATTGTGACTATGAATAAATATCTTTTTAATACCGGCTTTCTTGGCAATCCTGGCATCAGTCAGACAAGTAGCGCTGGAAAAATGAATGTGAACCGCCTCCCATTCGGGATGAGCTTTCAACAAAATTTTCAATTCCGAAAGATGTCGGAACAAAGAAACACTTCTGGCACATACACGAAAAATCCGTCCGCCCATAGCAAGAATTTCATCATCAAAGACGCATTTTCTATCCACAACATATAAAAAATCGAATTGCACCAAACTCCGATCGGTGGCACGATATACGTTCATGACGAAATTTTCAATGCCACCCATATCCATACTGCCTACGATTTGTAACACGCGGATGGGTTTCATACAGGCCTCCTATATCGATTCGTATTGTTTGCGAAGGGTTTCCCGAAAGATTGTCAAATCATTCCATTGCAAGGCTTTTTGTCGAAAATTGTCTGAAAATTGATTGCGGATTGCATCCTCCCGTATCAACGTTACCAAACAATCGGAAAGGGCATCGTTCTGATCCCGCAAAAATCCATTGATCCCGTCGTCCACCAATTCCTGCAGCCCGTCCGTGGGGGTGCTGACAATGGGAATTCCCAATCCCATGGCTTCCAACGCGCATATAGGAAGGCCTTCGTACCGCGAAGTCATGAGCATCACTTTGGACATGGACATAAGTTTTAGGGGATTTTTCATAAACCCCATAAACGTGACATTTTCCGTTAATTGCAGTTCCTTGGCTTTGCAAAGCACTTCTTTACCCAATTCTCCGTCCCCCACCACCGCCATGCGAACATGGGGAAGTTGCGTTTTTACGTTCGCTAAAACCTCCATCAGTCGGCAAGGATTTTTTTGATAGGACAAGCGGCCGACATACACGATATCAAAGGCATATTCTTCTGGATCGAGAGTAATTTTACGGTGCAAATCATCCAAATCGATGACATTGTAAAGCACTTCGCTCTTTTCCTGCACACTGCGGGCAAAGCGGTATTGGCAAAGAGAGGAATCGGATACCCAAAAAATATGGAAAAACCGTTTGGCACAATATCTGAAAAGCAAGGATTTAGCGGATACCACACGCATGTTTTCATGGTTTGCGTGTACATGCGCCAAGATAGGCAATGTTCCCTTGGTGGCAAGAGCAGCCGTTACCGCCGCCGCCGCATCATGGGCATGAATCATGGTTGCATCATATTGTTTCGCCGCTTTTCTCACAGCGGCGGGGGTGAACTGTTCTAAAGGCAAAAAAGGAAGAGCGCGTTCCTGCAATGCACGGCGGATTTTACCCTCCGGAGAACAATACACCATATCAATCCCGGCATCTTGACTGAAAGCTTTCATGATTTGGCACACCACGTTTTCCGCGCCGGAAAAGCGGTCAGAACGCAGCAGGTGCAATACTCTGATTGCCATATTACTCACTCAGCCCCCTGTATATTTTTTTCATACGATCCAGCACATTTTTCAGATCATATTGTTTTATTTTTTCCATGTTAAAACGACCCATTTTTTCACCGGTTTGACCATCCAAGCCGTCAATAGTAGCAGCCAGCCTTTCAGGATCGTTGCAATCTAACAAGTATCCGCCCCACTTATCTTCCACCAAATCGGTATTGCCGCGAATGGGTGAACAAATCACCGGAAGACCCCCGGCCATAGCTTCCATCACAGCAACAGGCAATCCTTCCCGTTTGGAGGGGAAAACCAAAATATCAGATGCACTGTATAACCGGGGAATATCCCGGCGAAAGCCAAGGAAATGAACACGGCTTTGTATACCCAAACGGACGGCCTTTCGTTTCAACCTCTCCATTTCAGGCCCCTTTCCTGCAAGGATATAATGTATGGTTTGGTCATGACAAGTAGCCATGGCCAAAATCACGGCCACATGATTTTTGTTTTTATTGATTTCACCCACGGATATGAGAACTTTGGCATCGGCCGGAATATTCAATTCCGCCCTGACTTCCTCCCGGCAGGAAGAAGCTCTTTGAAACCGCTTGGTATCGACGCCCACACCAGGCACATAAAAAATCCGTTTCGCTTTCAACTTTTTTTTCGAAAAGGTGTAGTCTTCTTGGTTAATGGTGATCAGTATATCGGTATATTTTGCACAAATTTTTTCGATTGTATAATAGAAAATCCAATGCAGCCACGAAGCGCCCCGGTAAAAATGAAAGCCATGAGCGGTATAGATGACGCGGGTTCCCTGCTTTCTGCTTTTTCTGGCTGCCAATCTGGCTAAAACCGAACCGACCGGTGTGTGACAATGGATCAAATCATATCCATTTTTCCGCATCAACGTCTTCAGCTGTATGTAGGCACGAACATTTTTGGGATGAAAAGGAAAGCGAGCAAAGGGAATGTCATAATAATGATCACAATGGGGGATGGCACAAGGTTCATCTCCAAAATCGTTTTTTGCAGCCACCGAGGTTTCCCAACCATTTTCTCGAAACCATCGCAGGTAAGGAAGGTGAAAAGTATGGATGTGGGTTTTTACAACTGTAGCCACAAAAAGAACTTTCTTCACAATATCCCTCACTTTTTTGCGTAATTTTCCCCTTTGACTGTGTATAATAAACAATTAACTTTACCATATTCACTTATTTTTTGCAATAGAATCAATTAAAATTAACAATTACAAAACAAATATGGATATTATTTAATGCATTTCCAATCATTACATCGGCGAAAAGTCCATTCTTTTTTGTTTCATATTGACAAAAAACAAGAAAAATGTTAGTTTATTTAGTAAAGACACAGAATTTTATAATCAGAGGTTTCAAATGCCCAATAACATCAAAAAACCTTTCAGAAGAAGGCCACCCATTTTGGTGCAAGGGGATGGTAAAAACATCCGCACCGAATACAGCGTGGAAACCATCCACCCTCCACATAAATCATTGTTCTGCACCATGAAGCGATTGATCGACCTTGTTTCATCCCTGTTGGGTTTTATCGTATTCTTCATTCCAATGTTGATCATTGCGCTGTGTATCCGAATTGATTCCCCCGGAAAAGCCATCTACAAGCAGGAACGATTAGGTAAAAACGGCAAGCCCTTTATGCTATATAAGTTCCGTTCTATGTGGATCGATGCAGAAGCAAACGGCGCGGTATGGGCTTCGGAAAATGATGAACGAATTACTCGGGTGGGAAAATTTTTGCGTCATACGCGTATGGATGAATTACCCCAATTGTGGAATATATTCTTAGGTCAGATGTCCATTGTGGGACCCCGTCCCGAGCGATCTTTTTTTTATGACCAATTTGAAGAATATGTCCACGGTTTTAAACAACGGCTGTATGTGACCCCCGGTCTGACAGGGTGGGCGCAGGTCAACGGCGGGTATGATTTGCTGCCGGAGGAAAAAATCATATTTGACATTGAATATATCAAAGAATTTTCCTTTTGTATGGATATAAAATGCTTTTATAAAACCTTTTTTGTGGTGTTTTCCAGAAAAGGCGCAAGATAATGTATAACATAAGAACAAAAGCGGAGTGTGTACTCCGCTTTTTCACTACATGATATTGAAGTTTTTCCGGTTAATATCAAAAAATTTAAGGAAAATTATCTGCTTTTTGCTATAATATATTCAAATACTAGAAAGGAAGATTCCTATGCATTTTTTGGATTATATCAAACAACCTTCTCTTATTCCTGCCGATTGCGGGATCTATCCCCGTTCCATACACGCCATACGGGACGGTATCCTTTTCATGGCAAACGAAGGGGATACAGACTGTCTTGTATCCACCGTTGACCTTGGACTGGAAGGGGAAAACCACGGAACGTATTTCAAAGCTCCCCTCATTCATGCCAATGCCAATGTGTTAAGAGCCTTATTTCCTTTTACCGCTCCTCGCCGGGTACTGCAGGAGGAAAAAACCATGGGGGTGGGAGATCGTCTGGGCATCGCTTCTTCCGGACACATCAAAGTATTTGAAGAATCCCTCGCCATTCCCGTTCTTGCCCAACAATCCATGCGGGAATTAACGTTGACCGATCGCACCTACGAAGATGTGTTGGATTGTGTCACCTTTGCGGTGTTCAAAGAAAATTTCACCCGCGGTTTTGGTGCAGACGGCGATCATTTGAAAAACGCCATAGACGTGGAAAATGCTTTGAAACTGGGTTTTTCCATGATCACTCTAGACTGCAGCGACTATATTCGCAACGATCTTTCCTCTTTATCTGATCAAGAGATTACCGCCTTGTATCAAAATGATTCCGAAGCGGAAAAACGATATCTGGAAACCTCTTTCGATTTAGGTGAAAATACTGTTTTGACTTTCACGCCCGAAGACTATCGTCGCACCGTCCTGATCTACTCCAAAGCCATTCATTTTGCCACCGAAATATATCACTCTTTGTTTTCATCCGGGAAATACAACGCCGATTTTGAAGTTTCCATCGATGAAACCCTTACCCCCACTACTCCCCTGCAGCATTTTTACGTTGCCAACGAATTGATTCGCCTGGGTGTGAAATTCGCCACCATCGCTCCTCGTTTCTGCGGGGAATTTCAAAAGGGCATCGACTACATCGGAGATAAGCAACAATTTGAAAAGGAAATTGCCGTCCACAGTTGCATCGCCCGTCATTTTGGCTATCAATTATCCATCCATTCCGGTTCCGATAAATTCTCGGTTTTCCCCTTGATCGCCCACTATACAAAAGGAAAATATCATGTGAAAACGGCGGGAACCAACTGGTTGGAAGCCATGGGCGTGGTTGCCAAAACCGATCCGAAATTGTATAGAGAAATCCATGCTTTTGCCTTGGCTCACTTTGAAGAAGCCAAAAAATACTATCACGTTACAACAGATTTATCGAAGATCCCCTCTTTGAATTCCCTGTCTGATGAAGAACTTCCCGCTCTCTTCACCCAAGATGATGCCCGACAATTGATTCATATTACCTACGGTTTAATTCTCAGTGCAAAAAATTCAGACGGTACACCCCTTTTCCGTCAACGTCTGTATACATTGTGGCGCAAAGAATCCACTGCCTATGAACAGGCGCTGTACCGTCACATCGGAAAACATCTTCGCTTATTGGGTGCCATGTAATCATACAATCGACCAGGGGACGGGAGTGGTTAACCCCCGCCCTCCCAGTCGAATAGCTAAGGGTAGTTTCACCCCTCATTCACTCATACTAGATTCCCCACAGAGAGCCCCATGTACAAACATGTTGGGTTCTCTATTTCTAATTGGATATTCTTGCTGCCTATCCTTGTCCTGGCAATAGACTACCCATGCGATCCTCATGGAAAAATGGCTTATGTATAGGCTCAGCTAATAGTTACCCATTATATGTGTGATTCTGTCATCAATGGTGGGAATCTCCAATAGTTCTGAATACGCTTGAGTGTAACTGGAATAAGCTCCAATGTTTTGTTAATGCTATTATTGCGGCATAAAGAGGGCAACGCAGGAGTGCATCCCCAAACTTGCCGCGGAGGGCGCTTCCCTTCATCTTCGATGCAGCTTTCGAAGCACACACCATCGCCGTACGTACGGTTTCATATACAGCAGTTTTGGTTCATCAGACCGAGCGTTTGCCTTGGGCTTCTTGCAGATTCCACCTCACGCTGGACACCCTTGCTGTTTTTATCAAGCATGTCGTGAACTTTCACCACCAAGTTATCGCCCCTGCCGGACACACAACAACGAAGCGGAGAGAAAACCTCTCCGCTTCGTTTTATCAGTTACGCAAGGAATGAATAGGTGCCGGGATACGACCGCCCCGCAGGACAAATTTTTTCGAGGAAAAGGAATTCACTGCCATCACGGGAGCATAGCCCAGCAGTCCACCGAATTCCACCATATCCCCTACTTTTTTGCCGATGGCGGGAATCAAACGTACCGCTGTGGTCTTGTTATTGATCATACCGATGGCGGCTTCATCCGCAATGATGCCGGCAATGGTGGTGACCGGGATGTCCCCGGGAATCACAATCATGTCCAATCCCACGGAGCAGACACAGGTCATGGCTTCCAGCTTTTCCAAAGACAAAGCGCCGCAATTCACCGCATCGATCATCCCCTGATCTTCGGATATAGGGATAAAAGCACCGGAAAGACCGCCTACATGAGATGATGCCATGGCACCGCCTTTTTTCACCGCATCGTTGAGCATGGCCAATGCGGCGGTAGTACCGGGGGCACCGCACCGTTCTACTCCCATGCCTTCCAGAATATGCGCCACGGAATCCCCCACCGCCGGGGTAGGAGCCAAAGACAAATCCACAATACCAAAAGGCACTTGCAGCCTCTTGGATGCTTCGGTGGCTACCAATTGACCCATCCGGGTGACTTTGAATGCGGTCTTTTTGATCACATCCGCCAATTGGGACAAATCCGCGTCAGGATGCTTTTCCACTGCGTTTCGCACCACACCGGGACCGGATACGCCCACGTTGATGACACATTCCGGTTCACCCACACCGTGAAAAGCACCTGCCATGAAGGGGTTATCTTCCGGCACATTGGAAAAGACGACGAATTTGGCGCAGCCGATGCAGTCTTGTTTCTCCGTGAGAACGGCCAACTGCTTGATGATGTTGCCGCAAATGTTCACCGCATCCATGTTGATGCCGGCGCGGGTGGTTCCCACGTTGACAGAAGAACACACATTGTGCGTGGATGCCAACGCTTCCGGAATGGCTTCCATCAAAGCGGCATCGCCGCGTGCAATGCCCTTATGAACCAAAGTGGAAAAACCGCCGATGAAATTGACCCCGGTGGTATCCGCCGCCCGCTGCATGGCTTTGGCAATTTCCACATAGCCGTCCTGATCCAACGATCCGCCTACCAATGAAAGCGGCGTGACGGAAACTCTTTTATGAATGATGGGAATGCCGTACTCTTTTTCGATTTGTTCGCCGGTAGCCACCAGATGCTCGGCTTTTTGGGTGATTTTATCATAAATCCGATTCGAAATGCATCCGGCGCTATCCGCGCCGCCTGCCACATCCAGCAATGAAATGCCCATGGTGATGGTTCTCACATCCAGGCAATCCTGCCGAATCATTTGTATGGTTTCCAGAATGTCCGAAGTATTCAGCATATAAACACCCCTTATATTCTGTGCATGGAATTGAAAATGTCTTCATGCATGGTATCAATCCGCAAATTATGTTGATTTCCCAACGCTGTCAAAACGTCGACAAAGTCCACAAAAGGAATATCCAAATAATTCACGTCCACCAACATAATCATAGCAAAATAATCCCCCAAAACGCTTTGGGCAATATCCAAAATGTTGGCGCCTTTTTCCGCACAGGCAACGCTCACTTTCGCTATAATGCCCACGTTGTCCTTTCCCGTGACCGTGACTACCGCTTTCATGCAATCATCCCTTCAAAATTGTTTTATAATTTATTTATTTTACCATTATTTCTATTTCATGTCAATATAAAAAATCGCCCCGCTTTTGCAGGGCGTGGCGTTATAGATATGAGTTGAATGAATGAATTTCAAATAAATTATAGGAGAAATTCGGTTTGTCTCCGCTCCATACAGGTACATATACATACAGCTTATCTTTATAATACACCAATGAACCGCCGATTGAACACAAATTAGCTACCGCCTTTTGCGGTTTATTGTCGGGAAGAATATACAAATGATCGGTTTGAATTTGTGCCACACCGCTGCCGTTGATAGTGATGAGCATTTCCGGATCACTGTGTGAAATGCTGACATTATAGGCATAATAATAATATACGCCATGATAATAAAAGATGGTTCCCCCTGGAAAGGTATATATGTGATTTTGCTTGGCGTAGGCCAACGCAGCACTGTATTCCCCGTTCGTGGGTATCGTGATGACCAGACGATCAAGTTCAAATACTTTGATCAAGCCGGGAGATTCTTCGGTCGGTTCGATGGATATGGTGTATGTATCCACCAAAGAATAATACTTTGCAGAGCAATAGGACAATCCCGTTTTTCCTAAAACCAAAAAACAAATCAATATGCATAGAAGGGATAAATCAATCCCATTGTTTGGCAACAAAACTGATCGTAAAAACTTCATGATTGGTATGACCCGTCAAACTGCCGTTGGGTCCGATGCAGATACGCACAATGGCCATGCTGTTATATGCCATGATAAACACATGATTTTCAATTGCCTCCCACTCCGTTCCGTTATATAATTCCATGAAATATTGATCTTCGCTGAGCGTGGTATCATTTTCCACGGAACACGTCATTTGAATTGCGGTTTTCCCATCATTGGTGATGTTGTAATAATAATATTCCCCCGTAGGATCCATGGATGAAATATATAAGGTGCTTTGATTGGTCACGGGAACATGATGATACTGGGCAGAAATTCCCACTGAAAACAAAGCAACTTTCGCCGTGGCAGATTGGCTTATATTGATCTGATACTGAGCAAGGGATACCCCGGTGGTAAGCCAAACGATCAAAAGAAAATACACGACAAATCCCTGCCATGCAACACACTTGGATGAACAACGCAGATTATGATTCTTCATATCCCGCTTTCTGCGCACGTTTATTTTTTTGAACAGAAAAAACATATATTCCTAACCCCGTCCCCATGATCAACAATATGCCAAGTGGGGAATATACCCTGGAAATCCAATTGCCCACATGGGGTATTACATAAACGACCTTACCTACGACTTGTTCCATCCTTACCGGCTTTTTATCCGGGATATTGTTCGCATCCCCCCGGGTTGTCAATACGCCATCATGGAGTGCCACGATCCGGTGTGTGATATATACTTCATCTTGTTTAAATAATATAATATCATCCACTTGATAGGTATTACATGATTTTACCATAATCCAGTCGTTGATTTGCAACGCCGGCTCCATACTTCCCGAAACGATGATGGCGGAAGCACATCCAAACAATGTGGGTACTTCGATGCCAAGAATCAGCTTGCAAAACCCCATATACATACTCACAAAAAGGATCGGTAAAAGTAAGATGAACAAAGTGATTTTTATGTATTGAACCTTTAATTTTTTTTTCATTTTAGATTATTGTTCCCTTTCTATGCAAGGTACTTTCCCGCTGTATTGCCACCCTGCAGCGGGAAATGTTTCTTAAAAAATCAATCGACCTGGGTTGCCGTGCAAGAGAATGCCAAGGATACTTCAGCGGTACCTGCCAAACCAAGGGCAGTGTCCACCGCATCGTCGCCGTTAAAAATCCATCTCCAGTACAATGTACCCACTGAACCGCTGCTTTCATATAAATAAATATCGTTTGCAGTCGTTGCCAGCGTGGTTACCGCCGCACCCAGCGTGCCGAATGCGATCCCGTCTGTGCTGTATTCAATGTGAATGCTGTCCGTGTTGGTTTCGGTGATCTGAAAGTCGGCGATTGTGACAGAAACTTCAGAATTATTAACTATATAAATATCCATAGAACCGGATGTGCCGGGTGCGATGACGTATTCCGAATCACCGGCACCGTTCTCATCCACATTGATTTCGGAATACTCGAACAAATTATATTCTCCTGTACTGTCCCCTACCGTCACATTGAAATACGCCACTCTTGCCGTCGTATCGCCGGTGAAACTGCTCGTGTATTTCGCCAAGGAACCGCTTACAAAACAGCCGGTAATCAAAGTGATTACCAGAATCGAAAGTCCGATTCTTAAGAACCAATTCTTTTTTTGAACCATATTCCAATACCTTTCTCTTAATTTGAAATTTATTTGTTTTCCGGCAAAGGTAAATTTCAAAACCGCTTTGCACAGAGCCAAATGGCATATTGGAGCTGTGTGTGGCATCACAGCGAAACAACATGGATGATCAGGGGTTCCGTTGTGGCGGATTCTCCGATGAGTTTTCCTCCTGATGGATGGATTCTGAGAATTCGCCTGTGATTTTTTTTAATCGATCGATCTCCGCCTGGAGAGCACCGGTTACATGGTTATTGATTTCGCTAACAGTACGCCGCCGCATGAAATCATACAGAATGAGGGAAACCACGGGAATCCCGATGCATAAAACCATCCCAATGGGCGTTTGGAAAAACAAAATCACTCTCCCCACTTGGGGGATACGATCATCATAGATCCCGATGATGTTCTCTTTGGTAATCCGCCAATCATCATATAGCTGATTGGCATCCCCTTTGGTCACATAGATAGATGGTTTTCCGTCGATGCTATCGATGCGTATAACGCGATGGGTGATGGCGATGTTGTTATACATATAGGTGATAATGTCGCCGACTTTCAATTCTCGGTCATTGAGTTTGTCAACAAGGATCAAGTCCCCCTTCCGAATGGCATCCTCCCTGCCGTCATCCATGGAATCGGTTACCACCACCAAAGGATATACCCCCAAAAAACTGGTGGGTTGATTGGGATGGATGATCATTTCAATTAAAACCGTGATGTTAAAAATCAAAATCGGCAGAAACAGTACACATAAAACGATCCCCAGAAGGGATAAACATTTGTTTTTCAAGTTTTTCTTCCCGCAATTTTCTGTCTTCATATGTCTTCCCCACACATCCGTATCCCCGTTTCTAAATAACTCTGACGTTAATATGGATATGACGGAGCCTCTTTATCTATGCCGGAAAAAGAAGGGTTCATTTTAGCTTTTTGGCTGTCTTTATATGGATAGCAGTCACTTTTTGAGGGGACAAATGGGTAAAATGCTTGATTTTCCAAAAGAATGTCATACGATTTTGATATAAAAAACCAAGGGTAAACTCCCTTGGTAAAAAAAATCCCCATAGTGTAGTCCTTGAACTTTTTCAAGTGTCTACTCTATGGGGGGTATATCAACTTCAATAGGGATAACTTTTTACATGCCTTTCTTTTGCAGGAAATACATAACGCCAAATCCGGCGATTAAAAGAATGCATCCGCTCATCAGACCTAAGTTGAAACAAGATAAAATGCCGTTGTTCTCCGATTGGGTCGTGAGCGAATAGATGGTGCTGTAATGGAACACTCCTTCCCCCGGGCTGGCATACATACAGAATTCGTATCGAATATTGGGTTTCAGTTGCGTTACCGTCACATTGGAATAAGGTTCGCTGGTATCATGGTTGATTACTACCCAGTCTTCGCTCCCGTCTTCTCTGTATGCAAAGCCGCTGGCCAAAACGGGTTTTCCCAACGAGGAAAAAATACCGGAAACCGTAACAACGCCCCGTTTTGTTTCCAAAACACCGCTGATGTTCAGATACGGAATATCCAAGGCCAAGCCATACTCGTCAAAGAGAACATAGTAGGTACCGATATGAGATGCCAAAAATGAAACACTGTCACAGAAAGCATCCAGATCCGGTAAAAAGATATACTTCATTTCCCCCTCTTCCACATAGGCACAGACCACACCGGCAGGGGTACGGGATATAGAGGAATTATAGGATTTCAAAGAAGACGTATGCAGCGTGACCAAAACGCCACGGGGTAAAACATCCTCCGCGTAATCCAGCATGAGATTACCTAGGGTATAAGACGTAGAAGCTGACAAAAAGAGGATTTCTTTGGCAAAAAACTGCCCTTCCTTCACGCCTCCCAGCCATTCCAGCATGGCATCGTATCCAGCGGCATCCCGATTGGATTTTTGCACTGATAACGTGTACTGTCTTTCGATGGAATTATCAAAGTCGCGATCCTCCTGATCGGTATACACGATATCAATACCGGGAGCCAAACTCACTTCATCTTCATCGGAAATATCTTCATACACAGCAGTCAGGGTGATGTTCCGCCCGGGCATATACACCTTCGCCACGGGAGAATAAGGGTTATCCATAGTCACATCGGTATCGGAGATCCACTTGACAAACTGCTTTCCATCCACCATTTTGGCATAAACCGTGACCCAAATTCCTTGGGGCGCAGCCTCAAAATCACCTATACCTTCCTTGACGGTCAGAGTATACCCTCCTTGATAAAAACACACCCGATTTTGAGTGGTATACACTTCATATCCGAACAAACGGGAAAAATCCGGTGCGGACAGATAATAACATCCGCCTATCTGACAAAAGGGATAGGACATGACATGGTTTTTCCCGTTAATAGCGATCTCGCGGGCATTCACCAACGCCTCGATTTTCAAATTTTCATCTTCTACCACGATCAAATCGTAATATTCGAAATATTCATGAACCCCTAAAGATTCCAATACCGAAAACAGAGGGACCAGCACCATACCGCCTGCGGTAACTCGGACAGGATCCGATAATTTCCCCACTTTTCCGTGGTTAAGAATATCCCGGGAATTCACCGTCATCTCCAGCAGTCCGGATGGCACTTTTTCTTCTTCAAAGGCCGCCGTCACTTTGACAGGAGAGGATGGCATGACAAACGTGGTGTTGAGAGAAAGAGGTGATTCCAACTCCACTCCTTCCGCGTCGATGTACCAGGATACCAATTTTTGATTTTCCGGTACCACCGCCGTCACCGTCACCACCGTACCTGCGGTAGCCTCGGTATGATCGGCTGTACCGTTTTCCACGGTGATGGGATAGGTGGCTTTTTTCTCCACGATGGCACGGATGCGGGTGATGGACTGATATTCTTTTTCTATGTTGGTAAAGGTATCTTTATAGACCTTTTGAGATTTGGTATTCTTGCCGGCGGCGGACACATACACCACTTCCCACTCCTTAAAGACTTCTCCTTCTTTCAAAGTGGCAAGTACCGTAATCTTTTCCCCTTTATCCGCCATTTTCTTATCGGCGATGCCCCCCGCGATGGAAACGGTGCGGGGAGATTCGACAAAAATGGCTTTGATGGACACCGCTTTATCGATCATGACAAAGGTGGTGACCGCATTGCTTTTATTTGCAAGGTTCAGGTTTTTTCCATCGCTTCCTTTTCCTTCAGTGATTTTCCACTGAAAAAACACCATGTTTTCCGGCGGTTTTGCCGTGATGGTGATGACGGTGCCGGGAATGGCACTCTCCCGGGAAGCATCTCCCCCCACCACGGTGATGGGCAGACCTTCATCCTGAAATTCCGCTACAATTATCACGTGCCCCTTGGGCATGACAAAGGTGGTGCTCATGGATTTGGGATCGGCAAATTCCACTTTGGTGGGACCTTCATATTTCCATGTAATGAATTTCTTCCCAACAAAGGTAGAAGCGATGATTGCAATGATTTCCCCTGCATTGCAAGCCAACGCATCGGATTCACCGCCTTGGATGGATATGTTATATATGTCAAGCTTTGTCCCGTCCGTTCGATAGGAAACGGCATAAATATACACATCATAGGAAGGCATGCCAAAAGTGGCAGTGGTGCTTTTGGGGGTTGAAAAAGCGATGGGAGAATCCGGTTCATCATACCATTTTTCAAATATTTGCCCCGTTTCCAAAACAGCTTTAACCGTGATTCTATCCCCGCAAGCAGCAAACCAGGTGCTGCCGGTACCGCCATTTACATACAAAGCATATACTTCCTTCGAGGTGTTACCGGACCAACGCATGGCACGACGAATGTTATTGACTTTAGTATTATTTACCATCAGCTTGCCGGATTTCCCCGGATCCACTGCAACACCATCCTGATTATCCACCCCTTTGACACCGCCACCCAAGGCAATATACCCGCTGGTCAATTTAGACGCATCCAAAGAAATGGTGGCGTTACAGGAAGAATCGGCAACACCGATGCCGGCGCCGCCGTAGCGGTAGACGCCGCAGGAAAAGGTGCTGGTGTCGGTAGTCGGCAGAATATGCAACGTGACTTTATCCATCACCAGAATGCCGGCGGACAAAGCGCCGCCCCGGAACACACAGTTCCCCGTGAATTTCAAGTCAACGGTTCGTCCTCCGCTGATTTCCATCACGGGAGTACCTGCGTTGAATTCACCGGCATTGTCCTGTACCGCCATCAAATTGCGTATTTCGATTTGCGCGTTGCCATAGACATAAATTTTTAGGGTATATTCTGTGTTGATATCGCCAACCAAAATGTATTTTCCGCCGGACAGATACAATGATTTTTGGGCGGCTTTATAGGAATAGGCGGTTCGTGTCACATCAGATGTGAGAGAACCGATTTGAATGGTCGCCGCATTGTCACCGGTAGCAAAGACCGGGGCTGCCAACGAGAAGGATACAATCAATATTAAGAAGAAACTCACCATTCGCCGGATATGTTTGCTCATACTTTGTTTCCTCCTTTTCAGTGCTTTGATTATACCTTATTTTTATGTTCATTTCAAGGGACAATTTTTAACTTTTCGTTAAATCAAATATTTATAATATTTTTCGCTATATTACTTGTAAAATATGTAAAAATCCATTATAATAGAAGAAAACATAAATGAATTGATGTGCGAATATGAAGAAAAAATGGACTATGAAGGAACCCCTTGTATCTGATGTGCTTACCCTAACAAATACACTTTCCATCCCCTTACCCCTCTCAAGGGTTTTATGCTGCCGCGGATTGGATACTCCATCAGCGGCACAATCATTTTTCAATACCGATGCTGCCTCGTTTCTCTCTCCCTTTGCCATGAAAAACATGGATATAGCCGTATCCATCCTGCTGGCGGCTTTGGAACAAAAAGAATCCATGGTGGTATTCGGGGATTATGATGTGGACGGCGTCAGTGCCACCTCGGTTCTATATTTGTATCTGGCGTCTCTGGGAGCAAACGTATCCTACTATATTCCCAGCCGTCATCACGAAGGATACGGATTGTCTTTGTCGGCTATCCGGTCCTTTCTGGATCAAGATGTCAATCTTTTGATCACCACGGATTCTGGCGTGACCGCAAACGATGAAATTGCCTTTGCCAAGGCCGGCGGCATGAATGTAATCGTCACCGACCATCATACCTGCTACGCAGAAATGCCCCCCGCCGATGCGGTAGTCAACCCCATGCAGTGCGACTGTAACTATCCTTTCAAGGGTCTTGCCGGTGTCGGCGTGGTGTTCAAGCTCATCACCGCTCTGGAAATGATGATCCAAAACCTGGATACTGCCCATGCATCCGCCGCCATCATGGAACGCTACGGCGATCTGGTTGCCATCGGCACCGTGGGAGATGTGATGCCGCTGTTGGGTGAAAACCGTACCATCGTTACGTGGGGACTCTCCACCTTGGAACGGACTCACAATGTTGGGCTTGCCGCATTGATGAAACAAATTGCCGTTGAATCCAGCGGTTCTTCTGCCCGAAAGCTCAACACCACCTATATCAGTTATACGTTGGCTCCCCGGATCAATGCCGTGGGGCGAATTGCCGATGCTACCTTGGCGGTGGAACTGTTTACCACGGCGGATGCAGAGCGGGCAGAGGACATTGCTCTGGAATTGTGTAACATCAATACCAGGCGCAAAACTTTAGAAAATACAATTTTTGACGAGGCACTCCGGCAAATCAACGATGACATCGATCTGGATCATACTTCCTTTCTGGTGCTTGCCGATGACAACTGGCATCACGGAATCATCGGTATCGTGGCGTCCAGAATTGCCGAGCGGTTCCATCGCTCCTGCATTCTTATTTCCTTCCGCAACGAAAGCGACGGAAGCGTTTCGGATATCGGCAAAGGCTCCGGCAGAAGCGTGGACGATTTGAATCTGGTGGATGCCCTTCATGCAGCCTCGGATATTCTGGTGAAATTCGGCGGACATAAATCCGCCGCGGGTTTAACGGTAGAAAAAAAGCATCTGTCCTCCCTGCGCGCCCATTTGAATGCGTACGCATTAGAGGGTATGACCGAAGATAACGGCGCAACTCTTCTATTAGACACCTACTTGCTACCGGATGAAATCAATATGAATTTTGTATTGGCATTGCAAAAATTACAACCCTATGGACAGGATAATAACCAGCCTGTCTTTTACTTAAAAGATTATTTCATTACCTCCATATTCTCTCTGTCCGGGGGCAAACATACCCGTTTTCATCTGGCACTGCCCGGCAACAGTGTGTTGCCTGTTTTGTGTTTTGGATATCCCTATGGAGATTTCATGTTCAACAAAGGGGATCGGGTGGATGTGGCGGGCACTTTGGACATAAACATCTATCAAAACAAAGAAACCCTTCAGCTCTCACTGGTAGACATGCGGTTGTCCGATGAGTTTATTTGCGAACAAACCGGGGAATTTACCCTGATCCACAACATATGCCAGAATGAGATTCCCGATCCCCCCCTTACGGACGTACCGCTGGATCACGAATTGCCTCCGATTTATTTGTATATCAAACAGGTCGTCACCACCTCGGGTGCGGAAATCCGCCTTTCCCCCGGTTCGGCGGCGGCCGATATTTCCCGTGAATATGAAATTACCTGCAGCCGCTTAAAGCTGTTGCTGGCACTACATATATTTGAAGAATGTGGCTTGTTAGTTATGTCCTGTTCTTCCTGTGATTTGCCCATCTCCCTGCGGTTGCTTCCCCGGAGAAATCAGAAAGTATCTCTGACCGAATCCCCTTTGTATTTACGCCTTCGTACCTATTACAAAACCCGAACAAAATATTTCCGCCCTGCTTGCCATTCTTGCCGGAACCGGAGCACCCTATAATATAGAAAAAATAAAAAGCGCATTTGAATTCGCCAAAGAACTCCATGCCGGTCAAACCCGAAAATCAGGTGAACCCTACATCAGCCATCCCATTGCGGTGGCGGAAATTGCCGCTTCCCTGAAACTGGATACCGATGCCATTTGCGCTTCCCTGTTACACGACACCATTGAAGACTGCCCCGGCAAAGTGGATCTTGCACAAATCAAACGCCGATTCGGCGAAGACACCGCCATCATCGTGGACGGTGTGACCAAGTTGATTTCCCTACCCTACGCCGACCGGGACGAACAGAAAACCGAAAATCTCCGTAAAATGTTTTTGGCAATGTCCAAAGACCTGCGGGTTATTTTCATCAAGCTCTGCGACCGACTCCACAACATGCGTACCCTCAGTTCACACGACGAGGAAAAACAACGTCTGATTGCGTTGGAAACCATGTATGTCTTCGCCCCTTTGGCTCACCGTTTGGGTATCCACAAGATCAAAGCCGAATTGGAATTGCTGGCATTACAGTATCTGGATCCCATCGGATTCGATGAAGTCAAGAGGGAAGTTGACAAAAAATATGGTCAAAACAAAGACTTTTTGCTCAAAGCCCAGGATACCATCAAAAACAAATTAAAGACCCAGAATTTCCAATTTTCCATTGAAGGACGTGTCAAATCCATTTACAGCATGTATAAGAAAATGTACAACCAGCATAAAAGCTTTAATGAGATTTATGACTTTTACGCCATTCGAATCTTAGTGAACAACGAACTGGAATGTTATACCGTTCTGGGATTGATCCACGAAATGTTCAAATCCATGCCGGGACGGTTTAAGGATTATATTTCCACCCCCAAGCCCAACTTGTATCGTTCTCTCCATACCACCGTCATCGGGCGGGACGGCATTCCTTTTGAAGTACAGATCCGCACCTGGGAAATGCATGCGGAAGCCCAGTACGGTTTGGCAGCCCACTGGAAATACAAGACCGGTGCCCAAGGGGATGTGAATCTGGACAAAAAACTCCACTGGATCCACACCTTGCTGGAAAGCGAAGGGGATGTGGCAGATCCCGATGATTTTATCCGTCCCTTGAAAATCGATATTTTCCAGGATGAAACCTTTGTATTTACTCCCAAAGGAGACGTGGTAAACCTGCCCGCCGGGGCAACGGGCATTGACTTTGCCTATGCCATCCATACCGAAGTAGGCAATAAAATGGTGGGCCTGAAAATCAACGGCACCATTGCACCCATCGATACCGCCCTGGAAACCGGGCAGATCGTGGAAGTCATTACGTCCAATGCCACACGGGGGCCCAAACGTAACTGGCTGAATAGTGTGAAAACCAGCGAAGCCAGAAACAAGATTCGCCAATGGTATAAAAAAGAACAGCGGGAAGAAAACATTCTGTATGCTAAAAGCGAAGTGGACAAGATGTTCCGTAAACTCAAAGGTATCCAATCCGAAGACGAACGAAACGAAGTCCTCTCGAATATCGCCAAAAGGGAAAGATTCAATTCCACCGATGAACTGCTAAACGCCATCGGATACGGCGGCGTTTCCCTGTCTAAAATCACCCAGAAAATCAAGTTGGAAATCGATCGGATCAACGTAGGGGATACTACACAGACCACCAAGCAAGTGCTGACCGAATCCACCGGCGATTTAACCAACCTGACCGGTGGCGTTATTGTAGATGAATTGGACAATTGCAAGGTGAAATATGCCAAGTGCTGCAACCCCCTGCCGGGAGATTCCATCATCGGGTTCATCACCCGCGGACACGGCATTTCGATCCACAAATACACCTGTTCCAACGTGGTGGCAGGTTTGGCAAATCTGGAAACCCGGGATCGATTTCTTTCGGCAAGTTGGACGAAAAAATCATTGGAAGCCGTGGTTGCCAGCTTTGAGTCCCAGATCAACATTGTGTCATTCAACACGGTGCATCTTTTAGCGGATATATCCAACGCTTTGGCGGACATGCACGTGGGCGTGTTGTCCATCTCCTCCCGCATGATCGACGAGGATCACATTCTCCTGATCATGACGGTAAAGACCCGCAACACCGAACATTTGAATTCCATCGTATCCAAACTGAAAAGATTACCCGATATTACCCGGGTAACCCGCGCATAAAAGGACGTTTATGAAAGCCATCATTCAAATTGTCACCTCCTGTTCATTGGCGGTGGAGCATGTTCCTAAGTGTTCCATCGGCAATGGTATGCTCATTCTGCTGGGCATTTCAAAAACAGATACCCAAGCCGAAGCCCGGCTGCTGGCGGAAAAAATTCTTCGCTTACGAGTTTTTCACGATGAAAACGGAAAAATCAATCTATCCCTCCTTGACCCCTATGTGTCCGGGGATGCTATGATCGTATCCAACTTCACTTTATATGCCGACTGCACCAAAAGCCGCAGACCGGATTTTGCCAAGGCGGCATCACCGGGGGAAGCCGAAGCGTTGTATGCATATTTCGTTTCCTATTTTCGTGAACAAGGAAACCAATGGATTCGCACCGCGTATAAACATAACCGCGAAATGCACGTGGAAACCGGAGAATTCGGCGGGTATATGCAAATCAACTTAGTCAACGACGGCCCCATCACCATTCACATGGATACCGACGATTTTGTGAAAAAATTATGATTACCATACATTGTGACAACAATGCACACCGACTGGATGCCTATCATCTTCTTTGCATTTTGTTTGACAAAAGCAGGGAGATCACCGCAACCCTGTCTTTTGCAATCCAGGGAGATCGGGTGAACTGCAGCGGTGTTTTACAGTTGGAAGATACCACACTCCCCTTGCAGGCAACTACATTGATTTCCCGCCACAAATCCCAAAAGCGGGCGGAAAATGCCGCCATGGGAAAGGCAATTTTGGAAGGATGTAACCGCAAGCTGCCTTATGGCTATTCTGTGGGGGTGCGCCCGGTGAAAGTCCCCCTTTCCTATATAAAAAGCGGGGTTTCACCCGATGAAATCACAGAATTTTTGCAGACCGATTACGGCATGGCAAAACGAAATGCAGAGATTCTATCCGCTCTGGCGCTGGAAGAATTGACATGGGAACAGACATTAACTGAAAAAGACATTTGTTTTTATCTCTCCATCCCCTTTTGTCCAACCCGCTGTTCCTATTGCTCTTTTATCTCTTCCGCTGCACCCAATCACCTAAAAATCTTGCCCTATTATGTGGAATTGCTGTGTAAAGAAATCGCCCTCTTAGGAAAAGCCCTGCAGGAAAATGGGTACAACATCCGCGCCATGTATATGGGCGGCGGCACGCCATCGGTTTTGACCGCCAAACAATTGGAGCAGATATTTACCCGGTTGTACAATTACCCCATCTTTTTTAACATCGGGGAAATTACGGTGGAATGCGGCAGACCCGACACGGTGGATGAGGAAAAACTGAACATTTTAAAAGCATTTCATGTCGATCGCATTTGCATCAATCCCCAGACCACCCAAGACGAGGTTTTGAATGCCATCGGGCGGTGCCATACCACCTCCCGGTTTTATCATGCTTTTGAACTCGCCCGAAAAGCGGGGTTTTCCACCCTCAACTGCGATCTCATCGCCGGGTTGCCGGGGGATACCCGGGCAGGCTTTGAACAAAGCATCACGGATGTGTTGGCATTACAGCCGGAAAATGTAACCATCCATACTTTTTCTGCCAAAAAATCTGCCTATTTGACCACCACAGGACAAACAAATCCCACAAAAGCCGATACGGATTGGGTTGATTTTGCGCGATTTTCCTGTATAAAAAACGGATTGCAGCCATATTATCTTTACAGGCAAAAGAATATGCAGGCTTCTTTAGAAAACATCGGATATGCCAAAACCGGTCATGCGTGTATGTACAACATTTTCATGATGGAAGATATGTGCAGCATCATCAGCGTGGGCGCCGGCGGAATTTCCAAACTCATCAGCAACTGCGGCAGCACGTCAAAAATTGTTCGTGTGGCAGCCGATAAATACCCGTTTGAGTATCTTGCAAACAAAGAAAAACGGGTGGATAACATGGAAAAAATATCTGCTTTCCTTTTGAGGTAACATATGTATAATCTGAAAAGCGTTGAATTATTTCCCCGCTTGATGACTGACCCTTTGAGCTTCATCCATGCCTGTGAAGAATGCTACAACCGCCGCATGGAAGAATTGCTTCCCAAAATCACCCCGGAAAAGCGATTCATTGCTCTGGCAGGTCCCAGCTGCAGTGGTAAAACCACCACGGCGCATCGATTGATTGACTTTTTTGAACAACATAACCGCCGTGTTCTCGTTTTATCTGTGGATGATTTTTTTAAGAATATGGACGAGGCTCCCAGAGATGAATACGGAAAACCCGATCTGGATCATATCGATCATGTGGACATTCACTTGTTGCGGCAGGTTTTATCTGCCGTAGAACAACGAAAAACAGCGTTCATACCCACCTTCAATTTTAAACGACGGTGCCGGGAAGACGTTCTCAAACCCATTGATACCGCACAATACGATCTCTATATCATCGAAGGGCTTCATGCCCTTCACCATACACTGTATTCCCTCCTGAACGAGGAACACATGTTCGGACTGTACGTTACGGTAGCAGAGCCATACTATCTGGACGGAAATCCCTTTTTGAACATCCGGAAGATCCGTTTTCTTCGGCGAATGGTACGGGATTATTTTCAACGAAATGCTTCCCTGCCCTATACCAACAGCCTGTGGGGCAACGTGATCAAGGGCGAAAAACGCTTTGTGTATCCCTCCATGATGCAGGCAAACTGGTTGCTCAGTTCTAGTTATCTTTCCGAACCCATGTTCATGCGCCACGACGCGATCCCCCTGTTGAAAAAAGTGCCTCCGGAAGAAGAGATGTTCCCCCTTGCCCAAGCTTTGATGGAAAAACTCAACCGTGTGCCTTCTCTGGATCCTTCGCTTTTGCCTGCGGACTCCCTGTTGAGAGAATTTATCGGTCACCTGTAAAGGAGTGTTTATTGTGTCTGAAACTAACAAACCTTCCACATTTGTCAAACAAGGGTTTGTTTCGGGGGCTTTCATTCTGATGCTTTCCAACATCATTGTGAAAGTAATCGGCGCCGCCTTCAAAATTCCCCTTGTCAACACCATCGGCACCGAAGCCATGAGTTATTTCAACTCGGCTTACTATATTTATGTCTTATTTTACAGTGTTTCGACCGCCGGACTTCCCGTGGCAATCTCCCGCATGATCGCCGCCTCTAATGCCCAGGGAAAAAGAACCGAAGTGAAGCAT
>ENA-UOOH01001059-UOOH01001059.1-fermentation-metagenome-genome-assembly--contig:-NODE-1059-length-28275-cov-5.324167_pt1 | contig 28275 bp, 26 predicted proteins | sample MGYA00245778_ERZ724025 | MGnify/ENA primary metagenome ERZ724025 (study PRJEB28704, sample SAMN03018313) | fermentation metagenome | biome: anthropogenic terrestrial biome; feature: soil; material... | reverse complement strand
ATGTCCCACCTCCCTGAGGTATTAAAGCTGGACTACATGATTAAATAGGTTATTTCTACCAATAACTACTATTTCCTTCTATTTGATTAGTGAAAATTATTTAGTTCAACAAATATTTTATCTACCCAGCACCTGTTAATTATCATCTGCGGAAGGCCCCGGATTTTTGTTACTTTTTACTGACGAAAAGCCTCCCATCTGTTCCCAGTGTTGCGAGAAGAACCTTGCGTGGGGTAAGGCCCTGCTTTTCCAACATTTCACGAAGCCAGTTTTCGTCCAAATAAATTTCTTTCAAGTTTTGATTCATGACAGTGCCATCCATAACCAGCACCGTGGGGATTCCCTCGTAAGCGGTTGGGATACCCAGATCCGCCGGCGTAACGGGGCGGCGCTGGGACTTCTCGATGACACTCAATCTCCCGGATGTTTCAAGTACGGCAAATTCAACATCACACGGATCCACAATCCCCTTTTCCCGCAGTTGGGCCAACAATTCATCAAGATTATAGCGCGCCTTCCGCATTTCGTCCCTCAAGAGGACGCCATTTTTTATAATAATTTGGGGATGCCCGCAAATAATCCCCCGCAGGGAGTGGCTGAAAAGGGAGGCATAGGAAACGATGATTCCCAGTGCCCCCAGAATCGCCAGCGGAAGGACACTATGCCAGAGGGGTATGTCACTTGCTTCCAGGGGTATGACAGCAAGTTCAGCAATAATGATTGCCACGACAAAATCAAAAGGGGAAAGTTGGCCAATTTCCCTTTTCCCCATTGCCCTGATCACGACCAGGACTAAAAAATATACAAATATGGTGCGATAGATGTATTCCCAAACCAACTGAAAACACCATCCTATCTGCCTCTTAAATTATTATTGTTTGTGTTTTGCCGTAATTTATAAAAAAATCACTTTACAATAACAAAAAAACGAGTAGAATGTTTATAGAGTTATTTTTTTGTATTAGAATGAGATTTATATCATTATGATACAAACGACACCATCTCACGGTTACAATATTCAGAACTCTCAGTATGAGATAATTAATTTAAAATGAATAGATATTTTGCAAATTTTATCTGATCAGTAAATTATGTCCCCCTGATGCATTCAATATACCGCATCCCACAGACAAAATACATTACAGCAAAGAGGTAACATCAATGCCTGAAACATTATCCACCCGTTCCCCTAAGAAAATTGTTATTTATAAGGATTGGTGCAAAGGCTGTGGCATCTGCGCAGCTTTCTGCCCCAAAGTACTGGCCATGGACAGCCTGGGCAAGGCAACAGTGATAAACTCCTCAAATTGTTCCGGTTGCCGTCAATGTGAATATCATTGCCCGGATTATGCCATCCAAATTGGGCAGGAGGTGAACTAAATGAACGAAGTACTACCCCTGGCCCGCTTAATGCAGGGCAACGAAGCCATCGTTGAAGGCGCCCTGGCGGCAGGCGCGCGCTTTTTTGCCGGGTATCCCATTACCCCGTCCACGGAAATCGCCGAATTGTTTTCCGATAAACTCCCCCCCCTTGGGGGCAAGTTTATCCAGATGGAGGATGAGCTGGCCAGCATGGCCGCCGTTATCGGCGCCTCTCTTGCCGGTAAAAAATCCATGACAGCCACCAGTGGCCCCGGCTTTTCACTTAAACAGGAAAACCTTGGCTTTGCCGCTATTGCAGAGGTCCCCTGCGTGGTTGTAAATGTTCAGCGATTCGGCCCGAGCACAGGCATTCCCACGGCGCCGGGTCAGGGAGATATTATGCAGGCTCGCTGGGGAACCCACGGAGACCACCCTATTATCGCTCTCTATCCTGACTCCGTGCAGGAATCTTATTCTTTAACGGTGCAGGCTTTTAACTTATCAGAAAAATTCAGGACACCTGTTATTCTTCTCACAGACGAAGTTATCGGGCACCTGCGGGAGCGGGTTTCTCTACCCGGACCCGGCGAAATAGAGGTCGTTAACCGCAAAAAACCCCCGGCGGGGCTAAAAAATTACAAGCCCTACCAACCCGGCGAGGACGGTGTTCCGGTTTTGGCCAACTTTTGCGAGGGCTACCGCTTTCACGTTACGAGCCTGGTTCATGACGAAAGCGGCGCCCCCACCACCAACCCCGCTCTGGCGGAAAAACTTATTCATCGCCTGCATGACAAAATTATGAACCATCTTGACGAAATTGTCCTGAGCGAGTCCTACCAGACCGACGACGCTGAAATAATTGTGATTGCCTACGGCGCAGTTTCCCGTTCCGCAAGGCGGGCGGTGAAGGAAGCCCGGGCGGCAGGCATTAAAGCAGGCCTTTTTAGACCCATTACCATTTGGCCTTTCCCGGAAAAAGAGGTAGCGTTTCTTTCCCGGCAGGCCCGCGCCATAATTGTTCCCGAAATGAATATGGGGCAGCTCAAGCTTGAAGTAGAACGCGCAGCCAAGGGCAACACCAGGGTAACCGGTGTCAATAAAGTTAACGGCGAGTTGATAACTCCCTTAGAAATCCTTGCTTCGATCAAATCGTTATAGGAATGGGTGAACCAAAAGTGCAGGAAGAAATCCAAAAATATTTTCGTAATGACAAGCTCCCCCACATCTGGTGCGCAGGCTGCGGCAACGGCATCGTATTGGGCGCCCTGGTCCGGGCTTTAGACAAGATCGGTTGCGATCAGAATAACACCGTGATCGTATCGGGCATAGGCTGTTCCTCCAGAGCAAGCGGATACTTAGACTTTAATACTCTACACACCACCCACGGGAGGGCGCTGGCTTTTGCTACCGGAATCAAGTTCGCCCGCCCGGAAATAAAGGTTATTGTACTGATGGGCGACGGCGATGCAGCCGCTATCGGCGGAAATCACTTTATCCACGCAGCCAGGCGCAATATCGACCTGACCGCCATCATCTTCAACAACAGTATTTACGGCATGACGGGCGGGCAGTATTCACCCCTGACCCCACAAAACTCCCGCGCCTCCACCGCATCCAGGGGAACAATGGAACGCCCCTTTGACATGACGGAACTGGCCAGGGTGGCGGGGGCCACATACACCGCACGGGCTACCACCTACCATGTCAACCTGCTCTCTAAATTGATTTGTGATGGTGCAAATCATAAAGGCTTCAGCTTCATTGAAGCGGTTACGGCCTGTCCGGTTGCATTCGGACGGAGGAATAAAATGGGAAGCCCCTACGATATGCTGATGTGGCAAAAAGAACACGGGGTACCGGTGCAAAAAGCTGAAAAGCTTACGCCGGAGGAGTTGCAGGGCAAGTTCGTCATCGGCGAGCTTTATAGGACAGAGGCTCCTGAATTTACCGAAACATACCAGCGGTTAATCGAAGGAGCATAACGATATCCAAGGAGGAACGATTTATGTCACAAACCAGTGAAATTCTTTTAAGCGGTTCAGGTGGCCAGGGGCTGATCCTGGCAGGGCAAATACTTGCTGAAGCTGTCGTCAGGGACGGAAAAAACACCGTGCAGACTCAGTCCTACGGACCGGAAGCCCGGGGAGGAGCCAGTAAGGCGGAAGTGATTATCAGCAATGAAGAGATTGATTACCCTAAGGTAACAAAACCTGATATCCTGCTGGTAATGAGTCAGGAGGCGCTGAATCGTTACGCAGGCCAATTGAACCCGGGCGGGACGCTGATCGTTGACAGCACCTATATCCTGGATCCGCTTCCAACCGAAAACAAAGTAATCTCGGCGCCGTACAGCCGCATCGCCAAAGAGTCCCTGGGCAAAGAGATGGTGGCCAACGTGGTGGCCCTGGGAGCCCTGGTTGCTTTGACCGGCGTGGTTACCCTGGAGTCTTTAAAATCGGCTTTAATGTCCCGCATTCCCCCGGGAACAGAGGCTTTGAACAACAAAGCTCTTGAACTGGGCTGGAAGAGCGTCAGCCAGGCAGCTGCCTAAAAGCCCGTTCCCGAGCCAACAAAGGGACCCCAAAGAGCATCCAAGGCAACACATCGGCCACCCCTTCAGGCGGTCAAAAAAGTTTTTAACCGCCTGAAGGAACATTAGAATTTTGACATACCCTCAACAATTACATTTTTTGAGCAGCCTGAAACCGCCTGAAGGGGCGGTTTGCTTCTATTTTTTCAAACGGGTAGGAAAATTATTCACATAGTGAGAATATGATAGTGATTGAGTATTTTATTGCGGGGAGCTGCAAATGAATGACCAGGCTAGGGCAGGTTAGTGAAAGCGGGCAGAAAGTAGCCGAGGCGATAGCCACCGTGCTGAAGATAGAGGTAGAAATTATTGATACGGACCTGGTGCGCATAGCGGGTACCGGAATTGTCCGAAACGATGTTGGGTCCCGTCTTTTGCGCGGTCTTGTAAACAAGCACGTTCTGCAAACAGGCAACCATATTTTTATTAATGAAGCCGGGTTCCACGAGATATGCCTTTCCTGCCCCCTGACCGGGCAGTGCTTTTACAAGGCCTCGATTGTTTACCCCATTACGGCCGGGACTGAAACCATCGGAACGGTCAGCCTGATTGCCTTTAACGAGGACCAGAAGGAAACGCTGGGCACCAATACCGATTCCTTGATCGAGTTTATTGGTAGAATGGCCGACCTCATCAGTAGCAAGGCCCTGGAGCGGGAAATCCTGACTGAGCGGATGGTCATGGCCAACCGACTGGAGGCCGTCGTTGACTCCGTTGACGAGGGAGTTATAGCTGTTAACAGTGAGGGTATCATCACCCACTTCAACCGTTCTGCAGAACGGATTTTTGGGACCAGAAAAAGGTTCTTGATTGGAAAAGATTCAAAAGAGGTACTCCCCTCCCTACCCCTGGAGGAGGCGTTGCAGGACGGCAAGGGGTTTCACTCCAGGGAAGTGTTTATTAATTACGAGGGGCGCAAGCTCCACCTGCTCAGCACCGTTAAACCTATCAAGCTTGAAAACGGGCAGGTTTTCGGCTTAGTGGCCTCACTTCGGGACTTCAAAGAAACACAAAAGCTGGCTTATGAAATTATGAATACACAGGACATGATCGATTTTGAAGATATCGTAGGGATAAGCCAGCCACTGATGGCAGTTAAAACCAAGGCACAAAAAGTCGCCCCCAGCAACTCCACTATCCTGATAGCAGGGGAAAGCGGCACCGGTAAAGAGGTGTTTGCAAGGGCCATTCATGCTTCGGGGCCGCACGGCCACAAGCCGTTTATTGCCATAAACTGCGGCGCCATGCCTGAAAACTTGCTGGAAATCGAGCTTTTCGGTTATGACGAAACGGCTTTCCCAGGGGCTAAGCGGGGCGGCAAGCCGGGTAAATTTGAGCTGGCCAACGACGGCACCATTTTTTTAGATGAAATCGGCAACATGTCTCTTTACCTGCAAACCAAACTTCTAAGGGTCTTGAAAGAGCGCAGGCTTGAGCGGGTTGGCGGCACCCGCGTGATCCCTGTCGATACAAGAGTGATCGCTGCAACCAATCGCGATCTCCGGGAGATGATCCGGAAAAACATTTTCAGGGACGACCTTTATTACCTTCTTAGCGTTATCCCCCTGGTCATACCTCCTTTACGCGTAAGGCAGGAGGATATCCCCCTGCTCCTTGAGTTTTACATGAAACGCTTCAGCAAGCTGCTTGGTAAAGGGATCACAGGGTTCACCAGTGAAGCTTTAAACATCTGCATGAATTACTACTGGCCGGGCAATGTGAGAGAGCTGGTCTACGCCGTGGAGTACGCTATTAACCTGGAGGAAAGCAACGACATCACTGTCGAAAGCCTCCCCCAGGCCTTGCGGGAGACAACCAAAAAGGGCATTCCCAACGACATCACCAGTGAAGGCCGCCTGTTGCCGCTGGCCCAGCTGGAGAAGGAGGCAATTATTACAGCGCTGGACAGGTATGGCTGGTCGGATGAAGGGAAAACCAGGGCCGCCAGGGTGCTGGGCATCAGCCGGGCTACCATTTACCGAAAAATTCAACGGTACGGCCTGAAGCCTGACCGAGAATAATGAAACCGTTTTAATGAATGCCTAAAATACCTACAATTACCGTAAAAGAACCCGCTGCCTGTACGCCAGCGGGTTCTTAGCACTCTTATTTTAACACTTGCCGGGCAGAATTGTCTTATAATCGGACGACACTGCTCACTTGACCACAATATTAACCAGTTTCCCGGGAACCGGAATAATCTTGATAATTTTCTTGCCTTCCAGCAGCTTTAATATTTTCGGATCCTTAAGGACTTTCTCCTGCATTTTGTCGGGGGTCAGATTCGCCGGGACCAGCAGTCGTTCGCGCACTTTACCGTTAATCTGCACGACAATAGTAATTTCATCTTCCTGGATGGCCCCGGGGTCGTAGGCCGGCCAGGGATGCAGATGGATGCTTCCCTCATGGCCTGTGGCCTCCCAGATTTCTTCGGTAATGTGCGGCGCAAACGGAGCCAGCAGGAGCAGCAGGCTGTCCAGGGCTTCCCGTAAAACGGCCGGGCTGCGGTCTGTTTCAGGGATTTCCTTGTACTGGTAAAGCGCATTTACCATTTCCATAATAGCGCTGACCGCCGTATTAAAGTTAAAGCGGCTGCTGATATCGTCCGTTACCTTTTTAATGGTTCTGTGGGTAATTCTGCGCATTTCCCGGTTGGCTCCTACTAGGTTAGCGGCAGGCGCTAATGGCACACCCTTGAGGAAATCGGCCAATGGCACCGCCAGGCGCCAGACCCTTTTCAGGAAGCGGTAGCACCCCTCCGCCCCCTTGTCGCTCCACTCCAGATCACGCTCAGGAGGGGCTGCAAAAAGGATAAACAACCTTGCAGTGTCGGCGCCGTAACGGGCAACGATGTCTTCCGGGCTCACCACATTCCCCCTGGACTTGGACATCTTAACCCCGTCTTTTAGCACCATGCCCTGGGTGAGGAGATTGGTAAAGGGCTCCTGGTTGCTGATCAACTTCAGGTCATAAAGCACCTTTGTAAAAAACCGGGAATACAAAAGGTGCAGGATAGCATGCTCAACTCCACCGATATACTGGTCGACGGGAAGCCAGTTGTCAACTTTTGCCTTGTCCCAGGGCACACTCGTTTCCCTGGCGCTGGTGTAGCGGTAATAATACCACGAAGAGCACATAAAGGTATCCATGGTGTCGGTTTCCCTCTTACCAGGCCCGCCGCAGGTGGGGCAGACAGTATTTACAAATTCTGGATAGTCGGCCAGAGGCGAGCGGCCGGTGGGTGTGAATTCAACATCCATGGGCAGCATCACGGGCAGGTCTGCCTCCGGAACCGGAACCTCCCCGCAGTTGTCACAGTGGATGATGGGGATGGGCGCTCCCCAGTAACGCTGCCGTGAAATCAACCAGTCACGCAGGCGGTAGTTCACCCGGAACCGGCCTCTCCCCACCTTTTCAAGCTCCCGGGTAATGGACCTCATACCTTCCTTATTGGGAAGCCCGTTAAACCGGTCGGAATTGACCAGCACGCCTTCCTCCTCGTAAGCAGCCTCCATAGTTGCGGGTTCCAGGTTAACCCCGGGAGGCTGGATGACCACCCGGATGGGGTAATTATACTTCCGGGCAAATTCAAAGTCGCGCTGGTCATGGGCGGGAACGCCCATCACGCAACCTGTGCCGTATTCCAACAGGACGTAGTTTGCGATTAAAATCGGGACCTTTTCCCCGGTCAGGGGATTGATGCAGGAAGCACCGGTGGGCAGACCGATCTTTTCCACCTCGGTGGAGGTGCGGTCGAGCTCGCTCAAACCCCGGACTTTGCGGATAAATTCCCTGATTTCCGCTTCCCGCCCAGTACCGGCAATCAGTTTCTCCACCAGCGGGTGCTCCGGCGCCAGGACCATGTAGGTTACACCGAAAACAGTATCCGGACGGGTAGTGTAAACAGTAATCCTTTCTTTCAGCCCGTCCACCTTAAAATCAATCTCGGCACCTTCGCTGCGTCCAATCCAGTTCTCCTGCATGATCTTGACCTTTTCCGGCCATCCTTCCAAAAGTACCATGTCATCGAGCAGGCGCTCGGCGTAATCGGTAATTTTGAAGAACCACTGGGCCAGTTCCCGCTTTTCTACGGGAGACTTGCAACGCTCACAGCCCCCGTCCTTAACCTGCTCATTGGCCAACACAGTAGCGCATTCCGGACACCAGTTCACCGCCGCCTGCTTTTTGTAGGCCAGTCCCTTGTGGAAGAGCTGGAGAAAGAGCCACTGGGTCCAATGATAGTAACCCGGGTGGCAGGTGGCTACCTCCCTGCTCCAATCATAGCTGAGCCCCATTTGCTTCAACTGGGCACGCATATTATCAATATTATCAATAGTCCATTCAGCGGGATGAATCCCGCCGTGCTTAATGGCTGCATTTTCTGCCGGAAGCCCGAAGGCGTCCCAGCCCATGGGATGAAGCACGTGAAAACCCTGCATGGTCTTGAAGCGGGCCACAACATCACCGATGGAGTAATTTCTCACATGGCCCATATGGAGTTTCCCGGAAGGATACGGAAACATCTCCAGACAATAATACTTAGGCCGGTCAGAAAAGTCGGGAACCTCGTAAAGTCCCTCCTCATCCCAGCGGGCCTGCCACTTTCTTTCCACATCTTCAAATGTATACTTGTCGTTCAACTTTGAAAGTCCCCCTTAGATTAACACAGCGCAAGCCGCAGGAGCGGCTAAATATCTTTATTTAAAATGTGGCACAATTCATTTGCACAATACTATTACAACACCACTTAATCTGTAGGTGAGAATTCATTCGCACAACGAGATGATAACACTTCATTAAAATGCAGCAGATGTGAGCTTTCTCGTACAATACGAACAGCCACGCGCTCATCTGAAAATACTATCACAAAAAAAATAATTACTCAAGGTCTACGCCGTTTCAATCTTGGCTGCATCCTGCAGTCCGTGCATTTCAATGGCCATCTCACGAAGTATATATTTTTGAATTTTTCCGCTGGCCGTAGTAGGATAAGAGTCTACAAAGGCGACGTACCTGGGTATCTTGTAGCGGGCAATCTGACCCGCGCAAAAGTTTTTAATTTCTTCTTCCGTTATCTTGTGACCTTCCTTCAGTTGGATAAAAGCCATTGTCTCCTCACCGTACTTGACACTGGGCACGCCGACAACCTGGACATCTTTAACGGAGGGATGGGTATAAAGGAACTCCTCAATTTCCCTGGGATAAACATTTTCGCCGCCCCGGATGATCATATCTTTCAAGCGGCCTGTAATCTTACAATAGCCGTTCTCACCCATTACGGCCAGGTCTCCGGTATGCAGCCAGCAATCCTTGTCAACAGCCGCCGCAGTAGCCTCCGGCATCTTGTAGTAACCCTTCATGATGTTGTGCCCCCGGGCGCAAAGCTCTCCCTGCACACCGAAGGGTACCTCTTCCCCCGTTTCCGGATCGACAATCTTGACTTCTACCCCCGGCAGCGCCCGGCCCACTGTGGAAACCCGCAGCTCAAGGGGGTCGTTGGTCCTGGTGTTGGTGATCGCAGGAGAAGATTCGGTCTGGCCGTACGTAATTGTGATCTCCCGAATGCCCATGAAACTCACTACTTGTTTCATAACTTCTATAGGACAGGGCGATCCCGCCATGATTCCAGTGCGCAGGGAAGAGGTATCGAAAGTTTCCTTCTTCATCAATTCCAATTCCATAATGAACATGGTGGGTACTCCGTGTACACCTGTGCAGCGTTCCTTTTCAATGGCCTCCAGTACCTTCCCGGGGTTAAAAACCTCGACCGGTACCATGGTTGTGCCGGACACAACGCTGGTCATTGTACCCAGGACACATCCAAAGCAGTGAAAAAAGGGCACCGGAATGCACAGTCTATCCTCCGGACCGAGTTTCATACACTCGGACACACCGCAGCCATTGGTAACCAGGTTATGATGGGTCAGCATGACCCCCTTGGGAAAGCCGGTGGTACCGGATGTGTACATCATGTTAATAATGTCATCCGGATCCAGGGTGTCCCGGCGGGCGGCTATTTCCTCATCCGTAACCTGATTGCCTAGATCCATTAATTCTGACCAGGTAAACATGCCGGGATATTTTTTTTCGCTAATTAAGATTACATTTTTTAAGAACGGCAGCCTTTCTGATACAAGTTCGCCTGGTTTGCAATCCCGAAGCTCGGGGCATAGTTCATAAAGCATGCCAATATAGTCGGAACTTTTTGTCCCCTCGATCATGATTAGGGTAGCGGTGTCCGACTGCTTTAGCAGGTATTCCAGTTCAAAAATCTTGTAGCTTGTATTGACGGTAACCAGAACTGCACCTATCCTGGGGCTGCCGAACTGGGTTATGACCCATTCTGGGACATTGGTGGCCCAGATGGCGGTGCTTTCACCTTTTTTGACCCCGAGTTTCAGCAACCCTTTGGCAAGTTGGTCGCAAACCTGCCGGAATTCTCTGTAGGAATACCTCAAACCGCGGTCCGGGTAAACCAGAGCGTCATTATCAGGGTATTCCGCAGCAATCCGGTCCACTAATTCTCCGATGGTGATTTTACCGAAATCTCTCACAGGGCTCCCCTCCTAAAAGAAAATAAAAGATGTAAAATAACATAAAAAAACCCCCTGCGTCCCCCTGTAGGGACGAGAGGCTTCTCCCGCGGTACCACCCTTTTTGGTAAAGATTGGCTTCCTCTTCCATACCAAGAAAGCTCTGTAGCAATCACTACGCCACAGCTCCATCTCTTTACCCTCTTTTCGCGGTAACGGCGCGCCCGTTCTGGAGTAATTCACTTTCCCCCAGACAGCTCAAAGGCGAGTTTCAACAGCCTCGCACGCCGCCTCGCACCCTCCGGCGGCTCTCTTCAGAGCTACGCTGCTTACTGCTCCTCATCATTGCCTTAACAAGTTAAACTGAGCCCTATTATAAAATAGACAACATCCCCTGTCAACAGAAGGACAATAAATCAAGACATCCCAGTTTTAATAAATTTTATAACTTAGACAACCATGCCGCTGACGCGGCACCATCAGAAGATGAAAATCAGCGATGTAGGTTCGATTTCAATCACTAAATGTTTACAGGCGCCCCCACCACTTGGGCGTCTCCCCACAGGCGCTCCAGGTTATAAAACCGCCGTTCGGATTCTTGAAAGACGTGAGCCACCACATCACCGTAATCCAGCAAAACCCAATCGCCTTCCCGGAAACCCTCCCGGCGCAGGGCGGTAACGTTTTCCTTCTTTAACTTCTCCTGAATGCCCTCCACGATAGCCTGTACCTGGGTGCTGGAACGACCGGTGCAAATCAAGAAATAATCTGCAATGATGGAGACCTCACGAATGTCAAGGACGGTAATGTCCCTTGCCTTCTTATCCTCTGCCGCTTTCACAGCAATATTGACCATTGCCTGTGGACTTAATGACAACGCCACTCCTCCTTAAATTTTCCCGGTGTTTTTAATTATACCATTCTATCATTGCGCTAAATTTCCTTCTATAGTCCCGATCCAAAAAACGTGCTTTTTTAGCAAGATGCCCAGGCATTTAATCATGGTCTTACACGTTAAGCCTGGTACCCAAGAAGCAACCATATCTCATTCCTCAAAAACACGAGAGAAAAACCTCCTTGCGGAGGTTTTTAAAGTTAGCGCTGGTCATCATCCCGTGCCTTTGCTTCATTCACTGTAATCACTCTACCGTCTAGATCCGTGCCGTTCATCGCAGCGATCATGGTTTCCGCATCTTCGTCCCGGACTTCAACAAAGCCAAATCCGCGCGAGCGACCGGACTCACGATCAGTAATAACGCGGCTACTCAAAACTTCACCGTGCGCGGAGAAAGCGTCGGCAAGATCTTCGGCCTTAGTAGCCCACGGTAAATTACCAACATACAAGGTACGCGCCATTCACTAATCACCTCTTTCCCAAAGAAACTTTTTTTCTTAAAGCTATTATTTGCAAAAGGAAATATCCTAATGCAATCCTAACCAGGCAAAGATTTTTCCAAATCAATACCTGTAAATATTGTTTTTCGCAATATATTCTTCTACCAGTTCGGGCAAAAGGTACTTAACAGGTCTTCCCTCCCGCAAACGCTGCCGGATATCCGAAGACGAGATAGCCAGGGAAGGCACTTCCATACAAAAAATATTATTTTTCAACCGCACGGGCAGCCGGTCCAGTTTTTCCCACATATCTTCCAGGCGGTACCCGGGGCGGGTCGCTGCGATAAAGCGGCAGATGGACAGCAGCTCTTCCGTGTTCTTCCAGGTCAGGATCTCCGAAACCGCATCGGCGCCTGTTATAAAGTATACTTGCACCCCCGGGTTAAGAAGGGCAATCTCCCTCACTGTCTCAACGGCATAAGAGGGGCCGCGGCGTTCCACCTCCAGAGACAACGCCTGAAAAAAAGGGTTGGACTGAACCGCCAGGACGGTCATTTCAAAACGTTGCCAGGGATCGGTGATCTGACATTTTGGTTTATGAGGAGGCCTGCCCGCCGGCACAAAGATTACCTTTTCCAGGTCAAACTCGTAGCGGGCGCCCTCAGCGGCAACAAGGTGTCCGTAATGGATTGGGTCGAAGGTCCCACCCATGATCCCTAGACGACGGCATTTTGTTATGGCCTTTTTACTCATAAAGAAATTGTACAGTCTGATTCAGAGAAAAGCAAGCCAAAATGTCATATAAGGTTAAATAATGATTTAATTTACCTTGTTCTTACGGTTCCAGCACCAGGTTGTTCCGGTGCACTACTTCGTCGTAGTCCTTATGGCCGATAAGGCGCGAGATGTCCTTTGTCTGCTCCCCTTTAATCCGGTCAATTTCAACCGAAGAGTAATAAGCGATACCCCTGGCAATTTCTCGTCCGTCAGGGTCTACAATAGACACTGTGTTGCCCATTTCGAAGTGCCCCTCTACCCGGGTAATGCCGGAGGGAAGAAGGCTCTTCCCGTTCTTCACAAGCGCCCGGGCGGCTCCTTCGTCCACGTATACCTCCCCGCACACCGAAGAGTTGAAAGCAATCCACCGCTTTTTGTTCTCCATTTTATTAGCACAAGGCCAGAAAACAGTCCCGGCCGGCTCGCCGCTGAAAATTTTTCGTACAATGTCCTTTTCCTTTGAATTGGCAAGCACTGTAACCACGCCCGAGGGCATGGCAATCTTTGCCGCCTGCAACTTGGTCGCCATACCACCGGTTCCTAGCCTGCCTGCCCCGCCCGCCAGCGATTCAATCTCCGGGGTAATCTCCCGGACTTCTTCGATCAGTCGGGCATCAGGGTCTTTGCGCGGGTCAGCCGTAAAGAGTCCGTCAATATCTGAAAGCAAAATTAGCAGTTCTGCATCAATCAGGCTGGCGACCAGAGCTGAAAGGCTATCGTTGTCCCCCAGTTTGATTTCATCCACGGCCACGGTGTCGTTTTCATTGATAATCGGAATTACACCATATTGCAGCAGAGCGTGCATTGCATTTCTGGCGTTTAAAAAACGCCTCCTGTCGGCAAAATCCTCCCGCGTCAGAAGCACCTGGCCGACGGTTACTCCGTACTCCGCAAAAATCTTTTCATAAATATGCATTAAAACACCCTGGCCCACCGCTGCAGCAGCCTGCTTCTCCGGAATGGTTTTCGGGCGGCCCGGCAGGCCAAGCTTCCCAGCGCCCGTTCCAATGGCGCCGGACGTGACCAGGATTACTTCTTTACCCAGGTTGTAAAGGTCGGCCATTTGCCTGACCAGGCTTTCAATTCGATAAAGGTTTGGTTTTCCGGTGTCATAGGCAACCGAACTGGTTCCCACTTTCACCACAACCCGTTTAAATGACTGGAAAATGCGTCTCTCATTACCCATATTTACTCCCCTGAACCCGATCTAATGGAAAAAGTATACCATAATTGACTACACTGTTAAAGTACAAACCATCCCGCCAAAGTTTATAACGGATCAGAATAGCCGGCGCCCCGGCACCGGCTATTCAACGTACTCAAACTCAAATTTTCCAATTTTGACTGTGTCACCCTCTTTTATCCCGGCCTCCTTGAGGGCATCTTCAATACCCATGCGCTGGATGATCCGCTGCAGACGTTCCACCGCCTCATTCCGTTCCATGTCTGTCATAGCCACATGGCGCTCGACTTCTTTCCCCCCCACCAGGAAGATCCCAGCCTCGCGGGTTACGGTAAAGCGCGGCTCGGGCCGGTGAACCACGTGTTGCGGGGTCTCTTCAGAAACCGGTAATTCTTGTGGAAGACCTTCCAGAAGGTCGATTATCCGATAGATTAAAGCATCCAGGCCGGCGCCGGTGGCCGCCGAGATGGGGAATAAATCATATTCTTCACCGTAGGCCTCTTTAAGTCTGGCCAAATTATGGACGGAATCCGGCAAATCCATCTTGTTGGCGGCAATAACCTGGGGCCTTTGTCCAATCACGGGATTGTACAGCGATAACTCCCGGTTGGTTACCCGGAAGTCCTCGACCGGGTCTCGTCCTTCACTGCCCGCCGTATCAAGGACATGGACAAGCAGGCGGGTACGCTCCACATGGCGCAAAAACTCGTGGCCCAGCCCGGCCCCTGTATGTGCACCCTCAATCAGGCCGGGAATATCGGCCATTACGAAACTGCGCCCGTCCTCCACCCTGATCACGCCGAGATTGGGTGTAACCGTGGTAAAAGGGTAATTTGCAATTTTAGGCCGGGCCGCAGAAACACGGGAAATTAAAGTTGACTTTCCGGCATTGGGAAAACCAACCAGGCCCACATCTGCAATCAGCTTGAGCTCCAGGGCTAGCCGGCACTCCTCCCCGGGTTCCCCCAACTCTGCCATCTTGGGAGCTTTATTGTTGGGGGTGGCAAAACGGGCATTTCCCCTGCCGCCGCGACCTCCCCGGGCTACAACAACCTCCTGGCCCATTTGAACCAGGTCGGCAATAAGTTCCCCGCTGTCGGCGTCCTTAACCACTGTGCCTACCGGCAACCGCAATACCAGGTCGTCCCCGGATGCGCCATGCATATTCTTACCCTCGCCGTGTCGTCCCCGGTCCGCCTTATAGTGCCGCTTGTACCGGAAATCCACCAGCGTGCGTAGTCCCTCATCGGCCCGGAAGATCACATCGCCGCCACGGCCTCCGTCGCCGCCCCAGGGACCGCCTTCCGGTATGTATTTTTCCCTGCGCATGGCCACGCATCCGTTGCCGCCGTCGCCACCCTTGATATAGATTTTTGCCTTATCAAAAAACATAAAATAACCACCTGTAGTTAGTTTAACCAATTATTATTTTTCATTCCCCGGAAAAGTTAAAAATATTTCCATACCGCCATTTGCCACTGCCATATTGATGCGGCCGCCATGCGGACCCAGCAATCCTCCCACAGACTCCAGTTCGTTTTCAAAATAGCAGAGGTCTTCCAGGGGGGGCTCGGGAAAGAGAAGACTGCAGATATAATTTCTATCACTCTCTGTAAAGCGCACTTCCAGGGACCTTCTTTTTAGATCCGGAGACTCCATTGACTTAAAAACCGAACAAATGCAACGCTCCAGCGCCTCCGCCATAATCGGCCCGGGAACATCGCAACCGGCAAAAGCAGATTTTACCTCCAGTTCCAACTCAACCTGAATCATGGCCGCATCGTTGTAAGCGGTTAAAAGGCAGGCTGTAACCTCAGGAATTTTGACCCTGGTCGTTTTGCTAAACCTCGCCAGTTCCATGCTAACCTGTCCCAGGTAATCCCGGAGTCGGTCTAATTTGTTCAACTGGAGCAGGCCGGAAATAACCTGCATGTGGTTTAAAAAATCATGCCGCTGTACCTGTATAACATCTAAGAGTTTTTCTAATCTCATTTCCATCACTCCCTGAAAGCGCCTTTTTAAGCACCCGCTCCGAACTGATGACTGACCTTCCCCTTAACCTGTAGATCCAGGAATCCTCTTGCAAAAAAAAGCGGTCCCTTTAAAGGACCGCTTCTACTTCAATGTTTATACTCCAACTGCTTCCTGTGGAGTGACACTGACGGTTTTTTTATCGCGGCCCTTTCTTTCAAAGCTGACCACACCGTCAACCACAGCAAAAAGGGTATCATCCCTACCCCTGCCGACATTTTGACCCGGGTGAATCCGGGTTCCGCGCTGGCGGATCAGAATGCTGCCGGCTAAGACAAACTGGCCGTCAGCTCTTTTCACGCCAAGCATTTTTGGCTGTGAATCCCGGCCGTTCCTTGAACTGCCTACACCTTTCTTATGTGCCAAAGAAATCACCTCTTTCAATGATCATACCGTGAATGCAATAAACAAATCTAAGCTTCTATTTTTTCAACGGTAACCTGAGTAAATGGCTGCCTGTGGCCCTGCTTGCGACGGTAATTCTTTTTGGCCTTATACTTAAAAACAATAATCTTTTTTCCCCTACCGTGCCGGATCACTTTTAAGATGACCCTGGCGTTATCGACCAGAGGCGTACCAAGTTTTAATTCGCCGTCTTTGACAAAAGCCAGAACTTTGCTCACTTCTACAGTCTCTCCTGCTTCAGCGGGCAGTTTCTCAAGATAAAGCGTGTCACCCTCTTGGACGCGGTACTGCTTTCCACCAGTCTCAATAATTGCGTACAAAAAATGCACCTCCCATGATTAAAGGACTCGCCGGAAAAGGTAAGGACACGAAAACTAACCGGCCCCGTTTTAAAAACCTGTTCCGTGCGGTTTCGGATAAGTGTTAGAATACCTACAATATAGTATTTTAACATATCTGTCTGCTTTGTCAAGATGTTCTCATTTGATGTGTGTTTATTCTCTAAAGAGCAACGTGTCAGGGACATGGATGTCTTAAGACCAGGGTTACCTTTTAAATCTTAACCGGGCGAGCCTTGGCGTAGGTTCGATAAACCTTACTGACTTCCACCGGAATGATTTCACCAACCAGGGATCCGGCGCCCTCAATATCCAGGATAAATCCGTCGACCCTGGCGATGCCGTCGTTAATATTGGAAACATGGGGTTCCTCTACCTTCACTTCCAGCACCTCACCGGGCTTTACCGGAAAGGTATGAGCCTGGACACCCTCGTTATCCTGAAGTGGGCGGATTGTAACCGACTCGATATGGTGGGTTGTCGATCCCCGGATATAAAGGTTTTTACCGGTTTTATTCTCAAGGTCCTTCAAGTTTGCCCCACCGCTGCCGATCAGCCGCGCCGCCACCACCGGGTTGGCTTCCACCAGGATGGTCTGGGCCGAAGTCTGGCGCGCCATGTTGTAAATCTGATTCTTATAGTGGATGCCCAGCGTCTCTTCAGAAAGTACTTTACCCCTACCTTCACAATAGGGACAGGATTTCTGGAGAACCTCGGCCAGGCTCGGACGCACCTTCTTACGAGTCATTTCCACCAACCCGAGTTGGGTAAGCCCAAGGATGTTGGTTTTGGTTTTATCTCGTTTGATCTCCGCTTCAAGGGTTTGCAGTACCTCCTGCCGGTGACCTTCTTCAGACATATCGATAAAATCTACGATTACAATCCCACCGATATTACGCAGGCGAAGTTGCCGGCCAATCTCCCGGGCGGCTTCCAGGTTAGTTTTGTGAACTGTATCTTCCAGGTTGATTGTCCCGACATATTTGCCGGTGTTGACATCAATGGCCGTTAGCGCCTCGGCCTGGTCAATAACCAGGTACCCCCCGCATTTGAGCCAGACTTTTCGCTTGAGGGCTTTTTCAATCTCCTGCTCTATGCCGTATTCTTCAAAAATATTTTCACGCTCGTCAAAAAAAACTTTTAACTTCAGTCGTGGGCCAGTAATGTCCAGAAGGTCTAAAACCTTTTCACATTCGTAGCGAGAGTCCAGGGTCAACCTGTCGACGTCCTCAGTAAAGATATCCCGTAGAATCCGCTGGACCAGTTCCAGGTCACGGTGCACCAGGTTTGGCGCCGGCCCGTGCGCAGCCCTGCTGAGGATTTTTCGCCACAGCTTTGTCAACAGGACGATATCCTGGCGGAATTCTTCCTCTTCTACACCTTCCGCCACGGTGCGTACGATAATGCCCATCCCTTCGGGCTTGACCCGGGAGGCCAGGTCTTTGAGCCGCTCCCGCTCCTTTTCAGATTCAATCCGCCGGGATATCCCGATGTAATCTACTGTGGGCATCAGCACAAGATAACGCCCGGGCAGCGTGATATGAATCGTTACCCGAGGCCCCTTGGTACCAATTGGCTCCTTTACAATCTGAACCAGAACTTCCTGCCCCTGCTTTAAAATATCACAGATATTGGCGCCCCCGAGCGCCGTACCCCCCTGACCATTGACTTCCGACGAGCGGGCAGGCAGCGCATCTTCTACATATAAGAAAGCATTTTTCTCCAACCCGATATTGACGAATGCGGCCTGCATCCCGGGCAGCACGTTCTCCACCTGGCCTTTGAAAATATTGCCCACCAGGCGCTGGTTGACCGCTCTCTCAATGTAAATCTCAACTGGAACATTGTCTTCCAGTACAGCAACTCTCGTCTCTTCTTCACCCACATTAACAACAATCTCCTTAAACATAAAACCTTTCCCCTCTAATAAATTACCAATACAAGTTTAAAGCTTATCTACCGTGCCACAGCGTCTTCTTTTCTTTTTCCGATGCAGCGTATAGACCGCTTCTGTACAGCACAAATCTGCCCTGAACAAGCGGGCGGCTACTTCCTTCAAAGGCAGTCAGCACTTCCTCGAACCTGACGTTTCCACTGCTTCCTGTTTTTAACTCCGCCTCTATACTTATTATACCATTCCCTAACTTGCCCGACATAGCAAATATGCCCGGTCTGATGTCATATAAATTTTTTCCCCCTGCCTTGTTTTTCCTCTCGACCCAGATTTTCTTAGTGGAAAGAAACTCCCCGATAGCCTTTTCTACTTCTTCTTCGGTTACAGAAGCGCAAGCCTTCGCTTCAGCACGGTACGAGGCACGGTCCACCATAGCCATCAGGGCCGGGTAGCGGTCCGGCAGCAACCTGACCTCAAGCAGGCGCAACCCTTCCGGTAAAGTATCGGAGAGTGCTTTTGCAACGTCCGTGGCAGTAAGATCTTCGGTTAGCTCCAGGTCGGCAAATTCCGCTTCCCCGGAGGTACCTACGCCCAGAGGGGCAGCAAAAGCGATCTTGGGATGGGGATTAAAACCCTGGGTGAAGGCCAGCGGCAGTCCGGCCCGCCTGGCAGCCCTGCCGAAGGTCCGTAGCAGGTCCAGATGAGAAATATAGCGGGCCGGCCCTTCCTTGGCGTACATCATTCTATAGCCCGGCATGCTGCTCACCCCCCGCGTAGCTGGGTTCGATTTCAAGGGCCTCACAGAGCCCGCAGCCGGGACAGGATTCCGTGCGGCAGTCCCCGGTAGCAAGCCCGGCCTGGGCCCGACGGTGCTCGCGGGCCAGGTACTGCCTGGAAACGCCGGTCTCTATATGGTCCCAAGGCAAAGGATCATCATCTGAATAGCGGCGGCCGGCATAATCTTCCGGATCAAGGCCGGCCAACCGGAAGGCTTCCAGCCAGCGGCTTAATTGAAAGTGCTCGGACCAGGCGTCAAACTTACAGCCCAACTCCACTGCCCTGGCCAGAACCGCCCCAAGTCTCCGGTCTCCCCTGGCAAAAACAGCCTCCATGAAACTCAGCCCGGCGTCATGATAGTTAAAGACAATCCCGCGTTCTTTAAGCCTTTCAGAAAGATAGTCCTGCTTCCTCTTCAACTCCGCCAGAGGAGCCTGGGGTTCCCACTGAAAAGCAGTATGGGCCTTGGGGACGAAGGAAGAAACGCTTACGGTTACCCGCAGACGCCCGCGGGGCACACCCGCCTTCCGGCCGAGATCCAGCACCGCCCTGGCCAACCGGACAATCCCATCCAGGTCTTGATCCGTTTCCGTAGGTAGGCCAATCATAAAATAGAGCTTTACGGCTTTCCAACCTTCCCTGAAAGCGGCGCCGGTTGTTTCATATAAATCTTCCTCCCTTACCCCCTTGTTGATTACATCCCTGAGGCGTTGTGTACCGGCCTCAGGGGCAAAGGTGAGACTGGAGCGGCGCACCCGCTGGACCTCCTTGGCCAGTTCCACTGAAAAATTATCGACCCGGAGAGAGGGTAGTGAAACTCCGATCCCCTGATGGGTATGTTTATCCAGAAGGGACTTGATCACTTCTCGAACCGGTGTATAGTCACTGGTGCTAAGAGACGACAGGGATATTTCGTCATAGCCGGTGTTCCTTGTCAGGTTGGCTGCCTGTCTTAAAACCGTCTCCGGCTTTTTTTCCCGCACCGGGCGGTAGAGAACACCGGCCTGACAGAAACGGCAACCCCGGGTGCAGCCCCGGAAAACCTCGATCATAATCCGGTCGTGCACCACTTCGGTAGAAGGGACAATGGGTCGATCCGGAAATGGCGCGCGGTCCATGTCCTTTACGACTCTTTTCGTAACTTTTTTAGGGACCCCGTCCAAGGACGGGACGACACCGGAAACACTACCGTCCTCCCGGTAAAGAACCCGGTACAGCGAGGGCACATAAACTCCCGGGACCTGGGCTGCCGTAATCAGGAAATCCTGCCTGGAAGCACTCCGCCGCTTTGCCTCGACCAGAACGTCCAGCAGTTCACCGATTGCTTCTTCCCCCTCGCCAATAACAAACAAATCGATAAATTCTGCCAGTGGCTCCGGATTATAAGCACAGGGTCCTCCCGCCACGACCAGCGGAAATCCCTCAGTTCTCTGCCCCGCAGCCCGGGGGATGCCTGCGAGATCCAGCATGTTCAAGACATTGGAAAAGCTCATCTCGTACTGAAGAGTGAACGCCACCATGTCAAAATCCAACAGCGGCCGCCGTGACTCAAGGGTAAACAAAGGAAGGTCATGCTTTCGCATTTTTTCTTCCATGTCGGTCCACGGGGCAAAAACCCGCTCCATCAGGGCATCTGTGCGCCGGTTCACAATATCGTACAAAATTTGGAGCCCCAGGTGGGACATGCCGACCTCATAAACGTCTGGAAAAGCAAAGGCCACCTTGTATTCCACCGTCCCCCAGTTCTTGCGGACAGCATTCCACTCACCCCCAACATAACGCGCCGGCTTAGTTACCAGGGGTAATATCTGATCCAAGAAATCCAATCCAGTCTTCCCCCCCAGCCTTTTCTACAATCTTCAAGCAATATCTTTAAGCATACAAAGCAATATCCAGGGATTATTATACCCATAAAATAACAAAAAAATATTCCCTTCAATTTATTCTACATGCAGCGAAAGAAACCTGCAACGGTTAAACGTCGCAGGTTTCTTTATAAACCTATCTTAGTTTGAGCACACTCCCCACGGGGGTGTCTACCCCCTGGCTTAAAAGGGCGTCAATTACCTGTGCCTCGCTTACCACACCCCGGTATTGCCAGTTTTTATCCAGCAACAGGATTACGTGAAAGCGCTGTGGGACAAAGGCGCGAATAAGATCCCCCAACCGAACGGTTTCAAAAGATACAAGCGGCTCCCCCGGCAGCACCCCGGCCTTTGCCAGTTCCTCCTTTTTCTGCGCTAGATGACGGATAAAATGGTATGAGGCCAGGCTTTTTTCCCGGGTTGCGGCGTAAAAAAGAAAGATGCCGATAATCGGGATATCCAGGCCGGATACCTCCATGGCCAGACCGGCCGTCCCGCATAGAACAATAACTGCACCCCAGAACTGTCCCCACCAGGCTGCCCGGTAAGTGGCCTGTTTAAAACCCACACGCCGCGCCAGGTACGCGCGAAAGATCCGCCCTCCGTCCAAAGGGAGCGCCGGCAGAAGGTTGAACGCAGCAACCAGCAGGTTGCACTGGAGAAAAAAATGGCCAAGTTCATTATCCCAAAAACCATAATTATTGAGAGTTATTCCGAAACCAGCCAGCAGTAGATTGGCAGCCGGGCCGGCAAAAGCAACTCTGACCTCCCTGGAAGGGTCGAAGACCACCTCGCTGCCCATGTGGCAGACGCCGCCGAAGGGCAATAATTCTATATCTTCGACATGCACACCAAAATGGCGGGCAGCGGCCACGTGGGCCAGTTCATGCAGCAGGACCACCGTAAAGGCAATCAGACCTTTGCCCAGCACACCGGCCACAAAAAACAGCCCGAGGAGGGCCAGGAAAGCGTTGTTCAAATGAATCTCAACACCGGATACGCGACCAATTTTCAAAGATCCTCGCCCCCTTTTTCCTGCTCCAGTTAAGGATTGACCATCAGCCTCGTGAGCGGATCCACAAGTTTATTGTTCTCCCTGAGCTCAAAGTGCAGGCCACCGCCCGGAAAGTCTACCGCGTCGCCAACCTCACCGATAATTTGACCCGCTGCTGCTTGCTGCCCTTCTCCTACCGTGACCCTGGACAGTCCCCCATAAAGAGTAAAGAACCCCTCTGCATGCTCAATCAAAATATACGTCCCAAATACCGAACTGTCACCCAGCAGCTTGATTTTTCCGTCCTGAACAGCCCTGACAGCGCTCCCAATTGGGGCAGCTATGTCAATACCAGAGTGAAAACGCTCCATATTATCGAGGGGATCCGTGACCATGCCGAACCCCCGCACAACTTTGCCTGATACGGGAATCGGCAGGGTTCCCACTGAAACACTCTTGCGGGGTGAGGATAGTACAGGCTGAGGATTGGTGAGCAAAGGCCAGTCCAGATCCGCCAATTGCAGCCCAAAATGGACAACCCTCTCCATAACAGGTTGGTAGTTCCATTCCGTAGTCAGGATATTTTTTAAATTTTCCCTCGCTTCAGTTCCCCAGGGGTTGGGAGTTTCCTTCAGGGCAAGGAAAACCATAAAAATCAGTAAGGCCACCCCGACCCGGTAAAAACTGCTTTTGCCGCCGCCAGGCTGCTTTGGTTTTTTCCACTGCCTGTAAACTGCATTCAGGTCCTCCGGCTTGAAAGCCCCACCAGGCTTAAAATCAGTCATTTGAGATCTTCCCCCCGTTCATAAGCTTGTCTATAAAAGTATATTTCCTTTTATAGGGAATATGATAGTTTTGGTGGAAGAAATATAACTGGGCCTTACGTGCAGGAAAAAGATTTTTTACCGTTGAATATTTACAAATGCAAGACATTTAAGCGTCTTTTATGAAAAGAGTAGACAATTTTAATCAGGCAATTGTTAATTGTTCTAAAAATAAAAACCGACGTCTTGCGACGCCGGTTTTTATTTTTAGAATAAAATATTTTGTCTTCGCATGTTGATATTTAGGATCATGCCGATTGCTGCCAGGTTTGTGATCATGTTGCTGCCCCCGTAACTGAACATTGGCAGAGGAATTCCAGTCACCGGCATGACCCCCGTAGTCATGCCTATGTTAACCAGGACGTGAAACGCGATCATGGAAATAACACCCGCCGACAGTAGAAAACCAAAATTGTCCTTGGCGTTGACAGCGATATAGATGCACCGGTAAATCAGGACAAAGAAGAGTAGCAGGAGCAGCATGGCTCCCAAAAAGCCTAGCTCTTCCCCTACAACGGAAAAAATAAAGTCCGTTTCCTGGATTGGCAGGAAGTCACCGTGGGTCTGACTGCCCTGGAACAGGCCACGCCCAAATAAGCCACCCTGCCCAATGGCGATCTGGGACTGGATCACGTGATAGCCGTCCTCGAACGGGGCTTTCCAGGGGTCGATAAAAATAATCAAGCGCTTTAACTGGTAGTCTTTCAGCGGCATCCACAAATTGAAGCCGCGGTTGGCCAGCAGCCAGAAATGGGCCCAAATCCATAAGGACGCCGATCCGAGACCGCCTGCAATCAAGCTGATTAAAATCAGGGGCCTTGCGCCCGCTGCGAAAAGCATCCCGAACATAATTGCCAAAAACACAAGTGCGGTACCCAAGTCCGGTTGCTTTAAAATAAAAGCCAGGGGCAACGCGATAAAGGCAAAGCAGGGAATCAGGTCCCGCAGGCGGTTAAGTTTCCCGACCCGCGGAACCAGGAAGGCCGCAAAGCAAATAATAATTATTAGCTTTGCAAACTCTGATGGCTGAAAGTTGAAAGGGCCGATTGCGATCCAGCGCGTCGCGCCCAGGGCCGAGTTGCCTTTAAAAAGAACCACACCAAGCATGATTAAGTTAAGAATATAGAGGTTGTTTATGTGTTTGGACAGATTTTCATAGTGAATGTAGATCATCACAGCCATGGCGAGGAAGCCCATCACCACATTAAGAACCTGCCTTTTGATCAAATCAAAGTGGTCTTCACTGCTGCCTACGACCCCGGCCATCGGCAGGACTTCCGCCGGCTTTGTGGCGCTGTAAATCACAATCAGGCTGTAAACGATAATAATGACTACCGTTGCAAGAACGGTATAATCCATCTTTTTTAACATCCTGCTCTGGGTAAACATTCCTCTACACTTCTTCCCAAACAATGTTTCTAATATTTTTAAGCGTACATGTCCTATTATATATCAATGGGTTACATAAAAAAAGCCCGCCAATAGTTCAACGAGCTGGTATTAATTTTCTACTTACAGGATCCTTGTTTCGGAATATTCCCGCCTATCTCTTCATCCCCCTGACCGGAATATTGGCCACCAGCGCAACCGAGTTGCCGCTGGAATCCAGGCTCACTTCCAGACCCTGCTCGTCAATGTCCATGTAGTTTGAAATAACCTGAATCATTTCGGCTTTTAAAGTCTCTAATAATTGTGGCGAGATGCTGCTTCGGTCATGTACCAGCACCAGGCGCAACCTTTCTTTTGCCACTGTTTTACTACTACCGCTGTCCCTGCCAAAGAGCTTTGATAAAAATTCCAGCATGCTACTTCCCCCTTCCCGGTTTACTTCATGCCAATCATTTTCTTTAATCTTTTAAAAAACCCTTCCGCTTCATCAAAATCAAGTACCGGCACGTCTTCCCCGGTTACGCGCCGCGCAATATTCCGGTAAGCCAGCCCTGAGCGGGAATTCTGATCCATTACCACAGCCTCACCGCGGTTGGTTGTAATAACAATCATTTCATCCTCCGGTATGACTCCCAATAGATCCACTGCAAGAATGTCTATAATATCGTCAATACCCATCATATCCCCCTGCCTGACCATTTTAGGACGGATACGGTTAATAATCAACTTCGGTTCGCGCAGTTCGGCAGCTTCCAAAAGGCCGATGATCCGATCGGCGTCCCGAACCGCTGAAACTTCCGGTGTGGTCACAACAATCGCCTTTTCGGCTCCCGCTATGGCATTTCGAAAACCCTGTTCTATCCCGGCCGGGCAATCAATGATGATATATTCGAATTCTTTCTTCAAATCCGCGCACAATTCAAGCATCTGGTCGGGACTTATCGCGTTTTTATCCCTTGTTTGAGCCGCGGGCAGCAGGTGCAATCCTTCCAGTTTCTTATCCCGGATCAGTGCCTGCCGCAAGCGGCAGTTCCCGCTAACAACATCAACAAGATCATAGACAATTCTATTCTCCAAACCAAGGACAACATCCAGGTTCCTCAGTCCAATGTCCGTGTCAACTAGTACCACCTTCTGCCCCATCATTGCCAGACCTGTGCCGATATTGGCAGTGGTAGTGGTTTTGCCCACCCCCCCTTTGCCGGAAGTAATGACGATGACTTCGCCCATTCTACAAGTTCCCCCTCTTATAATGTGGTCGGACGCCGGACGCAGGGCGTCAGGAATAACACCAAAAAATTATGCTCAGGCCAACAGACCTTCTTAATCAAGCTGCTGCCTGACGTTCCCCGACTAGACAAGCTTCCCCTGGCGCTCCCCGCCTGTCTGGAAGGCTTCTATGGTTACCACCCCGTCCCTAATCCGCGCCATTTCAGGAAAATCCGTATTAACTGTCTCATTATCCGGGGGACGGGTGATATGATTGGCAATCCTGAGTTGGGTAGGCTCAAGTCGGAAGGCCATGATCACGGCTTTTTCATCCCCGCCCGCCCCGGCGTGAACGACCCCCCTTAACGCTCCCATGACCATAATATTTCCCGTTGCCGTAACCTCGGCCCCCGGGTTAACATCCCCAATTATGACGACATTTCCACCATAACGAATACTCTGACCGGAGCGCAGAGTCCGCTGAACTAAAATCGTGTTCTTGTCGACCATGCCTTCGTGGTCTATCGGGGTACCCTGACCGGTTCCTGAGAGCGTATTTGTGTGGATACCCCCCTTTATATAAGCCAACATAATCTCCTCCTGAATCAACAACTACCAACAACTAAAGTTTCTACGGACAGCAACCAAATCCTGCTAATAAGAAGCAAAAAAAACCGGAGCATAATACCCGGTTTTTTATGTTTTTTAGACATAATCATTATTGTGAAATGCCCACTGCCTTCTGGCCGGGTATAGGCAAGCCAAAATAGGCCGCCAGCATGTCTTCAGCCACTGGACCGGCTACAGAGCCGCCGTGTCCGGCGTGCTCCATCACAACCGCCACTGCTATTTCCGGTTGTTCAAAGGGAGCATAGGCCACAAACAGGGCGTGGTCATCATGATTTTGAACTTCCGCCGTGCCTGTTTTGGCCGCCACCGGTGGAAAACCTGTAAAAAGACCCACAGCCGTTCCGTCCGGCGGCAGGGCGACCTCACGCATACCCTGCTGAGCCACAGCCAGTGTTTTCGGCGATACGGCGGCACGCCCCAGTTCAACCGGGGTGTTTTCTCTCAAAACCTTGCCGTACGGGTCTAAGACTCTTTGCACCAGGTACGGTTTGTAGCGTATTCCTCCGTTAGCAATGGTCGCAATATAGTTGGCCAACTCAAGAGGGGTATAGCGGTTGTCCCCCTGGCCGATGGAAGTAATAATAGTGTCATAATCATGCCAGTCCAGGTCCCATTCGATAGCCCGCAACTCATCCGCCCTCTTCCTCAAAAGAGCCTTGCGCTGACCTTCATCGGTGGTTTTGGCCAAAAGTTCGTTATAATTTTGCTCAATATCTTCAACCTTTTTCCTGGATTCCTGGCTCAGGTAGTCCAGCCTTAACTGAAGTTTGGACACAGGGCTCGGCACTACACCGCTGTCTTCTCCCGGCAACTCAATACCGGTCTTCTCACCCAGTCCAAATTCTCTGCACATATTGGCAATCTCATCGATTCCTATCCTCAAGCCCAACTGGTAAAAGTAGGTGTCGCAGGACACCTTGAGGGCTTTGACCATATTGACGCGACCATGACCACCGGGCTTCCAATCGTTAAATGTTCTGCCCAAGAAAAAATAACCCGGGTCCGAAATCTCATCCTCGGGGGTGGTATGGCCGGACTCCAGTCCGGCCATAGCCACGATCATTTTAAACGTAGAGCCCGGAGCATAGGCAAGTAAGGTCCTGTTCAACATCGGTTTCCGGGGTGACTTAAAAATTTCTTCGTAGTCTTTTTGGGTTAGCACTCCAGAAAGCTTAACCGGGTCGTAGGTCGGGCAACTGGCCATGGCCAGCACCTCGCCGGTCCGGACATCCAGGGCAACAGCCGCGCCGGCCCCGGCCTCAGCGCGTCCTTGGGACAACGCCGTCTGGGCCGCCTTGGTCAGGGCGATTTCCGCCGCCTGCTGAACCCGGCTGTCAATAGTCAGCAACAGATTGTTACCCGGCACCGGGTCCTTTATACCCAAGTCTCGCACCGGTCTGGCCATGGAGTCGACCTCAACCTGCCTGCCGCCGTCCTGTCCGCGAAGGTATGCTTCGTAGGTATGCTCCAGGCCAGATTGACCGAAGGTGTCACCAAGCTTGTATCCCTGATTCTTGTGTTCCTCCAACTGTTCTGGGTTAATCTGCCGCACGTAACCCATTACGTTGGCCAGCATGTTCCCGTTTGGGTATTCTCGCTGGGGCTCGATATCAATGACCACACCGGGCAATTCCAGACGTTGCTCTTCGATCCGGGTCACGATTTCCGGGGTAACCCTGGTAGCGATCTTAACCGGTTCGTACAAGCGTTTCTGATCATCAATTTTTTCCTGGATTTCTCCCGGATTAATACCCAGGATAGACGCCAGCCTTTGGACAACCCCACTTGTATCCTCAAGCCCCAGGTTTACCAGGGAAACGGTGTAGACCGGCTGGTTTCCGACCAACTTAATCCCGTTGCGATCAAAAACCTCACCGCGGGGAGCGGAGATGTTTGTAAGTTTAATCCTATTTTCCCGGGCCATGGTTGTAAACTTATCATTTTGAAGAAGCTGCATGTTTACCAGCCTGGCTGTTAAAAAAGCAAAGATCACACAGATTATAACCAGGAAAATCTGCATTTTTCTTTCAATCCACTTTCTTTCCATAACTCCCCTTAACCTGGTTTCTGAAACCCACACATATCTGATTTATGAAGAATAATCCAGATTTGCTGGGGTTCCTCTTCCGCCGACTAACG